>Ga0228700_1000111_pt1 | contig 82789 bp, 75 predicted proteins | sample McNCre317_Aug_MG_FD_178019 | JGI IMG/M metagenome (GOLD analysis project Ga0228700, IMG submission 178019) | Freshwater microbial communities from McNutts Creek, Athens, Georgia, United States - 3-17_Aug_MG | ecosystem: Environmental > Aquatic > Freshwater > Creek | place: USA: Georgia...
AGGTTCGCAATGCTGGTGTCGATCACGCTCACGAGTCTAAGACTGTGGGCTGACATTCAGGCGGCGACCGGCAAGCCCAAGCGGCAGTCGAATCAGCTCCTGTGCGATTGACGCGATGGCCACGGCGGCTGGATCTTCGGGGTGTTGCAACACAACGGGTGTGCCCGAATCGCTGCATTCGCGCAGGCGCATGCTCATAGGAATCTGCCCGAGCACGGCAACTGGTTGGCCGCTCAGACTGGTCAGGCGATCTGCCACGATTTGGCCGCCGCCGGCACCGAATATCTCGAGGCGAGTGCCGTCGGGCTGCTCAAACCAAGACATGTTTTCGATAACGCCGACGATGCCCTGACCGGTCTGCAGGCCAACGGCACCAGATCGCTCGGCAACCTCGGCCGCGGCAAGTTGCGGGGTAGTAATCACTATCGACTTGGCGGTCGGCAACTGCTGACCAAGGCTGATTGCCACATCGCCAGTGCCGGGCGGCAAATCCACCAGCAAAAAGTCGAGGTCGCCCCAATAGACATCGGTCAAAAACTGTTGGATGGCTCGATGCAGCATTGGTCCGCGCCAGGCGACGGGTTGGTTGCCCTCAAGGAACATGCCGATCGAAATCACCTTTACGCCGTGAGCGACGGGCGGCAACATGAGGTCGTCCACTCGAGTTGGCCGCGCCTGGGTCGAGCCCTGTTGCAAACCGAGCTGAGCCGGAATCGAGAAGCCGAAAATATCGGCATCTATAAGCCCGACCTTCTTGCCGAGTCGAGCCAATTCGACCGCCAGGTTCGCGGTCAAAGACGACTTGCCGACGCCGCCCTTGCCCGAGCCCACAAGCAAGACTCGAGTGAGTGTGTCGGCGCCAAACTGATTCACACGAGCCGGTTTTCCTTCGCGCAGTTTGGTCACCAGTTCGGCGCGCTCGCCGGGCGACATCACGTCGAGCTGAACGTCAACCGCGCCAACGCCATCGACAGATTCGATTGCCGCGCGCACATCGCGTTCAATCTTGTCGGCGGCGGGGCAACCGACGACCGTGAGCTTAACTCGTTGGGTGACTCGGCCGTCAGCAGCGATGCGGGGGCGATCGAGCATGTCGAGTTCGGTTAGCGGCAGGCGCAGCTCTGGGTCAATCACGCCAGAAAGGGCCGCCCAGATCTTGGCGTCGAGCGTCATTTCTTGGCGTTGGTTGCCTTGGTCGCAGGCTGCTCGGGCAGTTTGGCGATCTCGGTCTTGAACTCGCGCAGTAAATCGCGCAGCTCGTCGCGCACAAAGTCGCGAGTCGCCATCTCATCTAGCGCCAGGCGCAGTGCAACAACTTCGCGAGCCAGATATTCGGTGTCGGCGAGATTGCGTTCGGCGCGCACGCGGTCTTGCTCAAACTTGACGCGGTCGCGGTCGTCCTGTCGATTCTGAGCCAAAAGGATCAGCGGCGCGGCGTACGACGCCTGCATCGACAGGATCAGCGTCAAAAGCGTGAAGTTCAGGCCACGCGGGTCAAACTGCCAGTTAGTCGGCGCCATCGAGTTCCAGGTCAACCAAATGGTGACGAACACGGTCATGCCAATCAAGAAGCCGCCGGTGCCCATGGCGCGCGCGAATGCCTCGCTGGCGCGTCCGAATTTTTCTGGATCGAGGCGGAGGTTAGAACGCAGGCCGCGGCGTGCGCTGATTGGGCTGTCGAGACGTTCGTTCGGCATTAGCGCACCCCCTTGGTGGTCTTTTTGGCAGCTGGCTTTTTCGCAGCCGGCTTTTTGCGGGTCGAAGGCTTGGTGCCGGTGGCATCGCCCTCGGTTCGCCAGTCTTCTGGCAGCAGGTGGTCGAGCACGTCGTCAACCGTGACCACACCGAGCAGTCGGTTTTCGTCGTCGACAACCGGCAACGCAACCAGGTTGTAGTTGGCGAGCATGCGGTGAATCGCGGCAATCGAGGTGTCGGCGTGCACCGGCTCGAGCTCGGTGTCGAGCAGGTTGCCGAGGCGCTCGTGCGGTGGGTAACGCAGCATGCGCTGAAAGTGCACCATGCCCAGGTAGCGGCCGGTGACAGTTTCGTATGGCGGCAAAGTAACAAACACCGACGCGGCCAATACTGGCGACACATCCTTGCGGCGAATCAGCGCCATGGCCTCGGCCACGGTGTTGTCGACGGCACAGATGATCGGCTCGGAGGTCATCAGACCACCCGCGGTGAACTCGCCGTATTCCATGAGGCGGCGCAGGTCGTCGGCCTCTTCTTCGTCCATCAGGTCAAGAATTGCCTCGGTGCGTTCCTCAGACATGTTCTGCATGAGGTCGGCTGCGTCGTCTGGTTCCATGAGGTCAAGAACCTCGGCCGCACGCTCGTCGTCGAGCTCGTCGATGATGTCGAGCTGCTCCTCTTCGGGCAGCTCTTCGAGCACGTCGGCAAGACGCTCGTCGTCGAGTTCCTCGGCCACCTCGAGCATGCGCTCGTCTGGCAGGTCAAGCAGCGCCGACGCGATGTCTGCCGGGCGCAGGTCTTCATAGGTTGCAATCAGCTGTTCGGCCGACTGGGCTTCGTCGCCGTGGTCTTCTTCGGCGACCTGCTCCCACGCGGCAAACAGGGTCGCGCCCTTGGCGAATGGCGATGCGCTGGCCTTCGGGCGACGCAAAAAGAGTTCGCTGACGTTCCAGTCAGAGTTGCGCTGCTGTTCAATCGCCAGGTCTTCGATGCTTGCGCTGCCCGAACCATCGAGCAGGCGCACCTTGCGGCCAAGAATCTCGGCGATTACGCGCACCTCGCGACCACTCTGAGCGAATCGGCGAAGGTCGATCAGGCCGTTGGTGATCACCTGGCCCGGAGCAATCGCGGTGACTCGGCTGATCGGCACAAACACGCGACGACGACCGCTGATTTCGACCAGCATTCCGGTTGCTCGAGGGGCGCCCGATTTGCGGTAGGCCACAAGAACGTCGATGACTTTTCCGACGCGGTCGCCCGCTGGGTCAAAGACGCCACAGCCGGCCAATCTGGCCACAAATACTCGCGTTGCGCTCACTCTTCAACCTTAGACGAGCGGTTTAGGGTCGTGCCAGAATAATCGGGTGAACAACAGTCGAAAAAAGGCCCCCATCCACACTCCATCTGCGGTTCCGCAGGGCGAGGTCGTTGAGGAATTTGGTCAGTATGCGCATGCCGTTCAGTTTGTCGAGCGCATGGTCGCCAAGGGCTTTCCGGCCGGCATGATCGCAATCGTGGGCAAAGACCTGCGTTCGGTCGAGCGTGTGCGCGGCAAGTTGTCATACGGCCGCATCGCCCTCAGCGGCGCCATGACGGGCGCGTGGCTGGGCGTCATCGTTGGCTGGCTGTTTGGTAGCGCGATTCCGGGTGTCGACTCGACCACCGGCGGCACCGGTTCGATCATTTCGGCCGTTGTGATGGGTGCCGGTGTTGGCATGCTCTGGACGGTCATCCGTTTTTCGCTGAATCGCAACAAGCGCAACTTCATGAGCCAGTCGCAAATCGTCGCGGCCGTGTATCAGGTGCAGGTGCCGATGACCCTGGTCGACGAGGCTCGCAAGGCGGGCGCAATCGAGGGTTCGACCGAAGCCTAGATCAGCCCGGCTAGCCAGGCCTCGACGTCTTCGCTCTTGCGCGGAAGCGCGGCCGAGAGGTTTTCAACGCCGGTCTCCGTGACCAAAACGTCGTCTTCGATTCGCACTCCGATGCCGCGGAATTCCGCCGGTACGAGCTGGTCATCCGGCTGAAAATAGAGTCCTGGTTCGATGGTGAAGACCATGCCCGGCTTTAGTTCGCCGTCAAGATACATGTCGCGACGAGCCTGAGCGCAGTCGTGCACATCGATGCCCAGGTGGTGGCTGGTGCCGTGCACCATCCAGCGGCGGTGGAATTGCTTGTCGATCTGCAGCGATTCCTCGGCGCTCATCGGCAACAGACCCCACTCGGCGGTCTTGGCGGCAATCACGCGCATTGCGGCGGCGTGAATCTCGCGGAACTTGATGCCCGGCTTTGCAACCGCAAAGGCGGCATCGGCGGCCTCGCGTACGGCCTCATAGATCTTGCGCTGCACGTCTGAGAACTTTCCGTTCACCGGAATCGTGCGCGTGATATCGGCGGTGTACAGGCTTTCGACCTCGACACCCGCGTCTAGCAACAGCAGGTCGCCGTCGCGAACCTGTCCGTTGTTGATGATCCAGTGCAGTGTGCAGGCGTGGGCGCCGCTGGCTGCGATGGTCTCGTAGCCAAGGTCGTTGCCCTCGGCTCGTGCCTGACTAAAAAACGCGCCTTCGACGATGCGTTCGCCTCGAGGATGCGCCTTGGCCTTGGCCAGGTTGCGCGCGACCTCTTCGAACCCCTTCGCCGAGGCGGCAACGGCCTTGCGCATTTCGGCGATCTCATAGGAGTCTTTGACCAGGCGCAGTTCGCTGACAAACTCGGCCAGTTTTTCGTCGTTTAGGTCGATTTGATTTCGGTCTTTGATGAAGTCGTTAAGTTCGGTGAGCGAGCGAGTCTCGATGTTGAGCAGGGCCGAAACCTGGGCGAGGGTCGGGCGTGCGCCGACCCAAAATTCGCCGATCGCAGGGTTGGCAAAGAACTCATCGGTGCCTTTGCCGGCCGTCTCACGGAAGAACAGGATTTCTTTGCCGTCGGCGGGGTCGAGCACCAGCACACTGTCTGGCACGGTGTCGGCGCCCCAGCCGGTCAGGTGTGCGAAGGCGGCGTGTGCGCGGTAGCGGTAGTCGGTGTCGTTTGAGCGGGTCTTGAGGCCACCAGCCTCGATCACAATCAGGCGGTCGGCGAATGCCGCGGCAACCGAAGTGCGGCGATGGGCGGCATAAGGAGCTGCCTCGGCCTGCGCCGGCAGCGACTCGTCGCGATCGGCCCAGTTCGCGCCGATGAAAGCCATGAATTCGGGGCTGTTCGGGGTTCGGCTGCGGTTGCTGCCGCGGTTTTCGAGTTCGTCGCTTGATTTCTCGGCTTCATTGCTCATGTCGTTATTCTCGCATCCCATTCGCGCCGCTCGACGCTTCGGCGAATCCAAAAATGTCGGCAGCCGCGGGTAACCTTGGCACGTATCGGAAGGAGCGCCATGAACCACCAGGTCATCGACATGCACGTTCATTCGAATAAATCCGACGGACGCGAAAGCGTGGCCGAGGTTTTTGCCGCCGCCGCCGCGGCCGGGGTTTCGACTCTCGCGCTCACCGATCACGACACCACCTCAGGATGGCCCGAGGCGCGCGAGTTGGCCGCCAAACACCGCATCGGCTTTGTGCCAGGCATCGAGGTGACCACGCGAGCCCGAGTGATCGACGCCAACGGTCAAGAACGCCGATTCGGTGTGCACATGCTTGCCTATCTGCCCGACCCAAACAATGCCGCGCTGGCGGCCGCGCTGGCCGAAAGTGTGCAGAGCCGCGAGGTGCGTCTGCGCGAAATTGTCGCAAAGATTGCCAACCATTTCGATGTCAGCTGGGCCGATGTCGAGGCCGAGTTGACCGAGGGAGCAACCGCGGGGCGTCCGGCTGTCGCCGATGCGCTAATTGCCCGCGGCCACTTCATTAATCGCGGCGAGGTTTTCGAAAAAGTGCTCTACAAGGGCGGCCCATACTATGTGCCGAACAGGGGAGTACCCGAGACAAAGGCGGCGATTCGACTGATTCGCGAAGCCGGGGGAGTCCCCGTGATTGCGCATCCGATGGCCCGCGGTGGCGGCCCGAAACCGGGCGAGCCTTTTCCGGTTGACCACTTCGAAGACATGATCGCCGAGGGCCTAGCCGGATTCGAGGTTTATCACCGCGATGTAGCGCCCGAGGTGCGCGAGTGGCTGCTGGGCCTTGCGACCAAGCACGACCTGGTCATCACCGGATCCAGCGACTATCACGGCGCAACCGGCAAGCCCAACCTGCTGGGCGAAAACACGACGAGCCCCGAAATGCTGGAACGGATCCTCGACCAAGGTCAAGGATCCGTTCCTCTGCTTTTTGACTAACGCAGGCCGCTAGGCCTGAGCGCCGCCGCCACTGCCGCCGCGCGTGCGTCGACGCTGTCGGTTGCCCGACGGGCGAGGGTGCTCGCCACCGCCATGAGTCTCGCTCTTTGCGCCTTCGGTCGACTGCGACTTGCCTTCGCCGGCAGGCTTGCGGTCACCGCCGCGCGAACGACCTCCGCCGTTGCGCGAACCATTGCCGCCGCGCGAGCCGCGCTCGCCGCGATCCGAACGCTGACCATCGCGGCCACCGCGCTCGCCCGCCTTGGCGTCGCCCGACTTTTCGCCGGCAGGGCGAGCCGCCTTGAGGCGACCCTTGGTTCCGGCAGGAATGTTCAGGTCGGTGAAGAGGTGCTCCGAGCTCGAATAGGTCTCGAGTGGGTCTGGCTGGCCAAACTGCAGCGCCTCGTTGATGTGCTTCCAGCGTGGCAGGTCTTCCCAGTCAACGAAGGTCACCGCGATGCCGGTGCGGCCGGCGCGACCGGTGCGACCAACACGGTGCAGGTACGCCTTTTCATCCTCAGGAATCGTGTAGTTGATCACGTGAGTGACGTCGTCAACGTCGATGCCTCGCGCGGCAACCTCGGTGGCAACCAGGATTTCCTTCTTGCCCGCGCGGAATGCCGCCATCGAACGCTCGCGCGCCTCTTGCGACATGTCGCCGTGCAGTGCGGCGGCGTTGAAGCCACGATCGACTAGCTCCTCGGCAACCTTGCCGGCCTGACGCTTGGTCTTGGTGAAGATCACGGTCTTGCCGCGACCCTCGGCCTGCAGAATGCGGCCAACGACCTCGTCCTTATCGAGCATGTGAGCGCGATAGATGAACTGCTTGATGTCGGCCTTGGTGTGGCCCTCGTCTTCAGGGTCGTGGGTGCGAATGTGCACGGCACGGTTCTGATACTTGCGAGCCATGCTCACGATCACGCCTGGCATGGTTGCCGAGAACAGCAGCGTCTGGCGCTGTGCCGGGGTGTATGCGAACAGGCGCTCGATGTCTGGCGCAAAGCCAAGGTCGAGCATCTCGTCGGCCTCGTCGAGCACCATGAAGGTGATGTTGCTGAGGTCGAGCTTCTTCTGGCGGCTCAGGTCGATCAGGCGACCAGGGGTGCCCACGATCACCTGCGCGCCGGCGTCTAGCTCGGCGACCTGCGACTCATACGACTTGCCACCGTAGATGGCGGCGACCATGGTGCTGCGGTTGCTCGAGGCAAGCTTTAGGTCTTCGGCAACCTGCATCGCGAGTTCGCGAGTTGGCACGACCACGAGGGCCTGCGCGCCCTTCGCTGGGTCTTGACCAAGCTTCTGCAGCAGTGGCAGACCAAAACCAAAGGTCTTGCCGGTGCCGGTCTTGGCCTGACCGATGATGTCTTGGCCGCTGAGAGCGACGGGAATCGCCTGCTCTTGGATGGGGAATGGGCTGGTGATGCCCTTTGCTTCTAGTGCATCAACGATGTCTTGATCGATGCCCAGTTCCTGAAAATTCAATTGACCTCCTAGGTCTAGCCAAGTCTACCTTTTGGGTATCCTTGCCAATGTGTTTGATTGGTTGAAACGGCTGCGCAGCGGAGCCCGCAAGTTCACGCTGCCCGTGCGCGAAGAGCGTTCGGCGCGCAACACCGGCACCGTAAACCTCAAGCCATACACGCCTGAACCGCGCGTCTTTTTGGGTCAGTTGGCATACCTGCAGCTCACTCAGTTCGAGATTCTGACCAACGAGCTCAAGTATTCGCCGAACACGCAATACAAGGCCGAGCTGAGTGAGACGGCGACCAAGACTTTCGACAAGTACCGCCAGCTGGCGCGCAGGCTTTCGGCCCTCGGCGTCGATCCGACCGATGCGATGGACCCATACGTCGAACGAATCGAAACGTTCCACGCCCGCACAACCGGAGCGGACTGGCACGAAACCGTCATCAAGATGTATCTGGTCACCGGGCTGCTCGACGACTTCTATCGTCGCCTCGCTGTCGGGCTCGACCCGTTGCTGCGAGTCGACGTCGAGAAGGCCTTGAACGACAAGGCGCTTGAGCGTTTTGCCAAGCGCGTGTTACTCGAATCGATGGAGCTCGACGCCACGTTGGCATCGCGCCTTGCCCTGTGGGGTCGCCGCCTGATGGGCGATGCATTGCTCGAACTTCGTGCTGCGTTCGACAACCGCAAACTGGCAGGCATTGCAAAGGGCAAAAAGCTTTCGCCCGAGCAAGAGCGCGAAGTGAACCTGGCTAGCTACAGCAAGCTTGAGCCGCTGGTTAGCGAACTGATTGGCGCACACACAATGCGAATGGATGCGCTCGGCCTCACGGCCTAGTTTCGGGTTAGGCGCTAGTTAGCGCGGGCAGCCTCTAGGCGTGCCGAGCCAAACCACATCGCCGCTGGCATGGCCAGCATCACGATCAACCAGATCCACGGCTGGGTGTATGACATTCCCGACCAGGTGAGTGCAGCCCAGAGTAGCGAGCCAAAGCTGATGGCGATCGCTCCTGGCACGATCGCGTGGTACTTGTCGCTGGTGACGCCAACGTATGGGGCCACTAGGCCCAGGATCGCGCCATAAACGGCAAGGAATGCGACGTCAAGAAAAACGGTGAAGTCCATGAAATCTGCTCCTTATTAGGCGATGAAACCGACGCGACGGGCCTCTTCGGCGCCGATCTCAATGTATGCGAGCGACTCGGCTGGAACCACGAACATGCGGCCCTTCGAGTCGGTGAACTTGATCAACTTGGTGCCGTTGGTAAGGGCATCTTCGACTGAGGCATAGATGCCGGCAGGGGCCTGGTCTGAGTCAAAGCTAAGCTCGCGGCTGGCATTCTTGATGCCGATTTTGACGTCCATCGTTGACCTTTCAGTTCTTAGCCGGTTCTGGGCTGTGACTAGATTACGCCACAATGTCGGACCCTGCCGATAGCATCGCCTCATGACCGAAACCCCCGTCGCGAGCACCAAGTTCCGCCTTGCCGCGCATCAGTTGCGTCAGGCGGCCAGCCTTGAGCTCACCGCGGCGCAGGCTCTCGTGGCGGCGTTGCCGGCCTCGAGCGTGCGGTTGGTTTACGGTGCCCCTGCAACGGGCAAAACAACGGCCGCGAGGGCTCTCGTTTTGCAGGTTGCGCGCGAGGGCGGCCCCGAGCAGGTGCTGGCGCTCGCCGCTAGTCGCGAGTCGGCGAATTTGCTGCGCGACGAACTTGCGCTCGAGTTTCAAGGTTCGACTCCCGGCCCCTTTGCCCGCACGATCTCCTCATTGGCGTTTACGCTATTGCGCCAGGCGGCTCTCGCCGAGGGACTAAAAGAACCAGAACTTATCAGCGGTCCCGAACAAGACCGCATTCTGAAAGACGTCTTAGCTCCCTATGCGATTGCCGATGGAGTTGCCTTTGGCTCGCAGTCGTTTCGCGAGCGCACGGCCGCGCTGGGCGAGCTGGGTTTCCCCAAGTTCGTAACCGCACAGGTCGTCGCACTCCGCGGCTTCCGGGCCGAACTGCGCGACCTGATTGCAGTCTGTCAAGAACACCAGATTGACCCCGATGCGCTGGCTTCGCTTGGCCTTCAGCACGACATTCCGGTTTGGGTCGGTGCCGCCGAGGTTTACCGCTCATATTTGCAACGCCTGCGCGAGCCCGCGTTCGAAAACCGGCACGACAGCGCGACGCTGCTAAATACCGCCCAGCGTTTTGTGAGCGATTTATCGGCCCTAAGTTCTGCTCAGCGTGTGCCAGCGATTCTCGAAGACCTCAAAACCATCGTGGTCGACGATGCCCAAGAGTTGACTCAGGGTGCCGCGCGGTTGTTGCGCGCCATTGCCGAGCGAGGTGTCGGATTGGTGCTCGTGGGTGACCCCGATGCGGCCGTACTCGGTTTTCGTGCAGCCGATCCGCGAGCGATGCGCGAGCTCGCCGATGGCCTGGGGGCAACCGGTGCGCCAATCGCATTGACTCCGATTCCAGGGTTGCTTGCCGCGGGCATGCGGTCTGCGCTACAGCCGGTTATCGCCCGTTTGGGCAGCGAACTCGGCGGGCTCCAGCGCGCGGCAAACGTGGAGGTCGAGGTGGGCGAAAACGCCGAGCAAATCGTGGCGCCGCTCGAGGTGCGAATTCACGACAATTCGGCCAACCAGAGCGCCTGGCTGGCGCATCGCCTGCGCGAATTGCACCTGCACGACGGGCTCGACTGGAATGAAATCGCAGTCGTTGCGCGCTCGGGTCAAACCCTCGCCCAGTTCGAGGCCGAGCTTGCAGCCGAAAACATCCCGATTCTGTTGCATGGAGCCCGCTCCGCTCTTCGCGACGAGTTTGCCAGCCGAGAATTGCTGCAATTGTTGCGTTTCGTGCTGTCGGGTGAAGAACCAACTCTTGAACAAGCGATCGCATTTGTCACCGGCCCATATTGTGGTCTCGACTCGTTGGCGCTGCGGCGATTGCGGCGTGCACTTCGCCGTGAAGAACTCGAGGGCGAAGGAAATCGCACTGCAGACGAGCTATTGGTCGCGGCCTTCACGGCTGTCGGCGCCGCTGTCACAATCAAGACTCCCGAAGGCTTCGCTCTCAACGACTTTGTGCAGTCGCTTCATCACACCCGCGAGCTCGCGGCCGAAGGTGCCACGGTCGATCAGTTGTTGTGGAGCCTCTGGAGCGCGAGTAAGGCGAAGTCGCGTTGGGTCACCCTGTCGCGAGGTTTGGGCGAGGTGGCCGTGCAGGCCAATCGCAACCTCGACGCGTTGGTGGCGCTGTTTGCCACGGCCAATCGCTACGTGGAGCGCACGCCCGATGGTTCAAGTCGGCAATTCGTTGACTTCCAGCTTGATCTCGAGCTGCCCGAAGACACACTGGCGCTAAATTACCGCGACGACAACCGCGTTAGCCTGCTGACCCCCTCGGCTTTGATCGGCCGCGAATTCGCAGCGGTGGTGTTGGTCGGTCTTCAAGAGGGCACCTGGCCAAACCTCAAGGCTCGTTCGTCGCTTTTGCGTGCCACGTCACTCGCAGAGTTTGCGTCGGGGCGCATCGACTCGCCGAGCGTGGTCAGCCGCGGCGAAATCTTTGATGAGACTCGAATGCTCTACAAGGCAATGGGTGCCGCGCGCCAACGAGTGATCATGAGCGCGGTCGAAAGCGAAGACCTGCAGGTTTCGCAATTCGTGGCTCAGGTGGCCGGTTCGATTCCCGACAGTCAGGGTTTCAACGAGCCTGCGCTGACCTTGCGAGCCAAGGTTGGCGAGATCCGCCGCGAACTGCACTCGGCCACCGGCGCCCGCCGAGCCGATCTGCTTGCAGCGCTGCAAATCCTGGGCGAACAACGAGTGCCGGGCGCCCGCGTTGCCGAGTGGTATGGCGCTCGCGAGCTCTCGACCACGCAGCCGCTAACCCTCCTGGGCGAGGGCGAACTGGTCTATATCTCGCCATCGCAGTTTGAAAAGTTCCTGCAGTGTCCGTTGCACTGGTTCATGTCGTCGCACGGCGGGCGCGAGGGGGGCTTCGAGGCGAATCTAGGCACGCTTTTGCACAAGGTTCTCGAAGAAGCCACGCCAGAGACCGAGTCAATCGCCGAGCTCGAGGCCGCGGTCGAGTCCAAGTGGCACACGCTCGACTTCGAGTCGAGCTGGGTCGAACTGGCGCAACGCAAAAAGGCTCGCGAGATGGTCGCCTGGCTTGCCGAATACCTCGGTCAACAACGCGCCGCGGGCATCGAAGCGATTGCCAAAGAGCAAAAGATTCAGGCCACAATCGGCAACGCCAAGATCTCAGGAAACATCGACCGCATCGAGCGATCACCGTCGGGCGAGATCCGAATCGTCGACCTCAAGACCGGCAGCCTTGGCAAACAAACTGCCGCCAAAATGGACGAGAACGCACAGCTGGCCCTGTATCAGTTAGCCTTCGAACACGGTGGGGCCGTAATGGTGCCAGGCATCGTCGAAGGAGACCGCCTGGTGGGTGCCTCGCTCATATTCCCAGCGGCCGAAAAGACCCTGAGCCAGCAGGCAATCACGGCGTCGACCAATCCCGAACTGCAAAGCGAATGGCTTGAAAAGGTCGAGGCTGCGGTTCGTGGAATGGCAATGGCCGATGGCCTGTTTGTGGCCAACGTTAACAGTCACTGCCATGACCCGAACGGCTATGGCGATTGCACGATTTTCTTGACCGAGGCGGTGTCTCATGCCGGCTAAACACCAGGCAAATTTCATCTATCAGACGCTAAAAGGTTCGACCGAGTTTTCACTCACAGAATTTCAGGTGGCGGCGATCGAATCAGAACCGACAAGCCCCGCCTTGATCATCGCCGGAGCCGGTTCAGGCAAAACAGAGTTGATGGCCGTTCGAGTGCTGTGGTTGGTCGCAAACGGTTACTGCCGGCCCAACGAAATCCTAGGTCTCACCTTCACTCGCAAGGCCGCAGCATCCCTCAGCAAGCGAATCGGCAAGTCGATCAACGACCTGCGCAAGACCTCAATCTGGCCAGAGGCTCTGCGCGAAGACTCGAGCGCGCCAACCATCGCGACCTACAACTCATACGCAAACGCGCTGTTCAAGGATTCGGCTCTAGCACTAGGTTACGAGCCCGAGTCGCTGCTGCTGAGCGAATCTCAGCGCTATCAGTTGGCGCGGCAGGTTGTGCTCGATCGCGCAAAAGACGCCATCCCGAATATCGATGAACTCGACAAAAAACCTAACGACCTGGTCGCGATGGTGTTGGCCCTGTCTTCAGAGTTGAACGAGCACAATCGCAGTGCCGACGAGGTTGCGGCCTTCGTGCATGCGCAGCTGGAACTGTTGGCTAACTTGGCCCCTTCAAAGCTAAAGACTGCCACCAAAGAACTAGTTGAACTCGCGAGCGACCTGTCTTTGTTGCCTGGTCTGGCGCGTCTTGCCGAGATGTTCCGCGAAGAAAAGCACCGTCTCGGCTTCGTCGATTTCTCTGACCAGGTGCTGCTGGCACATCGAGCCCTCGCTTTGACCGATCTGGCCAAGGTTCAGCGTTCGCAATACGCCCACGTGCTGCTCGACGAATATCAAGACACCAGCTACTTGCAGACTTCGTTGCTCGAGGGGCTGTTTCGGGGCATGCCCGTCTATGCCGTCGGCGACCCGAACCAGTCAATCTATGGCTGGCGAGGAGCCAGTTCATCAAACTTGGCCGAGTTTGAGAACCAATTCTCGGTTGAGGGGTTGCCGGTTCAAAAATTCATGTTGCCGACCAGCTGGCGAAACCCAACGCTGGTGCTTGACGTGGCCAACCAAATCGCGGCGCCTCTTAAGCTCAAGCCAAGTTACTCGAGCCAGTCGCTAGTCGACGTCGACAAGCTGTTGGCCAAACCAAACGCCAAGGCTGGTCGCGTCGAAGTCGACTTCCTTGCCACGCTGCCAGAAGAGGTGTCGCGAGTGGCTGAGTTCTTCGCGTCGGAATTCGACAGGGCCAGTGCGGCGGGCGTCGACACTCCAACTGCAGCACTGCTGCTTCGCCGTCGGGCGCCCATGAACGAGTTCGTTGCGGCCCTGCAAAATCGCGGCCTATCGGTCGAGGTTCTCGGGCTTGGCGGACTCCTTCAGATGCCCGAGGTAGTCGATCTGGTTAGCGCACTCAAGGTAATCAACTCACCGAGCGCTGGTGTCGCGCTGATCCGATTGCTCACAGGCGCACGTTGGCGCATCGGCGCTCGCGATATCGCCGCACTTAATTCGTTCGCAGATTCCCTCGCCCGCAACAAATCCGGCCAGCGCGAACAAGACGGCTATGGCGCCGACTACGAACCTTCGATTGTCGATGCCCTCGACTTGTTGGCCAGCGACTATCGCGAGTGGCGCCACGAGATCAGCGCCGAGGGTCTTGCGCGCATGCGCGATGCCGCGCTCATGTTTAGAAATCTGCGCGCAAAACAGGGCTTGCCTCTGCAAGAACTCGTGCGGGCAATCGAGCAAGAACTGTGGCTAGATATCGAGCTGCGGGCAAACCCATCGCGAGTCAATCCAATGCAGCACCTAAATGCATTCGCCACCATTGTTGGCAACTACGACGCGCACTCCAACGGCGGACTAACGGCTTTTCTGGACTGGTTGGGCTACGCCGAAACACAAGAGCGATTCGATGTTGCCCCGGCAAACGCCCAAGCAGGCGTGGTGCAGGTCATGACCATTCACGCATCCAAGGGGCTCGAATGGGATTTGGTAGCCGTTGGCGACTGCTCGATGACGGTAACTGGTGCAAAGAACCTGGCCGATGGCGACTTTGACCCGCTCGAATCGCCAAGCGGTTTCGTGCGCAGTCAACAGGGTGTTCGCGATACCAAGGCGTGGTTGAAAGGCAACCGGTTGCCATACGCCTTGCGCGGCGACGTCGCATCGCTTCCGATTTTCGCTTCAACCAAGGTCGATAATGTCGACGATCTGGTCAAGACCGTAATCCCAATGTTCAAAGGCGACCTGGTCGAGATGCGTGAGCGCGAGGAACGCAGGCTTATGTATGTGGCATTCACGCGACCGCAGGCCAAACTCCTTGTGACCGGATCATCATTCGCAACCGCGGGAGCCGGCAAAAAGTATCCGAACTATTTCCTTGAAGAACTAGCGCTGTTCTCATCGACGTTCGTGGCAAACCCAGACGCCTATCGGCAGGTCTTCTGGCTGCGGGCAAACCCGCTCGATGCCAGCCCGAGGGCGGCAGAGTGGCCACTCGACCCGATTGGCGCGAAGCACGCCACAACCTTTGCTGCCAATGTTGCTGATGCGAGCTCGCCCGCAGTCGATGTCGTTGAGCTGTCAGATGCGCTCAAGCAAGAAATCGATTTGCTGCTCGAAGAGCGAGCAACCAGACTGCGCAGCCTGTCACAGGTGACCATGCCAGTGCGCATTCAGGCCTCGCGCTTCAAAGACTTCGTCGGCGATATCGACGCGATGGCCGAGCGTTTCCGTAGGCCCGTGCCCGAAAAACCATACAAGTCGACCATGCAGGGCACGCTTTTTCACAACTGGGTCGAATCGCGATTCGGTTTTGTCAGCAATTCAGAAGACCTTGACGCGCCGGAGCCACTCGACAGCAGTGACGACCCGGTCTCCTTCGACGATCTGCAGCGACTCAAGGCGACCTTCGAAAACTCGCGTTGGGCCGACCAAATTCCGGTCGATGTTGAGTGCGAAATTCAGGTAACAATCGGCTCAAACACTTTTATCTGCAAGATCGATGCGGTATTTGAGACCGCAACTGGATACGAGATCGTCGACTGGAAGACCGGCCGTGCGCCCGACCTGAACGACGAGGCCGACATGTTCGAACGTTCACTGCAGTTGGCCCTCTATCGGATGGCCTACGCGAGGTATCGACAAATCCCAGAACAGAACATCGAAGTTTGTCTGTATTTCGTCGACTCTGATCTAGAAATAAAGCCAAATCTGGTGCTCAACGAGGCAGAGCTCGTCAGCCTGTGGCAGACGACGGTCGCAAGGGCAACCGTCGACTAAAACAATTCGTTGTCGGCGCGCTCTGGCAGTTCGATAGGGCGAGTCTTGTCATCGACTGCCTCGACGGTTTCGATTGGCGCGGTTGCGTCTGAAGCCTCGTTCGAGTCAGCGGCGGCAAGATCGATGACCTCGATTGGGGCGGTCGCATCGGTCGCAGCGAACGACTCAACTTCGGTCGCAGCGTCAACGACGTCTACGACCTCGACAACCTCGACGATCTGCAGGTCTTCTGCGTCGACATTCACGTACTCGTGTTCGGCTGCATCCAGGTCGCGGTCGCTCGCCACTCCATCGGCATCGAACGCAAGTGCATCTGCCGCAAAGATTGGGGCAATCGGTGCCTCGACCTTGCCCAACGGGGTCAATTCGTCTTGCTCGAGGCGACTCGCGAGGTCTTCGAGTTCGCGCACCGCGCTCTCGACGCCATCTTCGTCGTTCGCATTAACCGAGTGCAGCAGGTATCGACCCCAGGCCAGCTCGCTGTAAAGCTGCGCACGCTGACGAATCATTTCGTCGTTGTTCGGGTGGCGCGTGTTGTATGCCATCAGCACCGAGTCGACAAGGTCGGGGCGACCGATACCAAAGACGAACGCGAGGTCCTCGGCCGGGTCGCCAATGTGCAACTCGCTCCACGAGTTGATGCCGGTGACCACCTGCGCGTGGTCGACCTCGGCCTGTAGCACGGCATCAGAATCAAGTGCACCGTGAACAACGGTCGGCTGATAGCGGAACAGCGAGACGTCTTCGAGCGCAGTCTGCCAACGATCAAGCAGCGCAGCAGGAACCTTGCCGGTGTCGGCCATGCGATCCATCTCGGTTACGTACTTCAGCGCGATATCGGCCGGGTTGTATTCAGGCAGGTTTGCATCGGTGACGACGGTCAGCGGCAGATTATGAATCGCGCCGAGCGCCTCGCCCAGGTTCTCGGCCAACGTGCCATTGGCGTTGGCGCGATGCAGGTTGGCTGGCGCGCCTTGCACGAGTTCAAAAAGCCATACTCGGGCACCCTTGATGTGCTTAGCCTCGCCAACAAGGCGGGCAACGCCGAACGGAAGGCGGGTTCGAGCCGCCTCGGTCAGAGCCTGTAGCGATCGAATTTCAAGACCGAGGTGCAGCAGCGCAGCCTGAGTGCGCGGCATGCGCACTTCGTACCTCACGCCATCGCGTGCAGTGACAACGACCGACTTCTCGTCGTCAAAATTCTGAAGCTCGCCGGTGTGCACCAGGTCGAGCTCAGGCATGGCGGCCTTAGCGAGCGCGGCTAAAATCAAGGGAGTATTGCCCATGCCTCAAAGGTTATTAGCCAAGTAGGTGCTGGCTGGGCAGCGCCACGCGACACAGGTCTAAACAGTCGATACAAAGGAGGTTGAAGTGCTTGACGAAGCCCAATTCAACCGCCTCGACGACCTGATCGATCGCGATGCCGATGCCCGTGGTGCTAGCGACCTGCTGTTGCAGCTGTTGCAAGACGATTCGGTCAGGTATGTGCTTGCGCACGATTCCAACCTCTTGGCGCGCGCGGCATCGACGGCGCCGCGCATAACTCTGCTGCCAGCTGCCGAGTTACCGCCGACCGACGCTGTCGCCTATCTGGGGCGACTCGCAGTTGATCACCCCGAGGCCCCAGCGGGCACGCGTCTGGTCTTGGTGCAACCTGCCTACCGCGAAGTTGGCGCAAACTGCGACATTCCCGGTCGCGACGACCTGGCCTGGCTCAACCCGCGCCGCAGCGCCACGCCGCTGCACGAACTTGATTCGTCGCTTTGGTTGCAGGCCCAGGCGCTCATCAACTGGCACGAATCACATCGCTACTGCCCGAATTGCGGCTCAGTCACCGAGGTTCACCAGGGTGGTTGGTCGCGCTGGTGTGCCGGCTGTTCGCGCCAGCTTTTTCCGCGTACCGACCCCGCAATCATCGTTGCCGTCACCGATTCGCGCGATCGACTTTTGTTGGGTTCTCAGGCCGCCTGGGAGCCAAATCGTTGGTCGATTCTGGCGGGGTTCGTCGAGGCGGGCGAAACACTCGAGGCGGCCGTGGGGCGCGAGGTCTTTGAGGAGTCGGGCGTTCGCCTGGCCTCGATCGAGTTTGTGCGCAGCCAGCCATGGCCGTTTCCGCACTCGCTTATGTTCGGTTTCGAAGCCCGAGCAACCGACGGATGCGAATTGCGACCCGATGGCCAAGAGATCGCCGCGTTGCGGTGGTTCACGCGCGCCGAGCTGCTGGCCGAACGCGACGAACTGCTGCTGCCTGGTCACGCGTCTATCGCCCGAAAGCTAATTGAGCGTTGGTTGGGGCAGCCACTCGATGGCGAAATCGAACCAGATTTCGAGGTTCAATCTTGAGCGCCAAGTCGGAGCGCGTTGTCGAGCTGAGCGCCGAACAGATTCTGGAGCGCCTCGACCCGCAACAGGCCGCCGCTGCTGAGGCCGTTCTGGGCCCAACCGTGATTCTGGCCGGCGCAGGCACCGGCAAAACGCGAACCGTCACTCACCGAATCGCATACGGAATCGCGCGCGGTTACTACGCGCCAAATCGAATTTTGGCCCTCACCTACACCAACCGCGCGGCCGGTGAACTTCGCGACCGCCTGCGTCGCATGGGCATTGCCGGCGTCTCGGTCAAGACTTTCCACGCCGCCGCGCTGTCGCAGCTCGAATACTTCTGGCCGCAGTACGCGGGTGTGCCGGCACCGCGCGTTATCGAGTCGAAGGCCCGCTTCATTGCCAAGGCCGCCGAGGGTCTGGGCATCATGCTCGACACGGGCTCGATGCGCGAGGTTGCCGGCGAAATCGAGTGGCGCAAATATTCGATGCTGAGCCTCGAGCAGTATGCCGAAATCGCGCCTAACCGAGGCAACGTCGGAGGTCTGGCGCCGGCCAAAAACCTCGCGTTGCAGAGCGCATACGAAGAGCTCAAGGTCAAAGAGCAGCGCCTCGATTGGGAGGACGTGCTCGTGTTGTGCCTGGGATTGCTGCGCTCCGAACCTCGGGCAATCGAACACGTTCGCCAGCAGTACCGGTTTTTTACGGTCGACGAATATCAAGACATTTCGCCGCTGCAGCACGCGCTGCTCGACGAATGGCTGGGCGAGCACAACGATCTTTGCGTGGTGGGCGATCCAAACCAGACGATCTATTCGTTCACGGGCGCAAGCTCGGCCTTCTTGCATTCGTTTGCAACGCGCTTCGATGGAGCAACCGTGGTTGAACTGACCACGAACTATCGATCGACGCCCAGCATCGTAGAGACGGCAAACCGGTTGTTGCGCGGCCAGAATTCGATGGCCGAACTGGTGGCAAACGCCGTCGAGACGACCGCGGATGGGTTGGCAGGCGCAACCGCGGCCGGTGAATTCAGCCATGTTCGACCGCGGCGATTCGAAAAGTCCAGCGACGAGTTGGCTTGGTTGGCACACTCGATCCGTCAACGACTAGCCCAGGGCGTTCCGGCGAGCGAGATTGCCGTTCTCTATCGAGTAAACGGTCAATCCGAGGCCATCGAGAATGCGCTTTCGCGGGCCGGTATCGATTACCAACTTCGCGGCGGCGAACGCTTTTTTGCTCGCCCCGAAATCGTTGAGGCCGTGCGTGCCGTGCGAGCCGAGGCCATGGCGCCAACCGACAAGCCACTGTTCCAGGTAGTAAGCGATATTTGTCGCGGTCTGGGTTGGCAGTTGAATGCACCCGAACAACCAGGTGCTTTGCGCGATCGCTGGGAATCACTCACGGCCTTTCTGGCAATCCTCGACGAGATCGATCAAGCTGCAACCTTGCTCGATTTCATCGGCGAGCTCGACGAACGTGCGCGTTCACAGCACGAACCGGTAAAGGCTGCGGTGACCCTCAGCACCATCCATGCGGCTAAGGGCCTCGAGTGGAACAGCGTGTATGTGTTAGGCCTAACCGAGGGCTATTTGCCGATTGCCTATGCCCAAGGCACGGCGGCCATCGCCGAAGAACTGCGCCTGCTCTATGTTGCAGCTACTCGAGCTCGCGATTACCTGTCGCTCAGCTTTGCGGCCTCGGATGCGGCCGGCCGGCCAGCCAACCCCTCACGCTTCCTTTCGGCGCTGCTCTAGCGCTGGCGGTTCGGCCGGTTCTTCGGCTGACGAGCGGGCGCAGGCGCATCCGGCAGAAATCGGCCAATCGATGCGGCTGACCACCCCTGTTTTTCGTTCGAGTCGATAGCCGGTTCGTTCGAACACCTGCGGTTCGAATCCGTTAAGGGTGTCGACCACATCGGTCACTGCCGACACGGCCATGGCCGCCGCGAACAGGGTAGACGAGGCGTCGTCGTATTTGCCCTCGACGCCGGTCAATTGGCTAATTCGCACGATGCGAAGCGGATCGCGAATCTGTTGTTCGCGTTCGCGGCAGCTAAGGCATGCCGTCTTGTTAGGCACGACCACTGGCGAGATTTCGACGCCAGTGTGGTCGAAGCGAATGGCGAGGTGGGGAGTGCCTCGGCGCAGCCAGCGCGCATAACGTTCGGGGGCGATGGCCTGCTCGCCAATCAAGATTGCGCAGCCGACGCGATCTAGCACGCGAGCCCGCAGCGGCCGGGTCTGCAGCAGAGCAACGCGATTGGCGAACTCGTTGGCAACGGCAACGGCGGCCTCGAACCTTGGCTTGCCGACGGCGGCCATGGGATACCCGAGGCCTTGAGTGTCGGCACGCGATACCAGCCCTTCGTCGCCGCTCCAAAACTGCGCTATGCCGGCCGTAGCCAGCCCCCGCATTAGCGTGATGCCGGTGCGATCGAGTCGATCGATGTGCACGACGGCCGCGCTTCGATGCGCCAGTGTGCGTGAACCATCGCGGTTTGTGGCCAGTGCGAGCCTGATCAGTTCGGCGAAGTCGGGGTGTTCCTGATGCAAGAGTGCCAACAGGCTGGCCGTTCGACTCGTGCCAATCGTGCCAACCGCGCCGGCCGGAGTCACATCGGCAATCGGTTGCCGTTGGTTTTGCAGCAGTGCCGGTTCGAGTCGTTCGAGCAGGCTTCGAGCCTCGCCAACGCCCACGCGGGTGTGACGCGCAACCTCGTTCAGCTGATTGTCTGCGATGCCGGATTGCAGTGCGCGGATGAATCGTTGATGGGCGGGGGATAGCCCACCAACGACCACCGCGTCGGCTTCAAGCCCGATTTGAAGGGTGTCTGGTCGAAGCCAAACCGTAGGTTGACCGGGATTTATCTTGAGCACGCCTAGAGCATTTCACCGCGAACTTGCGCGCGTGAAAGTTATCCACAGCGCTGGCGCCGGCTATTCGCCGAGCAGGTCGCGCAGTTCTCGGTCCAGGTCGTCCTCGTCGCCGGTCGAACCGGCAACGCGTGCTGCGTATGCGTCTGCGGCATCGATGTCTGCGGGGGTTGGCAGCAGGTCTGGGTGATCCCAGATTGCGTCGCGTCGTTCGATTCCCGCGGCCTCGGTGACCTTGCGCCAAAGTTCGCTGGCCTCGCGCAGGCGTCGCGGCCGAAGCTCGAGACCGATGAGTTGACCGAAGGTCTTTTCGGCAGGGCCGCCGGTGGCTCGACGTCGCCGAACGTATTCGCCGAGTGCGGCGCTCTGTGGCAACAAGCGGCAGGCATCGGCCGTGACAACCTGCACCCAGCCCTCGACCAGGGCCAAAAGATGTTCGATGTTTTCAAGATTGCGGCGTTGGTCTTCGTTTGGCTCGGCGATGAAGGCGCCTGACTCGAGGGCGTTGCGCAGCGCATCTAGATCGCTTGTGGTCATCTCGCCGGCCAGCTCTTCGAGGCGCGAGTTGTCGATTTCGAGCCCAGTCGCATACGCCGAAATTTGACTGACGATCGCCTCGCGCAACCACTTTGCGTGCCTAAAGAGTCGGGCATGAGCCGCCTCGCGAACCAACAGATAAATGCGTGCCTGCTCGGTCTCAACGTCAAGATCGGTCAGGGCTTCGGTGAGGTTTTGTGCAATAACCGCGGCTCGGGCCTCTTGAAACAGCGGGATACCGATGTCGCCGGCAGTTAGCACCTCGGTCGACAGGCGACCAAGGGCTTGCCCCAACTGCATCGCGAACATTGCGCCACCGGCCGAGCGAATCAGTCCGGTTGCCGAACCCAAGATTCCCGAAAGCTCGTCGGGTGCGTTCTCGACAAGGTTGCGGCTAAGGGCGTCGCTCATGCGATCGGCAATAGGCGATGCCAACGCCTGAAACAGCGGAATCGCCTCGTCGATCCAGAGTTCGCGACCGATCAGTTTTGGCTCCTGATTGGTGTCGCCGAGGGTGGTTGCCTGGTCGAGCCAAAGCGCACCGATTCGAGCCGCATTGGTCACCTCTGACCGCTCGGCCTCGGTGATGGCACGCGCCGACTTGCGTGCGGCCTCTTTGGCCTGGTCGCCGGCCAGCTTCCAGTTGACGCCCTGGTTCGCCGCTCCTGGCACCTGAGCAATAGCGGCCTGCAGCTGCTTGATCAGTTCGGCTAGCTGCTCTGGGTCGCGCGCCAAGCCAGCCAAATCCGCCAGTTGCTCAGGGTCGAGCCCCTCGCGATTGGCCATGAACTGCTCAAGAAAACGCTTGAAGTCTTCTGAATCCGGCTGATTGGTCATGCTTCAACGCTACTTGCCGAGAGCCGCTTTGAACCCCAGAATCTGGCGTTCAGTGTCGGTGTTCGCCTTAGGCTTATTGCATCCGAGCGATGAGGTTTCGTTGACCCTTTTTGAAGATCCGTATGCGCCGCGCATGTCAAAACGCCGCCGCAGCATCGGTCGCGCGTTGCTCGTTTTGGGGCTTGCCCTGATCGTTCCGGTGGCATTCATGCCGTCGCCTTACGTGATCGAACGCCCTGGGCCAGTCATCAACACCCTCGGCGAGACCAACGGCGTGCCGATGGTTCAAATCTCCGATGCCACCACCTACAAAACCAGCGGCCGGCTCAACCTGTTGACCGTGAGCCTGGTCGGTTCGCGCGAGCAGACCCCTGGCTGGCTCGAAATCGCACAGGCCTGGCTCGATCCGGCGCAAACCATCCTGCCCGTCGACGAGGTGTATCCGGCTAACCAGACCACCCAACAGTCCGATGCCGAAAACGCCGCAATGATGGTCGAATCCCAACAGGATGCGGTTGCCGCCGCCCTGATTCACCTCGGGCACAAGGTTCCGCGCCAGCTCTTGGTTGCCGATGTCTTTAGCGGCACTCCGGCTTCTGGTTTGCTCAAGGCGCAAGACCAACTGCTGACGGCCGCTGGCAAACCGCTTGCTTCGTCGGTCGAGAAGCTGCGCGACATAATTCAGGCCAACGGTTCCAAGCCGCTCAACCTCACCCTGCTTCGTGGCGGCAAGCTCTTGGGTCTCACGCTTAGCCCATACCTCGATGGCAAGACCTATCGCCTGGGAATCCTGACCACCTATCGCTACACCTTTCCGGTGCAGGTCAAGATCACCGCGGGCGACATCGGGGGCCCATCGGGCGGCCTGATGTTCGCACTTGCGATTACCGACAAGTTGACTCCGGGGCAGCTGACCGGTGGCCGGAATATTTCGGGCACTGGCACCATCGATGCCGAGGGTCAGGTTGGCCCAATTGGCGGCATCGAGCAAAAGATGTATGGCGCGGCGCGCGCTGGTTCGACCGTGTTCCTCGCGCCGAGCCAGAACTGCTCAGAGGTGGTTGGGCATGTGCCTGCCGGTCTGCACGTGATCAAGGTTTCGACCCTCGCGGGCGCCCTAGACGCGTTGACCAAACTCAATCAAGGTGTGGCTATAGGCAGCCTGCCAACCTGCACCAAGTAATTTTCAAACTCAGCATTACCGGCAACCGGGCAACTACGAGAGGCCAATCCAAAATGACTATCCCAAACAACCCTCCTCGCAAACGACTGTCGCCGACGCGTCTGGCGCTGCTGATTCTCATCGCGCTTGCGGTCGTGTTGGTTGGCAGCACCGGTTTTTATACCGACCTGCTCTGGTTTGATCAGCTTGGCTTTCGCCAGGTGTTCACCACCCAGGTGATCACGCAGACCGCACTGTTCGTCGGTGGTGGCGCGACATTCGCTTTTCCGGTTTGGCTGGGGCTGTTTCTGGCCTATCGCGCCCGTCCGATCTATTCGCGCCTCGGCGAGGGCTCAAACCTGATTGGTCCCTATCGTGAACTGGTCGATTCGCTCCGTCGCTTCGCGCTGTGGCTCGTGCCCGCGCTGCTTGGCCTCTTGGCCGGCGGAATCGCGGCACCACAGTGGTCGACTGTGCTGGCATTCCTGAACCACACCTACACCGGCAAAGTCGACCCACAGTTTGGCCTCGACCTTGGGTTCTACCTCTTTGACCTGCCGTTTCTGACTCGCGCGACCGGCTTTTTCGCCGTGGCTCTGCTGTTGGCAGCCGTTGTCGGTGCGTTCGTGCACCTGACCTACGGCAACATCAAGTTCGTGGGTCGTTCGGCTCGCATCGCCAAACCTGCGCGCGTGCAGGTGGCCGGATTCGCCGGCGCATACCTGCTAATCCAGGGCGCCAACCTTTGGCTCGATCAATACACGACCCTCACCAATGCGACCGGCCTGTTCACCGGAGCAACCTATGCCGATGTGAATGCGCGCATCCCCGGTTTTCAGGTGATGGCATACATCTCGGTGGCCGTGGCCCTGAGTTTTATCGTCACCGCTGCGATTGGCAAGTGGCGCATCTCGCTCTTGGCGACCGCCCTCATGGTGGTGACCTCGATGGTCGTTGGCGGCATCTATCCGTGGGTGGTGCAGACCTTCCAGGTTGCGCCTAACGAACGAACCCTCGAGTCGAGCTTCATCGATCGCAACATCAAGGCGACCCTGGCTGCCTATGGCCTAGACAAGATTCAGGTCGAAAACTACGACGCCAAGACCACCGCCGAACCAGGCGCGTTGAAGGCCTATGCGCAAACCACCGCCAACATTCGAATCATCGACCCGGCTCTGGTGTCGGCTTCGTTCAAGCAACTCGAGCAGTACAAGCAGTATTACGACTTTGCGGCTCACCTCGATGTCGACCGCTATCAGGTCGACGGCAAGACCCAAGACACGGTGATTGCCGTTCGCGAACTCAACCAGGCCGGCCTCGGCGATGCCCAATCCTGGTACAACAACGCGGTGGTCTATACCCACGGCTATGGCATTGTTGCCGCCTTCGGAAACCAGCGCAGCGTCGACGGGCAACCGGTGTTCTTGCAGAAGGGCATTCCATCAACCGGTGCTTTCGGCAGTTACGAACCACGCGTGTATTTCGGTGAACAGTCGCCCGCATATTCGATCGTTGGCGCGCCAAAGGGTTCGGCGCCACGCGAACTCGACTATCCGGCGTCAGACGCCACCGCGAGCAACAGCACCGCACAGCAGATGTATACGTTCACCGGCAATGGTGGTCCGCGGCTCGACAACGTCTTCTCGCGCGTCGCGTATGCGATCAAATTCCAAAGCGAACAGCTGCTCCTTTCGAATGCGATCAGTAACGATTCGCAAATCCTCTACAAGCGCAGCCCGCTCGAACGAGTCAAGGCCGTAGCTCCTTACCTGACCCTCGATAGCGATCCGTATCCTGCTGTGGTCGACGGCAAGTTGGTTTGGATCGTCGACGGTTACACGACCTCGGCCGATTACCCATATTCGCGAGCCGAAAACCTCAGCCGCACCATCGCCGACACCTCGACCACCAAGCCGTTCACGACTCAGTCGGTCAACTACGTGCGCAACTCGGTCAAGGCCACGGTGAACGCATACGACGGTTCGGTGAATCTGTATGCCTGGGACTCGAGCGATCCGATCCTCAAGACCTGGCAAAAGGTTTTTCCGGGAACGATCAAGCCGATCTCGGCGATGTCGGCTCAGCTGATGAGCCACGTGCGCTACCCGGCCGACCTGTTTAAGCTGCAGCGGGCCATTCTCGGTCGCTATCACGTGACCGACGCGGGTTCGTTCTATAGCCAGGACGACGCCTGGATGACCCCTAAGGATCCGGTCGAAATGCCGGCAACCGCGACCGGCAACCAGCAGCCGCCGTATTACCTGACCATGCAGACGCCGGGCTCAACCAAGTCGGCCTTCTCGTTGTATTCGACGTTTATTCCGCGTTCGACCGATGCCAGCAGCCGCAACGTTTTGACCGGCTATTTGTCGGCAGATTCCGATGCGGGCAGCGTAGCCGGCAAGGTCTCGGCCGAATACGGTCAGCTGCGGTTGCTCACCCTGCCGAAGTCGACCATCGTGCCGGGCCCTGGTCAGGTGCAGAACAACTTCAATGCCGACAGCGATGTGTCACGCCTGCTCAACATCTTGCGTCAGGGCTCGACCTCGGTGCTCAACGGCAACCTGCTGACCCTGCCAATCGGTGGTGGCCTGCTCTATGTGCAGCCGGTTTACATTCAGTCGAAGGGCACGACCAGTTTTCCGTTGCTCAAAAAGGTCTTGGTCGCGTTCGGTGATCGAATCGCGTTCGAAGACAGCCTCGATGCCGCATTGAACAGCCTGTTCGGTGGCGATTCGGGCGCAAGTGCGGGCGACGGGGTTCCGGGCACCAACACTGGATCGGGCTCCGGCTCGACCACCGGTGGCAGCTCGGGCACTGGTTCGAGCACCGGAGCCAGCGGTTCTAGTGCCGCAGTCAAGGCTGCACTCGCTCGCGCCGCAGCAGCGCTGAAGGCCAAACAGGATGCGCTTGCCGCCGGCGATTGGACCGCCTATGGCAAGGCCGATTCCGACCTTGCCAGGGCCATCGCCGATGCCCTCGCCGCTGCCAAGTAGCGCAATTTATAAGTTCGTGATAAAGTGGTGACTTCGCCGCGGGGTGGAGCAGTTCGGTAGCTCGCCGGGCTCATAACCCGGAGGTCGTAGGTTCAAATCCTGCCCCCGCAACCACGAAAGAAAACCCAGTCAGCTCCGACTGGGTTTTCGCTTTAACCGGCCTGTGCAAAATTCGCCCGCCATATTGGCGCCGGCCCTAACCTCGGCGCATGTCGCTGTTTCACTCTGCGCGCTCCGGCGCACGCCTCGCCTGGCTGCTCGGCGTCGTGCTGGCTGTGGGGCAGGCACTCGTGCCTGCGATGCCGGCCAGCGCGTGCGGCACGGCGGGGTCGAGCACGGCGGGATACGCATACTCATCGCAGCTGACCGCAACTCAACTGGTGGTCTGCAATTCGTCACCGGGGTTGGCGGCCCAACCCATCGTCGTTGCGCCGGTCGCTAAAACCTCGGTGACCAAGGTTGCGGTGGTCAGTTGTTCGACCGTTACGAGTCGCGTCTATTTTGGGGCGCCCTCGTATGCCAGCAAGCTCGTCAAGACCACAAGCTGCTCGACCGGTTGGATCAGCATGGTCTCGGTTTTACCTCCGGCTCCCAGCTCACCGACCGCCGGCAAGATCTCGACGGGCACTGGCACCTCGACGACCGCGGGCTCTTCGGCGACCACGCCTGGCGTCGCGCCGCAGTCGGCCCAGCAGGCATTCACTCCCGATGCCATCGCAATCAACGCCGGCGCGCTCAGCCTGCAAGCGGGTCAAGGGCTGGCCCTTTCGACGACGGCACTCACGCACTACCGAACCGGCGTGCTGCTGGGTCAGTCGGTCACCGTGCAGTTCGTTCCGGTGCACATCTCGTGGCAATTCGGTGACGGTCAATCGCTATCGGCAAACATGGGCGAGGCCGGGCAAACTTGGCATTCGTTCGGGCAGCCCGGCACAAAGCAAGTCTCGGCTGCCGTTTCATTCGTGGCCAGCTATCGATTCGCGGGGCAACAGGCTTGGGCAACCGAGGCTGGGTTGCTGGTTCGCGAGGCTACCTTGACAATTTCGGTTGCCGCCGCGCCGCTGCCACCTCAGGCTGTTGGCCGAGTGCGGCTGGTTGCCACAGACTGCCTAGTCAACCCACGCGGGCGAGGCTGCCCATGACCTAACAGAAAACTCTCAGCACGGATACATAAACTATTCAGGCTTGGTTGCGATGCTCAACATCCAGCCAAAAGCGAAAGGGATACCGTGTCAGAAACTCAGAACGAATCACCATTCGAATCGAGCAGCTCGCAGTCGTCGACCGCCACTGCTCCAGCGCCTCGCCGCAACAGCCAATTCCTCTTTGACCTGCCTAAGACTGCCGACGGCGCCAAGCCTGTCAAGGCGCGTCGTAACCGCAAGGCTCTAAGTGCCGGCGCGGTCATCGCAATCAGCTCGGTGGCAGCCGGCGGCATCGGCGCCGCGGCCGGAATCGGCGCATACTCGCTGATCTCAAGCCCTGCGCCAATCGTGGTCAACAACGCCGAGAGCGTGAACTGGGTCACCGCTGCGGCCGCAACCGCATCGCCATCGGTAGTGACCGTAAACGTGAGCTCGAGCCAAAGCGGGGGCAACGGTTCGGGCGAGTTCTTGACCGCCGACGGCTACATTCTGACCAACACCCACGTTGTGACTCTCGACGGCGCCTCGTCGACCGTGAACATCGAGGTAAAGACCTACGACGGCAAGGTCTATAAAGCCAAGGTTGTCGGCACCGACCCAACCAACGACCTCGCGGTAATCAAGATCGATGCCCCAACCGAATTCAAGCCGATTCAGTTTGCCGACTCGTCGCGACTAAACGTTGGCGACAACGTTGTTGCGATTGGTGCACCGCTCGGTCTGGCTCAAACCGTGACCAAGGGAATCGTCTCGGCGCTGAACCGCACCATCCAGGTGGCCAATTCGGCCGCGCCAAGCACCGGCCAAAACAACGACGGAGTCGGCGGGCTGCAGTTCTATTCGGGCTCGGGTTCGTCAATCAACCTGTCGGTGATTCAGACCGATGCGGCAATCAACCCCGGCAACTCGGGCGGCGCTCTCGTCAACGACAAGGGTCAGCTCATCGGTGTGAATGTGGCGATCGCCAGCGCGGGCAGCTCGAGTGGTCAGTCGGGCAGCATCGGCGTTGGCTTTGCGATTCCGTCGAACATTGCCTATCGCATCGCGAAAGAAATCATGAAGACCGGTTCGGCTAGCCACGCGCTGCTCGGCGCAATGGTTTCTGACGCAACCAATTCGACCGATTCTGCGGCCTTCACCGTTGGAGCAAAGGTCGAAAAGGTCACTGCTGGTGGTGCCGCAGCCGCTGCGGGAATCCAGGCCGGCGACGTGATCACCAAGTTCAACGGCACGGTGGTAACCAGTGCGGGTGAGCTAACCGCGGCGGTGCGTCAACTCGCGGCCGGCAGCAAGGCCTCGGTTGAGTTCAGTCGAGCCGGCAAGAGCCAGACCGTCGAGGTCACACTCGGCAACGCCAACGACCTGACCAAGTAGGGTTCTTGCATGAGCGATGACTTTGGCCGTGACACACTGGGCGGTGCCGACAGCGCCGGCACCCTGCTTCTAGAAGAGCAGGCGCAATACCTAGAACCGGGCGATCACGAGCGTTTTTCGCATTACGTGCGCAAAGAAAAGATTGTCGAGTCTGCCGTCCTGGGCATTCCAGTCACTGCCCTTTGCGGCAAGGTCTGGGTGCCAGGTCGCGACCCAGAAAAGTTTCCGGTTTGCCCAGAATGCAAAGAAATCTATGAGGGTCTGCGCCCTGAACCGGGCGATGGCGATGGCGACGGCGGCGGTGCCGGCGGCGGTTCGGGCTCCGAATAGACTTTCATCCTGTGAACGACGCACCGATTGGCATCTTTGATTCCGGAGTTGGCGGCCTGACCGTAGCCCGCGCAATCATCGACCAACTGCCGAACGAATCGATCATTTACGTTGGCGATACGGCCAACTCGCCATACGGCCCAAAGACCCTTTCAGAGGTTCGCAGCCTGGCACTGAATGTGATGGATCGCCTGGTCGACGAGGGCGTAAAGCTGCTCGTGATCGCCTGCAACTCGGCCTCGGCCGCCGTGCTGCGCGACGCCCGTGAGCGCTACACCGAAGGTCGCGGAATCCCCGTGGTCGAGGTAATCCAGCCGGCCGTGCGTCGAGCCGTCGCGGCAACGCGCAACAAGCACGTCGGCGTGATCGGCACAAACGCCACCGTAACCTCGCGTGCCTACGACGATGCGTTTGCTGCCGCCGTCGATGTGCAGCTCACCAGCATGGCGTGCCCGAGTTTCGTTGAGTTCGTCGAGCGCGGCGAGACCAGCGGGCCAGCGCTATTGGCTGCCGCAAGGGCATACCTCGAGCCAATCAAGGCAGCGGGTGTCGACACTCTCGTGCTCGGTTGCACCCACTATCCGCTGCTTACCGGCGCCATTTCATATGTGATGGGCGATGGCGTGACGCTCGTATCGAGCGCCGAAGAGACCGCCAAGGATGTGTATCGCACCCTGGTGGCTCACGACCTCGAACGCACCTCGCACACCGCGCCCACCTACCGTTTTCAGGCCACTGGCGATGCCAAGGCCTTTGGAGTTCTAGCCCGACGATTCCTCGGTCCCGAGGTTGTCGCAGTCGAAAACATCGGAGAAAAATGACCACTCGCGCCGACGGACGCACCCCACAGCAGCTTCGCGAAGTCACCGTCGAGCGAGGCTGGTCTTCGCACGCCGAGGGCAGCGCGCTGATCAGCTTTGGCGGCACCAAGGTGCTGTGCACCGCATCGTTTACCGCCGGCGTTCCGCGCTGGAAGGTCGGCAAGGGTGAGGGCTGGGTTACCGCCGAGTACGCCATGCTGCCTCGCGCGACCCACGACCGCAACGATCGCGAGTCAGTCAAGGGCAAGATCGGTGGCCGCACGCACGAGATCAGCCGCCTCATCGGCCGCAGCCTGCGCGCGGTGGTCGACGTTCGAGCGCTGGGCGAAAACACCATCGTGATCGACTGCGATGTGTTGCAGGCCGATGGCGGCACTCGAACCGCGGCGATCACCGGCGCATACATTGCGCTCGCCGATGCCATCGAGTGGGGCAAGGCCAACAAGCTGATTCCTGCAAAGGCAAACGTGCTAATCGATTCGGTTGCCGCGGTTTCGGTTGGCATCATCAAGGGCGAACCGATGCTCGACCTGGCCTACGTCGAAGACGTGCGCGCCGAGACCGACATGAACGTCGTCGCCACCGGAGCCGGCAAGTTTGTCGAGGTGCAGGGCACCGCCGAGGGTGCGCCATTCGATCGCGCCGAGCTCGATGCGCTGCTCGACCTCGCCCTCGCCGGAACCCAGCAGCTCACCCAGATTCAAAAGGATGCGCTCGCGTGAAGTTGGTTCTGGCCACCCACAACCAGGGCAAGGTAGCCGAGCTCAGGGCCATCCTGGGTGCCGCGGTGCCGGGCATCGAACTGGTCGGCTACGACGGCCCAGAGCCGGTCGAAAACGGCATCAGTTTTCTTGAAAATGCGCTCATCAAGGCCCGAGCCGCGCACCAGCACACCGGGCTGCCGGCCATCGCCGACGACTCCGGTCTAGCGGTCGAGATTCTCGGTGGATCGCCCGGCATCTTCACGGCCATCTGGGCCGGTGGACGCGATAACGTCGCGAACCGCCGCCTGCTGCTGACCCAGTTGAAAGACATCGCCGACGGCCACCGCGATGCCGCCTTCGTCTGCACGATCGCCATGGTCGACGCCAACGGTGAACGCAGTTTTACCGGCATCTGGCAGGGTTCGATTGCGCACGAGGAGCGCGGCGAGCACGGCCACGGCTACGACCCGATTTTTGTTCCCGAGGGTTTCGGTGTCACGGCGGCCGAGCTTGAACCCGAGGTCAAGAACTCGATGAGTCACCGCGCGTTGGCACTAGAGCAGCTGGCCAGCTATCTGAACGCCGTAGCCGAATAGCGGGTTACTGCTTGCTCGCGCGATCCTCGCGCCTGGCGCGCAGGGCCTCCAGCGCGATTGGGATTGTCGACAACACAACAAATCCGAGCGTGAAATATTCGACGTGGTCGCGCACCAACGGAATCGCACCCAAGAAATAGCCCATCAGTGTCACGCCCGAGCCCCAACCGACAACGCCCCAAATGTTGTATTTCAAGAAGTGGCGGTAGTCCATCTCGCCAACGCCAGCGGCTACAGGCACGAAGGTGCGCATCACCGGCACAAAGTGAGCAAGGATGATCGCGCGTGCGCCATACCGTTCAAAGAACGTATGAGCCTTCTCGACGTTTTTGTGGCTGAAAAAGCGGCTGTTTTCGCGCTTGAAGACGGCCGGGCCAATCTTTCGGCCTATCCAATAGCCGGTCTGATCGCCCAACCAGGCGGCCACCGAAACCAGCAGACAGACAACAAAAATCGGCCAGTCGATCACGTGACCGGCCGTCAGCAGGCCGGTGATGAACAGCAACGAGTCACCGGGCAAGAAGAAGCCCACGAGCAAACCGGTCTCGATGAACACGATTAGGCAGACGCCGAGAATGGCGAACCCGCCCATCGAACTGATGAGCTGTTCTGGCTGAAGCCAACTGATTCCAAACACGCGCCCCTAGCAGGATTCGAACCTGCGCATCCGCCTCCGGAGAGCGGCGCTCTATCCCCTGAGCTATAGGGGCTAGGGTTCGATAAGTCTACCCGCGCCAGCTTTAGGCTTAGTCGTCTAAGACTTGCGGATAGGAGGCCACGTGGCTCTCAAATTGCCCGGCCAATGGGTTTGGGATTCTTGGTATGCCTTCGACGGGCAGAACCATCACGCGTTTTACCTGCAGGCCAGCCGAGCTCTTGGCGACCCGAACCGCCGACACCGAAACACCTCGGTGGGGCACGCAATCTCATCCGACCTAACCAACTGGACGGTGGTTGCCGACGCGATCGCCACCTCGGAGTCACCGGCCTTCGATAGCTGGACCACCTGGACGGGCTCGGTGCTCAGGCACGAGGGCAAGTGGTTCATGTTTTACACCGGCACCTCGCGCGAAGACGCGGGCCAACGGCAAACCGTCGGCCTAGCCACGAGCGACGACCTGTTGACCTGGGCAAAGTATGAGCCCGAGACGGGTGCGGGCACGCCGTTGGTGGCAGCCGACCCGCGCTGGTATCAAACGCTCGCGGGTGGTTTCGACCTCGAGCCGTTTCGCGACCCATGGGTGTTTCGTTTTACCGATGAAGCGGGTCAGCCGCATGGCGATTGGCACATGCTCACGACGGCCAACTCGGTCGAGAGTCGAACCGGTCATCAGGATGGCGTCATGGCGCACGCCACCAGCAGCGACCTGCTGCACTGGACGGTTCAGCCGCCGTTGAGCGCGCCGCAGCAGGGCTTCGGCGAGACGGAAGTGTTTCAGTTTGAGATGGTCGATGGCGTGCCCATCGTGCTCTTTTGCTGTGGCCCGATCTGGTTGCACCAGTCGCGCCTAGACCGCGGCGAACGCGGCGGCGTTTATAGCCTTTCGGTGGCGCCTGACTTGAGCGATGTCGACTTCAATCGGGCCGTGCTGTTCGATGCTCCGGGGTTGTATGCCTCGAGGCTGGTCAAGGGTTCCGAAGGCTGGAACCTCATCGGCTTCTGGGATGCCCCGAACGGCAGTTTCGTTGGCGAGTTGAGCGATCCCATTCCGGTGACGGCAGACCCGGTACTTGGCCTGATTCGCCGCTAGCCGCGGTAATATTGAGCCTAGCTTTTGCTTTCTAGGCACTGAGTTGTGCCAATGGTTGGTTCGCGGTTCGAGGCTTCACCGCGATCGCGTATCGATCACTCATTCGGTTAGGAACTCCCGTGACTCCAGCAGACCTTTCTGCGGCTATCGTTCGAATCCTCGGCGCGCTCGTTGCCGAGGGCAAGCTCGCTGCCGCCGAGTTGCCTGACCAGGTCGTCATCGAGCGCCCCAAGAACCGCGACCACGGCGACTGGGCCACAAATGTGGCCATGCAGTTGGCCGGCAAGTTTGGCATGAATCCACGCGCCTTCGCCGAGCTAGTTGCCGCCGAATTGAGCAACGCGACCGGCATCGCCAAGGTCGATATCGCCGGCCCTGGCTTCATCAACATCTCGCTAGACGCTGCCGCCGCGGGCGAGATCGCGCACGTGATTGTCGAGGCGGGCGATGCATTCGGCCGTGGCACCGACCTGGCCGGCGTCAAGATGAACCTCGAGTTTGTGTCGGCGAATCCGACCGGCCCGATCCACATCGGTGGCACCCGCTGGGCCGCAGTCGGCGACTCGCTGGCTCGCGTATTCGAGGCCCAGGGCGCACAGGTCACTCGCGAGTATTACTTCAACGACCACGGCGCTCAGATCGATCGCTTTGCGCGTTCGCTACTTGCCGCAGCGCGCGGCCTTGCCGCGCCTGAGGACGGCTACGGCGGCGCATACATCCAAGACATCGCCGACCGGGTGTTGGCCGAGACCGCCGAAGACATCCTTGCGCTCGCCGATGACGCCGCCCAGGAGGCCTTCCGTGCCGCCGGCGTCGAACTGATGTTCCAAGAGATCCGCGAATCGCTGCACGATTTTGGTGTCGACTTCGACGTTTACTTCCACGAGAACTCGCTCTACGAGTCGGGTGCCGTCGACCGCGCAATCGAACGCCTGCGCGAACTGGGCCACATGTTTGAGGCCGATGGCGCTCTCTGGCTGCGCACCACCACTTTTGGCGACGACCGCGACCGCGTTGTGCTCAAGAGCGATGGCGAGGCCGCCTACATCGCGGGCGACCTGGCCTATTACCTCGACAAGCGCTCACGCGGATTCGACCGCTGTGTCTACATGCTCGGCGCCGACCACCACGGTTATGTGCCACGCATGATGGCTATGTGCGCCGCATTTGGCGACGAGCCAGGCACCAACCTCGAAATTCTGATTGGCCAGTTGGTCAACCTCATGAAAGACGGCGCTCCTGTGCGCATGTCCAAGCGCGCCGGCACCGTTGTCACCATGGAAGACCTGGTCGACGCGGTTGGTGTCGATGCCGCTCGATATGCGCTCACCCGCAGCTCGATCAACCAAAGCCTCGACATCGATCTAGATCAGTTGTCAAAAAAGACCAACGACAACCCTGTCTTTTATGTGCAGTATGCCCATGCGCGCACCAAGCAGGTCGCAAACAACGCGGCCTCGTTGGGTGTCGACCGCGGCGAGTTTGCGCCGGCTCTGCTCGACCACGCTAGCGAGGGCGAACTAATCGCCAAGCTCACCGAGTTTCCGCGCATGCTCGCGCAGGCAGCCGAGTTCCGCGAGCCACACCGCGTTGCGCGCTACCTCGAAGACGTCGCTGGCGCATACCACCGCTGGTACGACAACTGCCGCGTGACGCCGCTCTCGGGTGGCGAGGTCACCACGTTGCACCGCACTCGTCTCTGGCTAAACGATGCAACCGGAATCGTTTTGCGCAATGGTCTTTCGATCTTGGGCGTTAGCGCCCCGGAGAGGATGTAACCGTGGTTGCCAACCCGCTCGCTCCTGACTGGCTTTCGGTGCCAGGCGATGTGAACGCACTCGACGCACGAGTCTGGCCAGATGCCACGCAGCGTCGCGAATCGGGCGAACTTGAGTTTGCCGGTGTTCCGGCAAGCGAACTGGCTGCGCAATTCGGCACTCCGCTCTATGTGGTCAACGAGGATTCGTTCCGGGCCCGTGCACGCCACGCGAAGGCCGTGATCGAGCGCCTAGCCGCGGCACACGGCACCACCGCCAAGGTTTATTACGCGAGCAAGGCGCTGTTGACCGCCGAGGTCGCCAGCTGGATCGCAGCCGATGGTTTGAACATCGATGTGGCCTCGGGTGGCGAACTCACCGCGGCGCTGGTCGGGGGAGTCCCGGCTGGTCGCATCGGCCTGCACGGCAACAACAAGTCGCTTCGCGAAATCGGTCGCGCGATCACCGAGGGCGTCGGCGCGCTGGTGGTCGACAGCGAGATCGAGATCGAGCGCATCGCCGCGGCCGCTGGAGCCGCCGACCGCATCCAGGCCGTACGCCTGCGCATCAACACGGGCGTGCACGCCAACACTCACGACTTTCTAGCTACGGCTCGCGAAGACCAAAAGTTTGGCATTCCAATCAAGGATGCCCCTGCGCTGGTCGCCAAGATTCGCGCCGAGCGCCACCTGCGTTTCATCGGCCTGCACCAGCATGTCGGTTCGCAGATTTTTTCACCCGAAGGCTTTGTCGAGTCGTCGAAGCGCCTGCTGCAGTTGCACGCCGAGCTGCTTGCCGGCGGCGAGATTCCCGAGCTCAACCTCGGTGGCGGTTTCGGTATCAACTACAAGCCGGCCGATCGCGCCCCAGAACTCGAAGACTTCGTCGCGCCGATCATTGCGGCCGTTGCCGAAGAGGCCAAGCGCCTCGGCATCGCCTTGCCTGCGCTGGCCTTCGAGCCTGGTCGCTACATCGCCGGCAACTCGGGCGTGACCCTTTACAACATCGGCACAATCAAAGACGTGCTAGTGACCGACGGTGCCGAACCGGCCGTGCGAAAGTATGTCTCGATCGACGGCGGCATGAGCGATAACGCTCGTCCGGCCCTTTACGAGGCCGAGTATCACGCCGTCCTGGCGGGCCGTTCGAGCTCGGCTCCTGCCGCGCTTGCTCGAGTCGTCGGCAAGCACTGCGAGAGCGGCGATATCGTCGTTCGCCACGAGTATCTGCCTGCCGATGTCGCACCCAACGACCTGCTCGCGGTTGCCGCGACCGGCGCATACTGCTATTCCTTGTCAAGTAACTACAACTACCTAACTCGCCCTGCGATGGTTGCGGTGTCTCGCGGCACTGCTCGTCTGATCGTTCGCGGCGAGACCGAGGCCGACATGTTTTCGCGCGACCTGACCTATCAGGCACGCGTCAACTCTGCGGCCGCAGGCAACGGCAACTAATCGAAAGAGACCAACCGTGACCGAATACCGTCCACTAAGAATCGCCCTGTTGGGTGCCGGATCTGTCGGCGCTCAGGTGGCACGCCTGCTCACCGAGGGCAAGGCCGAGCTGGCGGCCCGAGTCGGTGCCGAACTCGACCTGATTGGCATCGCGGTTCGCGATCTCGACTCGAAGCGCGCCGAAGGCGTGCCAACCGAACTTCTCACCACCGACGCAGAGTCGTTGATTCTTGGCGCCGACATCGTCATCGAGGTCATGGGTGGCATTGAACCGGCTCGCAGCTACATCCTTCAGGCCCTCAACTCAGGCAGCGACGTGATCACTGCGAACAAGGCACTGTTGGCCACCCACGGCACCGAGTTGTTCGACACGGCCGAGCAGGTTGGCGCCCAGTTGTACTTCGAGGCAGCCGTGGCCGGTGCGATTCCGATCATTCGTCCGCTGCGCGAATCGCTGGCCGGCGACAAGGTGACCCGAGTTATGGGCATCGTCAACGGCACTACCAACTACATCCTCGACCGCATGGATTCGACCGGCGCCGGATTCGATGAGGCCCTGGCCGAGGCCCAGGCTCTTGGCTATGCCGAGGCCGACCCAACCGCCGATGTCGAGGCGTATGACGCCGCGCAAAAGGCCGCCATCTTGGCCTACCTGGCTTTCCACACCGAGGTGCCACTCGAGCAGGTTTATCGCGAGGGCATCACCAACATCACGCCAGAGCAGATTGCCGCAGCCAAGCGCGACGGTTATGTAATCAAGCTGTTGGCGATTGCCGAGAGCCTTGGCGCCGACGACAACGGTCCTGCGGGCATTTCGGTGCGCGTGCACCCGGTTTTGATCGACCGCACCCACCCGCTTGGCGCGGTTCGTGGTGCCTTCAACGCGGTCTACGTCGAGGCCGAGGCCGCCGGCCAGCTCATGTTTTATGGTGCGGGTGCCGGTGGCGTGCAGACCGCTTCGGCCGTTCTTGGCGACCTGGTTAGCGCCGCAAAGCGTCACGTCGCCGGTGGCCCTGGTCTTGCCGACTCGGTGCACGCAAACCTGCCGGTGTTGCCTATCGAACGAGTCTCGACTCGCTACCAGATCACCATCGAGGTCGCCGACCAGCAGGGCGTGCTCGCGGCGGTTGCAAACATCTTTACTCAGCACGGCGTCTCGATTGAGACCGTTGAGCAGGCGGTCGCTCGCACTCAGGACGGCAGCCGGGTCGCAACCGCAACGCTCGAGGTGGGCACTCACCTCGCAACCGAAGCCGCGCTCACCGCGGTCGTAAACTCGCTCGCCACCAGCCCGGTGGTCGAGAAAATCACTTCAGTCATCCGAGTAGAGGGAATCTAATGGCACACCAGTGGCGCGGAGTCATCCGCGAATATTTCGACCGCCTAGACATCGAGCAGGGCAACCCAATCATCACTCTTGGTGAGGGTGGCACCCCACTGGTCGAGGCTCCACGCCTGGCCCAGCTGGTCGGCGCAGAGCGCGTCATGCTCAAGGTCGAGGGCATGAACCCGACCGGTTCGTTCAAAGACCGCGGCATGACCATGGCCGTGTCGAAGGCCATCGGTCACGGTGCCAAGGCCGTCATTTGTGCCTCGACCGGCAACACCTCGGCATCGGCCGCGGCCTATGCCGCCGCCGCCGGCATCGCCTCGGTCGTTCTGGTTCCAGACGGCAAGATCGCCCTCGGCAAGCTCAGCCAGGCCGTGGCACACAAGGCGCAGATTCTGCAGGTTCGCGGAAACTTCGACGACTGCCTCGACCTTGCTCGCGACCTTTCAGAGAACTACCCGGTTCACCTAGTGAACTCGGTCAACCCAGACCGCATCGAGGGTCAAAAGACCGGCGCATTCGAGGTCGTTGACGCACTCGGTTTCGCTCCAGACCTGCACGTGCTGCCGGTCGGCAACGCTGGCAACTACTCGGCCTATTTCAAGGGCTACCAGGAAGACCTGGCCGAGGGCCGCATCAAGTCGATCCCGCAGATGTGGGGCTTCCAGGCCGAGGGCTCGGCGCCGTTCACCACCGGTGCTCCGGTCAAGAATCCAGAGACCATCGCCACCGCGATTCGCATCGGCAACCCGGCATCATGGGATCTGGCTCAGAACGCACGCGCAGTATCGAACGGCATGTTCGGTGCTGTCAGCGACAAGCAGATTCTTTGGATGCACCGCTTCCTTTCGCAGGAGGTCGGCGTGTTCGTTGAGCCTTCATCGGCAACCGGAGCAGCGGGTCTGTTCAAGCAGTCGCAGCAGGGTGCCAACCTGGCCGGCAAGACCATCGTGGTCACCGTTACCGGCCACGGTCTAAAGGATGCCCTGTGGGCGCTCAAGGACGAAGACGGCAACGACATCCAGCCGACCTCGGTCTCGACCAATGCTGCCGAAGTTGCCGAGAGCCTCGGCCTGGCCCGCAACTAACATGACGAATCTGATCGGTCGCAGAGTCACGGTAAAGGTTCCGGCGACGTCGGCAAACCTCGGACCAGGCTTCGACACGCTCGGCATGGCGCTCTCGTTCTATGACGAGCTCGAAGTCGAGGCCGTTGCAGGCGATGGCGCGCACGTCGATGTAGTAGGCGAGGGGCAGGGCGAGGTTCCGACCGACGGCTCGAACCTCGTTGTCAAGTCGATCGCTTACACCTTTGCGCACTTTGGTGTCGCGCTGCCTGGGCTTCGTCTCAAGGCACACAACATCATTCCGCACGGCCGAGGTATGGGCTCATCGGGCGCCGCCGTGGTCTCTGGCATCGTCGCAGCCAAGGGGCTGCTGTCGGGTGTCGTCGACATGACCGACGACGATTTGCTCAAGATTGCCACCGAGATCGAGGGTCACCCAGACAACGTCGCTCCGGCGCTGTTCGGTGGCCTCACGATCGCTTGGGAGGACGAAACCGGCCCGCACTACAAGAAGTTGTTTGTGCACCGCGGTGTGGCTCTGCTCGAGCTGGTTCCTAACTTCAAGATGTCGACCGCCTTGGCTCGTTCGCTGCAGCCTGAGTCGGTGCCGCACAACGATGCAGTTTTCAATGTCTCGCGCTCGGCGCTATTGATCGCCTCGCTGACCCAGAGCCCAGAGCACCTGTTGGCTGCCACCGAAGACAAGCTGCACCAGGATTACCGCGCGGCTGCAATGCAAGAGACCCACGCTCTCGTTAGCAAGCTTCGCGAGCACGGTCACGCGGCAGTGGTTTCGGGCGCTGGCCCATCGGTTTTGGTGATGGCCAATGGCCCCGCAGAGCGCCTCGAGGCGGCAAAGGTTGCCGCGACACACTATCCACAGTGGCGTGCGCTGCTATTGGCCGTCGACTTTAAAGGTGCTACTGTTGTTCTGCACCACGAAGCGGCAGTCAACTAGGCGCCCCACCGATTGAGTGCGAACCAGATACCGGTTCATCGGTTCGGTTAGTTCAAAGAATCAGTCTCCCTCTTAGCTCGGCTACCGGCTAAGCAAAGTCCGAGGCGATTCCAATCCCAGCTTTTTGATCGGGTCTTCGACCCGACGAATGCGATGCAGGCCAAGTCGCCGCATCGATACCTCCAAGAAGGAAAAACACTATGGACGAGATCCAGCAAGAAAAGCCAGCAGCACGCCGCGGTCGCCGAGTCACCGCAGACGGCGCGGCCGACGCACCAAAGACCGAGAAGACCTCGGCCGCTGCGGCTCCTGCCGCCGAGGCAACCGAGGCACCTAAGCGCACCCGCAAGCCAAAGGCCGCCTCGAGCGACGAGCAGGCACCAAAGTCAACCGAGTCGAACGAGGCACCTCGTGCCGAGAAGGCCGACAAGGGCGAGCGTGCCGAGAAGGGCGAGGGCGAAGGCTCGAACCGCGAGGGCAACGGTCAGCGCGAGGGCGGCAACAACCGCAACCGCAACCGTAACCGCAACCGCGGTGGCGAGCGCGCCGAGGGCGGCAACGGCAACGACAACGGCAGCCAGTCGAACGATGGCGAGGGTCGCGACAACTCGACCCGCGACGCCGACCGCGAGAACGAGCGCAACGAGCGCGACTTTAACAACGAGCGTGGCGGCCGCAACCGCAACCGTCGCGACCGCAACCGTGGCCGAGACCGCGACCGCAACGGCCGTGGTGGCCGTGGCGGCAACGGTGGCCAAGACGAGATCGAGCCAGAGCTTTCGGCCGACGACGTGGTTGTGCCAGTTGCCGGCATCCTCGATGTTCTCGACAACTATGCGTTCATCCGCACCAGCGGCTACCTGCCGGGCCCTAACGACGTCTACGTCTCGCTCGGCCAGGTCAAGAAGTACGGCATGCGCAAGGGCGACGCTGTCGTCGGCGCAATCCGCCAGCCACGCGAGGGCGAGGGCCAGGGCCGCCAGAAGTTCAACGCGCTGGTTCGCGTCGACTCGATCAACGGTCTGACCACCGAGCAGGCCGCGGCACGTGTCGAATTCGGCAAGCTCACCCCGCTTTACCCTCAGAACCGTCTGCGCCTCGAGACCGAGCCAGCCAAGCTGAGCACCCGAATCATCGACCTGGTTGCCCCAATCGGTAAGGGCCAGCGTGGTCTGATCGTTTCGCCTCCGAAGGCCGGAAAGACCCTGGTTCTTCAGGCAATCGCCAACGCGATCAGCCAAAACAACCCAGAGGTTCACCTCATGGTCGTACTGGTCGACGAGCGCCCTGAAGAGGTCACCGACATGCAGCGCACCGTCAAGGGCGAGGTCATTGCCTCGACCTTCGACCGCCCTGCCGAAGACCACACCACCGTCGCCGAGCTCGCCATCGAGCGTGCAAAGCGTCTGGTCGAGCTGGGTCACGACGTTGTCGTTCTGCTCGACTCGATCACCCGCCTCGGCCGTGCCTACAACCTGAGCGCACCAGCCTCGGGTCGCATCCTCTCGGGTGGTGTCGACTCGTCGGCGCTCTACCCGCCAAAGCGCTTCTTTGGTGCTGCCCGCAACATCGAGAACGGTGGCTCGCTCACCATCCTGGCAACCGCGCTCGTTGAGACCGGTTCAAAGATGGACGAGGTCATCTTCGAGGAGTTCAAGGGCACCGGCAACATGGAGCTTCGTCTCTCGCGTCAGCTCGCCGACAAGCGCATCTTCCCTGCGGTCGATGTCAACGCGTCGGGCACCCGTCGCGAAGAGATGCTCATGGCTCCAGACGAGACCAAGATCGTCTGGAAGCTGCGCCGCGTTCTTGCCGGAGTCGAGCAGCAGCAGGCACTCGAGATGGTGCTCAAGGGTCTGAAAGACACCAAGAGCAACGTCGAGTTCTTGATGAACGTTCAGAAGTCGATGCCTGTGCCTCAGGGCAGCGAAGCCGAATAATCAGGCGGAAGTCAACTAACAAATGCTCGATTCAGTCCAGCCACTATTGGCCGAACACGCCGCTCTGCAAGAGCAGCTGTCGGAGGCCTCGGTGCACGCCAATCCCGCTCTTGCCAAGAAGCTGAACCGTCGTTACGCCGAACTCAGCGCCATCGTGGCCGCATACACATCGGTGAATCAACTCACCGACGACCTGGCGGCCGCAAAGGAACTTGCCAAAGAAGACGAGGCGTTCGCCGAAGAGGTTCCACTGACCGAAGAAAAGTTGGTTGCCGCAACTGAGAAGCTGCGTCGCCTGCTGATTCCGCGCGACCCTGACGATGGCCGCGACGTGATCATGGAGATCAAGGCCGGCGAAGGCGGTGCCGAATCGGCACTGTTCGCTGCCGACCTGCTGCGCATGTACATCCAGTACTCCAACTCGAAGGGCTGGAAGACCGAGATCCTCGACAAAAACGAGAGCGACCTCGGCGGCATCAAAGACATCCAGCTCGCCATCAAGGCCAACACCACCGACCCTGCACAAGGCGTCTGGGCGCACCTCAAGTTCGAGGGTGGCGTGCACCGCGTTCAGCGCGTGCCGGCAACCGAGACCCAGGGTCGCATTCACACCTCGGCCGCGGGCGTGCTCGTTTTTCCTGAGGTCGACGAACCCGAAGAGGTCGAGATCAGCCAGAACGATCTGCGCATCGATGTCTATCGTTCGTCGGGCCCAGGTGGTCAGTCGGTAAACACCACCGACTCGGCCGTTCGAATCACTCACTTGCCGACCGGCATAACCGTGGCGATGCAGAACGAAAAGTCACAGTTGCAAAACCGCGAGGCAGCCATGCGCGTGCTTCGTGCGCGAATTCTTGCGGCGCAGCAGGAGGCCATTGAGGCCGAGCAGTCTGCGGCCCGCAAGTCGCAGGTTCGCACTGTCGACCGTTCAGAGCGCATCCGCACCTATAACTTCCCTGAGAACCGAATCGCCGATCACCGCACCGGTTACAAGTCGTACAACCTTGACCAGGTCATGGATGGCGCGCTCGAGCCAGTGATTCAGTCGGCCATTCAGATGGACGAAGAAGCCCGCCTAGCAGCTCTCGGCAACAAGTAGGTTTTGCGTGACCGAGCCAAGGTCGGTTTCGCTCGACACACTGCTTGCCCAACTGGTCGAGCGTTTCGCAACCGCGGGAATCGAATCGCCGGTTGCCGATGCCGAGCTCTTGGTCGGCCACATTCTTGAACTGACCCGCGGTCAGGTGCAGGCCCAAGCCATGGTTGGGGCCAGCCTCTCGGGCGACCAGCTCGGCGCTATTGAGGCGCTAGCCCGTCGCCGCGAGAACCGCGAACCACTCCAGCACATCACTGGCATCGCCTACTTTCGCCAACTCGAACTTTCGGTCGGCAGGGGAGTGTTTGTGCCTCGACCCGAGACCGAGTCGGTTGCCGAACTTGCCATCGCCGCCCTGAGTGCAGCCGCCAACCAAACGCTGCAGCCAATCGCGGTCGACCTCGGCACCGGTTCGGGCGCCATCGCGCTGGCGATGGCCGTCGAGGTTCCGTCAGCCCAGGTCTTCGCGGTCGAAAAGTCGACCGAGGCATTCCCGTTTACTCGAGCCAATTTTGAAAAGTACGAACACACAGGCGCACGCTTGGTTTTGGGCGACTTGGCCAACGAATTTCACGAGCTCGACGGTCGGGTGTCGGTCGTCGCCTCGAATCCGCCATACATTCCAACCGACGCGATTCCTCGAGATCCAGAGGTGCGCGACTTCGACCCGGCGCTAGCGTTGTACGGCGGCACCGACGGCATGGATGTGATTCACCACGTCTCGAAAACGGCCAAGCGCCTTCTGGTTGCCGGTGGCTTCTTGGTTATCGAGCACGCCGACAATCAGGGCGAACAGGTGCGTCAACTATTATTGGCAGACGGGTGGCGCGAGGCGCGCATCCATCAGGATTTGACCGGTCGCGATCGCGCGGTTTCGGCCATCAAATAGCCAAGGGAGGGCCCATGGAACGCATCTACGATTGCGCCATCGACACCGACCTGCTCACCGGCATGCGGCTTGCCAAGGTCTCGCTTGGCCGCCACGAACTCGTGGTTTTGCCAACCGATACCGTCTATGGCGTTGGTTGCGATGCGTTCTCGGCCAAGGGCGTAGCCTCGCTTCTGGCCGCCAAGGGGCGCGGCCGTCAGTCGCCACCACCAGTGCTAATCGGCAACCTTTCGACCATGAATGCCTTGGCCGAATATGTGCCCGAGGTGGCCCAGCGACTTGCCGAGACATTCTGGCCGGGCGCATTGACCATGATTCTGCGGGCCCAACCGAGCCTCAACTGGGATTTGGGCGAGACCAAGGGCACCGTTGCCCTCCGTATGCCAGACCACAAGATCGCACTCGCGCTCCTGCAAGAAGTTGGCCCGATGGCCGTTTCGAGCGCCAACCTGACCGGCGAGCCGGCGGCCACCACCTGCCAGCAGGCCGAGGCCTATCTGGGCAAGTCGGTTCAGGTTTATCTCGATGGCGGCCCGAGCCCAAAGGCCGAGGCGTCGACGATCCTCGACCTGACCGGCGTCAGCGAAAGCTATGACGACGAGGGCAACATCACCGTCACGGGCAAGATTCGCGTGGTTCGTCAAGGTGCCTTGTCGTTCGACAAACTCCGCTCAGTCGCCGGTGAGCTGCTGCAACCCATCGATCAACCCAATGGCGGTGTCGCCTAAATGCGCGCCTACCTCTTGATGATGGCGATCGCCGCCGCCGTCACATTCGTGGCGACCTGGGCCACCCTCAAGATCGCTCACCGATACAAGCTCTACCCACAGATCCGTGCGCGCGACGTGCACACGCGCCCGACTCCTCGTCTGGGTGGCGTGGCAATGTTCATCGGCTTCATCACGGCTCTTTCGGTGGCCGGCGCCTTTGGCTGGTTTCGCTCGCTGTTCGCCGAACCGATTCACCTGATCGCCATCGCGGTTGCCGCATTCCTGATCACGCTGCTCGGTTTTCTTGACGACCTGTATGACCTCGACTGGACTCTCAAGCTAGCCGGCCAGTTCGTGGTCGCCGGTCTCATGGCTTGGCAGGGCATTCAGTTTGTCTCGCTGCCAGTCTTCGGCATCACGATTGGCAGCTATGGCCTGTCACTGGTTGCCACGGTCTTCATCACCGTGTTGGTCATGAATGCGGTCAACTTCATCGACGGCCTCGATGGCCTCGTTGCCGGAGTGGTCACGATCGGCACCGCCGTGTTCTTCGCCTACAGCTACCTGCTCACTCAACAGACCTCACCGACCAACTACTTCAACCTGGCATCGCTGCTCGGTGCGCTAGTAATCGGTATGTGCCTCGGGTTCCTGCCGTTCAACTGGCGCCCGGCCAAGATCTTCATGGGCGACGCGGGCGCGCTCCTGCTCGGCCTCCTGATGGCCACATCGGCATTGACCGTCACCGGCCAGATTGATCCAGCCATCGTCTCACGCGGCCAAACCGTTCCAGCTTTCTTGCTGTTGATCTTGCCGTTGGCGATCCTGATTCTGCCGCTGCTTGACTTCTCGCTAGCCGTTCTTCGCCGCCTTCGCGCCGGGCAGTCGCCGTTCGCGGCCGACCGCAAGCACATTCACCACCGTTTGCAAGACTTTGGCCACAGTCACCTCGGCTCGGTGCTGGTGTTTTACCTATGGACGGCCCTGATTTCGGTCACCGTCTTGTTGTTCTTCTTCGTCGAATCTGGTTGGGCTTGGGCCTTCCTGTTGGTTGGACTCGTGCCCACCTCGGTCTGGACCCTCTGGCCAGTGATTCGCCCAAAACTGAAACGAGCCGCATAGCCATGTCGCAACCGACCACCACCAAGCAGATGTTCGCTCGCATTCTCAAGCTTGGCGCTCTGCTAACTGTCGCAATCGCCGCGGTCGGCGGCGCCGCAGGCTTCGCAATCGCCGGCACCAACGGGCTCTTCAGCGCCCTCGTCGGGTCAGCAATGGCGCTCGCCTTCACTGCGTTGACCGCGCTCAGCGTGCAGTTTGGCGCCAAGCTGCCACTCGGCGGTTTCTTTGGCCTGGTGATGGGCGGCTGGCTGCTCAAGCTCGTGGCATTCATTGCGGCAATCGCTGTGCTCAAATCGGCCGGATGGGTCAACGGGCCAATCCTGTTCTTCGCGATCGTTGCGTCTGTTTTGGGCAACCTCGCGATCGATGCCATCGTGGTTTTCAAGTCGAAGATTCCGACCTACCAGAGCTAATTCTGAACTCTCAGAAAAATCTCGCAATCCTACCGAAATTGCGCTGATTTAGCCGTTTTCATCCTGATAGGATTGAGCCATTCGCCGCTTGAGAGAATCGGCGATGCCCCTCGAAAATCGCCGCAGGTTCGCCCTGCCCCGTAACAGGAGCCTAAGCTGTCTGCTATCGCTTTGAACTTGCTCGCCACGGCGGCCGGCTCGGACTCGTCCGGCGGCTTTGAGGCTCCTTCGATTATGGAGTTCTATCCAGACGACTTCCTGTTCGCTGGCACCTTCTTCGCAATCAACCGAATCATGGCGATTCGCCTCATCGTTCTGACCGTTCTGGTCATCGTCACCCTGCTTTGGGCTGGCAAGTTCCGCAAGTCATATGCTGCCGGCAGCCACGTTCCTGGTCGTTTCCAGCTAATGGGCGAAATCGCCCTCAACTTCGTTCGCAAGAGCATCGCTCACGAACAGCTTGGCGAAAAAGACGGCGACCGCTTCCTGCCGCTTCTAACGACCATCTTCTTCGTAACCCTTGGCATGAACGTCACCGGCATCATCCCTGGTTTCAACATCGCGGGCACCTCGATCATTGGTCTGCCAATCGTCATGGCGATTGCCGCATACATCACCTTCATCTACGCGGGTGTCAAGCGCCACGGCGGCCACTTCTTTACCGCGTCGCTGTTCCCAGCTGGCGTGCCAAAGGCGTTCTACATCCTGGTGACGCCGATCGAGTTCCTCTCAACCTTCATCCTGCGTCCGGTCACACTCGCACTGCGTTTGACCATGAACATGATCGCCGGCCACCTCTTGCTCGTGCTGTGCTTCAGCGCAACCCAGTTCTTCTTGTTCAACTCAGAGGGCCTGTTCAAGGCCTTCGGAGCAGGCACCTTCCTGTTCGGTTTCGTCTTCACTCTCTTCGAGATGCTGGTGGCGTTCCTGCAGGCATACGTTTTCACTCTTCTGACAACTGTCTACATTCAGTTGGCACTGTCAGACGAGCACTAAGAACTAGCAACCGTTAGTTCAACACCACGGAAGGGAATATCAAGTGGACGTAAACACCATCGCAGCAGTCAGCGGTAACCTCGGCGTTATCGGCTACGGCCTCGCAGCAGTAGGTCCTGGCATCGGCGTAGGTCTCGTTGTTTCGAAGACCATCGAGTCGATCGCTCGCCAGCCAGAACTGGCTGCAAAGCTCCAGGTCACCATGTGGCTGGGTATCGCCTTCACCGAAGCTCTCGCGCTTATCGGTCTGGCAACCCCGTTCATCTTCGGCCTCTAAACAGAGCTGAGTTAAGTAACCATGATTTCAAGGATGCTCGCAGCGGCAGCAGAGGGTCACGCACCAAACCCACTCCTGCCTTCGGCTGCAGACCTCTTTTGGTCATCGGTTGTCTTTGCCGTTCTGCTTGTCGTCTTCTGGAAGAAGGTTCTGCCTAACTTCAAGAAGACCCTCGACGCACGCGCCGAGGCAATCGAAGGACGACTCGAAGCAGCTGAGAAGGCTCAGGCCGAGGCAGCCGCTAAGACCGCGAACGTTGAGGCAGAGCAGGCAGCAGCCCGCGCAGACGCCGCAAAGATTCGCGACGAGGCACGCTCAGAGGGCGCAGCGATTCTCGCTGAGCTCAAGGAGCAGGCAGCCGCAGAGGCAGCACGACTAACCGCCACCGCAAAGGCCCAGATTGAGGCTGAGCGTCAGGCCGCACTCATCTCGCTTCGCGCCGAGGTTGGCACTCTTGCCATCGACCTCGCCTCGAGCGTCGTTGGTGCAAGCCTGAAGAACGACAAGATCGCATCGGGCGTCGTCGACCAGTTCCTGGCCGACCTCGAAGCCGGCGACAAGGCAGGCAAGAAGAAGTAATGGCGAGTTCAACCAGGCAGTCACTTGCCGCGGCCAAGGAGTCACTGACTCCAGTATTGGCCAAGGCAGATCTCAAGTTCGCAGAAGAGATTTTCTCGATTGGTAGCGCCATCGCAAGCTCATCGCAGCTGCGTGGCATCCTCTCGGACCCTTCCGCCGAGGCTAAAGCTAAATCGGGTGCGCTCGTTGCCGTTTTCGGCAAGAACGTATCGAAGGCTGCGCTTGAGTTCGCAGACGGCCTGGTTGCACTTCGCTGGTCTTCGGGCCGCGACCTAGTTGGCGCATTCGAGCAGTTGGGTGTGTATGCCGTTGCGGCACTCGCAGCCAAGGGCAAGAAGCTCGAGCAGCTCGAGGCCGACCTGTTCGGCTTCCAGCAGGCCGTCGACTCCGATCAGGAGCTGCAGGTTGCACTTGGCAACAAGCAGGCCAGCGAAGAGGGCAAGCTCGCCCTCGTCGACGCGCTAATCAAGGGCAAGGCTTCGGCCGAGTCTGCGGTGCTGATTCGCCGTGCCGTTAGCGGCGCAGGTCGTCGTCGCGTCGCCGTGGTTCTCGAGCAGTTCGGCAAGCAGGTTTCGGCCTACGCCGAGCGTCTAGTCGCCACCGTCACCGTTGCCAACCCGCTCTCGGCCGCTCAGTTGAAGCGCCTCGAGGCAGCACTAAGCAGCACCTATGGCGCGGGCATCCGCGTCAACGTCGAGCAGGATTCAGCAATCCTCGGCGGCCTGAAGGTTCAGGTAGCTGGACAGATCATCGACGGCAGCCTCAGCAGCCGTCTGCACCAAGCAAAGCTTCAGCTGGCCTAAAGCCAGTCCAAAGATCAACCGGGTTCAACCCAGAAGTAGAGGAACGAGATGGCAGACCTGAAAATCAGCCCGAACGAGATTCGCGACGCGCTCAAGGACTTCGTTAAGTCATACGAGCCAGCTAAGGCCTCGCGCACCGAGGTAGGTCACGTGATTGATGCCGGCGACGGTATTGCACACGTCGAAGGCCTGCCTAGCGCAATGGCTAACGAGCTCCTCAAGTTCGCCGACGGCACCCTGGGCCTGGCCCTGAACCTCGACGAGCGCGAGATCGGTACCGTCGTCCTCGGTAACTTCGAGGGCATCGAAGAGGGCATGGAGGTGCACCGCACCGGCGAGGTTCTCTCGGTTCCAGTCGGCGACAACTTCCTCGGTCGTGTCGTTGACCCACTGGGTCAGCCAATCGATGGCCTCGGCGAGATCAAGGCCGAGTCGCGTCGTGCACTCGAGCTTCAGGCTCCTGGCGTTATGGCCCGCAAGTCGGTTCACGAGCCACTGCAGACCGGAATCAAGGCAATCGACGCCATGATTCCAGTTGGCCGCGGCCAGCGTCAGCTCATCATTGGTGACCGCCAGACCGGCAAGACCGCAATCGCGATCGACACCATCATCAACCAGAAGGCCAACTGGGCTTCGGGCGACCCTAAGAAGCAGGTTCGCTGCATCTACGTTGCAATCGGTCAGAAGGGTTCGACCATTGCAGCAGTAAAGGGCGCTCTCGAAGAGGCCGGCGCAATGGAGTACACCACTATCGTTGCCTCGCCTGCATCAGACCCAGCCGGCTTCAAGTACCTGGCTCCTTACACCGGCTCGGCCATTGGCCAGCACTGGATGTATGGCGGCAAGCACGTCCTCATCATTTTCGATGACCTGTCCAAGCAGGCCGAGGCTTACCGTGCAGTTTCGCTGCTGCTCCGCCGCCCACCAGGCCGCGAGGCTTACCCAGGCGACGTCTTCTACTTGCACTCACGCCTGCTTGAGCGTTGTGCAAAGCTGAACGACGAGCTCGGTGGCGGTTCGATGACTGGTCTGCCAATCATCGAGACCAAGGCAAACGACGTCTCGGCTTACATTCCGACCAACGTGATCTCGATCACCGACGGCCAGATCTTCCTTCAGTCAGACCTCTTCAACTCGAACCAGCGCCCTGCAATCGACGTAGGTATCTCGGTTTCGCGTGTTGGTGGTGCGGCTCAGGTAAAGGGCATCAAGAAGGTTTCGGGAACCCTGAAGCTCGAGCTCGCTCAGTACCGTTCGCTCGAGGCCTTCGCGATGTTTGCGTCAGACCTCGATGCCGCTTCGCGTCAGCAGCTGGCCCGTGGTGCACGTCTGATGGAGCTCCTGAAGCAGCCTCAGTACTCGCCATACCCTGTTGAAGAGCAGACCGTTTCGATCTGGGCCGGCACCACCGGCAAGCTCGACGAGGTTCCAGTCGAAGACGTCCTGCGTTTCGAGTCGGAGCTCCTTGAGCACCTTCGTCGCAACACCAAGGTGTTGACCACCATCCGCGAGACCAACAACCTCGACGACGACACCACCGCAGCTCTTGAGAAGGCAGTCGCCAAGTTCAAGAAGGGCTTTGCAACCACCGCAGGCGAATCGCTCGCTTCGTCGGCTAACGCAGACGCCCTGGACGAAGACGACGTCGAACAGGAAAAGATCGTCAAGCAGAAGCGCAAGAAGTAACCACTTCTCACGACGACACTGTTCATTCGACTTTAGAAAGCTAGGAAAGACATGGGAGCGCAACTTCGGGTCTATAGGCAGAAAATCAAGTCTGCCCAGACGACCAAGAAGATTACTCGCGCCATGGAGCTGATTTCGGCATCGCGCATTTACAAAGCACAACAGCGCGTGGCGGCATCGACTCCATACTCGCGAGCAGTCACTCGTGCCGTTTCGGCTGTGGCGACCTACTCGAACGTAGACCACCCACTGACCACCGAGCCTGCCAGCATCGAACGCGCCGCCGTAGTGATTTTCACTTCGGACCGCGGTCTTGCTGGTGCATTCTCGTCAAACGTGCTCAAAGAGGCCGAAAACCTAAGCGCTTTGCTCAACGAGCAGGGCAAAGAGGTCGTCTTCTATCTGGTGGGTCGCAAGGCCGTTAGCAACTTCAACTTCCGTCGTCGTGCCTCGGTGCGTTCATGGACTGGCGGCACCGATCTGCCACAGTTCGAGACCGCCAAAGAGGTTGCAGACGCAGTTGTCGAGGCATTCATGCAGAAGTCGAGCGAGGGCGGTGTCGACGAGATCCACATCGTTTACAACCGCTTCGTTTCGATGATTGCCCAGGTGCCAGAGGTCGTTCGCCTTTTGCCACTCGAGATTGTCGAAGGTGTCGAAGAGCCGACAGCCAACGAGGTGTACCCGCTTTACGAGTTCGAGCCAGACGCTGGCAAGGTGCTTGACGCGCTGCTGCCTGTCTACATCGAAAGCCGCATCTTCAACGCAATGTTGCAGTCGGCCGCATCGGAGCACGCTGCCCGTCAGAAGGCAATGAAGTCGGCAACCGACAACGCCGAGAAGCTCATCCTGAACTACACCCGACTGAGCAACAGCGCTCGTCAGGCAGAAATTACCCAACAGATTTCCGAGATCGTGGGCGGCGCCGATGCACTGGCGACCGTTGGCGACGAGGACTAAGAGAAAGAAAGAGACATGGCCGAGACCAAGAAAAAGGCTGCGCCAAAGGCTCCTGCAAAGCCAGCCGCCAAGGCTGCCGCAGTCAAGCTAGGTGGCGTTGGTCGCATTGCTCGCGTTACTGGTCCTGTGGTTGACATCGAGTTCCCACACGATGCAATCCCAGAGATCTACAACGCGCTGACCACCGTGATCGACATCAACGGCGAGAAGACCACTCTTACTCTCGAGGTTGCTCAGCACCTCGGCGACGACCTGGTCCGCGCAATTGCTCTGAAGCCAACCGACGGCCTTGTGCGCGGCGGTTCAGTTCAGGACACCGGCGCTCCAATTTCGGTTCCAGTTGGCGATGTAACCAAGGGCCACGTATTCAACGTGACCGGCGAGATCCTCAACGGCAAGCCAGGCGAGAAGATCGAGGTCGGCGAGACCTGGCCGATCCACCGCCAGCCACCGTCATTCGACCAGCTCGAGTCGAAGACCACCATGTTCGAGACCGGCATCAAGTCGATCGACCTTCTTACCCCTTATGTTCAGGGTGGAAAGATTGGTCTGTTCGGTGGTGCGGGTGTTGGTAAGACCGTTCTGATCCAGGAAATGATCTACCGTGTGGCCGAAGACCACGACGGTGTATCGGTATTCGCTGGTGTTGGTGAGCGCACCCGTGAGGGCAACGACCTCATCGACGAAATGACCGAGTCGGGCGTTATCGACAAGACCGCGCTTGTGTTCGGTCAGATGGACGAGCCACCTGGCACGCGTCTTCGCGTTGCACTGTCGGCTCTGACCATGGCGGAGTACTTCCGCGATGTTCAGAAGCAGGACGTACTGTTGTTCATCGACAACATCTTCCGTTTCACCCAGGCAGGCTCGGAGGTGTCGACCCTCCTCGGTCGTATGCCATCGGCCGTAGGCTACCAGCCAAACCTGGCCGACGAGATGGGCCTCCTGCAGGAGCGCATCACCTCGACCCGTGGCCACTCGATCACCTCGCTGCAGGCAATTTACGTTCCTGCCGACGACTACACCGACCCAGCCCCGGCAACCACCTTTGCCCACCTCGACGCAACCACCGAGTTGTCGCGTGAAATCGCATCGAAGGGTCTCTACCCTGCGATCGACCCACTGACCTCGACCTCGCGCATTCTCGACCCTCGCTACATCGCGAAGGACCACTACGAGACTGCAATCCGCGTCAAGGCGATCCTCCAGAAGAACAAGGAACTCCAGGAAATCATCGCGATTCTCGGTGTTGAGGAGCTCTCGGAGGAGGACAAGGTTACCGTTTCACGCGCACGCCGAATCCAGCAGTTCCTTTCGCAGAACACCTACATGGCTGAAAAGTTCACCGGTGTTAAGGGTTCGACCGTTCCTCTGAAGGACACCATCGAGGGCTTCTCGGCCATCGCCAACGGTGACCTCGACCACGTTGCAGAGCAGGCGTTCTTCAACGTTGGTGGCCTCGACATGGTCATGGCTAACTGGGACCGCATCCAGAAGGAAACCGGTAAGTAAACATGGCTGTCAAGACCATGCAGGTAGACCTCGTCGCGGCGGACGCCGCGGTGTGGTCTGGCCAGGCAAAGCTGGTTGTGGCCAAGACCGTCGAGGGCGAGATTGGTCTGATGCCAGACCACGAGCCAATGCTTGCGATTCTTGCCTCGGGCGAGGTTCGCATCACTCTCGAAGACGGTCAGGTCATCAAGGCAAGCGCCGAGCAGGGCTTTCTTTCGGTAGAGCACAATGTTGTTACCGTGGTTGCCCGCGAAGCCAGCCTGATCTAGAGCATTACAAGAAAACCCCGCCATTCGTGGCGGGGTTTTTGCTTTACTCGGACGCCTCGGCTGCGGCGCCGGAAAATTGGCTATTGCAGGGGCGGCTGGTCGTCGTCCTGGTTCGGGTTGGGTATGTCTTCTGGGGTGGGCTTGTCTTCTGGGCTCGGCATCGGCGCGATTTCTTCGCGCTTCTGCTCAATGATGAAGCGCGCCTCTTTTGCGTTCGGGTGAAAGATTTCGTCCATGACGCCCAGCCCGGCACCCATTGCCGCGCGCCCCTTTTTAGCGGTTTTGCGATTGCGCCTGCTGGCTGGAATGCCCACGGCCAGCGGCACAAGCACCACGGCTACCAGCAACAGAATTAGTCCGATGTCCATGTGCGCGCCTAGTTGTTCGCTGGTGCCTCGCGGCGATTGACGGCTGGCACCCATTTGACGTCGCCGCCGTGGCTCAGGTTGGCAACGCGGGCGAGCACAAACAAGAGGTCGCTTAGACGATTTAGGTAGCGGGCGGCCAAAACATTTACGCCGCCATTGTGCCCCTTGCGCCCTGGTTCGGTGCCATATGCCTCGATCGCGTGCCAGGTTGCACGTTCGGCGCGGCGCACGACGGTGCGAGCGAGGTGCAGACCGGCTGCCAAGGCCGAACCGCCAGGCAAAATGAAGCTATCGAGCTTATCGAGTTTGGCGTTGTGGTGGTCGATCTCGAGCTCGAGGGCGTCGATCCAAATCTGGCCTACGCGCAGGGGTTCGTAGTCGTAGGCCTCGGCAAGCGGGTTCGACAGATCGGCGCCAAGATCGAACAGGTCGTTCTGAATCTGCGTAAGCAGGTTCAGCGTTCGTTCGTCGAATTCAGTTTGGGCAAGTGCAATGGCTACGCCAAGTGTCGAGTTGGCCTCGTCAACATCGGCGTATGCCTCGATGCGCGGGTCGGTCTTGCGAGTGCGCGAAAAGTCGCTCAGGCCAGTCATGCCTTCGTCGCCAGTGCGGGTGTAAATCTTGGTCAGCTTCACCATGGCTCAAGTTTAGGCTTGTGGAATGTTGTTCTTACTGCCTCCATCTGAGACAAAGTCCACTGGCGGCAAGTCGCTTTCAATCGCTCAGGTGGCGTTGACCTTTGGTGGGCTAAATTCGGCTCGCGACCGTGTTTATCGCGCACTCCGTGCCGTTTGCGAGGGCGATAGTGCTGAGGCTGCCAAGAAGCTCGGTTTGAGCGCCAAGCGCGCACAAGAAGTGCAGATCAACCTCGGGGTGCAGGACTCGCCCGTCATGCCGGCCATTGCGCGCTACAGCGGCACCCTGTACGACGCTATTCACGGCCGTGGCCTCAAGGGCAGCCCAACCGAGCACAACACGCTTTCTGCCAATGAGCTTGCCGTCGCCAAGCAAATCGTCTTCATTCAATCGAGCCTCTTTGGGCTAATCCCAGCGACCGACTTGATTCCGAACTATCGCATGTCGGCGTCGACCAAACTGCCAGGTTTGTCGCTCAAGGGGGAGTGGTCACAGGCGCACGAGTTGATTTGGCCACGGCTTTCGGGTGGCCCGATTATCGACCTGCGTTCAAAGGCATACGCCGAGCTCGCGCCTATCCCTTCGGGAATTGAACACTTCGTGCTCGATGTCGAGCAAGAGCGCCCAGATGGCAGCCGGGTTCGCCTGAACCACTTCAACAAGAAGGCCAAGGGGCAATTGATTCATGCCGTGCTGACAGGAGCAAAGGTGCCAACCTCTATCGACGAGTTGGCGGTGGTCGCCCTATCCGCTGGGCTCAGGCTAGAACTTGGCGAGGCCGGCCACCTGACCCTGGTGACTCGCGAGGGCAGCTAACGCTGAACGGCTAGCTCGCCGCGGCGAAAGCAACCCGGAGCGTGGTCGTTGACGAGACCGGTTGCCTGCATGAGCGCATACATGGTGGTTGAGCCAACGAACTTGAAGCCGAGCTTGCGCAGCGCCTTAGACATGGCATCAGACTCGGCCGTGGTGGCGAGCCAGGCAAAGTCGGTCTCGTCGCGAAGAGCCTCGGCCGGAGCGAACGACCAGACCAGGTCGCTGATGCTCTGGCCAGATTGCTGCAGTTCGCGCACCAGTCGCGCGTTGCTCATGGTCGCGACGATCTTGGCGCGATTTCTAATGATTCCGGCGTCGGTCATGAGTTCTTCGACTCGAGCCTCGGGCATCTCGGCAACACGCGCAACCTCGAAGTTTTCGAAGGCGCGACGGAACCCCTCGCGACGCTTGAGGATGGTGATCCAAGACAAACCCGCCTGAAACCCTTCTAGGGCGATTCGTTCAAACATCGCATCGTCGCCACGCACCGGAACACCCCATTCGGTGTCGTGGTAGTGGATGTAAAGTTCGTCGTTTCCGGGCCAGCCGCAACGTGTCTTGCCGTCTGGATAGTCGACGGTGATTGGCCAGGCCATTACGGCTTCGATTCGATCTGCTCGAGCTCGAGCAGTATGCGCTTGGTTGGCAACCCGTCGCCGCCCGAATAACCCGTGATGCGGCCCGATGCACCGAGCACTCGGTGGCAGGGAACGATAAGGGCTAGGGGGTTGGCGCCAACGGCTCCACCAACCGCGCGGGCCGCCAGCGGCTTGCCAATTCGAGCGGCGATATCGGCATAGGTAAGCGTTTGACCGAATGGAATGGTGTCGATCTGCTGCCAGACGGCCTTCTGAAAGTCGGTTCCATCGAGTTCATATTCGAGTTCGAATTCGGTGCGAGCGCCGTCGAAGTATTCGCGCAGCTGCGCGATGGCGGCGTCGAGAGTGGCCGACTTGCCCGAGCTGGTGATAGCCGGACCGCCCATGCTTAGCCCTACCAACTTGTTCTGGCGAGCGAAGACATTGATCGTGCCGACCGGTGAATCCATCGCAGCGTTGCTGTCAAAAATGATGTTTAGGTTCATGAGTCAAGCCTTCCCTGTGACCAATGCTAACCTCACGCGCTCGCACGCGAATGTGGAAAACAGCCCCGAAAAAGGTGAAAGGGCCGCACAAAATGTGCGACCCTTTCAAGCCTTCGCGACTCGGCCTACTTCATCGCGCGTGATGCCTCTTCGAGGCAACCACGCAGAATCGTGGTGATTTCGTCGAACTGGTCCGGACCAATGGTCAGAGGCGGAGCCAGCTGAACAACAGGGTCGCCACGGTCGTCTGAACGGCAGTAGAGGCCTTCTTCGAACATGCGGTGCGACAGAATGCCGCGCAGCAACTTCTCGCTCTCGGCGTCGTCGAAGGTCTCCTTGGTTTCGCGGTCCTTGACCAATTCGATTGCCCAGAAGTAGCCAACGCCACGAACGTCACCGACGATAGGTAGGTCATACAGCGTCTCGAGCGACTTGCGGAATGCCTCCTCGTTGCGCTGAACATTGCCGATGAGGTCTTCCTCGTCGAAAATGTTCAGATTTTCGAGTGCCACAGCGGCTGCAACCGGGTGACCACCGTAGGTGTAGCCGTGAGGGAACAGGTTGGTTCCGTGCTTGAACGGTTCGAACAGCTTCTCGGTCAGCAGCAAGGCGCCGATCGGCTGGTAGGCCGACGACATTCCCTTGGCGCAGACGAGCATGTCAGGCTCGAAGTTCCAGCGGTTCGATGCGAACATCGAGCCGACGCGACCGAAGGCATCGATGGTCTCGTCGGCGACGACGAGAACGTCATACTTGTCGCAAATTTCGCGAACACGCTTGAAGTAGGTCTCGGTCGAGGTAAAGCAACCGCCCGAGTTCTGAACCGGCTCAAGGAAGAACGCTGCGACGGTGTCTGGGTCTTCAAACAGGATCATTTCTTCGACGCGGTTGGCGGCCCACTCGTTGAACTCTTCCTCGGTGGCAAAGTCATCCTGTGCGCGGTACCAGTTGGTGTTTGGTACGCGGAAGGTGCTTGGCACCAGCGGTTCGAACTGCTTCTTCATGCTGGCGATACCGGTGAGCGATAGTGCGCCGTGCGAAGTGCCGTGGTAGGCAACGTTGCGGGTGAGCACCTTGTGCTTGAGCGGCTTGCCGATTGACTTGAAGTAGGCCTTCGCCAACTTCCAAGCGGTCTCGTTCGCCTCGCCACCGCCGGTGGTAAAGAACACACGCGACAAATTCTTTGGTGCGTATGACAGCAGGCGCTCAGCCAGTTCGATGCCAGGTTCGTGAGCGTGCGACCACAACGGGAAGTACTCGAGCTTCTTCATCTGCTTCGCTGCAGCGTCGGCTAGGCGCTCACGGCCGTGGCCCGCGTTAACCGCGAACAGGCCCGAGATGCCATCGAAGTACTTCTTTCCGGTGTTGTCCCAGAAGTGGTGACCCTTGGCGTGGGTAATGATCGGAATCTCGCCGCCGCGCTCATAGAACGGGCTGTGGCGAGTGAAGTGCAGGAACAGGTTGTCTTTTGCGGCCTGCTGCAGCATCTTCGGGGTTACCTCCGCGCCGCTCTTGCGAGCGTCGAGGATTGGGGTGGCACGGTCTGCTGCCGCTGCGGCCGGCTTTGCCGGAGCCTTGAGCGCCGACTTAATGCCGCGCACAAGCTTGCTTGCTTGGCTTTCCTTGGTTGCCATGAAATATCACTCTTTACATAGGTTTTTGGGGAACCTATCTGGTTCCCCAGTTGTAGAACTGCTTGTGCAACTTCAGGTAGACAAAGGTCTCGCATGAAGTGACTCCGGGCAGCGTCCGGACTCGCTCGTTGAGCAGTGCGATGAGTTGGTCATCGTTCTCACAGATAACCTCAACGAGAAGATCAAAAGAGCCAGCGGTCATTACGACATAGTCGACCTCTGGCATGGCCGTGACGGCCTCGGCGATCTCGCGCACGTCGCCCGCGCATTTGATGCCCAGCATCGCCTGGCGATAGAACCCGAGCTGCATTGGGTCGGTCACGGCTACGACCTGCATGACACCAGATTCGGTTAGCTTTTGCACGCGCTGACGCACGGCAGCCTCGGAAAGCCCAACTTTTTTGCCGATTTCAGAGTAGGAGCGACGACCGTCCAGCTGGAGTTGTTCGATGATCGCCTTCGATACATCGTCCAGCTGGCTCGCTTTGGTGCGCTCGACACGAGACATACCCTCGATTGTCGCAGGATTCGGCCGCTTTTGCTACGCATTTCGCACCGAAATCGCCGATATGCCGCGAAATTGATAGCAATTCGAAATTTTCGGCTTCGATTTACTTAGAAAAACGGCTTTTTTGCTATGGATATCGCACAACGGGTTCGATTGCTAGCGAGGAAGGGCGTGTCCTGCCATAGCATTTAGGTAGTGCCGACGCCGCCGAATGCGCGTCACAACTCAAAGGAGAGTCGCGATGTCAACCCGCACGCTAAAGAACTTCGTCAACGGTGAATACGTCGAGAGCCGCTCAGACAGTCGCCTCGACATCATCAACCCTGCTACCGGCCAGGTCTATGCGACCTCGGCGAACTCAAACGCCGCCGACATTCAGGCCGCCTTTGACGCCGCTGACTCTGCCTTCGATGACTGGAGTCAGCACACCCCGGGTGAGCGTCAGCTGGCCTTGCTCAAGATTGCCGATGCAATGGAGGCTCGCGCCGAAGAAATCGCCGCAATTGAGAGCGAAAACACCGGCAAGCCGATCGCGACGCTTGTCGAGTATGAAGTCGCGCCAGCGGTCGACCAGATTCGCTTCTTCGCTGGTGCCGCGCGCAACCTAGAAGGCCGCGCCAGCGCCGAATATTCGCGAGCTCACACCTCGTCGATTCGCCGCGAACCAATCGGTGTCATCGGGCAGGTCGCGCCGTGGAACTATCCGATGATGATGGCCGTCTGGAAGTTCGCTCCGGCAATCGCAGCGGGCAACTCGGTGGTCTTGAAGCCGTCAGACACCACTCCGGCATCGAGTCTCAAGCTGGCCGAAATCGCGTCCGAGTTCTTGCCAAAGGGTGTATTTAACGTGGTCACCGGCGACCGCGACACCGGCCGCCTTCTGATCGAAAACAAGATCCCGCAGATGGTGTCGATCACCGGTTCGGTTCGTGCCGGCATGGAGGTGGCCAAGACCGCGTCGTTCGATGTCAAGAAGGTGCACCTAGAGCTAGGTGGCAAGGCACCTGTAATCGTGTTCGCCGACGCCGACCTAGAGCGCGCTGCGGCCACAATCGCGATCGCTGGCTTCTTCAACGCCGGACAGGACTGCACGGCCGCAACCCGCATCCTGGTTCAGGAATCGGTTCACGATGAGTTCGTGGCGCTGCTCAAGGCCGAGGTGCTGGCCAACGCAAAGACCGGCCAGCCAAACCGCGACGACATCCTGTTTGGTGCCGTGAACAACGCCGGCCAGTTGGAGCGCGTCAAGGGCTTTATCGACCGCCTGCCAGACCACGCCGATGTTGCGGTCGGTGGCCACGCCATCGCCGACAACGGTGGTTACTTCTTTGAGGCCACCGTGCTAACCGGATTGCAGCAGACCGACGAGCACATCCAAAACGAGATTTTTGGACCAGTCGTCACCGTACAGAAATTCAAGGACGAGGCCGAGGCGCTGCGCAACGCTAACGACGTTGAATATGGCCTTGCATCATCGGTATGGACCAACAATCACGGTCGTGCAATGCGCTTTGCCAAGTCGCTCGACTTTGGTTGTGTTTGGGTAAACGACCACATTCCGCTGGTTGCCGAGATGCCACACGGTGGCTTCCGTCACTCGGGTTACGGCAAAGACCTGTCGCAGTATGGCTTCGAGGATTACACCCGCATCAAGCACGTGATGAGCTGGTTGGGCGAATAAACGCCTCAAACCGCTCGGTTTTCAACAGCCCGGCACCTCGGTCAATCTGAGGCGCCGGGCTGTTGTCATTCTTGACCCGTGAATCTGCTCTTGGTGTTGCCTAGTCTGCTCATGGGAGTCGTCTGGGCGCTCACCTCGGGCTATTGGCCAATGCTCGGATTCACGATTCTCGGTGTCGCGGGCCAGTTGGCAGCGCGACGTCGAGCCGTTTCAACTGCCGGCGAAGTCACCAACATCGAATTTCGCGAAGGTCGCGTGTGGCTCGATGGCAGGCGCCTGCCGATTCGACTTTCGCTGTGGACTCGCGAGCAACGCACCACGGTGTTCGAACACCTGGTCATGGCTGATCGGCAAGTCATCAATCGCGTAGCGCTTGAGGATCTTGATCGTGATCGGCGAATTTCGAGCAGCCCACAAGAACAGGTGCGACTGGGTGTAAGCCAGGGTCGGTCCATCGCGCTCGATTGGAACTCCAGGCCGCACACGCTTATCGTCGGGCCGACCGGTTCGGGCAAGTCGGCACTGCTATCTGGGTTGCTCGCCGACCTTGCCAGCATTCGCCAGAGTGACCCGAGCATTCGTATATGGTTTGCCGACTACAAGTCAGGTCAGACGATTGCCGAAAATGCTGCAAGCTGTCGCGGCTTCGTGTGTTCGGGCGAACGACACCACCGCATGTGGAATGCGCTCGCCGAAGAACTGGATCGAGCCGAGCCCGACCTGCGGGCACGGCATGTGCTGGTGATCGAAGAGTTGGGTGCCGCGTTAGCCCAGCGACCCACAGCAGAACTAATCCAGAGTATTGCGGCACAGGGGCGCTCTAAGGGGCTGAGAATCATCGCGACCAACCAGTCGGTCTCGGGATTGCCGCGTGGACTGCTGGTGAACCTCGGAAATCGAGTGGTATTGCAAGGCACAGACGATGCCGAGCGACTGCTGCTGGGTGGCACTTCGATCGACAGGAACCGCGGTCAAAACCTGGCCTCGGCCCAGGAGTTTCGAACGGGTGCAGCACATGTGTCGCAGGTCTTTGCGGCAAGTTTGCTTCCAAATGACCAGCATTTTGAATTTATTCGGTATTGGTCAACCTGACCCCCGAGTTGTGGCAGTATTTCATCTGTATGCGCACAGGTGCGCAGTAGTAGTTGGTCGGGACCTAGCGCCCTTTCGATGAAATGAGGACCGGGCCTTGAATAAGCCACTTCCAGAAGATCCAATGATGCGCCAGCTGGTGCAGATGGCCCGACGTCACCAAATGACCCGCCGTGCAGCTCTTGCCGGCGCGGGAGCCACCGCCGCAGCACTCGCACTGACCGCCTGCTCGCCAGCCGGTTCATCGAGCGCTAAGAAGCTGACTCCAGCCAAGGATGTCTCGTCGACCGAGAAGACCGTTATCTGGGATAACTGGGACCTCTACATGGACGAAGACAAGAACGGCAACCACCCGACTCTGCAGCGCTTCACCAAAGAAACCGGCATCGCGGTCGAATACAAGATTGAAATCGACGACAACGACAGCTTCTATGGCAAGGTCAAAGACCAGCTAAAGCTCGGTGCCGACATCGGTGCCGACGTGGCTTGCCCTACCGAGTGGATGGCCGCTCGTTGGGTCAACAACGGCTACGTGCAGCAGTTCACCGACGCAAACATCCCGAACAAGAAGAACCTGCAGCCTGCATACATGGGTGCATCGTTCGACCCGAAGCGCGAGTTCACCCTGCCGTACCAGGGCATCATTGCGGGAATCACATACAACAAGGTCGAATACAAGAAGCTGACCGGCAAGGATGCCCCAACCAGCCTCGACGACCTCTGGAACCCAGCCCTCAAGGGCCGTATCGGTGTCTTGAAAGAAATGCGCGACACCATCGGCATGATCCTTCTGGCCCAGGGCATCGCAATCGCCGACCCGAAGAGCCTGACCGAGGATGCGTTCATGGCCGCCATCGACTTCTTCAAGGGCAAGGTTGCCGACCTCAACATCAAGATCAAGGGTCAGGGCTACAGCGTTGACTTCGAGAACGGCGACACCGTTGCCGCGATCGCTTGGTCGGGCGACACCGTGCAGATGAACCTCAGCGCGGGTCACGAAAAGTATGGCTTTGTTATTCCGCAGAGTGGCGCGACCATCTCGGCCGACGAGTTCGTAATTCCTATGGGTGCGACCCACAAGGCCAACGCCGAGGCCCTGATCAACTTCTACTACGACCCAAAGAACGCGGCCGAACTAGCCGCCTGGGTGAACTACGTGACTCCGGTTATGGGGGCCCAGGAAGAGGCGATGAAGATCGACCCAGTCCTGGCTGCCAACCCGCTGATCTTCCCTAGCACCGAGTACCTCGCGAACGTTCACTCGTTCCGTTCACTCACCGCAGCCGAAGAGCAGCGCTTCACCAAGGCATGGCAATCAGTTCAGGTCGGTGCATAATTGGCGACCGAGTTCGTAGCACGCGGCGCTGATCTAGATCTAGTCGGAATTCGTCGAGAGTTCCCAGGTTTCACTGCAATCGAGAACCTCGATTTGCACATTCCTGCCGGTGAATTCTTTGCCCTGCTCGGCCCATCGGGCTGTGGAAAGACCACGACGCTTCGCCTCGTCGCGGGTCTAGATGAGCCGACCTCAGGTCAGATCCTCATCGGCGGCAAAGACATCACCTACACCAAGGCCTACCAGCGCCCGGTGAACACCGTTTTTCAGTCGTATGCGCTGTTCCCGCACATGTCGATCCTCGAGAACGTGGCCTTTGGCCTCAAGCAGCGCAAGGTTGCTGATCCGCTCGTCAAGGCCGCCGAGGCCCTCGAGTTGGTGCAGCTAAGCCACCTGGCACAACGCCGACCACAGCAGCTTTCGGGTGGCCAGCAGCAGCGCGTCGCGCTTGCACGAGCCCTGGTTAACCGCCCTTCGCTGTTGCTGCTCGACGAGCCGCTCGGTGCGCTCGACTTGAAGCTCCGTCGCGAGATGCAGGTCGAGTTGAAGGCCATCCAGATGGAGGTCGGGCTGACCTTCTTGCACGTCACACACGACCAAGAAGAAGCCATGGACATGGCAGACATCGTCGCGGTCATGAACAAGGGTCGCATCGAACAGATGGGTGCCCCAGAGAAGCTGTACGACCGCCCACACACGGCATTCGTGTCGAAGTTCCTGGGTCAGTCGAACCTGTTCACCGGCGAGGTCGTCGAGCAGAACGCGACCTCGGTCAGCATCGATTTCAAGGGCCACAAGCTCACCGTGCCAAAGGACCGCGCCGAGCGTCACAGTGGCCGCATCACCGTTGGAGTTCGCCCAGAGAAGGCGACCTTCCACGAGTCGGCACCTGCAGCTGATAGCAACGTCAACCTGATCGGCCCTGGCGAGATCATCGACATTCGCTTCACCGGCGTCAGCAACCAGTACCTCATCGAGATTCCAAACATCGGCAACGTGACCGTGTTTGCGCAGAACGTCGGCAAGTCGCCGGTCGTCGAACTCGGTGCCAAGGTTTGGGTTAGCTTCAAGGTTGAGCACACCTTCGGTTTGTCAGATAACCCTGACAACTCGGGCAGCGAGGACTAACCCCCATGGCATTCGCTGCATTCGGACACGGTGGCGGCGGTCAACAGTCGTCTCCGACCAAGAGCAACGCCAAGGTCGCATTCTTTCTGTTGTTGCCTGGCCTTGCCTACCTAGGGCTGTTCTTCTTGACTCCGCTGATCTCGCTGGTCATCACCTCGCTAGAGGCACCAGATCCAACCGGCGACATCGGCGTTTACCAGTATGGCTTTGAGGTCGGCAACTACTGGTACGCGATCCAGACGTTCTGGCCGCACATTGCGCGCTCGTTCGCATACGCATTCATCGCCACCATCGCGGCACTCGTAATCAGCTATCCTTTGGCCTACTTCATCGGTGTGCGTCTGCGAACTCGTCCGTTGCTGCAGGGGCTGCTCTTGACCCTGGTAATCGCGCCGTTCTTTATCTCGTTCCTGCTGCGCACCTTTGCATGGCGTCAGATTTTTTCGAGCGATGGCGTGGTCGTGCAATTCATGCACGCGACCGGCCTGTTGGCGCAAAACCAATACATCGCTGGCACCGATTTCATGGTTATCTTTGGTCTGACCTATAACTTCATTCCGTTCATGACCCTGCCGCTGTTCACGACCCTCGAGCGCCTCGACATTCGTCTGCTAGAGGCCAGCAGCGACCTCTATGCATCGCCGGCCATCACCTTCCGCAAGGTGACTCTGCCGATTACCATGCCGGGCATCATCTCGGGCACTCTGCTGACATTCATTCCGATTGCAGGCGACTTCGTGAACGCCAGCCCCGAGTTCTTGGGTGGGCCGAAGACGGCCATGATCGGCAACGTAGTGCAGTCGAGCTTTCTTGAGACCCAGGATTACCCGACTGCGTCTGCGCTCTCGGTAATGCTGATGACCGTGATCCTGATTCTGGTTTCGGTCTATGTGAAGAAGAGCGGAACGGAGGACCTACTGTGAAACGCTTCTCGCTGGGCAAGTGGGCCCTGCCGGTTTATTCGACCATCGCATTCGTGTATTTGCTGATTCCGATCGCCTACACGTTTGTCTTTTCGTTCAACAACACCTTCAAGTCGAACATCTCGTGGCGCGGATTCACCTTCGACAACTGGTTGCATGTCTGCGACCAGCAGGGCGTTTGTGAGGCCTTTGGTTCGTCACTAGTAATCGGTGTGATTTCGACCGTAATCGCGACCGCCATGGGCACCGCAATAGCCATCGCGATCGTGCGCTACCGCTTCAAGCTGCGCTCAATCGTCAACCTGCTGCTGTTCTTGCCGATGGCGACTCCGGAGGTCGTTCTTGGTGCGGGCCTTGCCTCGCAGTTTTTGAGCATGGGCGTCGACAAGGGCATGACCACGATCATCATCGCGCACGTAATGTTCTGCCTCAGCTTTGTGGTGGTCACCGTGAAGGCGCGCGTTGCGAGCCTCGACCCAGCGCTCGAAGAGGCCGGACGCGATCTCTATGCGTCGCCTGCCCAGGTGTTCTGGAAGATCACCTTCCCGTTGCTGTTGCCGGGAATCATGGCCGCCGCGCTGCTCTCGTTCGCGTTGTCGTTCGACGACTTCATCATCACGAACTTCAATGCCGGCCCTGCAACGACTTTCCCGAAGTATGTCTACACCGCCGCCAGCAAGGGTGTGCCTGCCGAGGCAAACGTGATCGGTTCGGCCGTGTTCCTGTTTGCCATCCTGCTCGTGGTAACGGTGCAGGTGCGTGGCGCGCGCAAGGCGAAGCGCCTAGCCGCGGGCAACTAGAAGTCAAAACCTCAGGTTAAACAAATCGGGTCCTGCATAAAGCAGGACCCGATTTCTTTTGGCTTTTTAGAGCTTCGAGACGGCTTCTTCGATTACGTCGATTGCCTCGTTCAACAGTGCATCCGAGATTGCCAGAGGTGGCAAGAAGCGGATTACGTTGTAGTAGGTGCCGGCGTTGAGCACCAGCACGCCGTTAGCGTGCGAGTGCTTGACGATGGCGTCGACTGCCGCCTTGTTCGGGTTCTTGGTGCCTGGCTCGACGAACTCGACTGCCATCATGGCGCCACGGCCACGGATGTCGCCGATGACCGGGTACTTAGCCTTCATGGCCTCGAAGCGGGCCTTGATGACGTTTTCGATCTCGAGTGCACGCTCAAGAACGCCGCCCTCTTCGATCTGGTGAATCACGGCGAGTGCGGCCGCGGCAGCAACAGGGTTGCCACCGAAGGTGCCGCCGATGCCGCCGGCGTGTGAGGCATCCATGACCTCTGCGCGACCGGTGACGGCCGAGATTGGCATGCCGCCGGCGATGCCCTTGGCGATGGTCATGAGGTCAGGCTCGAAGCCCTCTTCCCACTCCGAGGCAAACCACTTGCCGGTTCGGGCGACGCCCGACTGAACCTCGTCGGCGATCATGATGATGCCGTTGGCCTTGGCCCACTCGCTGATTGCACGAAGGAAACCAGGCGCTGGAACGATGAAGCCGCCCTCGCCCTGAATTGGCTCGATTACGACGGCTGCGAGGTTGGCTGCGCCGACGCGCTTTTCCATGTAGGTGATGGCGCGCTGTGCGGCCTCTGCGCCGGTCAGGCCGGCCTCATCACGGAACGGGTACGACATTGGCACGTGGTGCACGCCAGGAGCAAACGGGCCAAAGCCCGAGTTGTAAGGCATCGCCTTGAAGTTCATGGCCATGGTCAGGTTGGTGCGACCGTGGTATGCGTGATCGAACACGGCGATCTCGCCGCGACCGGTGAACTTGCGAGCGATCTTGACGGCGTTCTCGACTGCCTCGGCGCCCGAGTTGAACAGTGCCGAACGCTTCTTGAAGCTGCCAGGGGTGTACTTGTTTAGGTATTCGCATACCTCGACATAGCCGGTGTATGGGGTAAGCGTGAACAGGGTGTGAGTGAGCTTGGCCACCTGCTCCTGAACCGCTGCCACGACCTGCTCGTTGGTGTGGCCAATGGTGGTAACACCGATGCCAGAGCCGAGGTCAATGAACTGGTTGCCGTCGACATCGAGAATGATGGCGCCAGCGCCGGCCTCAATGTAAACAGGAAGGGCAGCGCCAACACCGTGCGAGACGGCGTCGAGGCGACGAGCGTGTAGTTCCTGTGACTTAGGGCCAGGGATTGCGGTAACGACTTTGCGAACTTGTGCGATAGGGAACTCAGTCATGGTTATTAGCCTACGCCTTTGCGAGGCGCGAACGGGGTCGTTCGCATGCGAACAACCATGGAATATTTGGGGAGCTGCACCCTCTGGCAAACTTGAGATTATGCGGCGCGTCATAATCCTCGGTTCGACCGGTTCAATCGGCACTCAGGCCCTCGAGGTCGTACGAGCAAATCGCGATCGGTTCGCGGTTGTGGGTCTTGCCGCGGGCACCAATTCCGAACTGCTAGCCGCACAGGCGGATGAGTTCGGTGTGCCAGCGAATCGCGCTGTTTTAGGTGCCGAGGCCGCGACTCGTCTTGTCGAAGAAACCGACGCCGACGTTGTGATTAATGGCATCACCGGTTCGATCGGTCTGGCTCCAACGCTTGCCACGCTAAAGACCGGCAAGGCGCTCGCCCTGGCAAATAAGGAATCGCTCATTGTGGGTGGTCGACTCGTGACCGAACTCGCGAGCGCTGGGCAGATTGTGCCGGTCGATTCTGAGCACTCGGCCCTGGCTCAATGCCTGCTCGCCGGAACCCCGAGCGAGGTTCGCAAGCTAATCCTCACGGCCTCGGGAGGCCCGTTTAGGGGCTGGTCGCGCGAGCAATTGCAAGACGTGACACCAGCGCAGGCGCTGGCGCATCCGACTTGGGCTATGGGCAAGGTCGTTACCACCAACTCGGCGACTCTGGTGAACAAGGGTCTCGAACTCATCGAGGCGCATCTGCTGTTCGATGTGCCCTTCGAGCGCATCGAAGTGACCGTGCACCCGCAGTCGGTCGTGCACTCAATGGTCGAATTCGTCGACGGTTCGGTCTTGGCTCAATGCTCGCCACCCAACATGATGCTGCCAATTGCTCTCGGCATGAGCTGGCCTGAGCGCGTGCCTAACGTGGCGCCGGCTTGCGACTGGACCAAGGCTGCCACCTGGACCTTCGAGCCGTTGAACGAGCAGGTTTTTGGTGCGATCAGGTTGGCGCGACAGGTTGGTTCGGCTGGCCTGACCTATCCAGCGGTTTATAACGCTGCAAATGAACAGGCTGTGGATGCGTTCCACCGCGGCAAGATTGGCTTTGTCTCGATCGTCGATCTGATCGATCGAGTGGTGGCCTCGCACGAACCCGAACGTGAGCTAACCCTCGAGTCGGTTCTGGCGGCGGAGCATTGGGCGCGAGATCGGGCCGATGCGATCATCGCAAGGGCCTGCTAGCCGGCATCATGTTTTCAGCCCATTGTCAGACCCCAGGGTTAGGGTGATTTGGTGAGCAACGCAGGTTTTTACATCGCAGGAGCCGTCTTTATCGGGCTCGGTCTTGCCCTGTCGATTGGCCTGCACGAGCTTGGTCACATGGTTCCTGCCAAGCGCTTCGGCGTTAAAGTGCCGCGTTTCATGATTGGATTTGGGCCAACCGTGTTCTCGCGCAAGCGAGGTGAAACCGAATACGGCGTCAAGTTGATTCCGCTTGGTGGCTACGTTTCGTTGCTTGGCATGGCCCCACCAGCCGAGGAATACACAGACCGTCCGGCGCCAAAAAATGGCCTGGCACGCGCCTATTTGCGCTACACCGAGCGGTTTCGTGCGGCGAGCGACCTACCTGCCGACGAACAGCATCGAGCCTTCTATCGGCTGACCGCCGGTCGAAAGTTAATCGTCATGGCGGGCGGGCCGGTTGCGAACTTGATTTTGGGTGTGGTGTTTTCGGCAATCGTGCTGTGTGGCTTCGGAGTCATGTCGCCGAGCAACCAAATTTCGCAGGTGGTTGCCTGCGCGCCAATCTCGGCAAAGCCGCCCGTGCTAGACACGTCGGCAGGCTGTGGCTCTGCGCCGCAGACAATCGCGGCAGCCGCGAACCTGCGCGCTGGCGACCGCATCGAATCGATTGGCACGGTGTCGGTTGCAAACCCCGACGAGGTGCGCGCGGCGATGGTTAGCCAGCTGGGCCAAACGGCCACCTTCAAGGTGCTGCGCGACGGCCAGCACATCGCCTTTACGGCCAAAATTGAGAACCAAAAGGTCTACAACACCCAGACCCAGCGACTCGAGACCAGACCTTTCTTCGGTGCGGTCTTCGACTATCAACGCAAGCCGTTGGGCGTCACCGAGTTGGCCGTTTTCTCGGGCAAAAACATCGCGGGCACCTTTGCGATGATCGTCGAGCTGCCGCAGCAAGCGCTGCACGCAATCGGAGCGATCGAGGGCACCGAGCCGCGTTCAAGCAGCGGAGCGGTCTCGGTGGTAGGCATTGCCAAAGTGGCCGGCGACCTCGCCATCGAGAACCAGGGCGATTGGATTGGCATCATATCGATGTGGTTGCTGACCCTGGCCTCGTTGAATTTTGCACTGTTTGCCTTCAACATGATTCCGGTATTGCCACTCGACGGCGGGCACATCCTCGCTGCGCTATTCGGCAAGGCCAAGGCAGTTTGGTTCAAGGTTCGGGGCAGGGGAGCGCCGCGGCCAGTTGACCTGACACTTTTGGCGCCACTGACCATGGTTGGCTGGGGAATCCTTACGCTGATGGGCTTGTTGTTTGTGGTGGCCGACATCGTGGCCCCAATGCACCTTTGACCTCGATGTCTATGCTTAGTTCGAAACGAAACGGAGCCACCTCTTGCCTGCTGTGAACCTTGGTTTGCCAACCACGCCACCACCGGTTTTGTCGCCACGTCGAAAGACCCGCAAGATCATGGTCGGCAAGGTCGCTGTCGGCGGCGATGCGCCGATCTCGGTTCAGTCGATGACCACCACCAAGACCACCGATGTCAACGAAACGCTGCAGCAAATCGCCGAGCTGACCGCGTCGGGTTGCGACATCGTTCGCGTTGCCGTGCCGAGCCAGGACGACGCAGATCGGCTGCACCTGATCGCCAAAAAATCGCAGATTCCGGTAATCGCTGACATTCACTTTCAGCCAAAGTATGTGTTCCAGGCGATCGATGCCGGCTGCGGTGCCGTTCGTGTAAACCCGGGCAACATTCGTCAGTTCGACGACAAGGTTGGCGAAATTGCCAAGGCCGCCAAGGATGCCGGCGTCTCGATTCGAATCGGTGTCAACGCGGGCTCACTAGACCCGCGGTTGCTGGCCAAGTACGGCAAGGCCACGCCGGAGGCCCTCGTGGAATCGGCGGTCTGGGAGGCCAGCCTGTTCGAAGAGCACGACTTTCACGACTTCAAGATCTCGGTAAAACACAACGACCCGGTGGTCATGGTCAAGGCCTACGAGCTGCTGTCGGAACGCGGCGATTGGCCTCTGCACTTGGGTGTCACCGAGGCTGGGCCTGCATTCCAAGGCACCATCAAGTCTTCGGTAGCCTTCGGTGCCCTGCTCAGCAAGGGCATCGGCGACACCATCCGCGTAAGCCTCTCGGCCCCACCTGCCGAGGAGGTCAAGGTCGGTTCGCAGATTCTTGAGTCGCTCAACCTGCGCCCGCGCAAACTTGAGATTGTGTCGTGCCCATCGTGTGGTCGCGCGCAGGTAGACGTCTACACGCTCGCCGAAGACGTGACCAAGGGGCTCGAAAAGCTAACCGTGCCACTGCGCGTTGCCGTGATGGGCTGTGTCGTGAATGGTCCCGGCGAGGCACGCGAGGCCGACCTCGGAGTCGCTTCAGGCAACGGCAAGGGCCAAATCTTCGTCAAGGGCGAGGTCATTAAGACCGTTCCCGAGAGCGAGATTGTTGCAACGCTGATCGAAGAGGCCAACCGCCTTGCGGCCGAGATGGATCCGACCCTGGTCGGCAGCCCGCAGGTAGTAGTCGCCAAGAAAGACTAGCCAGCGACCTGGTCGTCGACTGCGGTAACCTTGGCTCTATGCCAATCCGTCTGTCATCACTGTTCCTGCGCACGCTTCGCGAAGACCCTTCTGACGCCGAGGTCACCAGCCACAAGCTGCTCGTGCGCGCTGGCTACATTCGCCGCGCCGCACCGGGTGTCTACACCTGGCTGCCGCTCGGTCTCGCCGTAAAGGCAAAGATCGAGAAGGTCGTTCGCGAAGAGATGAACGCGGCTGGCGCCCAGGAAGTGTTCTTTCCGGCGCTGCTGCCACGCGAACCATTCGAGGCCACCAACCGCTGGACCGAGTATGGCGACAACCTGTTCCGTTTGCAGGACCGCAAGAAGGCCGACTACCTGCTGGCGCCGACTCACGAAGAGATGTTCACGCTGCTCGTGAAAGACCTGTACAGCTCATACAAGGAGCTGCCGGTTTGCCTGTACCAGATTCAGAACAAGTACCGCGATGAGGCTCGACCTCGCGCCGGGCTCCTTCGTGGCCGCGAGTTCGTCATGAAAGACGCATACAGCTTCGATCTGACCGATGAGGGTCTGGCCAAGAGCTACCAGGCTCAGCGCGACGCATACGAGCGAATCTTCACCCGTCTTGGCGTCGACTACGTGATTGTCAAGGCCGATGCCGGCGCCATGGGTGGTTCGGCGTCTGAAGAATTCTTGAGCCCAAGCCCAATCGGCGAAGACACCTTCGTGCGCTCGCCGGGTGGCTATGCCGCCAACGTCGAAGCGGTTCAGACCGTCGCACCTGCGGCGCTGCCTATCGAAGGTCAGCCAGCGGCTGTGGTGCACCCATCGCCAAACACCCCGACCATCGCGACTCTCGTTGACCTGGCCAATGCCACCGTGCCTCGCGGCGATGGTCGCGAGTGGACTGCCGCCGACACCCTCAAGAACGTCGTGCTGGCACTGACCAGCCCAGAGGGCAAGCGCGAGCTGGTCATCGTTGGTCTGCCTGGCGACCGTGAGGTCGACGCCAAGCGTGCCGAGGCCGCGTTCTCACCTAACGAGGTTGAACCGGCAACCGAGGCAGACTTCGAGAAGAATCCTGGCCTGATCAAGGGCTACATCGGCCCGGTCAAGTTGGTCGGCGCAAACAACGAGCAGGTGCTCGGCCTCGAGGGCAGCACCAAGGTTCGCTACCTGCTCGACCCACGCGTTGTCGATGGAACCGCCTGGATCACTGGCGCAAACGAAGACCAGAAGCACGTTTTTGACCTGGTCAAGGGTCGCGACTTTGGTGCCGACGGCATCGCCGACATTGCCGAGGTGCGCGCTGGCGACCAGGCTCCTGACGGCTCGGGTGCGCTCGAACTGGCTCGCGGCATCGAGATCGGACACGTTTTCCAGCTCGGCCGCAAGTATGCCGAGGCGCTCGACCTCAAGGTGCTCGACGAAAACGGCAAGCTCCAGGTCGTCACCATGGGTTCATACGGAATTGGTGTCACCCGTTTGGTTGCCGTGCTAGCCGAGGCCAACAACGACGACAAGGGTCTGATCTGGCCTGAGGCGGTGGCCCCTGCCGACGTCTATGTGGTTGCCGCTGGCAAGGACGACATCGTCTATGAAACCGCCGAGCGTCTGACCGCCGAGCTCGAGGCTGCGGGCAAGACCGTCATCATCGACGACCGTCAAAAGGTGAGCCCTGGAGTGAAGTTTGGCGATGCCGAGCTGATCGGTGTGCCGCACATCGTGATCGTTGGTCGCGGACTCGAGACGGGCGAGGTTGACCTTTGGGACCGTCGAACCGGTGAGCGTCGTGCGGTTAAGGTCGAATCGGCAGTCGCCGAGCTCGCCTAATTTCGGCTACCATTACAACCCGTTCTAACAACTTCAATAACGGCCCGGAGGCATCGCATGGACATCGATCTGAGAGTTCTAAAGCAGGTTGAGCGCGAATTCGAGATCCCATTCTCGGAATCCATCACGATCATTGAGGCCGCTATCTTGGCCGCGTATCACAAGATCGTTGGCAACAACGACCCGGCTCGCGCCGAGCTAAACCGCACCACCGGCCATGTTGCCGTGTATGCGCCTGTGCTCGACGAAGACGGTGTTCAGACCGGCGAGACCGAGGTGACCCCCGAGAACTTTGGTCGCATCGCGGCCAATGCCGGCAAGCAGGTCATCGCATCGCGCATTCGTGCCCTCAACGACGACACCATCTTTGGTGAATTTCAGGGCAAAGAGGGCGACATCGTTTCGGGCACCATTCAGCAGGGCTCAAAGTCATACATGGTCTATGTCGACCTCGGCACCATCGAGGCCATCATGCCTCCCGAAGAGCAGGTGCCTGGCGAGGACTACTCGCACGGTCGCCGAATCCGCGTGTATGTGACCTCGGTCAGCCGAGGCACTCGCGGCCCTCAGGTCACCGTTTCGCGCACTCACCCGAGCCTGGTTCGCAAGTTGTTCGCACTCGAGGTTCCCGAGATCGCTAGCGGAGTTGTCGAGATTGTCTCGTTGGCTCGCGAGGCCGGTCACCGCACCAAGATTGCCGTTCGCGCCACGCAGCCAGGCGTCAACGCCAAGGGTTCGTGCATTGGCGAGCTCGGTCAGCGCGTTCGTGCGGTTACCTCAGAGCTAAACGACGAGAAGATCGACATCGTCGATTACAGCGACGACCTGCCTGCGTTTGTGGCCAGTGCCCTTTCGCCGGCCCGAGTCTCGAGCGCATTCACTCTGGATGCGGCAGCTCGCTCGGTTCGCGTGCTTGTGCCTGACTTCCAGCTTTCGTTGGCAATCGGCAAGGAGGGCCAGAACGCTCGTTTGGCCGCCAAGTTGACCGGTGCCAAGATCGACATCCAGCCGGACAGCATTCTCGAAGACTAGGCGCAAGCCTGCGCCGGATTGCCGCCAACTGGCTGATTGCTTGGGTGGCGGCTCTGGTCGAAACAGAGGGCAGGGGCTAGAATGAATCCCGTAAGAACTTGCGTTGGCTGTCGCCAGCGCGCCAATCGAGCCGATTTGACTCGTGTTGTCGCCCGCAAAACAGAAACCGGCCCCGCGTCGGAACTCGTTTTCGATCTCAACGCGCAGATGCCCGGTCGTGGCGCGTGGTTGCACCCCTCAAGTGAATGTCTAAGGCTCGCAATCGAGCGGCGGGCGTTCACCAGGGCGTTGCGGCTCAACGGCACCCCAAACGTCGCAGGTTTGAACTTTTCGAAAGAACAGGCAGAAATCATGTTGGCAACAAATGAGTAGCTCTAAATGAGAGCCCAACAGCTTTAAATGGCCTGCCCTGTCCTGGGGCTGGCCCCCAGACAGGAGAAACTAAGTGGCGCTACCACGCGTATACGACATCGCCAAGGAACTCGGTATTGATACCAATGAGGCCCTGGCAAAACTCAAGGACCTAGGCGAATACGTCAAGAGCGGTTCGTCAACGATTGCCCCTCCGGTAGCCAAGAAGCTCCGCGATGCATTCCCAAACGCTAAGCCAAAGGCCGAAGAGCCTAAGGCTGCTCCAGCTGCTCCAGCTGCTCCAGCTGCACCAGCCCCTGCAGCTGCACCAGCGGCTCCGGCTGCACCGACTCCGGCCGCCGCTGCTCCAGCCGCTCCAGCACCTGCGGCTCCGGCCGCACCGGCTGCCCCAGCACCCGCAGCACCGACTCCGGCCGCTGCCGCTCCGGCGTCTGCAGCCCCGGCTGCCCCGGCCGCTCCAGCACCAACCCCAGGCGCGCCAGCGGCTCCAAAGCCGGCCGGCGCTGCCCCAGCGGGCATCCCGCGCCCGGGTAACAACCCGTTCGCGCCGAGCCAGGGCATGGGTATTCCACGCCCAATGGCACGTCCAGGCAACAACCCGTTCTCGGCTAACCAGGGTATGGGCCGACCAGGCCAGGGTGGCGCAGGTCGCCCAGGTGGCCCACGCCCAGCAGGCGGCGCACCTCGTCCGGGCGGTCCACGCCCGGCTGGTGCTGGCGCACCTCGCCCAGGCTTCGGCGCACCGCGTCCGGGCTTCGGTGGCGGTGCACCTGCAGCTGGCGGTGCCGGCTTTGGCGCACCTCGTCCGGGTGGCGCACCAGCAGGCCGTGGCGGTCGTGGCGGCGGCACCGCCGGCGCATTCGGCAAGGGTGGCGCACGTGGCGCCTCGAAGGCCCGCAAGTCAAAGCGTGCGAAGCGCGAGGAATACGAGCAGCGGACCGCGCCTAGCCTCGGTGGCGCAGTTGTGCCTCGTGGCGACGGCACCACTGTGCTTCGCCTCCGTCGTGGTGCAAGCATCCAAGACTTCGCAGACAAGATCGATGCGAGCCCAGGCCAGCTGATCACCGTGCTGTTCCACCTCGGCCAGATGGCAACCGCCACCCAGTCGATCGACGAAGACACCTTCCAGATCCTCGGCGAGGAGCTCGGCTACAAGATCGAGGTCGTTTCGCCAGAAGACGAAGAGCGCGAGCTATTCGAAGGCTTTGGTCTTGACATCTCGACCGACTACGACGACGAAGACGAAGACCTCCTTCCTCGTCCTCCAGTTGTCACCGTCATGGGTCACGTCGACCACGGTAAGACCCGTTTGCTCGACAGCATCCGCAACTCGAACGTCATCGCTGGCGAGGCCGGTGGCATCACCCAGCACATCGGTGCCTACCAGGTTCACGTCGAACACGACGGCATCGACCGCGCGATCACCTTCATCGACACCCCGGGTCACGAGGCGTTCACCGCCATGCGTGCTCGTGGTGCGCAGGTCACCGACCTTGCGATCCTCGTGGTTGCAGCCGACGACGGCGTTATGCCTCAGACCATCGAAGCGTTGAACCACGCTCAGTCGGCCGGCGTGCCGATCGTTGTGGCCGTCAACAAGGTCGATAAGGAATCGGCTAACCCAGCCAAGATTCGCCAGCAGCTCACCGAGTTCAACCTGGTTGCCGAAGAGTATGGCGGCGACGTCATGTTCGTCGACGTATCGGCTCTGACCGGCAAGGGCATCCCTGAATTGCTTGACGCAGTTCTGCTCACCGCAGACGCAGCGCTCGACATGCGTGCCAACCCAAACAAGGACGCCCGCGGTGTTGCCATCGAAGCGAACCTCGACAAGGGTCGCGGCTCGGTTGCAACCGTGCTGATTCAGTCGGGAACCCTGCACGTTGGCGACTCGATCGTGGCCGGTTCGGCTCACGGTCGCGTTCGCGCCATGTTCGACGAGAACGGCAACGCGGTTGAGGCCGCAGAGCCAAGCCGTCCGGTTCAGGTGCTTGGTCTGCAGTCGGTTCCTCGCGCTGGTGACACCTTCGTGGTCACCGACGACGAACGTCAGGCTCGCCAGATCGCCGAAAAGCGTGAGGCTGCCGACCGCAATGCACTGCTGGCTAAGTCGCGCAAGCGCATCAGCCTCGAAGACTTCACCAAGGCACTCGAAGAGGGCAAGGTTGAGTCACTCAACCTGGTCATCAAGGGTGACGTTTCGGGTGCGGTCGAGGCCCTCGAAGACTCGCTGCTCAAGATTGAGGTCGACGACTCGGTTCAGTTGCGCATCATCCACCGTGGTGTTGGTGCGATCACCGAATCGGACGTCAACCTGGCCACCGTCGACAACGCAATCATCATTGGCTTCAATGTGCGTCCAGACAAGAAGGCCAAGGAGCACGCCGACCGCGAGGGTGTCGACATTCGTCACTACTCGGTCATCTATGCGGCGCTCGAAGACATCGAGAACGCGCTCAAGGGCATGCTCAAGCCAGAGTACGAAGAGGTTCAGACCGGCACCGCAGAGGTTCGCGAGCTGTTCAAGTCGTCGAAGGTCGGAACCATCGCTGGTTCGATCGTTCGCTCGGGTTCGATCAAGCGCAACGCCTCGGCTCGTGTTCTTCGCGACGGCAAGGTTATCTTCGAGAACACCAAGATTGACTCGCTCAAGCGCTTCAAGGACGACGCAAACGAAGTCAAGACCGACTACGAGTGTGGTATCGGCCTGGCCGGCTTCAACGACCTCGAGCTTGGCGACATCATCGAGACCTTCGAAATGCGCGAGAAGCCACGCGTCTAAAGCACGGGCAAATCGTTCGAATTGAGGATTCAGCATGGTTGATCACGCAAGAGCACGCAAGCTCGCCGAGCGCATCAAGGTCCTGGTGGCCGAGGCGCTCGAGCGCGCAGTGAAAGATCCAGACCTGGGCTTTGTGACCATCACCGACGTGAAGGTCACTCCGGATCTGCAACACGCCAAGATCTTCTATACGGTGTGGGGCAGCCCCGAAGACAAGAAGCGCAGCGCCGAGATCATTGAGCGCAACCGTGGTCGTATTCGTGGCGAGGTGGGTCGACAACTGTCGATCCGCCTAACCCCGACCGTCGAATTTGAGATGGACGAGGTTCCAGAGACGGCCGCCCACATGAACGACCTGCTTGCCGCGGCCAAGGCTCGCGACGAACAGGTGCACCGCATTGCCGAGGGTGCCGCATACGCCGGCGAAGAAAACCCATACAAGGAACCAAAGTCGCACGACGAGTCGGCCGACCTGGACGAATTCGACGAAGACGAGGCCTAAATGCCTTCGGGTCTGCTGCTGGTCGACAAACCGGCCGGGCTAACCAGCCACGATGTCGTTGCCCGCGGTAGGCGCTGGGCCGGCACACGCCGCGTCGGGCACGCAGGCACGCTTGACCCAATGGCAACCGGGCTGCTCATTTTGGGCGTAGATTCGGCTACCAAACTGCTCACCTTCTTGGTTGGCGAATCAAAGACCTACATTGCAACTATCCGGCTTGGAGCCGCGACAGTAACCGACGATCGCGAGGGCGAATTTACCGAGTTCGCTCCCGTCGAGGCCATTGCAGGCCTCACCGCGCTGGCCGCTGCTGGCGAACCCGCGACCGCGCTACTCGATGCGCTCGAGCGCGCAATCGCCCCGTTGCGCGGCGAAATCATGCAGGTGCCGAGCTCCGTGAGCGCCATTAAGGTCAACGGCGAGCGCGCCTATGCCAAGGTTCGCTCGGGCGACGAGGTTAAGTTGGCTGCACGACCAGTCACCATCTTTCGGTTCGAGGTGCTCGGGCAACCCCGCATCGAGACCGGAACGGGCGATGCCGCAGGTCGCACCTTCGTCGACATCGACGTGATAGTTGACTGTTCGTCGGGCACATACATCAGGGCTCTGGCGCGCGACCTTGGAGCCGCGCTGGGTGTCGGTGGTCACCTGACCGCACTGCGCAGAACGCGAATCGGCCGCTATTCGATCGCGCAGGCGCATACCGAAGAGGCGCTTCAGGCTACTTCGCGTGAACAGCTGCCAATCTTGCCCGCGGCCGAGGCGGCGCGCGCTCAATTCGAGGTTCGCGAGCTCACCGAGGCTGAGGTAGTCGATCTCGGGCACGGAAAGCGCATCCGCGCAGTCGGCGAGGGCAACGAGCCTGTCGCAGCAATCGCCCCGAGCGGGCGCCTGGTGGCGATGTTGACTCGAAGCGGAAAAGACCTCAAGTCGCTCGTGGTGTTTAACGAGGAGCAGCAGTGATCGAACTCTTGTATCAGGCTCAACTTTGGCTCTGTGCCGCGGCGGCTGCGCTAACCATCATTTTGACGCTAATGGGTCGCAAGCCGAGCCTCGTCTCGGTTTCGGCACTCGCTCTGGTCGAGTTGGGTTTGGTCGTTCAACTGCTAGTTTCGATCGCGTTGGTAATCGGGGGAGCCCAGGCAAAGCAAGACACCGTCGAGTTCTTTGGCTATCTGATCACCGCGCTAATCGTGCCGGTCGCTGCCGTGCTGTGGGGCTTGGTCGAGCGCAGCCGTTGGTCGACGGCAACTCTGGCCGTGGCTGCCTTGACCGTCGCGGTGATGCTCGCTCGCATGGAACAAATCTGGACGGGCACGCACTTTTAGCCAACTCTGCGCTCGTGCGCGAGGCGGTTAAATTCACGCTCAGTTAACCTTCAGACACCTGTTGTTCACCTGCCGAACAGCAACCCTTAATCGGGCAAATGGAGGATTGAGCCATGGCTCAGTCCCAGTCCACACCTAACGCCTCGGCACCCGCCTCTGGCGCGCGTCGCCAACTGGCAACCAAGCCGTTCTCGCGTGCCGACAAGCTCTTCTATCGCGCCTCATCGGTCGCCGCGTATATCGCGGTCTCGATCGTTGGCTTGATCCTCGTCTTCTTGCTGATGCGTGCGTGGCCGGCGCTGCAGCGTCAGGGCATCAATTTCGTGCTTGGTTCAACCTGGGATGCCTCGCCAGACAAGGTGATCTTCCAGATTGGCCCAATGCTCTGGGGTTCGCTCCTAATTTCGCTGGTCGGCCTGTTTTTCGCGGTTCCAATGGCTCTCGCAGTCGCATACTTCATCGAGTTCATGGCAAACAAGGTTGTGGCCAAGGTTGCGACGGTGTTGATTGACCTTCTGGCCGCGCTGCCATCGGTTGTGATCGGCCTCTGGGGCATGGTCGTGTTTTCACCAATCGCAGCGCACTGGGCGCAGCTGCTCAATCAGAGCTTTGGTTGGTTGCCGTTCTTCGCAAACGACACCGAAAACTTCATCGGTTCGCCGTTTATCGCGGGTTGGATCGTGGCCGTCATGATCGTTCCGATCATCGCTTCGGTTAGCCGCGAAATCTTTAGCCAGATTGACCGCGACCTCATCAACGGCTCGCTCGCTCTCGGTGCCGGCAAGGCCAGCACATTCTTCAGGGTGATCCTGCCAACCTCGGGCGGCGGTGTCGTCGGTGGCATTCTGCTCGGCCTCGGTCGTGCGCTCGGCGAAACCGTGGCGATCTTCTTCGTTCTGAACCTGGTCTTCGACATCAACTGGGGCGACATCGTGGCCCCGAAGGGTGGCTCGGTGGCCTCGATGATTTTGGCGAAGTTTGGCGAGGCTACTGCCGAAGAGCTCAACGCGTTGATGGCGTCTGGTCTGGTCTTGTTCATCGTGACGCTGTTGGTTAACTGGCTGGCCGCGTATGTGGTTGCCAAGGCTCAACCGTGGCGCAAGTAGGCATAGAGGAGGCATTCATGAGCACAATCGACCTCACGCCGGTAGCACGCCCGGCCAACGCAGAGCCTTGGAAGCGCAAAGACCGCTCGATGGTCGTCGCAGCCGGATTGGCCGCCACTGTACCGGCGCTCATCACCGCGCTGGTTACCGCCGCCTTGGGCTGGGATCCATCGGTCACCGTTATGGCAATCTTCTTGCCACTGCAGCTGGTTGCCGCTGGCATCGTCGGTGTGCGCGCCTATGGCAAACGAGGCATTGCAGAGGCATCGCTCATTGTTGTCACGCTGCTGTTGACCGCACTGGTGGCCGCGCTGCTGCTAAGTGTGCTGTGGTCGGTCATTTCGGCTGGAGCCCAGACTCTCTCGTGGACCTTCCTCAGCCAGAACAACGTCTACATTTCGCCGACCACCTCGCTCGAATATGGCGGCGTCGGCCACTCAATCATCGGTACCGTCCTTATCGTTGGCCTAACCACCATCGTCACCGTGCCATTCGGCATCGCCATCGCCGTCTACCTGACCGAAACCCGCGGCAAGGCTCGTGGCGCGATCCGTATCCTGATTCAGGCGATGTCGGGTTTGCCATCGGTAGTCGCCGGCCTCTTTGTCTACTCGGCTCTGATTGCCAGCGGAATCACACAGTATGCGGGCTGGGCCGGATCGCTCGCGCTCTTGCCGCTGATGCTGCCGACCGTCGCTCGCATCGCCGAGGAGGCCCTTCGCCTCGTGCCAGCTGAGTATCGCAACGGAGCACTCGCCCTGGGCGCACCCGCCTATCGCGCGTTCCTTCAGGTCACGCTGCCAGCGGCGAAGACCGGCATCATCACGGCCGTTCTGCTCGGCATCGCGCGAATCATTGGCGAAACCGCGCCACTGCTTTTGACTACCTTCGCGGCAAACAACACGAGCTTCAACCTGTTCTCGGGTTCGATGTCGTCGCTGCCGACATACCTGTATCAATACATCTCGAATGGCAACGACACCAGCACCCAGCGTGCGTGGGGTGCGGCGCTCGTCGTGCTGATTCTGGTCGGCATTCTGTTCACCGTGGCGCGCGTGTTCGGTCGCGCCAAGAAGGCAACCTCCAAGTCGCTGACCAAGGCCAACAACGCTCGAAAGGCTAACTAATCATGGCTATCGCAACCGCTTCGGCACTGCACTCCGAGAACGTAAACGTTTGGTTTGGCGAACGGCACGTACTCAAGGATGTCTCGCTCACCTTTCCTAGCAACCAGGTGACTGCGTTGATCGGCCCGTCGGGCTGCGGCAAGAGCACGTTCCTGCGCACGCTAAACCGCATGCACGAGCTGATTCCTGGCGCCGGCTTTGGCGGTCGAGTGCTGCTCGACGGCGACGACATCTATGGCGACGGCGTAGACCCGGTCGATGTGCGCATCAAGATCGGCATGGTGTTCCAGAAGCCAAACCCGTTCCCGACCATGACCATTCGCGACAACGTGCTTTCGGGTTTGAAACTGTCTGGCCGCAAGACCAGCGACGCCGATGACCTGGTCGAAACCTCGCTGCGCCGCGCATCGATCTGGACCGAGGTCAAGGATCGCCTCGGCGACCCAGCCCTAAGCCTTTCGGGCGGTCAGCAACAGCGTCTTTGCATCGCTCGTTCGCTAGCGATGGATCCTGAGGTGCTCTTGATGGATGAGCCTTGCTCGGCCCTCGACCCGGGTTCGACTCGTCGCATCGAAGAGACCATCGTCGAGCTGAGCGAGTCGATGACCATCGTCATCGTTACGCACAACATGCAGCAGGCTCAGCGCGTTGCAGACCAAACCGCATTCTTCTTGGCGACCGATGGCAATCCTGGTCATGTCGTCGAATTTGGTGCCACCGAAGACATCTTCGAGCGCCCACGCGATTCGCGCACTAACGACTACGTGAATGGTCACTTCGGCTAGATACCCAAAGTTAACCTTTGCTTCAGCCAGAGGTTAAACAAGGCCGGCCTCGCGTTCACCTTGATGACATCAAATGAATACATCGGGTTCGAACCCGAGTTCGCAAACTAAGGAGAATCAATGCGCAAGATCAGCGGCCTTCTCGCCTCTGTCGCCATTCTTGGCTCGGCACTCGTTGCTGGCCCTGCAGCCCAGGCTGCCCCAATCGCCATCACCGGTGGCGGTTCGTCGTTCGCAGCAGGCATCATCACCACCTGTGCAGCTTCGTACACCACCAACACCGTTACCTACACCGCCTCGTCGTCGGGCACCGGCCGCAGCAACTTTGCTAACGGCAGCATCAACTTCGCTGGTTCGGACGCGGCATACAACCCAACCGACAAGAAGCCATCGGGTTACACCTACGTGCCAATCATCGGTGGCCCAGTTGCCATCATGTTCAACATCGCAGGCGTCAAGACCCTGAACCTCGACGCAGTCACCACCGGTGCAATCTTCTCGGGCAAGATCACCAAGTGGAACGATGCAGCGATCAAGAAGCTGAACCCAAAGGCGGCTCTTCCTGACGCGACCATCAACGTCAACTACCGTTCGAGCAACTCGGGCACCACCCAGAACTTCGCTAACTACCTCATGCAGAACAAGGCAGCCGACTGGACCGTAAGCCAGTCGTGGGCAACCGCTTCGGCACAGAAGACCCCAGTAGGCGCAGGTGCAGCCACCTCGGCAGCACTGGCCGACAAGGTTGCTTCGACCGCCAACTCGATCGGTTACGCCGACCTGGTTGACATCAAGAAGAAGAGCCTGACCGTTGCCGCACTGAAGAACGGCGCTGGCCAGTTCGTTCAGCCAACCGCCAAGGCCGCCGCCGCCTACCTCGCTGCTCAGGCAGTCGACGTCAAGGGCAAGGGCATCGTCACCATCGACTTCACCAAGAAGGTCAATGGCGCATACAACCTCAGCATCCTGACCTACATGATTGCTCCGACCGACGCTAGCGACACCACCAAGGCTGCCGCTGTGAAGGACTTCGCAAACTACATCATCAAGAGCTGCGCACCTTCGAAGGCTGCCGACCTGGGCTACGTTGCCCTGACCGGCGCTCTCAAGAGCTCGGCTCAGATGCTGATTGCGGCAATCGACTAATCAAGCGATTCAGGTGCGGGAGTGTGGCCAAGCGGCCGCACTCCCAAACCCGTTTCTAAACCACCGGCCAACCCGTTTCTAAACCGAAGGACCAAGGCTCATGAATCTCGGCAAGCGCATCGCAGCTGCAACGGCTCTCCTCACCGGAGCAAGCCTGGCCTTGACGGGCTGCACTCCACCGATGCCGCCCGAGGTGCGTGCCGCTCTGGCCGAGCGCAAATACATTTGTGTTGCCGGCGACGCCTCTGTGGCATTCCCACACGCGATCCAGGGTCTGGCTGCCAATTGGCAGGATTCGCTTGCGGGTGCCTGCAGCGATATGACCATGAGTCTGGCTAAAGACGCCTCTGCTGCGCAGATCGACATCGACCTGCTGGGCAATCAGCCAGCCGGCGCATATGTCTCGGTTCCCTTCGCCCTCGATGCCACCGTGGTTGCGGTGAACATCGCAGGTCTCAGCTCGATCAATCTAACTCCGGCGAACATCGCCGACATCCTTTCGGGCAAGGTCGCCGATTGGTCTGACAAGACGATTGCCGCATCAAACCCTGGAGTCGACTTCACGGCCGAACCGATCGTGCTAGACCCGCGTATCCAGAAAAACGGTGTAGCGCCGTTGGCCGATTGGTTTGCGCGTTTGACGGGCAAGGCATTCGACACGAGCAAGCTGCAGCAGGTCGACCAGATCACCGTCGAAGATGCGATGACATTGCCTGAAGGCGGCATCGCGTTCTTGCCTTACTCGGTTGACTCGGAGGCCATGTGGGTCACCGCCGGCATCGTCACCGACCCGAAGCACGCCAACGACAGCGCAATTGTTCCCGATTCAGACCACATCAACTCTGGTGGCAGTCAGCTCAAGGCGATCAAGGGTGCCAGCGGTGTTACGGTCAGCCTCGATGCCAATCGCAAACCGCTAGCACCGGCCGGTCAAGACAAGGCCGTGGAGCCTT
>Ga0228700_1000112_pt1 | contig 82756 bp, 160 predicted proteins | sample McNCre317_Aug_MG_FD_178019 | JGI IMG/M metagenome (GOLD analysis project Ga0228700, IMG submission 178019) | Freshwater microbial communities from McNutts Creek, Athens, Georgia, United States - 3-17_Aug_MG | ecosystem: Environmental > Aquatic > Freshwater > Creek | place: USA: Georgia...
GTCGCCCTCTCGCATTTGCACTTGGCGCTAGAGGGCCCACAGACGTGGATGGCGACAACCGGCGGAGCTTGATCGGACTCAGACATGGGGCTCGGTTTCATCTACAGGTAGCCCCAAGTCCTTGACGATGACTTTGAAGGCATCGGAATGCGTGAGCCCACGTGACTGAATCATCGGACCCTCGTCATCGACCAAGATCAGGTAGAATTTGAACCCGAAGGCATCAGCCAACTCTTGAACGACACGTAAAAGCGCGAGGCGTCCGCGAAACTTGTCCATGGGTGCCCCTACACCACTCACTCTAACTCACTGAGAGCCAGCATCCGGCAGTACCGCCACATGCGGGAAAGCCTCGGGTCCTTACCCTTCTCGACCTTCGCCTGGTCGTAAAGCCTGGCCTCGAACTCCGGCTGCTCCTTACGGTACATGCCCACAAGGCTCGACTCGTTGGCATGCCCGTTCTCCAGGTTGGCGATACGGTCCGCCAGCTTCAAGATGATGGCATCCCTCACCGTCGGGATCATGGTGAACGGCCGCTCCTTACGAGCCTTGCGGTTCGCTCCTTCACCATCCGAAACAGCGTCCACCAGCTCAGCGACCCGCTCGTTTGTGAAGATCGCGATCATCGCCTTGGTGGCCTCGGTGTCCTCTTGGGCATCATGCAGAAACCCAGCGGCCAACAGATCCGGGTCCGTGACGCCGAACCGTTGAAGCACACCCACCACGTGGTCCAGGTGAACCTCGTACGGAAGATCTCCGTACTTCTTGCCCGCATGGAACTTGATCGCGAGTAACCTCGCTTCCAACAACTGCTCAACCGGATTTCTTGACGTGTAGCCCATAGCTAACTACTACACCGAAAACCAGAAGGCCTGCAAGCACCTGGATCACGGAAGTCGCTCGTCATCGTCCTGTGAGAGAAGATCCCAGTAGGTGAGGGACGCAGAGGGCGCTTCCTCGACCTTAGGTGTTGCTGCCCGCTTGGCCCGCTCTTCTTGCCATCTAATCCGTTGCGCTTGCCACCAAGCCTCATCAGGGCCAGCTCGATCGTCGAACTCCCGCAACTCCTGTAGGATCCGGCGGATGGGCCTCTCGGCGATCACCAGAGTCAGCGGCAGCCCGAGGATGAACATCCACAACGGCGGAAGCTCTAGCAAGCCTGGCATCAAAATCCGTGCCCGTTCTTGCACGCCTGGCCGCCGGGGCATTCAAACTGCGGTTCTTGGCAGACAGGGCAAACCCCGATCTCTTTCACGGGCTCCCGTTCCCTAGGCAAGAGCCTAAAATGCGCCCCACCCGGCAACAGCACGCAGTCAGGGCGGCCACTGAGGATGGCCCGCACCACCTTGCCGTCCATCGCGCCCAGAACCCCAGCGAGCCGACAGAACGCTAGGCTGAACCCTGCGGCATTGAAGGTCCCGTCCGTGCCCCCAAACTGATCGCACGCAAGCACCATCGCTTGCCGAACCAGATCTTCACCCCACCATGGAAAACGGGCTGCGGCTTCCGACGATTCAGCCGCAGCCCGCCGTTTTAGACAAGAAGCGCAGAGATCCGGGGAGCCTGGCTTAGCACGGCAAACGTCGCATTCGTCGGCTTGGGTCCACATGCCCCAGATCTACACCGCCGTCAGCCGCAAGCTGGACAGGATCCGTCCCCCTGAAACAAGCAGCCGCAAAAGCAGCGTTCCGGAACCTGCCTAGAGCTAAGGGCAGCTTCCCACGCCAGCCGGGCGACTTCCCGAAAGGCATCGTCGAGCCCTTGGGAAGCCCACCACTGCTCGAACGTCACGAGGCCGCCATCTTGAACTGACCCACCTGACCTACCCAGAACGCCTGCTCATCGAATCCCGGGAGCGCCACACCCAAGTCTCGAACTTTGTCGAAGAACGCCTGGCTAGGCAGCCCGCGACGCTTACTCACCACCAATGCAGCTCGCAGCGGACGATCCTCTGCCAAGTCTTCCGCGATGGTCTGATCGAGGTAGCGGTAGAAGTTGGGATCCTGCGGGTGCAGCCCCAAAATAGTCGCCACCTCGCCGTACGTTTGCGGCTCGCCGCTCAAGGCCAACGTGTCCAACACCGCCGACACGATGCGCATCATGACCAAATCCATGATCGCTCCGGACAGATCGGTACCCACTGACTTGCTCATCTCGACTGCTCCCGTGCGGTGTCCGACTGGACCCTGCCGCACATGACGAATAGCCACGATGGCTACCTCGTTGCCCCGGACGCTAGCTCACCCCAGATCGAAGATCAAGTGCCAAATGTGGCGGTGCGCAAAAACCGTCGTCACTAGCGTAGTTTGTGAATTTGGGAGTTGTCGCCGTAGAGGCAGTAACTTCGAGACACCGGAAAAAGGCACCCCAAGTACATCTCAACCCCGTAGCGTCCAAAGGATGCCGGGATGGTGCGCCAATCAGCACTAAACAAGGCACTATGGCGTACCCACCAAAAGGTACCCCGGTAGTGCCATTCGGAGGGCCTATGAAGGAAGGGTGTCCACCCACCGTACGCCCGGAAGCACCCGCAACATGCGTGGGTGGCCAGCACCTGATCGATCTTCGTGGGATCAGAGAGGCACTGCTCATACATAATATCCCGCCAACGACGCACTAGATCGAGATCCTCTTTGCGACGGCTCACCCCTTTGGTGTGGGCGTAGAACGTCGCTTCGTTAGGATCCTTGGACTCTAGCCTGCCCAACACATCGAGGAACCCTGAAACCTCGTGAAGCACGGGATCGTTTGGCAGCGGGATAAACTCCGCCTCAAACGAGAAAGCGGTCCGCACTTCATCGAAGGGCACAAGGCCCGGTCCTGTACGGACGATGATCAGGCGTCGTCCCGTGAAGACTTCCGCGTAGCGGTTAAGAGTCTCTGCGTTGAGCCACCACTCTTGATTCCAATCGAAGGCACAACAGTTGTAGAGCAGGTTGCGAATCATGGCCGCAACGTGGCAGTGATCATTCCCCACTCCTGTTTGAGATCCAGATGGACCTCATGCGTGGCCTCAAACTGCTTGGCGAAATCTAGGTAGGCCTGCCGATCGAGACACCCTGGCCACATGCTCGGTTCATAGTGAACCTCCATGGCCCAGTGCCCCACTCGCTTGAGGATCTCTAGAGCCTCCGGATCCTCCACGATGTAGCGCTCCGCCCCCTCGCAATCAATCTTGAGGATCGTGGTCTCGGGCTGCTGTATCGACAGGTGCTTGAACAACTGGGGTAGCGTATGACTCGGCACCCCTTCTTCGACGGGCGCACTCACGTAGGTGCTAGACCCATCGTGCCCGGGTTGAAGCTTGATGGGTTGCCCGTCACCCAAACCCGCCTGGTACGACTGAATGTCTAGGCCCTGTAGATTGACTCGGAGATCCAGGTAGGTCGCCTCCACGGGCTCCAGGCAGATGATACGCGCCTCAGGAAACAGCGTCCGGGCGAACATGCCAAAGAAGCCGTAGTTCGCCCCGATATCCAGGATGGTGGTGACCAGCTTCCCCAGTTGCGGGCGTAGCCGGTACTCATCGTTCAACCCAATTTCCTCATGAAGGTTGACCGCAAGATTGGGGTGATCAATCCGGGCTTTCGCGGTGAGGGCCGTGAACCTCGCGATGGATGAATCGTACCTCGATTCCTTGGACACACGGATCCCGTGTTGCCGGAGGGTCTTGGCGGTGTGCCAAAGCTCTTGCCATAGAGCCAAGAATTTGCCGAACTGCACCATTTGGCTCTGCATCCCCAGAGCGGCCAATTCGTCGATTGGCAAGGGCGCTTGAGCTTGCCGCAGAAACGCTTCCGCATCCTCGGCCCACGCCTTGGGCTGCCGGTCGTAGGAACCCAAGAGCGTTTGCAGCGTGTCCAGGTAGGGCTTCATGCTCTGCGTGTGAGCGTTCTGCATGAAGGCCAGCACCTGCTTCGGGGACAGCTTCCCGAACGCTTCCAGGGCTGCTCCGATGCCTGCCCAGGTAGTCTGCCCTGAGGCCGCCTGGAGGGCGTAGAATAGGCCATCTAGGCCGAACCCGAGGGGTCGGTAGCCCTCGCGGCCTTGAGGCACATGGGCAATCGCCCACGGGATGTAGGCGAGGCTGTCCAGCTTGCTAGCCAGCAAAAGCGAGGCGAACACCCCGCACTCCCCACGCCCCTTCGGCATGAACGGCGGTAACGGCGAAGTGTTGTCGAACCCGTATTGAATGGTTCGGAGCCAAGGTGTCTGGCTCAAAGTGAGGCACGGGAAAGCCTGCATAACTTCCCGGGTTTCTCGGGCCACCCTATAGTTGGCCAAGAGGCGTTCACGTTCTTGCCCCGTCGCAACCAAGTGGAAATAGTTGTAGTCGGCGGCCGAGTCACCTACGAACCCGCAAGACGTGACCCGGATCCTGTGTTTCTCGGGTGTCATGCGGCCAAGCGCCACTTCGTGGGCTGCCAGCAAGTCGTGGCCACCCAAGGGTTGCAACCTCGTCTGCCACTCCGCCCGGTCCTTGAACCACTCGTAGTGAGGGGTCGGCATCCCGCCGCCGTTCACCCGAGTCAAGTCCTGGTTGGGCGGCGTGTAGACTTGGCACAAGGTGTCGTCGTCCGTAGACAGCACCTGATCTCCGGCCGTATCCAGCAACGCCAGGTTGCGGTACCCGCCGTAGGTTCCAATGAACCCAAACTCCAAGAGGTCTTGAGAAAACCCAAGCTGCCTCAAGCGCTCAATGTAGACCGCGACCTCCTTGGGGCCGCACACCCGGGTTGAAGGGTACGCTTGCGGCCCAGGAGACTGATCGTAGACGATAGAAACAACAGGACGCCCAAGCCCCCGTTGAAAGCTCTCTAGAGCCTCAAGGGCTTGGGCTTGTCGATTCTTCGCTGTGGTGATGACGAGGGTGTTGATCACACCCGGACCCTACACCACTCAGCCTTGAATCTGGTCCCACTGAAACGTGGCCGCATTAAAACGCCAAGCGTAAGGAACGCCCGACGTGGTGACGAACTGGGATGCGCACACACCCGTGCCATACCAAACTGAGTAGGAGGCACAACTGTTAGTTACTTGAAACCCTCCGCCAGTGCCCCGCGATATTGCGCCTATGATGTCCCCATCGTTTGGCGCTGGGTTGGGGTTTGGTGTGAACCCAGGAAGCACCAGGTTGTTGCTGCCGCCGCAACTACCCGTGAAGTAGTAACTGCAACCCACTGCCGCGTAGATGGTGCCGCTGGCGGTGGTGCAGGCAACGGGCGGGAACTGCCCGCCTCCACCACCGCCGCCCGGAACGTTGAGCGTGGCGACACGTGAACCGCTGCAAAACGACAACGAAGCGCCCGCACCCGTCACATCGAGAGCCAAGAGTTGCGTAGGTCCGACGAGCGAACCACTCTCGTCCAAGAGATCTAGGACCGAACCATAGTAACCCTTACTCAGGACCGCCCACACGCCACCGAGAGTGCTTGAGAACTGGAACTCCAGGTAACACCCAGTGGACCCGTAATCGAACGTAATAGGGTTGCTACAGAACATGAACGAAACGGGATTCGAGATCGAGCTGCCGTTCGGATTTAGCGTCACATCGACGCCCCCGAGAACGAGGCCAAAACGGTCATCGGGAGCAGGGGTCGCAGGCAGCGTCAACGTCACGCCCGCGTACGTCACCACGTTGATCGTGTTCAACTGGACCGGGTAGGTGCCGCCAACGTTGATCGGGATGCCAAAAGGCATCGACCCGCCCCCGCCGCCGTTGACCACACCGCCGCTCGTGACCTGAACCTCGTTGCCTTGGTCATCTTGGACGAAGAACTCGGAGGCACCCAGCACATCCTTGCTGTAGAGCTTGACCTTGTTGGCCCCGGCACCCGGAGGCGTAACCTGCTCATCCAAAGAGAGCGGGGTACCGGCAGCGCTCGTGACGACAGCCAACTGATTCTTCTTGATGCCCATGCACAGGCGAGCACACAAGAAGAAATTGCGACCCTAAAGCCCGCTAAGCAGCGTCGTAAACCGGGGCTCGGCAAGGCCCGTGCCGTAAACCCACTGGTGACCCGCATGCTCCCGGATCCCGTAGCTGCCGATCTCTTGCCCACGAAGCGTGAGATCCAAACCAATCGAGGTCTTCTCAAGCAGGATCTCGGGACCCCCGACGGGAAGCAAAGTCCCGAGAGCCCAGCGTACCTGCCTGACCATCGTTTCAAGAGCCGCATCGGCCATGTTGGGCATGTAGTGGATCAACTCCAGCTTCATGAAATACGGCTGGTGCAACGCATCGAGCACGGGCTCGTTACGAAAGCACGGCGTGATGGTCTGCCACCGACCCTGAGGCATCTGGCCCCTGAGCATGCAGTCGATGAACGCTTGCTCGGCACTCCCAACGAGGATTCGACCGTCGTCCAGCACATTGGGCGTCACCCCCGGAGGGAGCGTGACCTGCATCGCCTGATCCGAGGCAACCCACGACTGCGGTAAGTCTCGAAACCCCAGCCCCGCCAGACACTCCCCCATCCGGGCAAGGTTTCGCCACATAGGCAGCGTGATCATTGACGAGCACCGCACACAATGCATTTGCCCCGAAGGACTGCATTCAGACAGTAAAAGCAGGTCACTTGCGGCTCCCGTCCTGGAACGCCCTGGCGGTCGCATCGGCCATCGACTTGAGGTCGTCCATCGTGAGCCCATAGCGGACCGCCAGAACCTCTAGAGCGCCATAGAGGTCCGCCAACTCGCACATCGCGAGGATCTTGTTCCCTTGTGCCTCAGCGTCCACCAACTCATCCAGCTCTTCCTGGATCTTGGAAGTCTGGCCCAAAACGCCCTTAGGGATCGGTCGAAGATGGTAGCCCACCAGGCCCCCTACACCACGTAAACCCGCTGAGGTTCCCTACCGCTCATCCTTGCCCTGAGCCGCTTTTTTCTCTTGCTCCCGGAGCTTACGGAAGTGCTCCTCAATCGAGCGATACCCGTGGACCCGGCCCAAAAGGTACACGCCCAAAAGCGGCAGCAAGAACACCGGCAGGACTTGAAACCCGCCAAGCCGCAGCACCATCGCCAGCAACGCCACCGCCGGGACACAGTACATGAAGTCAACCAAGCCCCGCATCACGGCCCCCTGTAGGGTAACAGCTCAGGGGTGATGCGGTTTCGACAGCTCTGGCACTGGAACCCATACAGGGTCCTGACCATCCGTAGCATGCTGGTGCAAACCAAACAGTAGGGTCGCCATCCGGGGTAAGGCTTGAAACCCATCGGCAACCCTCAGGCAGGCAACTTGAAGTGGTCCGCAAGCTCTTGGGTGATCGCCCCCTCAGTCTCGCCCCACATGATCACAACCTGCCCCTTGAGCCCTTTGGGCTCAAGATCCACGACAATCGGCCGCTTCTTCCGAAGCTCCCCCAGGTTGCCCTCCGAGAGACCCAGGATCACGACCGGCTGACCGTCCTTGCCCTTGGCACCTGCTTTGATCATTGTGATCAACTACACCGGCTAAAGAAGGGGCGTCAAGTCCCCGGCCCTGGCACCTGGACGCACAGACACCGGGCTTGCTTACGGACCCGCAGGTACATGGGCCTGAGCCCATCTGGGCATTCCCGGGCCTCACACGCCTGAACCTCTTGCTCGTAACGGTCCTCAGCCCACACGATGTACCGAATGGTCAGGACCATAAGCAGGCCAAGACCCACAGTGAAAAGCCACGCCCCAGCCCTTCCAGACTCGCCGGTCATACCGTGCGCCACGTAGCCGAAGGCACCAGTTGATCGTGGGTAAGAGCTTCCCGCTTCAACGCATCCTGGTACTCTTGCTGCAAAAGCTTGACCACCAACGTAGACGCCAACGCCCCATGGATGCAGTGGTCCAAGACCTCCAAGACCTCGATGGCCTTTGGCGGATCGGACCACCTCTGCAAATAGGGCAGCATGGTCGCATCAAGTTGCGAATCAGGGGCTTTGAGTAGAGCTTCCTTCATTTCAAGCCTCACCCCCGGTGCCACGCCCAAAACAACGCGAGCTTCTGAGCCCTGCGGGCCTCAACGGCCTCTCGACGTAACCCTTCCCCAGGGTTGACCGCCAACACGAAGTCAATCGCGGCCAGCACATCGCCCATCTCTTCCTCAAGCCGATCCCTCAAGTTGGAGCCGTCCCAATGGTGAACCTCACCGTAGAGGGCAATCAACTTGCCGCAGACCTGCCCAACCTCGCCCGCTTCCTCAACCAACTTCGAGATACCGGCCCAACGGGAAGCGCCAATGGCAAAGAGGGTCATGGGCCCCCTATACACCGGAGCCTCACACCCCTAAGGCCGCCATGGCCGCTTCCTTGGTGTCGAACAGCTCATCCAACATGGGACCACGATCCGAACGATTGGCACGCCACTTGGTGCCACGCTGGCCTGTCTGCAAAAACCCCGAGGCACTGCGGTAAACCAACGCCCCAGACTCGTGAGCGTAATAGAAGTCCCGATCAACCTCTCGCCACCCAGGCGGTAACCCCTGATCGATCATCGGGTCACCTCAACTAACGCAAAAGCCTTCGCGGGACCTACCTTACCCAAGGCGTGCAACCGTGGGGTCCCCTCCAAACGCTCCACAATACGCTGCCTGACACGAGTCCGATGCTGCTCAGGGTAGTCCAACTTGTCTAAGATCATCTTAGACGTAATGAAACCCGGGCTCTTGACGATCGCATCCTGGATCTGCTGATCGATGACTTGATCGGACACATAGGTAGTGGACATCCCGGGGGCCCCAGGCACTTGTACTTGAGAACGCCCCTTGCCCAACCCGATGCCCAAAACCTGCTTGAGCGAAATGCTGGCCGTCTCCACTTGTTGCATCGCGATCTTCGCAAGGTCCTGGTCCGAACACGAAGGGAACATCTGCCGAAGCTTAAATTGAGCCCTGACGAACGCTACCGAAGCGTCCACCACGCCGGTCATGTCCGCGTTCACCTCACGCTGAACGTGCGGGACCTCAATGCCCTGCTGGTGCAACACGGCTTCTAGAAGTTGAGCCCGCTGCTTCCATTGGTCCACATCGAGCTTGGGCGTGACCTTGACGTTGGCAGGATCCAACCGAGCTAGAAGTTGGTGCGCATCCCGAGAACGCATCGGCACCGAATGCTTGGCAACCCAGGCCAATGCCTCACGCTTGATTTCCGGAAACAACGCCTGCTTGCCCTCAGCCAACACAAGTGTCGCCGACACCCCAATACGCTGGACCTCCTGCTTGGTGAAAAGCCGGTGCGCCTTCCGGAAATGATGGTACCGAGTCCAAGACACCACCATCAAATCAGCAAGAACAGCCTCCCACGTCGGATGTTTCGACTGCCAAATGACGGTCAGCGGCTCCATCTCGACTAAGAGGTAGAGTAAATCCACCTCAGCCCGAGAACCCTGGTTGCGAAACCGCTGGGCCTCTTTGACAAATGCGCTGTACGTTTTCACAGAACCCCTATTACACCAGCGGGTCATAGCCTTCGTTCCACAGCCTCCACGGCCGCACGCAAGGACGGGTAGCGAGTCACCGAAATGGTCGCATCGGGCTCAAACACCGCCCATTGACCGTTCACCGACTCCTGAACCAAATACCCCGAGCTGTGCTTGAATGCCCGGGGACTAAGTGCCCACCCAACCGGCAGCTTACCCGCAAATTCCTCATCGCTCATGCTCAAACTCCACGTCGCACTCATCGTGCCCAGCCCAGTAATCCCGGAAGCAATCCCACCGGAGACGCCCCACCACAATCAACGTGCAAGGGGCCAAGGGAGGATCCTTGAGCCCCTTGGGGAACAACAGCTCTTGGACACCCGACTGAGCCACTTCCTCTTGGGCGGTGCAGGCCCAGCATAGCCGCTCGTGGGGCTCCCTGGTGGCCCAACCAAGGTCAAGCAAACCCTCTAGCCCCTCGGGTGCCTTGACGGGCTCTGGGGCCTCCTGAACGCCCTTGAGCCCGCATTGCGGACACCCCTCGGGACCAGCGCCACTGCCCGGCGGGATCCCCTGGACTTCCAGAAGCTCTAGCTCCGGGTCGAAATCCTCCGTGGCGGTCGAGACCGCTGGCTGGAAGCCCACAAGGAAACGCAGAAGCCCGGAACGAGAGGTGGCCATCGGGGGGTGTATTTACACCGATTCGGGGGAGACAGAGCTTTCCGGGCCGTTGATCAACCGATCCACCCAAGCCAAACACTCCGCAAGGTCGGTGAACCCCGGGTAAAAGCGGGAGGCACCGCCCGTGTCCCCAAAGCCCGGGTCGCCCCGCACCTGATCAGCCTGAATCCCGGCGGACGAAGAACCAAGCCCCTTCCCGGCCCCGTAGACACCGCTGGGAGTGATGTTTCGGTTGCGGCCACCCGTAGAGAGGGAAACGCCCGACTGCCGGTCCAAGAGCCCGCAAGGGCACGTGGGGTGGCACTGCCAAGAGGCTACGGTTTCCTGCCCACCCACCGCGTAACCCGTCAACGGACGGGACTCCATGACCCCGTAGCATCGCTGACTCACACGCTCCGTACTCTTGTTCCCAGGATTGTGACTCGGGACACTACGGGTCCCAGTTTGAATACACTCGGGGTGATGAACCAACAAAAGGTTCGGAGGCCAACGCCCAGCGGGCTCATAACGCGGGTTACCCCCAGCCTTCAATCGCTGTTCTTGGATAGCATTGCGACCGCTTCCGCCCTTGCCCAGGAGATTGCCGTCACCAAGCGCAGCACTGGCACTCGTCGCGTGCTTCTGTATCCCCTGTAGCCCCACACGGCACCCATCGATCCAAAGCGCCCCACAGCCATTGGCCAACACTTGAGCCGCCACCGTGGAACAAGCCAGCGGAACCCTGAACAGGTGCAGCAATAGACAGGAAGGCCCCGGCATCAAACACATGAGAGTGTCCCGGTGCTCTAGACCTCGGGAGAGGCCCCACTGGGAAGCCTGGGGCTCACGGGAAACCAAAACGATGTGCTGGCCAGGTGTCACAAGGGGCCGTTACACCAAACCCCTCTTGAGCTTCTCCCGGGTAGAAAACCAAACACGCCGCCGGTTTGCCCTCAACCACCGGAGTTCCCGAGCCGCTTGCAGAAATACCGGGGTGGCCCGCAAATAGGGATCCTGACGCCCTAACCGCAAACCACGCCGGATCAGGTTGCGGGCCACCCGAACCCTCCTGGAACGCCTAGAGGTCATGGTCGTCCTCCGAGGAATCATCATCCCCCGAGGATTCGTCCCTGACCCTCTTGGGCAACCGGAACCCGTCTAGCCCCAACATGGTGAGCGCTACCGTGTGCTTGGCATCCCAAACCTTGGGCCCCTGAGCCGCCACAAGCCCAAGGTACTCCCGGTACAACTCAACCGAGGGACCCCAGCAAAACTGAACGAACCGCGTGCCAGAACCCCCGCCCCGGTTGTACCCAGGAACCGACTGGACTTTCGAGTCCCCATACCGCTCAGTGCCAATCTGAACATCATCCCGGGCCTCAAGCGCCGTCAAAAGCGGCCCAAGCCGGAACGTACAGTTGTTGACCGAGCCAGAGCCGCCCATGTAGTCAAACCAAACCCCCACCGGCAACGGCAAACCGGCTTCATCGAACACCGTGTGGTCGTAACCCCGGAGACGCACAACCCGGTAAGGCTTCCCAGATTTGACCCGAGTAAAGGGCTTCTTGGAAATCAGCTCGTACTTGTCGTCGTGGAACCATCCCTTGACCCGGAGCTTCTCCAATAGCTCAGGCTCAACCACGCAATACTGACCAGAATGCTCACCCTCGACCGCAGGACCCTGGACCGTTTCCTCGACAACCCGAGTCCGTGAACCCCGATCAAGACGAACCCGAGTCACCCTCCGGACCTCAAGCCCAGGCCCAACCTGGATCGATTGCTCCCTCACAAGCTCCCGGACCTCGTGCCTCGATACCTTAATTTGGTTGCTCATGCGCAGTACCACACCCGGAGAATCAAAAACTCTAGGAACCTTCCTGAGGTTCCCCGTCAAGCAAAGCCCACAAGGTCAGAGCCTTCTGGGGAGCCACGGTCAACCTAAGCTCACCGGGCTCGTACCAGCCCATTGAAGCAGGCTCCCAATGCTGGACACGGTAACAAACCCCGTGGCCACCCTGTACCTCCAGAATCCGGCCCTCACGCCCCCATTGATTGCCCGCCCTGGCCCCCGAGGCATATCCCGCAGGTTCCTCAAGGGGCTGGACCGTCCACACCAAGTCCCCAACCTTGAAAAGGTTCATGGCCACGGGATCGAATGCCCCTGTTTGGCGTTCACCGAAGACTTGACCAGAGTGGCTCGACCATCGGCAAACACGACCCGAACCGAGCAGTGGTACTTCTGCCCCTTCGTCAACGACCCCGGCCCCACAAACACCAACGCGGTGCCCGTCTTCCAAATACGTCGAGTGTACCTCGACAGCTTCATGCTCAACCCAACCTGGCGTTCAAAAGCAGGCGGAAATGGCAAAGGCAGTACCAGGCAGTCGTGACCCTCTAGCTCTTGCCACGTGGCCTCCTTGGCCCCATCCCCCCAACGACTCGATTGCCCAACCCTAGCCTCGGGATTGGCCACCCTGAGGCGGTCCACCCATTCCCCCACGGACCCCAGAGCTTCATCCAAATGATCCCCCGTCAGAATAGAGATGTGCCTCCGGGGTAAACCCCCATCAAGCAAGTCGTCCAGAGCCTGGACTCCCGTAGAGACGCGGGGAATCTCCGGGCGAACCTTCGGAATAGACTTCCGGATCCGCCCCATAAACTCGTCCGCGTTTGACATCGTTACACCCAATCTTAGCTAAGGACAGGCCTCAAGAGCCTCTGGCAAGGAATCTTCGGAAGGCTGTGCTCAAGGGGTCCACCACAGGATCCCCACCGGAATCGCCGCCTCAGGTTCCTTGAAATCCCGGCACCCGCACTCAGGAACCTCACAGGGACAGTACGGACCCGCATCCCCATCTTGGTTGGCCCAATGCAGAGCCTCCAGATGGTCGCACTCCCCGCACCGCCGAGAAGCCTCCAAGTAGCTCAGCTCATCCGGCTTCAACATCCCCAGGCCTCCCGAACCAAAATAAGGTTCCCCCACCTATACACCAGCACAGACCAGGGGGAACCAAAATAAGGTTCGGGAGAGGGCAGCCCAGCCCAGCCTCTAGGCAGTCCTCTAGGCCCCAGGGCAGCCCTAGACCACGGCCCTCGTCTGGTTGGCGCGTAGCGCCCTGACCTGGCCCCGTCGGGGGCTCTGGCTCCCTTGGGAAGAACCAAAAGGTTGCCCCCTCTCCGACCTCGAAAAACTAAGCGTATTTTCAGAATAAAACGGAAAATATCTCGCACCCCACTGGCACGGATTTTGATCGAAACCCGATGAAGTAACAAAAGGTTCGATTCCGTTGGGGGCGGTATTTTTGTACCGCCGCGCCTCTCCGACCCACTTGACAAAAGTCCGCTCTGGTGGGCCAGACCCGAGGCCCCAGTCAGGGCGCTTCGCGCCGAGGACAAGGGGCGAGGGTCAGCGCTTGATCAACCTTTTTTTGGTTCGCCTATTGACAAGTGCTCGGGGCCAAGGGCTCGAACCTTTATTTAGTTCACCCCTTGACAAAAGGCCCAGGTCAGGGCGCTTCGCGCCGAGGACAGGGGCCGTGGCCCCTCGCTTGATCGAGGGTTGTCAATACCTTTTTTTGGTTCGTGCCCTTGATCCCTGGGTGTCAACAGGGATCGGCATAGGAACCAAAATAAGGTTGAGGCACGCGAGCAGGGGCCGGGTTGTCAAGAACTAAATTAAGGTTCGGTGAACCAAGGCCCTGTCAGGGCGCGGAGCGCCATCGACGAGGGCCGGGGCCCAAACCTTAATTTGGTTTGTCAAGGGGTGAACCAAATTAAGGTCCCTAGAGTTTCGTGAGTCTGGGGTGTGGTACTGGAAAGCAGACGGTACACGGGAGCCCTAGGCTCACCACCCCGGACGGAGTAGAGCGGCTTCGGAGGGGTCTGTCCTACGGGGAACCAAATTTTGGTTAGATCTCCCCGAAGCGTCCCTACTCCATCCGGGGCAGCAACATCGGGTTGCCGGAGCCGTCTGCTTTCCCGTACCACACCTGGGGCGGGGAAAACTCCAGTCGGGTTTTGGTGTATTGTGGGGCTTGCGTTCGTCTACTTGGGCAGGGAGTTGGGTGTCCATGGTGGGCATCCGACTCCCTGTTTTAATTCAGACCGAACCTTTTCAAGGTTTGTCAGTCGGGGCTTGGTCGGTTCGTCTGTGCGGGTAAGAAAGAAAAGGTTCCTGGAGTTTTCCGGAGCTGAGGTGTGGTAAAGGCATGGACAAGCTGCTGCTTCTTGGATTGAGCAAGGCCATTGAGAAGCTGGCCAAGGATCACGATGCCCGTGAGGCTGTGAAGCCGGGTGCCTACAACCTGGACCAGGAGGTGGTGGTTCACCTCAAGGGTTCGCTCAAGGTGGGTGAGGATTCGGAGTACATTCCGACCACCTCGATCCCGTACAAGACGGCGTTCGCGCTGTTCCTCCGCTACTCCGGGGTAACAAGGGAGGCGGGCATGAAAGCGCTTGTCCAGGCCATGACCGAGGCGATCAAACTCGGGGCTGAGGGCGTGGAGTCTCAGGAGCTGGTGGCGGCGATGGCCGACATTGCGGAAGCCGAGAAGACCGTGCAGGACGGGCTCGACAAGCTTCCCAAGAAGACGAAGCTCGGGGCAGTCACCACCAAGCTTGTGGCCGAGATCAAGTAACCTTCAAAAGGTTCCCTAGAGTTCTGGGGAGCTGGGGTGTGGTACCTGCCATGACCGCTCTATCGCTGCAAGAGCTTCGGGACAAGGCTCGGGCTCAACTGGCTCAGGACGCTGAGATCCGGCGTCAAGATGGTCGGCGGCCCTTGTCGCCGCAGAACGTCGATGAGTTTTCCGCGTGGTCCTTGCGGTGGAAGGATCCGTTCTGGGTCCAGGCCTGGGAGCGTTGGCGGGCCGCTCAAGTAGCTTGGGGCCGGGTGTGGCCTGGGCTCGACTGGCATCAGTACGGGGACGTGTACAAGCCCCGGCCTGAGGGAATCGTGGATCCTACGCTCCGAGCTATCGCCCAAGAGTACCTGGATGCCCGAGAGGCGTACCACGCGACCTGCGATCTCTACCCTGGGGACGCTGAATGCTGACTCTCGACACCACTGTCAGGACCTCGGGGTCCGCTCGTTTGACGGCTCGCATGCAGTGCGGAGGGTACGTCTACATCAAGTGCAACGGTCGGTGGGAGCAATACCGCTGTGAAGGGCGGCACAACCCTCTAGAGATGTTCGAGGGCTACTGCACCGAGGCTGTTTCGGCGGAGCTGGATCGGCTCGTGAGCATCGAGTGGGTGTTCCAATGAAGCTCAAGCAGAAGGTCTACGATGCTTGGTGGCCGTGGCGGCTCGGGACGGTGATCCGAGTGGGCAAGACTCGGGTGCGAGTCCGGTGGGTGGACGGAGTTGAGTGGTCCTACGACAAGCCCCACATGCAATTTCTGAGGGTTTACCGCTAGGGGCTGTATTTACACGGAAAGGGAGATCATGGATCCGACGCAGTGCTTGATTAACATCTTGGGGGCCCTAGATGGCTGCCAGGGCCCCGATGATGCGGATTCGCAGGAGGCCAAGGCGCGTAACCGTGAGGAAGCCATCGAGGGGCTCCTGAACCTCGCAGAGTGGCTCCAGAAGGGCGGGTTTGCGCCCAATATCCAGGAAGTGATCGAGCGTCTCTAGAGTTCCCCGGATCCCGGGTGTAGTACCTGCATGGACGCAGCGATGATCGAAGCCTTGGTGATCCAGAAGCGGCTCTTGGTTGAGAGTCACGCGAACCTTCTGGAGTTCACGCTCGCTAGCTACGAGGCCCTGTGTGGGCTCAAGAAGCAGCCCAAGATGGAGCTTCAGCGCCATGAGACGGCGATCAAGGAAGCGTTTGAGCGTGCCCACAAGCTCTTGAAAGAGGGGTTGGGACCCAAGCCTTCGTTTGGCCAGTCCTACAACCGGGTTCGCATCTTGCTTCGGTACATGGAGCTTGGGGACTCGGCGGAGGACGCGGTGGCTCGCCACATGCTGGTGACCCGCTTCGGCAACAAAGAAGCGCATCGGGAATAGAGTTTCCCGGATCCCAAGTGTAGTACCAGCATGGAATCAACCAAGTTCAAGCCTGGGATGCTGGTAGCCTATGGTGAGTGCCACCAGGGCAAGATGCATCGAGTGATCGTGCTCTACACGGTCAAGACCGTGGGTAAGAAGCTGATCAAGCTCAACGCCTCCGGCGGGGGCAACTACCGTCTTTCGGGGCAGAGCACCGATCAGGTCTACCAGAATCGGTGGATCGTGCCGGTCACCAAGGCGATCTACGCCCAAGCGCAGGCTGACAAGGCCTCGGGCCTGGATCTGGCGCTGGGACGAGTCATTTCGGACGAGGTAGTATGAAGATCACCACGACACACGAAATTAAGCCCAACCACATGGACCCCACCAGGGGCACCCTGACCGTGCAGCTCTACGTCAACGGCCAGCCGAGTCAGACCGTGCAGCTCATGAGCGGGCCGATCCAGGACATCCGGCAGTTCGTAGCCGGGGAGATCGATGAGGCGGAAGTGAACCGTCGGTGGGGCATCATGCGCTAAAACTATTTCCTAGAGTCTCGGCTACCTTGGGTGTTGTACAGGCATGGAAACCCAGACCTTCATCACCAGCCGCAAGAAGTTCGACCGCACGTTCCTCACGCAATGGCGTGTTACGAGCCAACCGGCCGAGCTGACCGAGGCTCAGAAGGCCACACGCTGGTACCAAGTCATTGGGCAGAGCATCTTGGCGGTCACCAAGGTGTCGGTGCAGTCCGAGCTGCACCTGGAAGGCCATGCGCTCAAGACGGAAGCCGATTGGGAAGACCACGCCAAGCGGATCTTCCCCGAGACCTACACGGTCATCCACACGGCGCACGGTACCGCGTGTATCGTGCAGTTTGAGGTGGCGACCATCCAGGGCATCACGATGAACGGTGGGGGCCGTAGTAAGCCCAAGGCGTTCACCCTGGGCACCTGGCGCAAGTACGGCTCAAAGCGTGGCCACGGCATGGCCTACCTTCGGGCGATGGCTGGCATGGGTCGCTGCACCTCGCCCGAATCGGGCCGCGACATCTGCGAGTTCGAGGCGTGGGTTCGCCTCACCACGGGCGGGTACAGCGAAGCGGCAGCCAAGGCGTTCAACCAAACCCAGAAGGCGGCTTGATCATGGGAGACGGACTCAAGAGGGCGTTCGCAGCGGCCAAGGCAACCCGGGTAAAACCGGAATCCAAACTTCCGATCACAAAGCTCTCGGCGGGCCGGTATCGTGTCCGAGAGGGTGAGCTTCAGTTCGACATCAACAAGCTCCAGACCGGCTGGGACCTTGTGGGCTACGGAGACGCCGCGTACAAGATCCTGCAACTCAGGGGCGTCCAGGGCTATTTCATGACTCTCACGAGCGCCCAGCGTCGTTTGACGGGCATCCTGATGCACCCCGCGACGCAGCTTCTGCAAAAGACCCTACGGGTTCCCGAGGGTGAGAAAGCCGAGTTCGACATCCGAGGACTCGATCCCCAAGACGTGCAGGACGTGGCCGGTATCTTGAATTTCTACCATTACTCGACACACATCAGCGCCGAAAAGATCGAGGTTCAACGCTAAGCCTAAATTTAGACTAGAGTTCTTCCGAGCCCGGGTGTTGTATAGGCATGGGCAACTACGACTGGGAAGACGAAGGCATGCAATCGGAAGCTCAAATGCACACGCAGGCCATCGAGGCCGGTTGGTCTAGCACGGAAGATTCCGAGACGTGTGCATGTCGTGGCGGCGGTTGGATCCTGAGCCAGCTCGACACCTTCCACAAGTGCCCGGTTCACTTCGCGGGTCAACGTCATCCCGAGGATTACGACGACGAGGACGCCCCCATGGGCTCGGAGCCGCCTTGTGCGGAGCCGGTGATCGTCCTGGATCACGACGACTACGAAGCCCTGCTTGAGCTTCACCCGAACATCCCGTTTTGAGTGGTGCAGACAAAGCGACCGCCGGTCGCTGAGTTAAACCTAGAGTTCCGGGCCTCCCCGGTGTGGTACCGGCATGGACAACACCGCGACCCTTTATCCGGCACCGTTCGTAATGACCTTCCAAGAGATCTCGCTGCCCGCGTGGTTCGCGATTATCCGCAACGGCGGCTCGATCCGTCCTTCGATGCGGCACACGACCCCGGTGTGGGAGATCACCTTCCCCGAGGGCACCGTGTTCGACGGCCCGACCATGGGTCTCCAGTTCAAGAGCATGTCGTACCACCTTCCCGACGGGCACAACGTGTGGTCGGGCTCCGATCGCTTCCACATGTACAGCGAAGACGACCGGGACGAAAGTCGCCACAAGTTTCACATGACGCCGAACGTCGTGTTCGACCGTTACAACCCGAGCCGCATCGGTGTGAGCCACTACGTGCGCGTCAACCAGTGGCACGGCTACTACGCCCGGCCCCAGAATTGGTTCTAACCCCTAGCCGGAGACTAGAGTTTTTCTGCTCTCCGGTGTAGTACCCGCATGAGTATCGGCGACAAAATCAGCTATCTCTGGAACAAGGCGCTTGAAGACGCGATCGGGTGCAGCCATCCCGCCCCGTTCGACTACGCTGACTCTAAAGTTGCCCACCTACGGGCTCTGTTGCGTCGAGTGGAGCACAAGCAGGCACACCCCAACGGATTGCCTCAGCGTGGTAGTCGCGCCGGTCGGAATCGGTAGGAGCCAAGATGGAACTCGTATCCTCATTCAAGCACGCTGTGCGGGCCAAGAACTTGGCTCAGATCGCGGATCAGGTTCGTCAGTTCCGCCAGGGCGGGGTTGACGATGGTGGGATCTTCCGGCTGGCTCTCGCGGGTGATCCCGAGCTGACCCGGGATCACTGGGCTGACCTTGTGGAGCTGGCGCTTGAGCGCAACCCCAAGGGGACCGCGAAGGAACGCTTCCCCTTGCGGGTAAGGGTCGAGATGCACCCCTGCACCGACCAGTGGATGCAGGGTGATCGGTTCGGGACCGTGACGGGCCACAAGGGAGACCTGGTGCGGGTCAAGCTCGACATTTCCAAGAAGTCCCTATTGTTCGAGGCGCGTCAACTCCGGGACGACCGGCTGGGGAAAGTATGAACCGGCGGACGCTCAAGAGGCTCGCGGATCTGGGGCAGGCAGCCGAGAATCAAGCTCAGGCGATCCAGGCGGTAGCCCATGATCCCGGCCCCACTGCGCTGGAAGGTGCCTTGGAATACGTGGAGGCCTTGGGCAAGACCGTGGAGGCGCTCAGGAAGGCGCTGGAGGCTGAGGCCATCTACTGCACCACCTACTGCAACCGAGGGCACGTGGTCCGGACAGGACGCCCTGTGGGGCACTGTTGCCGAGTCATTCCGCCCAAGGCTCTCCGGGCCGAGATGGCCGGGGACTTCGGGCTTGCGATCGAGATCTTGTCCCAACCCGAGAGGAACCGATGACCCAGCCGTACGAGCCCTACCCCGCCCAATGTCCCAAGGATCTTCCCGAGCACTTCTACGACTCCCTCAAGCTCTACCTGGAGGAAGGGTGCCAACCCGGGCAGTTCCTCATGGCGGTGCTCTCGAACGACCTTGTGGACGCCGTGGGGCGGGCTGACGCGGAAGCGCTGGCTTCGCTCCGGCGGATCGTCCAGTTTGTGTACTGCTCGATCCCGAGTCCCTGCTGGGGCTCTCGCGAGAAGGTCGAGAAGTGGCTGCTGGGCGAGTACAAGAATTGGGAATCGGCCTAGAGTTCCTCCAACCCCAGGTGTGGTACAGGCATGGAAATCAAGCAAAAGGTCGCGCTGGTTCTGGAGCTGTTGGGCGAGATCTCGCCGGACTTCCGGGATAGCTTCGCGGGGGCCAAGGGCCGAGTCATCCACACCTGGACGGGTTTTACGCCGGTGCGGATCGCTGGAGTGTTCTGCTTGACGCACGCGCCCCGGACCGCCGGGATGGGTGCGTACGCCCTGGAGTTCGAGATCCACACGACCCCAGAAGCTACCACGCTGGAGATCATGCAGGCCTGCACCAAGGTCGCAGAGCTTCAAGCCCGAGCCCCACGGTTTGAGTCCGTGGATCTCAACGACATCTACGAAGCCCTGCTTGAGCTTCGAGGCCCGGTCAAAGCCTAGAGTTTCCAGGGGCTCAGGTGTAGTAGAGTTACGGGAGGTGTGGAAGCTGCGTTTTTGGGCAACAGGTGTTTGGAGGTAGTCCACCACGTGAGATTTAACTCACGCATTCGACCCGGTAACGTGGGTCGCGCCTTGGGAGAGTGTGGGGTTGAAGGCCCCACGTGAGCGGGTATCGATCGTAACCGCTCGGAGCCTCCTGGCCGGAAACCGCTTAGCGGCGGCGGAACGTCAGGGGTGAGGCATGGTCCGCTCCCCAACCAAGAACGCAGCTTTCAAACCTTCCGCCGGGAGTTTCCCCGAGCCCAAGTGTGGTACCGGCATGTACAAGCTGACCTTTAAGCTCAACCCCAAGCACCCCGTGATCCGAGTGGCTGCGGCGGTGATCTTGGTGGCTTCCGTTGTGGCCGCTATCGGGATCCTGGTAGCCTCGGTACTGTTCACCATTGGTCTAACCCTCGTGAGCCTGGTGCTGCACCCGACCCTGATCAAGCTGGGTCGCCGGGGAATGTGGCGTCTCAAGCCTAACGGCAAGACGGTGCTCGCGTTGGATGCAGAAGCGTTCCGGAAAGCCTAACCTATGATCATCCAGCACCCAACGCTGCGGTTTACCCACGACAAGTGGCCCTACGATGAGGCGTGCCAAGTAGTCCAGTGCGACTTCTGTAGCACCCGGGCGGATCACAAGGCTAACCGGGTGTCGAGCGGTGTCGGTAACTCGATCGAAGAAGCGGTCGAGCAAGCCTTGAGAGTGGGCTTCAAACGGGTACGCGGGGCTCGACTCAGTGATCCTATGAAGTGGAGCTGCGGCTGCACGCCCTAGAGTTTCCCCTGGCCCAAGTGTTGTACCCGTATGCCCACTAAGCCCAAGATGCGGTTCCCCGATTCCGTGCTGACCCCGCTGCTGGCCGAGGTTAAGCCGAGTGACGACAGTCCTCGTGAGCACGCGAGGGCACGCGGAGCTAACATGGCTCGTGCTTGGGTCTGCTGGATCTACGGGGCTGCTCTCGCCCCAAAGATCAGCTTCCCGTTCGAGCTGCCCGCCGGGCACAAGCCCCCTAAGGCTCAGTTCGCCCTTCTGTTGGATCACTCTACCCAGGCCTTCGAGCAGCACTACCGCTTCGATCGCTCCAATGGCACCGCTCAGGTGCGGGTCAAGGACATCAAGACCAACGAAGCCTACGGCTTCTGGGACACCCTGCACTGTATCGCCGAGCGGCACGACCTCTGGGACCTGCTGAATCAAGAGCTGAAGAAGGCCACGCTGGCACGGATCAAGCCTTCGGGCTGGACCCGCATCAAGCCCCAAGAGTGCGACCTGTGCTCCAAGCCAGCCCAGTGGGCACACCCCGAGGGCGGCTTCCGGTGCGACAAGTGCCCCAGACCCGAGAAGTGACTCCGCCGCTATGCCCCAAGTGTGGGGAGCGGGCCAGGGTTGCAATCGTGCTCAAGGCCCGGGTACGCTGCGTCCTCAAGGCCGACGGAAGCCTCGGGGAAGTGCTGTCCTGCTCCCGAGAACAGGCCGCTCGGATCGGGTACGAATGCGGGGGCGGCCACACCTGGGTTGACTAGCTAGACGCCGTAGCGCAGGTACGCCAGATCCTTTAATCCGATCGCAAGGGTAGATGGCTCCGCCCACAAACGACGAACGAGCCGAAGTGATCCACCGGGTGTTCACGGGGGTGAACACCGAGAACTATGATTTGGTTGCCGACACGCTCTCGGAATACGAGATCTTGGCAAACCGCAAGGGCTTCGAGCGAGGCCACCTTCAAGGCTTCCTGATCGGCATCGTGTTCGGGGCTCTCGTGGGAGTCATGATCGCAGGGCTGCCTACGTGCGTTGACCCCACCTCGCAAGCTCAAGCTCAGGCTACATCCCATCAATCGCAGCTAACGCCGCAGCCAACGGATCGACCTCTTGGTCAGGTTCGGGGGACGCCGCCTCCGGGGTTTCCTCAACCCTCGGAGGCTCAGCTCCTACTGCTTCGACTGGTACCTCCAGAGCTACGCTGGTTTCAACCACCGGAACAGGCTCCGGAACCGGGGCCTCAGGACTGGCTTCCACCACGGGTTCCGACGTGGCATGTGGCCGCTCAGACGCCCGCTTTCGTTCAACTGGAACCTCAACCAACTTCCCGTTGATAATCGCCCGCCGGGGCTTGGGCCCCTTCGCCGGTTTCGCAGCCTTGGGCTCTTTGCCCTTCTTGGGCTCCTTGACAGCCTTGGGGGCAGGGGCGGGACGCCCAGGCTTGAGCCACTTGTTCCGGGGTGCCAGGTAGTGCGTCCCCACCTTCGTGGCGCACACGATCTGCTCTACCCCATCCCCCAAGTCGTAACCCCGCCCCTTGCCATCCCGGGCCAAGAGCTGACCTGCCACCACGCCCCGCTGGGTACGGGTCGCCTCCAACGCCGCTTCGAGCTTCGCAACATCCTGATGCAGCTTCTTGTACTGATCGATGAGATCGTCGGACACTAGGGGCCTCCGGGTGAGCCCCCTATACACCGAGCCCTAACGCCCAGTGGGATCGTCATCGAAGTCGATCCTAAGGTCCTCGTACTCACCCTCAGATCCCCCAGGGGGTGGCGGTGGAATAGTGCCCTCCCCCGGACCCAGCACCCCAGTGGGTGGGTCCCCTATGAGGGCCGACACCTTACACTGTAGGCGCAGGAGCTGGATGGGGTCGAGGGCATCCACAAGCTCCAGCATACGCTCGAACTCGCGCTCACTCATCTCGACCTCGGGGTACTGTCTGTGTCGCACCATACGCGCACACTCGCACTAAACGAACCTTAGCCTCTTGATCTTTAGTCTTAGGTGTGAGCCGGGCGGGCCTTAGCCTAATGTTTGGATCAGCTCTTGACTTTTCTGAACCTAGGGGTTGACCCCACCCGGGGGAGGGGGGTGTTGACAACCATGAAATTCAGCGAACGGTCAGAACCGCTTGATTATGATCTTGACTTGTGCCCAGCGACGGAAACCCCGCATCCAGTTCACACGATCCGCTTCACTGAGGAATCCTGAACAGGGGTACAGCTTTCGGCAGGTCTGGAATTTATGGCCTGGACCTTTTTTTGGTTCGAGCCCAAGAGGGGGTACACCCTCGCGAATTGTCCCCTGGACCTTTTTTTGGTTCGATCCTCACCCAAGCGGTGTACTGGAGGGGCATGCAGCGACTCTACTACTTGCGCTGGCCCAGCGGGATCCAAACTCTCGTGAGCTGCGGCAGTCGCGTGGCGCTTCACCAGCTTTTGCATGCGGCCCAGAAGACCGATCCGCTTGAGGCACTGGTTTACGAGGTGCCGGGCGTCCCCCCGTTGGCGTTCGACTTTTTGCCGGAGGGGCCTGACGGGATCCCGGGCTGGGTCCGGTTCGGCACCTACCCCTTGATGGTCGAGCTATACCAGCGGTGCATGAAGTTGAGCGACCAAGAAATGGTTCGGGCTCGCGAGCTTTTTGCGGAGTGCTTGTGCGTTGTGACGGGGGTGACCAGGCACGGGCACCCGGACTGCTGCGTGCATGGTCTTCCCTGAGAGGTCATCGGATCGGCTTGAGGTTGCCGATGGTGATGTGGAACAGGTCGCTCATGTCTGGGGGTCTGGTGAACTCGCTCGATTCGGGCAACCCGAGTTCGACCCGGATTTCCTGGAGCCTGGGGCACTGGGCACCGAGCCAGTAGTAGAGCTGGTCGTGGAACACCAAAGAGCTGTACTGGAACTCCACCACCAGGCCCTCGTGGGCCCGCCACGCCTCCATGTTCACGGGCTTCTCGTTGCGGACCACGGTGATGTGGGGTGCGAACTTTTGCCGATTCAGACGCACGGTCTTGGGGACCAGTGACCTCGCGTACTCCACGATCTCGGGGTCTACGTCCACAACGAGCCAGAAGCGGTCATCGCGTTCGCTGTAGCGAAGTGTGCCTTGGGACCGGCAATTCACCGGGTCAAGTCCTGCGCCTGAGTCAGCTTCTCGTGTTCCTGGATCACGATCGTGGGATCCTGGGCGGCTTTTCGCAGTCCGTGCTTGAGCGCCAGGCGCAGCAGCTTGTGGCCGGGTACCAGCGGGTACTGCTTCTTGATCTCCGCGAGCCACGCCAGGGCCTCGGGGTCCGTCATGATGGTCCAGGTTTTTGCCATAGGGCTCCAGTACACCGAGCGAGAAGCGGTGTATCTAGAAGACATGGGAAGTCCACCGGAGATGCCTGAACTCAGTCCTGCTGAACGAGCCGCCTGTTTGGACGAACTGGAGAAGGTTTTGGCTCACGCGGCTCTGCACGTGGGGCCACCCGATGGGGAGGTCCGAAAATCCGCGACCCGGCAGTTGATGGCGCTTCTCCAACTTCGGACCCAGCACTGGGCCCGAGAGCGGCACCTCATCGACTTGTGTCATCGGGTAGACCAGGGGTTGCAGCAGCTTCCCCAGACTCCTGAGATTGAGGCCTTAGTCAAGGACCTGGAGTCGGTGCGGCTGTGGTGGTACCCGGTGCAGCCATGAAAGCCACACTGGCTCCGCACATCACGGGAATGAAGGGTTGGCGAGGGCTACACCCGGCTCGCTACCTGGCTCTGAATGGCCGCAGAGGGGTAGAGAAAAAGAAGCATGCCCAGTGGCGTTGGGGCAAGAAGAAGGCGTTGCGCCGTGCCCGCAGACGGTTCTCGAAAGCGCTGGTTGATCTCGAATGCTGACTCGCCAACAGCACTTGGGCCGATGGCAGAGCTTGGTTGAAGCCTACGTCCCCAGAAGGGTCCGTGCTGGCGACCAGGACTTCCGAGACGTAGATGGCTGCTTGGAATACGAGATCAAGCCAGGCCTCACGTGCATCTTCGAGTACGGCGAGCACGACGTGTTTTTGACATGGAGCAAGAGCAACCGGCTGAGCCACCAGATCTCGTGCTCTCTCGAATACAGCGAGTCGCCCTTGGGGGAGGCCCTGGTCAAGGACTTCTTTGAGAGCCAGGCCAATTAGTCGATGGTGTAGATACATCTGACCAACCGTTCCCGGGGAGCAAGTGCGGCAGCACCAGGCAGCTCCGACGTTTCTGCATGCAATCCGGAGCGGGTTCGAGGCCCGGCCCCAGGGGGGCGGTTGGTTTTCCAGGAATGCGTATGAACCCAAACCCTCTTTGTCGCTACTCAGGTACGGTGCTTGGCGGGTACATCGAGGAACACCGGGACACCTGGATCCAGGTGCGGTGCATCAAGTGTTGGCGGCTTGTGGAGGCGGCCCCTGTCGAACCGGAGTGGCGAACGGATCTTCGGATTGACGGTAAGCCGGTGGAGGTGCTGCGCAAGCGTGTTTTGGATCACGAGTTCGGGACCGCATGCGCGATGCGGTGGCGACGTGACAACAACAAGTGGCTGTTCTGGTTCTCTGTGTTGTTAGCGTTGGGTGGCTTTGTGGCGCTTGCGTGGGATTTGGTCCGGAGGTTCTGATGACCTTGGCACACTGGGTGCGTTCATGACCCCGCGTTGTTTTGCGGTGGTTCACGTGGTCAACCGGGATCAGGCGGTCCGCAACACGGAAGTGGCGGTTCAGCTTGGGTTTGACGGGGTGTTCCTGATTTCGCATGGGCTGCTCGATTGGTACGACCTGATTCGTGTGGCTTGGCCGTGCTCGCTGATTTGTCCGTACGTGGGTGTCAACTTCCTGGACATTGAGCCGGTGGAGGAAGCGGTCAGTGTGGCGGCTGATCATCGTTTGCACGGGGCGGTTTCGCGTGGGCGTTTCTCGGCCGTGTGGACGGACCCTACCTACATGGGGCCACGGCCTGTGGGGGTCGAAGTGTTCAGCGGTTTTGCGTTCAAGGGGCAGCCGCAGCGAGCGTTGGCTGACGCTCGGTTGGTCCAGTCGTTCTGCGACGTGCTGGTGACCTCGGGGTCTGCCACGGGGATCGGGGCCCCTATCGAGAAGGTCCAGGCGCTCCGAGAGGTGTTGGGGCCTGAGAAGCGGCTCGGACTTGCTTCTGGGGTGACCCCCGAGAACATTGGCCAGTACATGGCGGCGGGGGCGACCGACTTCTTGGTTGCGACTTCGATCAACTACCCGGGGACCGACAAGATTGATCCCGCCCGTGGACGACAGCTTGTCGATGCCTTTCGCGGGTCGAGTCCTGCATGACGTTTTACGATTGGTGTCTTGTCTCGTGCATGGCGCTCACGATTGGCATCTGGGGTGGCCGTCGCAAGTGGTCGTTTTTGGCGACGCTGGTTCTTTCGACGGCGGTCTACCTGGGCTACTTGCTGATTGTGCGGTGGGTCTCATGACGATGCCTTTTCTTCCCGAGACATTTACCCGGGGGTTTTGATGGCCTTGGCACAGTTAGAGAACTGGGTGGTTGTGTACGCGAACGAGGATCCCTACGGGGCTCCTGAGCAGGCTGGGATAGCGCTCAAGGGCAGGGTCAAAGGGCATCCGAGGAAGCGGGACGGGCAGTTGGTCCGGACCTCGCCCATCACGACTGTGGAGGGCAGGGTCGTCACCACCCAGTCTGGGACGCAATATAGGCTTGGGGAGCCTTTGCCGGAGTATCGCCAGTGGCTTCAAGAGCACCGGCCCGAGTGGGATCCCGAGAACCCTGTGAGTCTAGGCGGCCTATGATGAAAGCGTTCCGAGATGCCTGGGCAGTGCTCACGGGGGCAGCGCTAGCTATCCCGTACCGCAAGGTTGTGAGCATTGAGGTGGTTCAGTCTCAACACGAAGCTCGCTCACGGATCGAGCTAGTGGGTACTTTGGGGCACGAGTTGATTCGTGGGGCGCGCGATGCTGGACACTTGTGAGCACACCCTATCGGGACTTTGCGCAGAATGCGCCTTGTCCCGAGCCGCTCAGGATTTGCAGGAGCCCCGGTGTCCTGTGTGCAAGCGTCAGTGGGACGAGTCACCTGGGACCGTGTATTGCGGGGCTCAGCACGGGCTCTGTGGGCTTTGCGGCCTACCTAGGCCCCTTGGGTCGTGTCGCTGTCTTGTGAGTCCAGTGGGTTGATCGAGTGCGCCTATGAAGCTGGTTACCGTCACGTACCTTGGCCGCCCCAACGCGGATTTGGATGCGGCTGTTGAAAAGGCGGCCCAGACCCCATGTTCGGGGCTCAGGGTGTTGGGCATTCAACGGAGGGGAGAGGGACCTCACTTTCGAGTTCGGCTCTCTGGGTGCCGCTCACGAAGCTGCCAAGCGTATTCGAGCTGTCCCTGGCGTCACCGTAGCGGTGGAGGGGTCATGAGACTTCGTTCGCTACGCGGTCCGGCGGCGCTTGAAGCTGTGCCCACACCGCGAAGGCAGCGTCACGTCCTTGTAGGTTCGCGAGCCCGGTGAGCTTTTGGTGCAGGGTTTGGCAGACCCGGCATTCCCGCAGGTGGATCCGGGCCCACCAGGTCTCGTGGGCACCCGTGGGGTTCACGAGCTGCTGGCGTTTCACCCGGGGGCACTGGGGGTGGGTCCAGGGTTCGCTGTACTTGGGCTTCATGCCCAGTAGGACGCGGGGACTCTGGAGCGACTGACACGCAGATTTTTTGACCCCCTGGGCACCCCAGGCGACGGTTCGGGCAGGAGAGGTTTATGCCCGAGACAACCGTTGCAGTGATTCACCCCTGGACCCTTCACCTTAGCTGTCCCGAGCAGGAGTGGGAAGCGAGGTGTGGTGCCCCTGAGCCCCAGATGCTTGTGGATCAGGTTCCTGAGCTGCCGCTGGTGGGGTACCGCCTATGCCCCCGGTGTGTGGCGTGTCCCCTAATCAATCCTGACTAAAGTCCAAAACGGGTCGCGTTCGATCCGCCTACGGCGAAATCAAGGCAGTCATGGTTTTGGCGTGTGCTTGGAGGGATAGCGTGATGGCCGCTTGTAGCTCATCACGTACTTGCCTAATGTCTCGGGGCACTTGTTGGGCCGCGAGTTCTTGGGGGTGGTAGGTGTGGAACATGCTGGTGGTTTGGTCCTCCATCCCTTTTCTTGTTCCACGACCAAACCCTTTCAGGGAGTAGTTCCAGACGGGCAAGAAGGCTTCATGCAGAGTTCGTTCTGCGAACTCCACCCAATCCGTCGGTAGGATGACGAAACGAAAAGTGAAATTCTCGACTCCTAGACGGGTGCGTTCAATTTCGTTGAAGTGGGCAGTTAGACGAGCGTAAGTGCCGTCGGGGCGGCTTGCTTGAGCAGCCTTGCCTGCGTAGATCGGTAGCGTGGCCCCAAGGGATCGTATGGGCAGGTAGTCCACAAACGATCCGTGGTAGTAAAGAGCATAGACCCCATCCCCGTTGAACTCATAGTAGGGTAACGAACTTAGGGGAAACGGGCCCCGTCTCAAGATCTCCTGGATCACGCTCATTCGGAATCTTCGGGTTTCATCCTCGGTAAACAGAGCGAACGTTTTTTGGTGCTCGTCAGTAACGTGGGTAGTGGCTACCGGGCACTCGATGAGAGGGGGCGGCAAGGGCTCAGGTTCAGGGGGTGGTATGAAGCTGAGAAAGGCATCGGCATCAGCTTCCTGAAGTTTAGACGGGCTGTAGCTCGTTACCGTGGGTTTAGGTTTAGGTTGGGGTGGCGGTAGAAAGGCCAAGAAATCGTCTACGGGATCCACGCTCGACGGTACACCAAACGCAGGCGGCGCACGGTTCTCTTGGTGTACGGGCTCTGGGATGAAACCGCCTCGTCACGTCAAAGGGGGGAGGGTCCGTCCTGAGGATCTCCCGAGGGGGCCCACAGGTCTGGCTCAGTGCCGCCAGTGTTCTCAGGAGGTCCAGCCGCCTCGCCGGACGTTCTGTTCCCAGGCCTGCGTGGACCTCTGGGTGGTCCGGACGGGCTCGGGGATGGCGAGGTTCATGCGCAAGCGGGACCGGGGCCTGTGTGCCCTCTGCGGGCTTGATTGCCAGGCTTTGAAGCGCCGGTACAAGAAGCTGTTGACCAAGCAGGAGAGGGTGGCCTTCAAGGTTCAGCACGGCATCCCGGCCAACAGGTCGGGCCGGTTTTGGGACATCGACCATATCGTGCCGGTCGTGGAGGGCGGGGGCTCTAGCGGGCCCGAGAACCTCCGGACACTTTGCATCCCGTGCCATCGTCGGGTTACCCGAGAGTTGGCGGCCAAACGGGCTCAGGAGCGTCGGGCCCGTGGTGTAGCGGTACCGGATGGCGATTGAACCCAAACCATTCCCGGATCTCGAAGTGCTTCAATGGGAGGACCGACGGTCCATCCTACGCACTGCGAACGATCTAGTCCCCTCGGATGAGGTGTTGACTCTGACCGTGCGGTTTGAGGGCGGCCCACCGTTTCAGGTCGTGGTTTCGGGACCCGTGGGTCGAGCTGAGCTAGAGCGTGTGACAGCCCTCACTCTGACTTCGCCGGAGCCTGCGGAGTGTCCACGGTCTTGACCAAGGGGACCGGGATGTAGTCAAGCTCTAGCTATGGGCCTTGGCCCACTCGTGCATCTGATTGGCTTCGGCGGCATCACGACGAGCCAAGGCCTGAGCAACCGCAACTGCGATGGTCTTCGGGACGCCCTGATCGGGGAACCCGGGAAGCGGGAACATGAATACGTCGAGGGCTTCCGCACGGGACACTGAGTGTCTCACGAGGTGGCGGTAGGTCTCCACAAAGGCATCGGCCATTACCTGCTCTACTTCGTGGGGTTTGTGCAGGATACCGAACGTCTTGGTCAGCCATTTCGCGTGTTCGGCGTCGGACTGCCAAGGGGCCTCGTCAGCATCCTCGTGGGATTCCTCCCAGTCTTCCTCAAGCTCGGCGACATACGCCTGGACCAACGCCTCGGTGTTGCGTTCAGTGAGCGCCTTCTTGACGATCAAACCTAAGATCTGATCCGTGCTCGATGCCAGGCGTCGGTCATAGCTGTACATTTAGACTCCCGCCTTCTCGTAACCTTCGGGATCGTGGTTCTCAAGTTGGCTCAGGAACTCTCGCAAGTCCTGCTTGAGCTTACGTTCGTCTTTGCCGTCCCAGTGCCGTGAGCCTTGGTAGAAGCTGTACTCGGTCGTTTCGTTCGAGTACCCGTACTTGCCGTCTTCGTCGGCATCTTCACCCTGGGTGGCCGTGACCACAAGAGAGAAGCCTGATTCTTCGCTCAGCTCGACTTCACCCGTGAGGGATACCGATTCCTCGAACCGTCCGTGGTCGTGTTCCTTCTTGGGGTGCTGGAGCAAGCGTTGGAGCCCGTGGGGGAACAGCTTGACCATCTGATCCCAGGTGGGTTCGGGGTCGGGCGGTTCGGGATCGTCATCGGGCGGGTCCCAACCGGAGTATCCGGCCTGGATCCAGCGGGCCACGATGCGTCTTGAGAGGGCGTCCATACAGGGCTCTTTTGATAAATCGAATCCCGGTGTACTCTTGGGCAATGCTTCTTGAGCCCGGTAAGTTCTACGTAACGCACGAAGGTTCAAGGTGGTGTTGCTACCTTGTGGATCTCAAGGCCCCGCTTGCCCAACAGGCTCGCTGCGTTGAAGTTGCGACGGGCCGGATCGATCACTTCTACCTGGATGGTCGTCAGGATGTGCCTGAGGGGCACAGGGACAACACGTTGGTTGGTCGGGTGGCAGATCGGGTATGAAAGTTTGATGCCAGGTCTAGGGCATGACCCACGGCAAAGATTTCGCGTTCTCAGTGACGGCTCTCAACTCTCAGTGGGATTGCTACCGTTTCACGAAGGACGGTAAGCGTGGGATGATGGCGTTCCGACAAGCCGAGCACGGGAAATGGGAAGTCGGGTTCTTTCGCGAGGGCGAGTTTTCTCCCTCGGAGATCATCTTGGCGCTGCAACAAGCGCAGCAGGGGTAGTGATGCCGTATCCGTGCCAGAACTGCGGTAAACCCAACGAGTTCACGACCACTTGCGATTGGGCGTGCTCCGTTGAGGCGGCCAAGAAACGGGGTGGTGAGATCTTCACACCCAACGGGCTCCCCATTCGGTGCATCAAGGGGGACGGGACGATGCTGGAGCACGAGCATGGGGACCACCCGGACTACAAGTTCCCGGTTCAGGTTGAGTACGTGGGTCCGCCCTCAAGGGAGTCGATGAACCTGCCCGAGTGGGACGGCAGTTACTCCACCGAGACCCATGCTTTGATTTACCAGGACGGGTCGGTCGCCCTGACCATGTACGAGTGCTGCTACTCGCTGTGGAGTCTCGCGGATGGTGTGTGCCTGGGTGGCTACAACGATCGCAAGAAGTGGAAGATCTCTGCGGAATCGTTAGAGAAGATCCAGAAGCTCTGATTCTGCTAGGCAAGCCCGGGGTTTCGGTGTAGTGCTTGGCGGGCATGGTACACTCTACCTGGCTGACCCAAGCTCTGGCTGAGGCCCACTACATCGAAGACGTGCGGGCTCTCAAACACTTCGTGTTTCACCCTCGGTACAACGGGTGCTCGAACCTCTGTCTCGTGTGCGAGCAGGCGGCGGGGTGTGACGATCCTGATTGGTCGTCGGAGGGCCACGCTTCGGGGTGCGGGTACGTGCAGGCAGTTGCTCGGGTTAGCAAGAACGCGCCGTTGAAGGCTTGGGTGGATCGCCAATGAGTAACGTCGTGAACCTGCGGCCTCGGTTGCCCGATGATCCCGAGCGCTTCTACGCACAGGCTGGCTTGACCTTGGATCAAGTTTCGGTCCAGCAGGTCCAGGGGCTATTGGGGCAGGGGTTCAAAGGGGACGTGTACAGTCAGGCGGCTGCCGACGTGCTGGGGATCTCGCTTGAGCAGGTGACCCCGGAGCAGCGGTTTAGGGTCAAGCAGGCTTGCTTCCTGGCCTATCGGGCACGGGTCTGAGAGCCTCGTAGCGAGCCAGCGCTCCCTTGGCGGTGCAGACGGGGCAAGCGCATTCGAGCAAGGATTCGTCAGTCTCTGGTGGAGGCTGAGCGTACGGGCACTCATCGTCCGCCAGGTACCGCAAGGCTCCCAGGAGCCAAGGGACGGCCCTGAGTTGCCGTTCCGCCTCCACGAGTTCCCGCTGGGTTTCTTGCAGGGCTTCCTGGAGGCGTTGGATCAAGTCTTGGGGCGACATCGGGGCGGCAGCCTAGCACCTGGGTGCCCCTTGATGGTTGATGAAAAGGTTCGGGATCCGGTGTAACTAGAGAGCGTGGACCCTAACTTTGTTCGCCGGTTTCAAGAGTTGGCTGAGGCGCTGCACCACAAGGATGTGCCCGAGGAACAGCTCAAGGTGCTCGTGTGGGAGTCCTTCAAAGCCTACGCGCAAAGTCCCGAGCAGATCGAACGTGCGCTTGAAGGGCGGATGACTGAGGCCCTTAGTCTCATGAAGGCCCACGGTGTCACGGTTGACATGGCTGTGGTGGCTAAACTCAGGGCTGAGCTAGGTTAGTCTTCGGGGTCGGGCAGAATACCGAGGCCGATCCGGATGGGCAGCACGAAAGCTCGTCCGTACCGGCGTTCGCTGATCAGCAGTTGAGCTTTCAGCGGAGTATCGCGTGGCACGGGCGCATGGGCCCAAGGGTACTGGTAGGCGTAGGGGTCCTGGAGGAAGCGGGCTCGTTCCTTGTCGAAGTCCAGGTTGTCCGTGAAGCCGATCCACTTGGGTTCTTCGCACCCGCAGGGCGGCCCGAACCAGTCCTCGCCGATCATCCTGAGGCCGCAGCGTAGGCAGAGCGTTTTCGATGGCATGCTCCCAAGACGCCAATGGGTCAGAGAATCTGACAGCCGGTGTATGGCGGGGGCATGGAACGTCTTCAAAAACTCTGGCCCCTATTCCTCACTGCATGTTTCGTGGGGGCCATCTGGTTCGGCAACTCGCTACAGAACCGGCAGGTGCTTGCAGCCGAGTCCGCTGCGAAGGCCCAATGGCAGCAGGTCTACTGGCTCAAGCGACAGGCTCAAGCGATCGAAACCCCGTGCTGCATGTGTGAATGACCTAGACGATTCGAGCCCCGTCGGTGTAGTATCCCGCTCATGGCGAAGAAGCTTGTGATGGTAGGCGGCCCGTTTTCGGGGGACACGCTTGAGGACATTGAGCGCAACATTGTCGCTACCGAGCTTCTCGGGATCGAAGTGGTGCGGGTGGGTGGGGCCTGCGTGGTCCCGAACTCGATGGGCCGAGCGGTCTTGGCGGCCAAAGACGCTCCGGGATACGCTGTTTGGATGGAGGTCACCAAGGCTATCTTGGCCGGGTGTGCCGCCCTGATCGTGACTCCGGATTGGAAGCGGAGTTCCGGGACTCGGACTGAGGTGGACGAGGCGGTCCGGCTTGGGATCCCGGTGTTCTTCGACATCCCGTCTTTGGCGGCTTGGTTGGCTTTGCCGGACTACCCAAGTGACGTTTCGCCGGTGACGACCCAGAGGCTGCGGAGGATCAGGGCTGGGCTGTCGTTGCAGGAGCCCAAGACCGCTCAGGAGTGCGAGCAGCAGCTTGAAGTGGTGCGGGATGCCCTGCGAGCCGTGCAGTCCCTGGACGACCTTGGGGAGGCGGGAAACCAGCGAGCTGCACAGGACGAGCAGACATTGTTCACGAAGTACGACACCCTGATCGCCGACCGTGTGTGGTAACGGTGTAGGGATCAGCGGTGCGTCAATCCTTTGAGTTTCTGTGCCCTGAGTGCGAGGGCCGTCAGTTCTCGTCTTCGGAGCAACCTCGTGGATGGGTTGGTCGGTGCCGATCGTGCGGGCACGAATGGGATCGGGATCAGGACTACGTGTACTTCGTGGTTCTGCATCGTTTCACGAGTCCTGGGGAGTACCGCCGGTACATGAATGGGACGACTCGCCGAGTTAGGGCTGTCACGATCGCTGCTTTGGTCCTGGCGTTGTTTGCCTCGGGCTACAGCTTGGTGTGCAACTTTTTGGAGGGCTTATGAGCACGGAAGTGGATGCGTTGGAACAACGAGTAGACGCGGCGATCAAGGCTGCGTACCGAGATGGCCCGGAGTGGATGGAGGTCCGATCCGCCGTGGAGCTACTCAAGGTGGATCGTCGGCACCGGATGGCCCCGACGATCGATCAGTTCGCGGACGCCTTGGGGCGTGAGGCTGAGCGAGCGGCAGAAGCTCTGGAACAAGAGGCAGCTCGAATCGGGGAAGCCACCAAGGGTTTTGTGGGTGACATGAAGTCGGCGCTGGAGCGCTTCCGTAAGAAGGCGTAGCCCATGGGCCAATCGACCGATGGCATCCTGTGGTGGGGTTTCAACGACAGCTCAGGGCAGGAGTCAGGGGTCCCCGAGTACGTGGTGGAGCATCTTAGGGCTCATCCGATCAATCACCCCAGGTTTGACCGGGAGCGGGAGGACCTTGAAAACGTCCTGTACCATGTGCTCAAGGACTATGGGGTCGAGCTAGTCCCCCATTGCTCCAGCGAGTACACGATGTACGGGCTGGCCGTCTCGGCTTCCGTGGTAACGGCCCGCAGGGGTTACCCCAAGCAGCCCGCGACCCCAGAGCCTACCGAGGAATGGCGCGAGACACTCAAACGGGCCGCTGCCTTGCTTGGGTGGCCCACCACCGAAGAACCGTCTTGGTGGCTCGCGAGCTACTGGGGCTGAGTCTCGCCGTAGCGAGCAATTGCCTCCTGTGTACACCGAGTAGGCATGAAGAACCTTTTGTTGGGTTCTGCCTAGGTATGGACAAGATCTCCTCTGCCGACCAACTCCAAGCCGAACTCCGCAAGCTCCTTGCGTATGCCGGTACCCCGAACCCCAGCCGCCAGGTGTTGGCTCGCGATCTCGCGAGCTTGACGATCCGCGTGGCAGGTGAGGTCCCCCCGCAGTTCTTGGAGAACATCAAGAAGAAGAAGGATGAGGCCAAGGACGACGACAAAGACGAGGACTGAGTTTCAGTCCTCGTTGGCGCGTTCCTCTAGCTTGTCCAGAAGCCAGCCCATTGCCTTGAATACCAGGGCGGTGAGGCGTTGCTTGATTGCGTCCTTCACACCCTAGGCGGTTTACAAGCCGCTTAGGGTTTTGTGATCCGATCGATATGCTGGTCGTAGGTTTGTAACCTAAACCGCAGCCACTCGATCAGCGGGGCGTGAGCCTCTGTGTGTCCGTGTTGGGCCACGAGTTTGCGGATCTCTTGAAGTTCGCCCGTCCCAGTCTTTTGGGCCGCGATGGCGTCCAAGATCACGTGAAGGCCTGCTTCGTCGAGGTCTCGAACCGCTTGAGCGATCTGCATTTTGAGCCGGGTCCGCTCGGGGATCTCGGCCTTCATGGTGACGAGCTGTTCGGGCTTTTTGGCCATGGGGGAAGATACACCGTTGGTGTAGTGGGTGCCTATGGCAACCGACGGCATCCCCGACGTGTACGTGAAGCTCCAAGAGATCGTTGGAGTCCCTGTGTCCCCGCAGGATATTGATGTTCTGGCGTCAGTGCTACCGGAACCCCCATCTTCGTTTGTGGGGCGCTTTTTGGTGAACTTCGCCCCCGATGGCTTCCGGGCCACCGTTGAGCAAGTGGATATGATCCAAGGGCTCATGGAGTGCTTGCATCACGGTTGGGTGTCGGAGGCTGGTCCTGGGATGCGGCACGGGGTTTGGGATCACTTTAAGGGAGGTTTGTATTGCTCCCTTGGGGTTGGCCGCCACGCCGAAACCGATGCTTTGGAGGTCGAGTACATCTCGTTGTTCCACGCGACCAAGCATCACCGTCGATGTGAGCAGTGGAACGAGGTCGTGCAGTGGCCCGACGGGAAGTACCGGAGCCGGTTCGTTTACCGGGGTCCTGATCTGGAGTCCTGTGATCCGCCGCCGTTCAAGACTACGCTTTCGGACAAGCTCCGATCCCATGTGGCTCGGACCATGATCCAAGTGCTCAAGGTCTAGCGTGCCCACGCACCACTGCATCCCCTGCGCTACGACTACCGTGCGGTGCTGCATCTGTGCCGGGCACCAGCACGGTCTTTACGGTGTCCCTGGGGAATCTGCCTTGGCGGGTGATCCTGGTTGGGCTGCCGCGTTAGGTGCTCAAGGGCAGAGGCGGGGCAGAGAGGCTGCACAACGGCTTCTGAGAAACCTTGGCGGAGCCGTAGATACCTTCGCCGTGGCCTTCAACGGTCTTGTTCAACCTCTGGCCACGGTGGTTCAGAATCGGGACGTTTACGTCCGAACTGATTCCACGGGGGTGCAGAAGCTGTTTGTTCGGGTAGACGACGTAGAGGTTGAGCTAATCGCCGTTCCAGCAATCCCGGCTAAGCCCCCAACACCGGAGCCTAAGCTGACGTTATGGGATCACCTGCTCAAGGACGACTAGACGACCCGGAACTTGCCGTTCGGGTCTTGTACCGCTGAGAGCTTGATCTGCCGAGCCCCACCAATGGCACAGCCGAATTTGTGCTGGCCGCCCACCTGCCCAGGGCAGTGAGTGCAGTCCTGATCAGCGGGCCAAGTCTTGTCGGGGTCGCGTGGCCACGTGGTGACCTGAAGATCACTCCGATCCCTCGTGGTGCTCGATCCGTCTGCGAGCGTCACGGTGAACATGTCGTGGTCCACGGCTTGGGCAACCGTGCCGTAAGCCCAAGCCGTGCCCTGTATGAAGCGAACAGAGTCGCCAATCTTGATCTTCGGTCGGGGCATTAGGGCTTCTCTACTTCTTGAGTGGGATCTTGGTCAGCAGCACAGAACCTGGACCTAAGTTACCCTTAGGGTACACGTTGATCTCCAGATCGTAAAGTTCATCGTCGATGAGCAAGTGGGCGGGCGCTTTGGGCCCCAGCTCTGCTTGAATCTTTTGCAGCGCCTCGATCAGGTCTTGGACTGTCCGCATGGCCTCCAACCCCTCATTCAGCCTCGGGCTTTTGGGTAGCCTCACGATACAGCTTGAGAACGAACTCGTTGTACTCGTCCCGCATCGGCAACTCTTCGTTCACGATGAGGCTTCGACGGGTCGTGACAGTGGCTTCTTGCTTTTTGGGGTTGAAGCCCGGCTTCACCGTGTCCCAGTAGTAGAGCCCCACCCCACGCTTCTGCCAGAGCGGCAGGTCGTTGAAGTTGATCCCGAGCTGGAACAGCAGCTCGTTTTTCTCGCTCGATCCCAGCCCCTCCAAGGCATCGGTGGCTTGATTGGCACCCATGTCCCGCTTGGCTCGGAGCGCCCAGTAGCAGTGAGCGGTGAGGGCGTTGCGGGCTGCGTCTTCTTGCCGCCAGCGGAAGTAGTCCGTGACGTTCTGTTGGGTGGGGAGCTGACAGACCCGGCAGTCGAAGACAGCGAGGCGAGCCAACACCCCCGAGATGTACGCAGACGCTTCCCCGGCCAGGATGGAGTTGAGCTTGCGTTCCTTGCGCCCAAAGAGTTCGTCCTCCGGGTGCAACAGCAGGGAGATCTCATCGCTCTCGTGGAAGCCGTAGATGACCCGGACCCCGGAGTCGGTCATCAAGTGCTTCACGACTGAGGTCATGACGCCTTTGAAGAACGGGTCGAAGGGGCGTTCAAGGTTGAGCGTCTCCTTGGTGAGCTTGGTGAAGCTCCGGCCATCGAGGCGGACCACGACATTGATGCCTGGGAGCACCTGGTGATCGTGGGCGGTCTCGAAGACCCGCATCTTGGTGTCGAGTTCGGAGAACTTCATGAGGGTTCCTCAGGCCAGGTGTCGAGCATTCCGATTTGGTGCAGCTCCCGGAGATCCGCGAGCAAGGGTGTGATGTGTTGAAAGGCTCGTTCAGGGGAGCTATGCCCCTCTTCGAGGTTGGACAACCAACCCTCGATACTGGCGAGGATGGCTGTGGCTTGCATCTTGGGGGAGTCTTGCTTCCAGTGCGGACGCCGGAGAGCAACGAGAAGATAGGTACCCCCGGACCTCACGAGCTTCTTGGCCTCCACGAGGTCTTCCAAAGCCTTCTTGGCCCGGATCTCGACCAACCCCTGCTCGCGGCAAACGTCGGCCACTGAGGCCCGGCCATGCTTCTGCACCGTTGCGTATGCGGAGGCCATGGCCATCTGGTGCTCTTGAGCAGGGGTCCTATTTTTCACGGTTCCTCGAAGTCGTCGAAAGCGTCCGAGAGCCCGTCGAACCCGTGGTGCTTCTCCGCTACGCCCAAGAGGTGGCCGACGAAGCTCCGGGCTTCCTGGCGGATCACAGCGGGCGGGGTCTTGCGGTTGATCACCACGACCTCGGGTTCCGTTTTGGGTTTACGACGAGGCTTCTTAGGTGCCTTAGGCATTTTGCTCACCTGCTTTGATGACCTTCAACCGAGTCTTGAGGCCCAGGATTTTCCTGGCGGTGTTCTGGAACGTGGCGGTGTCCTCGGGGTTCTTGAATTCCCCCGTCTTGGCGGATTCGAGGATTGCGTCCAGGACGTTCACTTCACCGTAGGTGAAGCTCGTGGACAGCCGGATAGGTTTGGGCACAGGTACTACTCCGAGAGACGCCCAGTGGGGCGAGGTTAGTTGAGAGTCTTGTCTCGCGAGCTATGGAAGATGCTGTCGTAGTTCTTGCGGTAGCTCGGGGTAGCGACTTTGGCGGGCCCCTTCCGAGGCACCGCGTAGAGGGGCTTGAGGTCCAGCACTTCCCCGTTGTCGCGCTTCTTGCCCCGCACGAGTTCAGCACCGGGGAGCAAGGGTTGGCCTTCTGTGAGCGGGCAGAGGATCCCGAGCGTTTCCTCGTTGCCTCGCTTGCGAACCCCGACGGCACCCGCCGGAGTCATGGCTTTCAAATGGAACTCGTCTTTCTCATCGCTCATGACGCCTCTGCTACTACTACACCGGAACTTGCTTCAAGGGCAAGTCCATGAGTCACATGAACACCATGTCGCCTTCGCGGTGATGCACGAAGTCCTTGTCGAGCATGCTGCGCCACTCTTCGGCCGTGGTCTTGAAGGAGCCGAACGTGCTGGCGTTGTCGGCACACCACTCGCACAGCTCCTCGATAGTCGCGAACACGGGGGACTGTGGCGAGCCCTCACTGACGGTTTCCCAGAGCTGGTAGCCTTCGCCCGTGGGCGGCTCGTATTCTTTCCACTCCTCGTAGATCTGCTTGGCCTCAGGGGATTCCCAGGTAGCACCGCTGCCCTCGCACTGCACACACCTGAGGGGGACACCTTCGCGCTCACAACGCGCCTCGATGCAAACCGCACAGTTGATGCTGTCGTGGCCCATACCATGCAGCGACCAGTCGTTGACCTCAGCGGCCGTGGGCACGTAGCCGTTGTCCTCGGGCAGCCAGGTATTGCCGCCGTCTTCTACCTTCTTGCGCACGATCTCCGCCTGCTCGGGCGTACGCGGTACCCGTGTGAAGTCCCAGAGGCGGTTGGCCTTCATCAAGGCGTCCACGTCGGCCTGGATCAAGTTGTGGCCCCACTGGTACCGCCACATCTCCCACAGACGCCGAGCTTCTCGCTGCACTTGCACGTCGCCCGTACCACCGTAGTGGTCGGGACTCTGCTCACAATTGCGCTTGGCAAATGCTTGGATGGCAGGATGATCCAATGCGAGCGGCGTTGCCCCGTAGGCAGCGGCATCGAACGGCACGTAACCGTACCACTGACTGTGAAACAGCTTCGCTGAAACCGAGTACCCGCTGCCGTTACACAGCTCGCAGCTCCAACCCAGGTCGCTGTGCGGGTTGACGTAGCCCTCCCACACCTTGTCCTGGGGCCAACTGAAATCCAGCGGTACGCGCTTGAGAGTCCTGCTCACGATTGCCTCGCTTCCAATCACCCCGTTCGGGTTTTAGGTGGCGGCCCCTTAGGGGCCTTATATGTCACCGGATCCGAAAAACCCCCGCCGTCCTGTGTCGATTTCCGATTTTTCTTGCAAACCCTTGAATCTCTTTGGTTAACGGAGACGGATCCGCCAAGGGGCTACGGTGGTGACGTAATCGTTGCGGAGCTTGACCTTGTAACGCTTGGCCTGAGTCTTGTTCTTCATCTCTACCGCAACGATCGTCCCGTAGAGCGTCCCAAAATCCATGACTCGCACGCTCTCACCGACCTCGTACAGCTCGCCGGGGTCGAGATCGATCCTCTCACCAAAAAGGCGTACAGCATCTTCGAGGGCGGAATAGAGCGGTGTGGTGTGCGACGTGTCGCAGTGGAGCACTTGCTGCCCCTTTGGATCCTTGACCGTCAACTTGAGCCCTGTGCGGCCCTTACCGGCCCGACGCAGGCGGGTGCCCACGATCTTGGTGTCGGTACTGCACCAGCTCTTCTCTACAACCGCTACGTGCCCGTCCCCGACAGCGTTGATGGCGGCGGCCAACTGCTTGAGATTTGTGACTTTCACGACACCCTCTTGATGGTGAACTCTGCCCACGCCCCGCCGCCAAACTGGATCGCAGCCCCAACTTCCAGGTTCTGGAGGCGTTCCAAATCTTCTGCCGAGAAGGTCTCGGGTTCGTTTGCTCGAACGATCTGCTCCAACGTCCAGGATTCGTCTGACTCGACCTGATCCCCGTCTATCGTGTACAGGTTCACGACACCGCCTCGAAGCCGCAAGAGGCGCAGACGAAGCGCTTGCCGTCGATCACGATGATGTCGCCCACGCTCATGGAGCGGAGCCTGATCCCCTTGGAGCTAACGACCGGGGCGTCAATCGCCTGGAACTTCTCGAACAGCGTCTCACAGGCCGCAACCGCCGAACCCTCGGGAAGCTCCAACTCGTCCACCTGGTTGTAGCAGTCGTCCGCGAGGACTTTACCATCAGCGGCGTGCCAACGCTGGTCACGGGTCGTCTTGAAGTCGTCCACGTAGAGGATTTGGGTTTTCATATCTGTACAACACCTGAGCCCCGAGGAACTCTAGCCTAATCTTCGTCCTTGTCCGTGATGGGGGATCCCACGGGGCCGTAGCCGGGCGGGACCATCACGAACAACCCGTGCCCGATGCGCTCGAAGGCCGGGGGCAGCTTGGCTGGAAGCTCGGTCTTCTTGGCTTGGATGTACCCCTCACCGGCGGAGACGAACCCCTCGGGTTCGTTCTGGTGCCCGACGTTCGGACGGGGCGAGAAATCGTCGGTCGTTTCTTCGATGAACAGATCGATGGTCTGGTCGTGAAGGCGGTAGAGCTTGTGGGGGTCGAACCAGAAGACCTCCCGGCCGTCGCCAGGCACGAGCCTGATCGTGGGTGCGGTGGTCCAGTCCACGGAGCCTTGCTCGAAGATCCCGACCCCGAGATCGATCTCCTCACCGACCTCGGGCTGACTCGGCTTGATCCCGAGAAAGAGGTCGCCGATGTGTCCGCTCACTCTGGACTCGATGACCTTGGCGGTCAGCCGGACACGCTTGTTGTGCATGCGGTTGGCCACGAACTCGTTGTAGGTCGGGGTTGAGACCTTGGGCTCGCTGTAGGCGTCCGCATCCAGGTAGATCTCCCCGTAGCGATCACTACGGCGTTCGGTTGCGGACCAAGAAAGGGTACCGTGAGCGAGAAGCACTTTCGTTGTCATACAGGGTCCCTTCGGAGATGGACTTCGCGGCCGTACTCTACAACGTGGCCGGACTCGTGCTGATCGCAGTAGTGGTGCGCAGCGTCCTCTGAGTCAAAGACGCCCTCGTGGGGCTCTGCGTACTTGGTAAGGTAGGCGTCGATCTCAGGATCAGACTTTGAGCTTAGGTAGTCGTCCCACCCAGATAGCCACCCTTCCAGCACCTTGAACTTACCGTCCGGCTGTTCGCGTATGATCAGGAAGTTGTCGGCGCTCACAGGGCCTCGGGGATGTCGTTGATGTCTGCATCGGACCAGTAACCACCAGGTCCGGCCCATCGCACACGAGGGTTCTGCACGTTGACCGGCTCGTCCCGGTAGTCGTAGTAACGATTCACACCGTTCAGGATGTGGTCGATCTTGATCTTGTAGGTGCGGCCTGCCGGGCGGGGCTCACGGCCAACCGTCTTGATGATCGTACCCTTGCGGATCGTCACGAAGTCGCCCTTCTTGACAGGCAGCTCCGAGTCTTCATGGTAGCCGATGAACTTCTCGGTGGGCTCGGGCAGGTTGTTGACCCGGCGGTACTCGGCGTACACGGCCCGACGAGCTACCGCTATCGGACAATCGGTGCGGTGCTTGTAGGCGTGGAGAGCCGCATTGAGATCGCCCTTGGTGATCTCTCGGGTCTCGTAGTCGTTGAAGGGTTCCATGCCTGTATAACACCCGGGGGCCGAGAAACTCTAGGCTCCAAGTCCAAATCCGCGCATCATGGCTTGGCGAACTCGTTCTCCGAGTTTCCGATCGTGGAACACCACGGCATGGTGGGAGAGAAGCTCCCCGTTTTCCAGCACCACGCCGGTCTGAGTCACGCTCAGCGCGTCCGCCTCACCCCGCTTGATCTTACCGAGCACCTCGTGCTTGGAAGCACAGATCACCTTAGTGACTTCGTTTCGGGACATTGCTGCCGCAGCTTCTTGTTCGAGCGTCATAGCTTCCTGTGGTTTGGGCTAGAATCTGTACTTGAACTGGGTCGATACCTCGGACGTGGTGTGCGGTCCCCAGAGGTTTTTGGCGGCCAGGGACTTCCAGACGATACCTTCGAGCCCCGGCATTCCTTTTCGGGCCAAGAGCGTCTCGTAGTCTCTTGCAGGGAGCGTCTCGATGCAGGCGATAGTCTGGGTCCCCTGGGTCAACGGAGCCGGGAGAACGGCTTGCAGGCACGCCAAACGGGGTCCGTAGTGGCTTTGGTACACGGGGGTCCCACCTACCATCGCGATGTCCCAGACGAAAATCCGGCCGTCCCGGAGAAGCTCCCCGTCGAGGAACCAGGGGCGGGGGAGGTTTAGGTCCCCGAGCCAGGGCCACGATTCCTTGAAGCGTTGCCCCTGACGCCCGTACAGGGTGATCACGCCTTTGGCGCTACACGAGATCTCTACCCGCTTGCCGTCCCACTTCGGCTGCACCACCCAGGTATCCAACGGGCTCAAGACGCCCATCAGGACCTTGGGTGTGTAGACGCGGATCGGCTTGTTGGGAAAGAAGAACATAGTGGCTAGTGCGTGGTCCAAACCCCCGCAGCAGTGTAGGAATGACAGACGTTGCCTTCTTGCCGGTGGGCACGCTCCCAGAAGCCCTCAGGGGCTTGGATGCCCAGATCCAAGAGCTTGGCCTCAAGGCGTTCTGTCGAGAGACTGTCCCGCGTTGACGGGAAATCGAGGGTGCTCCACAGGGTTTCAGGATCATCGCCCGAAGCGTCCAGGTCGAACACGGTGAGGAAGTAGTGGCGAAGTGGGCGGTCCCACCCGGTCATGACTTCGACTCGCTTCCCGTTGACCGAGGTCTTGAAGGTAACTTGGCTCATTGGGGTACCCGGGCAGCAGCGGCCGTACCAAAGAGACGATCGCAATGTTGGTGGATCTGCCAGTTGAGTCCTTGGTAGCCTGCGGTTTCACGCTTCTCAGCGATGAACTTCTCAGCGCGAGCCATGATGTCCCAGCCACCTTCGAGCACGGCTTCAATGCGCGTGTACTCCCCGGTCGTGGCCGTAACGATCACGAGGTTGTTCTCGACACAGCTTTCGCAGTCGTGTTCCTGTTGCACCTTGCCGTTCTCGACCGGGCACTCGTTGCCGTCGCCGTACTTGCATCCGTGCCACTTGCAGCAGTGCGTTCTGTGTACGCCCATGTTCATGTTCAGTCCTTGAGGACCTTGAGGGCGGGCTTGTACTGCTTGAGCCCGCTCAGCGTCGCCACACCTTCGGGCAGCTCGAACTGCTTGCGGTCCATGTCAGGCTTGGTGGCGAGCGTGACCTTGATGGAGAAGATCCGGCGGAACTCGTCTTCACCGAGCTTCTTGATCAGGAGCTTGATGGTGTCGTCGCTCGTATCCACGAGACTCAGCTCACGCTTCTGCTCGAAGTAGGTGTCGAACTTCTCCCCGAGCTGCTCACGGAGCCCCGCTTCCTGTTCGATCGGAAGCGGCGAGAACTGGTCCTTGTAACTGACCTGAACGCCAGCCGTCTCGGTACCGGGGATGTTGAAGCTCTTGGTGAAGTCCCCGGACTTCGCGTGCTGTTCGTAGGCTGCACTGGTCAGATCCAGCACCTGTCCTTCGAGGGCCTTGAAGGCCGCTTCCGCGTCCTTGGCCGCCATGTAGGCTGCGTGGGTGCGGTCCGCCAGGTCACCGCAATCCGTCAGCTCCGGGATGCTCGCCTTGCCCTTCTTGGGCTTCGCAGCACCCGCGTTCGCGATCAAGAAACCTGCTACGTCCACTGTCTTTGTCTTTGCCATGTCGGTACCACACCTGGGGTTGGAGGAACTCTAGAGATTTCTTCGGGGGTGGCTAACTATTACACCGACGCCCGCAGGCCTGCAAGTGGGGGCCAGGGCTTAGCGGATCGCGACAGCCTTTCCGTGCTGAATCAGGCCCAGTTTTTCGGCAAACACTACCCGTTCCCTGAAAATACGCCGAAGTTCGGTTTGGCCGTCTTTGCCGTCACGGGCAATACCCCCGATATCATCACCGTTATCGGTCACGGCATAGTCCGCGTTCCCGGCACAGAATTGCGAAAGGGTCAGCCCTACTTCCTTGGCTAGAGTTAACTCCCAGCCGAAGAAGTCGAATTCGTCGTGCTCGCGCCCCTTGTACGTTTTTGGCAGGTCGTAGGGTTGCACCAGGCTAGCGAACACATGGCCCATCTCGTGAATGATCCCTGTGGCGAAGTGCTCGATGTCTTGGGGGTGGCAGTAAAGTCCGAAATATACGATCTTGGACTTGAAGTGCGCCCCCAGATCCCAGTTCGTGAAAGGAGCCTGGATAGAACCCAGAAGCCCGATCCCTGGGTCCTCTGAGGTTAAGGCAGCCCACTCGGCTTCTGTGACCTTTTGGATGTCCCCACCCCACTTCCGAGCTTTGCGCCGAAGCTTCTTGAGGACTGCATCCTGAGCTGGGTTCGGGTTAAGCATTGGGGTCCAGATCCAGCCAGTTGGCCGGGCCAATCTGGTTGTGATCCTCGGAATCGGGACTCATGCAGGCGGCCCAGAACGCGATTCCCATGCCTTGGCGGTACTGCGAAAGCAAGGTCTTCAAGAGCTTGTCCTTCTCGGCTTGGGTCAACTCCAGGCCTTGGGCCAGGGCTGCCATCACCACGGGGCTCGGGACCACCGTTTCCCCAATGGTGGCTGAGGCGTACTGCGGACCTTCGCTGCCGTAGCGGGCGATCACGGTCCGGAGCCCTTCCCGGGAATCGCAGGCGTACCAGTCCACCGGCTTCTTCTGGAAAACCCCGTTCCCGAGGAACTGGCACTTCGTACAGTCGTGTTGGAACTTAGGGGTAGACATCACAGCCTCGTGTACATGCCGGTAAGGGTTTCGATGACCTGGTGCAGGGAGTCGCAGTAGACATCCTCGCGAGTCTCCAGGACTTTGACGGTAAGCTTGCGGACCCGAATGGCCTCAACCTTGTAGGTATCTGAGGGCTCCAGGGTGATTCGCAGATGGCTCACCGATTTGGCGTTACGGCCAACTTTGAGGGTCAGGCTCTTTTCGGTGCCCATGAGATCGCGGGCACCGAGCATTTGCAGGGTCCGGTTGCCGAGCTGCTGGACGATGATTTCGGGAACCTGGTGCGCCATGCCGGTGGGATCAGGTAGCATTGGCGGCCTCTTCTTCGGCGAAGATCTCGGTCAAGATCTCGTCAGCCAACCGGACTTGCTCTTGCAAGGCGGCACCCGATGCGACGCCAAGGAAAGCGGCCTGGGCGTCCCACTCGGCGGGAGTCCGGGGATCGCGGCTGAGCCAGGTGCTCGGGGCTTCCACGATGGTGCAGTGGCTGGCCCACAAAGCATCCTTACGGCTCAGGAAGCGTTCTGCCGCCTTACGTGTGGCCCAACTTTGAGCTTCCGAGGGGTGCTGGCAGTACGGCTTACGGTTGGGCTGGCCTTTGGTGACGTAACCGCCCTGGCCCGGTGCCGGAGTCCAACGAATGAAGAAGCGTCCCATGCCGGTACTACAGTTGGGTGGCAGAAAACTCTAGGCGAATTTGCTGTCGTCAGTTCAGCGTAAGCCATCGAGGTCCCCGCGAAGGAATTTTTTGACGGTGATCTGACGCCCGGTCCTGTGGTCAGTCACCTGATCCCGCTGGACTGCGATGGTGCGGATCTTGTCGCCCCGCATGCCGGTTCCGACTTGACCCCGACGTTCCTGAGCCCGCTCTGTGGACGCGGACACCTGAGCCTGTTCCAAGAGCCTGGCTCGAAGAAGCCGTAACGCCTCGTCCTTGTTCTGGTGCTGAGAGCGCTCACCTTCACAACGGACCGTGAGGCCCGAGGGAATGTGCGTGGCCTGTACCGCTGAGTCCGTGACGTTGCGGTGCTGCCCGCCCGCTCCTGAGCCCCTACAGGTCTTGATCTCCACGTCCCGCATGTCGAGCCTCACCTGCTGCTCGGAAGCCTCTGGGAGCACCGCAACGGTCACGGTACTGGTGTGAACGCGATCACGCTTCTCGTTGGGCGGGATGCGCTGCCAACGATGGCCTCCGGACTCATGGGCGAAGAGCTGGGCAACGTCTCGACCGCTTGCACGGAAGATCAGGATGCCGGGGCGCTCATCTAGAATCGCGAGGTCAAAGACCCCTCAGAGTCCCCATCTTGGCGTACACGGCGAACTGCTCATGGACGAGGGACTTTGCATCTGCGCCGCCTTCGGCTGCCCTGATTTCTACGATCACGGATGGCATGGTGCGGTATTTGTACCAGACCCGCCGAGAAGATCAACCGCCCGCCTCGCCCACTGAAATCCTTGTCGGGTACGCCTATGTGAGCACCACGCTACAACAAGCCATCTTTGAAGAACTCGCCAAAGGGCCGTTGACCAAACAAGAGCTTCTTCGGCATTTACTGCGACACCGCGCCTTGGGGTGGTTCCGGTGTTGGTGGGTTCCCCGGCGTCTTCCTGTGGTGTTGCGCGAGCTTCGGGAAACTCGGCGAGTTGCTTTTATCCGAATCGAGTACCGTAAAGTACACGCCTTCAAGTACGTGCTGCTGAAAGGGAACCCTAAGGCTTCCCGGCCTGTACCGGAACCTTAAGTTCAGCGAGCTTGAACCAGATATCGAACTTGGGGTCGTCACTGACGCAGCGGACGGTGCTACTCGTGACGGTAACGATCTTGCAAGGGACCAACCCCACACGACCCTTCGCCTTGAAGGGTGCGAACACTGGCATACCGGCGTAGGCCGTCGTGGGGGCCACGAACCTTAGAGCCCCCTGCGTCCGATACGCTTGTTGCGGATCAACGAGTCGCACGATACGTGGGTAACACGCTTCGTTTAGCGGTACCAGTAGTGCCGGTTGTCGTTCCGCCCTGTAGAGCCCTCAGGGTAGTGAATAGTCCCGTCCCAACCAGGCCAGAATGGGACGTAGGCATCAAGGCCGGGAGCGGGCCAAGGATCTTTACCCGAGTAGGCCTTTGAACGCAGCTCATCCACAGCACGGCCCCGAAGGTACTCTCCGTTTTGAATGAGCCCCATGTGCTTGAAGATGTCGTCTAGCCCTAGATCGGCGATGACGAAATTACGATCCGCAGGCCCCGGGTAGTTCGTCAGGAGTTCGTTCGGTTTCCCGTAGAACGTGGAGTAGATGACCTCGGCCCCCGAGAAGACTTCGCTCAAAGCCTTCACGATGGGCTTGATGTCTCGGGCACTCTTGAGGGCCTGCTCACCTTTCTGGACCTTTGCGAAAGCCTTCTTGAGGCGCTCGATGGTCTTGTCCCGATTCACCGTGTAGCGATCCAGGCGAACTCTACGGACAGCCTCAGCCTTCTCACGTGCGGCGACTTCTACTTCCTCAAGAGTCGTGACTTTAGCAGGCTCCCACTCTCTGACCTTCTGCTCGTACTCGTCCCGTAACGCGGTGGCTTGTTCAAGCGCTCGTTTGATGTTGCGTTCGGTGTTCTCGTAGAGCTGCTTCCACTCGTAAGGGGGCGCTTCACTCTTGACCAAAGGCTTGGGATTTCGTCCCCAAAGGGGTGTGAGTTCCGTGGCTTTGGAAAGGGCGTCGAGTTGCCCTTGAAGCCGTGGGACTTCCTTGGAGAAGTAATCGAGGGCCATCTGCCCTGTCACCACGTTGACTTCCCAAGGCTCGTGACCTGTTCCGGCACAACTTCCGTGGATGTATCCCCACCCCGGTCGCTTGTACCCGTGGTGAGCAAGTGTACCATTGGGGCATCGAACGTTCTGCCAGCAAAGAGCACACGTTCCGATGTAGCGGGTCTTGGTGGCCATCGCGACCAAGTACCGAGAGACGATTCGTTCGCCTACAGGGTTCACGCGGGACCGCCCCCGGGCTTGTTCAAGCCGTGAACCTTGCCTGTTTGGTAGAACAAAGTCGAAAGGATTCCCGACATTTTGGGCACGAGACGAGTCGCGTTGACCCCTATGATCCCACGGTCACTCGCGGCGATGATTCGCTTGGCCAGCTCCAGCAAGTCTTGAGCGGCTGAGGTTGCCAGGTCGTTGGCGACCGTGATGTACCCGTGGAAGCCCGGACCCTCACCGGGGTTAGCCATCAGGGCATCCGTTGCTTCTGCTTCACCCGCCTTGATGCCCTGCTTGAACTCGGACATGAAGGCCTTGAACGTGAGCGGGTCAGGGTTGTGCTCAGCGGCGCTCTTGACGAACGCCCCAGGGCCCTTGCGCTTGAATTTCAGAACGGGAGCGTCCCACTTCTTGCCCATCTTCTCAGCGAGATCCTCGGCTTCCGCCTTGGAGAGGCCGTCCTTGATCTCCTGGTACCCGGCCTTGGGATCAGCGTGCATCGAGTGGGCAACCGTGTAGCTGTCGCCCTCTTGGACGAGGAATACATGCTCGTCCTTGGTCGCAGCCGTCTTGGGCATCGACTTGTAGTCGCGAATCCCGTAGCCGTTGAGGGCTTCCGTGACCCGATCCTGCATCGCGTCGTCCCAGCGTCCGCCGTAGGGTGCGAAGTAAAACGAGACGCTCATGCGGTTACGACCGCCGGGCAGCCCGTCCACCACGATCTCACCGTCCTTGAAGGGGATCGCCATCTTGTGCAGGGCGTCACGGAAGCGGGTCCTGATCCCGTCAAGCCGCTTCTCTGCGTCCGTGAGATCGCCCGTTACGTGGTGGATCCGCCCGTAAGAGTCCATCTGGACCCAAACCTGGGCGTAGTCCGCGTTGATGTCTGCGAAGGGGCCTTCGAGGTTGGGGGAGGCGGCGGTGGTGGTCCAGCGACCAGCGACCTTGGCGGCCAAGACCGCGTGCTCAAAGGCTTCTCGGGGGTTGGGCATCGACGCTATGTCTCCATGTCAGGCCCCGCATGAGAAGATTCTTCTCATGCGGCCTCTAGGTAGTTGAGACTTTCACGCGGCAATGGAGCCGCTTGAAAGCAGGCAACCATGAGTGAAGTCAGGCAACCAGTGATCGGTCAGGCAGTCGTGTTCACGGATGCGCATGGGTCGGGCCACCCGGCTCTTCTTACAGCGGTCCATGGGACGGCGAGCCAAGGGTACCAACCCTCAGTGAACCTTGTGTTCGTCACCGACGATGCGTCCAAGAAGGACCCTTACGGGCACCAGATTGAGCGCCACTCGTCAGTCGTGCATCGGATCTCTCAGGGTGCCCATGGCATGTTCTGGCAGTTTCCCGAAGAGGTCTGAACTCAACTAGTCGCTCAAGTCGGCACCGATGAGGCACCGATGGCTTGAGCCGCCCCATGGTCGCGTGAAAGTCTTAACACAGTTTCTTGTGCCGGTGTATAGCCCTCTATGGCGACACCCCAAGACATGATCGAAGCGATCGAAACCTGCGTGAAGCTCGACGATTCGTTTGAGCTATCCGAGTGGGAGGAGAAGTTCGTGATCGACATCGGCGACAAGCTCAAGAAGGGGCAGACCTTGAGCGAAAAGCAGACTGAACGTCTCGAATCGATTTACGACCGAACGTGAGCCCAGAAGCTTGGATCACCGCTTGGCGTGAACGTCACCCGAGAGCTGGAGGACGCTGTGCCCATGCTGCCCGAGCGCTTGCCCGGGTCTTCCCACACCTTGAGGTCATTCAAGGTTCTGTGCTCGTCCCAGCCTACAAGGGCGTCACGTTCCTCAAGTACGGCCCACCGACCCCAGAGCTGTTGGCCCTACCGCCGGTGGAGGCACATCATTGGTGGTGCTGGGATCCGCAAACCAAGGTCATCTACGATCCGACCGCCGACCAGTTCACGAAGATCCTGGAGTACCACCCACGATCTCTTCCCAACGGTCGATGACCATGCTCGCGTAGGGCGTGTGCGGCATCCCGTAGTGCCCGAGCGAGAATGCGTCGTTGATCTCCACCACGAAAGTCCTGCCATCGTCCGTGATCCCGAGGTCCAGCGAATACGCGACCGGGGGTTTCTTGATTGTCTCAAGGAAGCGGTCCGCCACCGTGTAGTCTGGTGAGTGCCGGAAGTCGCCCCGGTAGAAGCGGCTGTCTCGGATCTTACCGTTGTGGATGAACAGCCGATACTCGGCCTTGAAGTACATGACCTCGGAGGCGAGGATCTCGAAGTTGTCGGGGAACCTCGCGGTCAAGGCAAGCGATCCAATGGACGGGCTTGTTACGTGCCCCCCGAAGGCCTTGTGCTCCCGCAGAGGCTTGACGAAGAAGAACTTGTTGTCTTCGTACCCATACCGGACCTCTAGCATCGTGGTGGCCCAGATGCGTCGCCCGTAGAAGGGCAGCACTTCCACGGGGGGCATCTCGCCCACCGTGGGCTGCGGGACCCCGAGCCGAGTGAAGGCCTTTCGGACGGTTCCAATGCCCCCGTACACTACCGTCTCTTTGGTGATGTCGAGAGCATCGATCCCGGCGTCTTGCTCAAACCCCACGGTATCGATCCCCAGAGCGTCACAACCCTTCCAGAACGAGTACGCGGCTTCGGAGAAGAACTCACCGTCTTTCTTCTGGACGTAAGCGAGCTTGATCATACGGCCCTTCGGGGCATCTGCCCGCTTTGCGGTACGGTGTCTACGAGTCCCAGGTCCACGGGAGCCTGAGGGGTTGCGACAAGAGCGACCTCAAGTTCGTTCTGTTCCTTGTCGGTCATCTGGTACCAGAGATCGCTCAAAGGGGTTGCAAACTCGCACTCCCGTTCGTCAGTAAGCCGCTTGTTGCCGTTCTCCAAGCACCCCTCAAGCTCACGAGTGAGTTGCCACTTGGTGTGAAGCTCTAGGTACTGTTGCTGTAGAGGGGTCATCGGCCGTACTCATTGAGCTTGAGATCCCGGACCGTGTTCTTGAGGATATGCACGAGCTGTGGGTCAAGCCGAAAGCGCTCCGTGTTGATCTCAATGCTGCGGTGCAGGTCACCGTTGGCGTGCCTCATGCTGGCGGCCTTCCAATCGAGAAGCATCTCCAGAAGGTCGATCAGGTTCATGAATCGGATGTCACTTCGTGGGCCGTACTGCTCGATAGGCTCACTTGTAAAGTGCAGATCCAAATGCGTAGCATTTTCACCTTGAATACAGCTCCAGACTCCTCCGGTGGTTGCGTTGTACCCACGTTTGATCAATTCCACGACCATCTTTTGAGTGCCGATCGTAGTGAGATCCTCTTCCTCGCAGTGTACTATGTACTTGACGTTGGGTTCTCGGAGGCCTTCATCATAAGCGTGTTGAAGGTTACCAGAAGGTGACACCCATTCTAGGTTCCCTAGGTAATTATCCTGCTTATCCCCGTTTTTGTGGTTGACCTGCTCTCGTTCTTGAGGTGCCCCGAGAAACGCCATTGCAACGAGGCGGTGGATCATGTGCGCTTTCCCAACCCCATCTTTTTGTAGTTGAACCCTAAGGTAGCCCTTTGGTGTAAGGTGCGGGCGCAAAGGTTGCCCGAGTTTGGTTACGTCTCCAGTCGTCCCTCGTTTCACCACACGGCTCAGACTTCTAACGTCTCCAAAATTGTTGACTTCGTAGTGTCCCTCATACCCCAGAATTGGACGCCATTGTTCTTCATTGGCTCTCAGCCACTCTGGGTGGTGTCGATTGCATTTATAGTGGTTCTCAAGTGCGGGCCGCATATCCCTAAGATAGCCCTTGTATTCGTCACTGCCGTACGTCGAATTCTTGAGCTTCGGGGTGAACTCCACGAAGGTCTGGCGCTCCAGATCACCGAGCTTGGAAACGTCGTGAATCTCCGCCCGGTGCAGCAACTCGCGAACCGCAAGGTTGATCAGGTTCCGGACGTTCTGGATGTGCTCCAGCGTCTGGGCGTTGGTTGCTTGTTCTTCGAGGCTGAGTTCGGTCACGGGATCCATTCCTTGTGTTCAATGCAAACCGTACGGATCCAGCCCCGACGATCGGCGCTGGTGCTAACACCGTCCTGAGACCCGCACTTCTCGCAGATGTGCTGGGCTTCTTGGACGTACGCCTCAACGATGATCCCGACCACGCTGTGCAGAGCTTCGGAGCCAACGGTGTGCGGAATAGCCCCGTAATAGACCCTGAGGCCCCCGAGCTTGTTCTTGATGGTCGTGACGTACCTGGGGTCCCAACCTCGAACTAAAGCGAGGTCCCGGAACATCTTGTCCACATGGGACAACCAGCCGTCCGGGACCGCGAGATACTTCCCGCAGTCCTCGGACAGGCCCCACTTGGCCGCGAACTCTTGTAGGGTGGTCACCCCGTGGGGTTACACCGCGTCAGCGACCGTGGCCCACTGATTGTCGTAGCCCATGATGGCTTTCGCCTTGGCCCTGATCTCGTCAGCGGTCCACACCTGGGCTTCTTTGTTACCGCCTGCGAGGTTCGCGGTAAAGCGGTAGGGCCCGAGTTCACTCTTGGGACCGGCGGACGCCAGAACGGTCACCAAGACGTAGGCCGGTCCGATCGTCAGGTCTTGCGTGCCGGTGTTGTTGACCCGCTCTGCTTCCTCGGGCGTGATGTCAGGGTCCGAGAGGTAGGCGGCCATCGTGTAGACCACAGCCGCGCAACTCTCGACCGGAGCCGCGAACTCGCGCTTGAGGAAAGCGCTGACACGGCCACGGTACTCACGGAGCACGTAGTGATCGGGGTTGGCGCTGGGCTTGCCGACGCCACAGGACACGAACGGCATGGCCTCGGGGATCACGAGGAACGCTTGTCCGGGGACGCGATCTGTCGAGAAGTCGTGGGCTGCCACGGCTGATTGCAGAACTCGTGAGAACTCTGCGTGGTTGATGACCTTGCTCCCGATGACGCCCGAAGGCTCAAACGCGGAACAGATGTTGGAAGGGATGATGTGCATGGCCAAGAGACGCCCGGGGGTCTAGGTATCTGACAGATGATCTGCTGATTCCAGAAGTTGGGCGAGGATTTCGAGATCCCTAATCTTCAACCAAAGCATGGGACCCGTCAAGAGATCGGCCGTGCGGGCGATTGACTTGAGACGCTGAGCTTCGCGGTAAAGGAGATCGGCGGCTTCAAGCCGATTGCGCGTGCTTACCGGCAGCTCCACTAGAGTTCTTCGGAGCACAGGTGTAGTAGGTACTGTGCCTCGTTCGACTAAGCAAGACACCATTGTGGTGACCTGCCCTTGTGGCCGCACATACCCCAAGGCGGCGTGGGACACTCTGCCTTACGTGGGCATCCAAGACGATGGTGACGGGGGTTGGTTGGAACTCCGGAATTGTGTATGCCGGAGCACGATTGCTCTGGTCATTCCCCTGACGCAAGATGGTCAAACACCGTCTTGCCGCCCTTAGGGGGATCAGGCACGAGCTTCAGGTTCCCCTCCCCCCAGGCAGCCACCACAACCCCTGCAAAGACCACGTACGAGAAGTATTTGGTTTCGGTTTCGTGCAGGATCTGCTTGAGAGCGGCGTGGATGCCTTCGAGAACCTCCGGGCCGTAACCTTCCTCGTATTCCTCGTCGTCTTCATTTTCGTCATCTTCGCCGGTGTCATTTGATACACGCAGCGTGAGAAACTGGCCCGTAGGTTCGGTTTGAGCCATGGCAACTTGATACCCTCGGCGGACGAGCCCGCCGATTACAGCGTCAGCCCCTTTAGGGGTGAGCAAGGTGAGCCCGATGAAGAAGTCCATCGGGCCTCGTACACCGTTCGAGAGGGAAATTTCTTCTTGCCGCTTCGTTTTCCGGTGTAGTACAAGGGACATTGCCGTGAGCCCTTTCCAGGGCCCGGCCAGATCAGATCAAATCGGAGGCCCTATGTTCGAGACTCTTGACGCACCCCCGCGTACCGATGGCTTGTGCGAACTCGCCATCATGGACATGACCGGCGACACCAAGGTCATCTGGGATCCCAACAACGCAGATGAGGTGGCCGCCGCCAAGGCCCAGTTCGATACCTTGCGGGGCAAGGGCTTCTCGGCGTTCCTCGTCACTGGGCCCAAGGGTGAGCAGGGCGAGCAGATTCGCGAGTTCGACCCGAAGGCGGGTCGCATCATCCTGATCCCGGCGCTCCAGGGCGGCTGATGCCTGCCCAACCGTCGCTCGCTGCCCCGAGAAATCTCCCGGGGTGGAAGCCACCGCAGTCCGTTCCGTTTGGAGGAAAGAGCGGCCTTCGCAAACCTCCGAAGGCGCGGCCTAAACTCTCCAAGCTCCAGAAGAAAGCCCTCAAATGGGCCAGTAAGCACCCTGAGGGCGAGAGGCCTGCCGGGGACAACCGCGTTTGGGCCACCAATGCGGGAATCACCAACACGGTCACGCTCTACCAGGACATGCAGGGGTTCATCGGGCAACCTGCAACGCCTGCAACCTTGATTGGGGTCCAGCGGGCTGTCCAGGTGTACGTGAACAACAACGTTTGGACGGGGACGGTCACAAATGGGACCGCTGCAACCATCAATGTGTACCCGGCTGACACCCAGACGATCACGATTACGGCAAACGTTACTACCGCTAACACCACGGTGAACCTTCCTATGTGGGACGCATGGAATGCAAACTGGGCACCGACGGCTGGTTGGGCGCAGACTAATTGGGCGCAGGAACAACGCCAAAACGCCTACCGGCAAACCGAGTGGATTCGGTGGCAAGGGCAGGGCAATCAAGCGGATCTTTACTACAACCCGAACGATCAGGTTCAACGCGAACGCATCCGTCGGGAACGTGCGGTCCAAAACGAAGCGCAGTACCAGCAGCAACGCATGGCACGTGCTGCGCGTGAAGCAGAGGAACGCCGTCAATGGGAGGCCCGAGCGCCCGAGAGAGCGGCAGCGTTGGCTCGTCAGGTCGCAGAGCAGCAGGCCCAACAAGAAGCCCGCAAAACGGCTCTCAAGAGGTCTTACGACCTTCTGTTCCGACACCTCACCGATGAGCAGAAGAACATGCTGGAATCGGAGAACCGCTTCCTGATCGAGGTCAAGAGCGGGAAGATCTACGAGATCCGTCGTGGTATGCACCAGAACATCTACCGTCTCGATGATCAGGGGCGTCCTGTCGAGCAGCTCTGCTGCTTGCCTCAAGGTCAAGTCCCTGAGGGCGACGTGATGCTGGCGCAAATGCTCCACCTCATGGTGAACGAGGAAGGCTTCCGAAAGGTCGCCAACCGTTGGGAGCTTCGCGACATGACGGGGCAACAACTCGATCGCCGTCGGCCCCTGACCCAAGGTGCCGCGCAGGTTGATCGTCGCGCTGCATGAACGAAGCCTCGTACGAAGACCTTCCCCTTGTACCTGCGGTGTGCCCGTGCGGGTACAAGGGGAAGTCTAAGCGGCCCCAGCACTATCGTTGCGGGTACTGCTACTACGCTGGGTGGGCCAATGGGTTGGCTGAAAAGATCGCCACGCTTGAGGCTCGAATCGTCAAGATCCGCAAAGAGCGGAATCAGCGACTCAAACAAGCAGCACAGTTTAAAAAGCGCCACCCCGAAGCCGGTGGCGGGGAACCTCTGCGAGCTGTTCCTTCTCGGAAATCCGGGCTCGTTTTTCCTGCCAAGTCTGTGCGTCGAAACCGTTGAGTTGGCCGTTCATTTTGTGCGGGTGACACAGAAAGCAACCCGCTCTAGCCTTCTTGGGGCGTTTCTTCTTGTGATGCATGTTCCTCCCCAACCACCGGCGCTACCGGCGTGGTTGGGGTTCGATGCTCACGAAGTGCCTCAAGGCGTGCCCCCTCGATGGCTTGCACAGAAGTGCCCGGAAACCCGTCAAGACGTGGTGGGGCATTCTCGTCGATGAACAGCACAGGATCCGCTGCTTCCTCACCCCAGATGATCATACTCACGACCTGAGGCGGTACTGCGAAGGTCGCGTAGAAAGCGTCCATGCAGGGCTCGCAAACGTGCGACACGTACTTGTCCCCGTCCTTCGTTGAACCGTAACCGTACGTGTTCTTGATGGTCGTGAAATCGGGGTGCGACTCAGCTTTCGCGTAGACCTTCCCGCACTTGTTGCAGGTGATCTGCGTGATCTCTTGATCCTCGCGTTGGATTCGGCGGTAGTGCAGCATTGAGGCTAGCAGCTAAAGTAGACTTGGCAGTAGAGCTTCGGAGTGCCAGGGAGCTTGAACGTAGTTGCGATCTCGCGCAAGGGCTCTGCAAGCTTCACGAGGTCCTCGGCCGAGTAGGCCACCACCCGAGAAGCACCGTCCTCGGCGTTGACGTTCCCGAGCTGGATACCGAGCCCCATCACGTCAGAGGGGCTGGTTTCGTAGCTCGTGCCCGCTTGAAGCTTGTGCCAGCCCAGCGTGTACTTGGTCCCGGCGTTGTCCGACCATTCCCAGCCGCTATCCGAGAGTTCCTGGAAGGCAAATGCGGGAGGTACTTCCCGTTCAGCACAGAAGGCCTTGAACACCTCGGTGGGTTCCTCCAGTGCTCGCAGGGCTGTCTTGGCCCCACACTGGTCACAGAACTTGGACTCGCTGCCTACTGCGTGGCCGGTCACGTGAACCGAGCAGACGCGCTTCAGCGCCCCCGTGGGGGTGAAGAACGTGCTGCGGGGACACTCGATTGCGAAGTAGGTGTGAAGGTACGCGGTGCAGCCCATGGGTCTAATGCTCTCCGATGAATTTTTGGATGGCCTCTAGTTGTTGGGCCAAGGGGGTTCGGTAGCAACGCAGCACGTTGGGGTGCTTGAAGCCTTGGTTGTGCGGGGCATCGAGCATGAGGACGCGGCCTCGGGGCCGCCACTCAAGCCAACGTAGGATGTAGGGCGGGAAGTCGTCGTAAAGGATCTTCCCGTAGGTCAACCCTTTGTCGTGGGTGATCGTCACCCCGGCGTCCGGGATGTGTTCCTGGCACCACAAGACCTTCTCGGTCCAAGCCATCGCGTTGTTCCGAGGACCCTTGGTCAGGACCATCCGACGGTACCCCCACTCCCCGAGTTGGTGATACAGCTCGATCCCAAACGAGATCGGAGCAAGGTTCAACCAGAACCCCTGCTCCCGTTTGATGGCGTCCTTCCGAGCTTCCAGCCAAGCGGGCTCGTCATTCGGGTAAAGCATCTCTGGGGGAAGATCCGGTTCACCGGGGGCTCGCATGGCCGACAGCTTTTCGTGCATCCCTGCCTCGAAGTCCGCCAGGGAGCTGTCCATATCCAGAAGGGCCCAGCGTTCCGGTTCTTGCTCAGGGACCTCTTCCTTTGGGGTGAAGGTCGCCACCGTGTTCAGGAAGCCCTCGGGGTTCTTCGTCAGGTTGATGTAGGATCCGGTGCAATACCTGATCTCTGCCGACCGGCACTTGGACGCAATGTTCTCTGCCCCCACGGGGTTGGCACTGTGGATCCAGATAGCACGGGGCGTCTTGTACTTCTTAGGAAATTGGAGCACCACCCCGAGCAGTCGCGATCCGTTCACTTCGGCTGCGGCCGGATAGCGATCGAGTCGTGACGCTGTAGGCAACCCCAGATCGTGGTCGAAGAAGGCCAGATCAAATCGGGCCTCTTTGAACTGGTCCAACGCGGCTTCCGAGTGGTCAGCTAACCGCACCTCGTGGCCAGCTCGTTCCAGGGTGTCTTGAAACCAGCGCAAACGAACCGGATCATCGTCAATGACGAGGATGTGCATGCCGGTAGTCTACACCGATCAATCGTTGTTGTGAATGTCCGGGACGCAGCGGTGCAGCTCGTAGGCCTGCTTGAAGAAGGCCTCCACCCCGTCGATCCTGGCGTCGTCCATCGGCACGAACGTGAGAATGAAGCCGGAATCACTGATCCCGAATCCGTTGTCCTCAGGCAGATAGAAGTGAGCCTCAAATTCGACCGAGGTCCGGCCTTCGCGGACCCACCGAGTTGCGTGGATGAAGTAGGCCTTCTCCCCGGAGATGGGGTCCAAGACGGTCTTGGAGAAGAGGGTGCAGTCGGGTTCAGGGTGCTTGTAGGCCTTGAAACCGGCGTTTTGAAGCTGTTCTGGGTTCATACCTGTACTACACGCAGGGATCCGGGAACTCTAGGGCTTCATGTACTTGCGGGCGATCTCGGCTGCTTGCTCGTGTGTGACCACGAGCACTACCACGACCTGTGTGGGCGTCTCGGTTATCGACCTGATCTTGAGGTTCCCGGCTCGAAGCACCTGTGAATCATGCGTCTCAGGGATCCCCAGGGTCTGCCCTAAGGCAGCCAACCGTTGCTGGGCTTGCGTGTGCTTACGGGCCTTCTCGGTCTGGATCCTAGTCGCCCGTTCACAGAGATGGACTTCTTGCAGGAATCGGGACAAGACCTTGGTCATCGGGAACTTGGCGTTCCTGAGCTGTTGCCCGACTTCCGAGTAGAAGTATCGCCTACCTCCGTTGAAGCTGACCTGTAACCGGGCCCGAGGGTCTGGAGCCCAGGTTGGCAATGTGGCGTCGAAGTTCATCTGGACCTGAACCCCGTTCACCACCGCTGGGACTTCGATGGGGTGGTAGGTGGAGTTCAGCAGGTACACGGTAGTCGTGCTGACTTCGAGCTTGCAGCCTCGGAGACGGGCCAGCAGGGTCGCTGTGAACCGGCGTAGACGTGGGGCCACGTCATCCAGGGTTTCGACGTTGAGCTGGCCGTATTCGAGCTTATCCGGTAGTGGTGTAGGGTCACTCATGTCGTCGCCAAAACGGGCTCCCGTAAAGAGGAAGCTAGCTCCAAAGATCAAGACCTCGCTGCGGCTTCGCCCTGAGATGATCGAGGCGTTGAAAATGGCCTCAGCGTATCACGGCGTAGGGTACCAGACGTATCTTCAGTGGTTGGTGGAGCACGGACTCAAGGAAGAAGCAGGGTACTTCGGTTGGAAGTTGCCCGCCAAAAAGTACGTGGTGAAACACCGGCTGTCACCCCTGCAACGGAAGATCTTGCGGCGTTTGATGTTGCAGTCGGGGCGTACGGTGTCTGAAACTTGACCCATCACCGTCGTAAATCTGGTTCGCCTCTTACTACGCATGGCCCGGTGATGCGTATGACGACAATCCGTCTTCCGTATGAGTTGGAGGCGGCTATCAAAGAAGTGGCTAAGATCCGGGGACGGCCCTGGCAGACAGTTCTGAAAGAGCTTCTGGTAGAGGCCTTGGAGGGGGCCCCTTCGGCCACTGAGGTCAAGCGGATCCCGTCTACGTCGCTCCACGCGGCTGCTAAAAGGCTCAAGCGACCGTCCTGAGGTCATTGCGCGTAGAGGGTCCTTCGGACCTCTGCGGCCTCTTTGGCTGCTTTGAGAGACGGGAACTGCCCAAGACGTTCGGAGACATACTTGGTCACAGGCCCCGAGTATGAAAGGTTGTATCCGTCCCTAGCATGCACGACCATGAACTGACGGCACTTTGAGACGTACACCCAACCCATATTCTTGACTTCTTCGGGTTTTAACCAAGCAAGCGGCACGTAACCCCCTACACCACCTTTGTGTTGACTGGCGTTTAATGCATGACTATGCTTTGTAGGCACCATGAATGAATCCGAGTTGTTCCGCCAAGCGGGGCTACCGTCGGACTGGGCAGACGAATTCGTAACGGAGTCGAATAAGATCGACCCGCAGCCTGGTCCCAATGGCCCCGGAACCGTCATTTTCGACGGGCACCGGGAAGCCGTTGTGTACGCTATCCGTATGGCCTCAGAAGACCGCTACGCCCTGCCCAACGTGGTCCACAAGCTGCTTTTGCGGGATCACCCGGCGGCCGAGAGGCTGCGGAGCCGGGACATCAAAATAGGGCTCAACGAGGTACTTCCCGCAACGCTGGTCCCGCACTTCCTGTGGAAGTGGAACAAGTCCGTGCAGATGGTCATCGACTCGTTGCGGACGGATGATGACAGCATCGATCCCGACTTGAAAATCACCGAGGTCTGGGATCTTCACTGCGAGTTCGAGAACATCCACCCCTACGAACTCTACAACGGGAAGGTGGGGCGGATCCTGATGGTCAATCACGCCTTACTGATTGACGTGGAGCCTTGGATCATACCCTGTGATCTGGGTCGTGAGGACTACCTGGACATGATCCGGAATCATGCAAGTGCCGACTGGGGCATCAACCCACCTGCGGATTGATCAGCTCTGTGCAAGCACGACGGGGCTGATGAAGACATTGCCCTCAGTGAAGCCCGTGATGGCCCAGATGGTGATGGTGCCGTTAGGGCTTTGAGGACGATCCTTGAGGCGTGCCAGCAAACTGATCTTCGGGTTGTGGTGCTTGAGCTGTGAATAGACCGTGGACCTCGGGGCCAATCGAACGTTGTTCTTGCGGATATCGATGATCACCACAAGGTCGTCGTGAGACGTTCGCTCGGACTTCCAAAGCTTCCGGATGGCCGGAGTCAGATCAGCCAAGATATCTCTTGTGCCTTCCAACGTCGGAGGGTAGCTAGACAGGTTCTGGTCCATACTCCTTGAGTTTCTAAAAGAGGCCTAGGCTTCCTTTCGTGGTACACCACTAAGTGCGTGCTGAATCGCGGTCTCGGTATTCAACTGTTGCCCCGTCTTGGATAACGGCTCGTAGTACAGGTCATGCGAAAAAGCCTGCGTGGCTGCTTCGCAGCAGTACGTTCCGTCCCTTTGAATGGCCGGGTGTCTGGGGTGTCGGCAACTCACGGCCAACCTGCAAAACGAGCCTTCTCGAATTCCTCACGGGTGAGCTTGCGCCCAACGGTGGCCAGGTGAATGTCCCCGAGTTCACCGCGAGGGCACATACGGCTGAATGACCGCGTGAAGCGGTAGTGCCGCATATGGGGATCCTGGTAGCTGGAACGAGTGTCCTCGATTTCAGCTCGTTCCTCTTCGTCGAGATCAGCTTCTTGACGCCCCCTCAAGAGGTGCTGAGCGGCGTCCAGGATTTCGCTGTAGATCCTGATCCCGTGCGTTTCTCGGATGCAGAAGTCCCCGGGCTGGAGGTTCTGTTCCGGGCGAACTTGGCTGTCCGCAACCTCACGAGCTTCAGCCTCAGCTTTGAAAAAATCGTCGATGTCCATGGTAGTACCACACGCCAGCTCGGGAAAACTCCACGTTCCTTTTGTCTAAAAGCCTAGATGATGCTGCACGGCTACTACATTGTGCTCCGGGACACCCTCTTGTCGGCGGCGGAGGCTTCGTACCGCGTGCGCCTGCACAAAGGTGACTGGTTGGTCACCGACGGCGAGGTGCTGGGCCGGTTCGACAAGATCGAAGAACTCGACTGGTTGCCCGTGGATTGGGTACGCGGAGCCCCCGTCCTTCTGACAGAGGATATCGAGGCCGAACTCGCGCCCCGGTTGCTGGACACCACGGCCCAGAAGCTGGAGGTCGGTTTCCACAAGCTCGTGTTCAGTGAGCCCGGGGAGCCTATGCCTGACATGCCTCGTCCGCCGTTGGGGCAGCTTGCAGCGTATCTGCGAGGTCGTCGCAGTTTGGTAGCGACCTACACTTACGATCACCGTTCCTGACAGTTACACCGACGCCTTGGGCTTGTCAACCGGAGGCGGGTCATCGAGCCTGCTGGAGAACGAGGTGCCGTCGGGCAGGTGCATGGTGTGCCGTCCCCAGGTAGCCAGCGGAGACTCCATGAACATGGTGGTCCGTAGGATGGTGTCCCAGGGGACGTTGTGGACGTTTCGCTCAAACGCCACCTTGGGGTCGATCAGGAACGTGTGGATCTCAACCTCGTAGCCGTAGGCCCGAGCGAGCTGGACGTACGTGCCCATCTCCCAGCGTTGGGCGTTCGTGTTGTCCACGACAACCAAAGGTTCTGCCCCACGGACGGCTTCTACAAAGCGTCGCAGACACCACTGGTGGGCATCTGCGAGCCGGGCCGCCTCATGACGGTAGACCCCATCGGCCCCGATGAAGAAGGCGTCGGCGGAGCACACGACTGCACCCGGGTAGCCCTTGGTGAAGGTGGACTTTCCCGAGCCTTGCGGCCCTTGCAGGATGAAAACGCGATCGGTCATAGGGCTACCACACCTGAGCCTTGAGAAACTCTAGGCCTGTTTCCCACCGTGAAGGAAAGGACGCCCAGCATTATACGCAAGTTTCACTGCGACAGCCTTCGAGACATCGATCCCATGGGCCTCTGCCTTGTCGAGGGCTCGGATCACTTCGTCGGCGATTTCTTCTTCCCCGCACGTAAGCCCGGGTAGCCCCATCGCTTCCATCTTGGGGGCCTTGTCGCAGAGGGTGTTGAGGGTTCCGGCTCGGAACGCCTCCCAGAACTCGGAAGCTTCACCGTGCTGATTCGCGGTGAAAACTGCGGCTCGAAGCAACTTCCCCGGTGCCCCTGCCCACTGCTCTGGCGTCAGTCCCTCAGCGAACTTGTCGCGGAAGCCTTTAGCCTTGGCGTTGGCTGCAACGGCATCGCGCAGCTCGTTGAGAATTGATAGTTGTTCTGGGGTAGGTGTTGTGAGGGCCATATTGAGGACTACACCAACCGTTCAGGTGTAGAGGGGTTGAAACGATGCCCGGTCAAGGACTCTTGGATCTGATCGCAAAGCTCGGTTTGGACGAGAACGATCCAAAGTCTTTGGAAGCGCTGTGGCCGCACTTATCGGTGGTCATTAGAGAGGCCTGCAAGCTCGAAGCACCGCTTCGAGGGATGACTCCGCAGGCTCTTGGGGCGCGGGCAGTCATTGACCTCCTACGACACTACAGAGCCAAGAATGCGGGTTGATCAGGTGCTGGCACAGTTGCGGGATCAGGTTGCGGACTTGTCGCTGCAAGTTAGCGAACCTGTGTACGCTCTTAGCTCGTGGTACGTGGACCTTGTTGCACAAGGCTTCCGCGTCACCGTGGAGTACGCCCCGACTCTCGGGTTGTTCGGTCTTTCGACAACCCCTGCTGAGGGGACCGAAGAAATCTATCGGGACCCGACCGAAGTGGTTGAAAGGGTCAAGGCGTTGTGGGCCAAACGTCGCCCCTGCTCCCCTGGGAAGATCTCGTTTGCCGCGTACGAGTGGGCCAAACAAGAAATGGATCGCCTCCCCGTCGGGACAGACTCATGGGTGGAACACGCAGCAATTGTAAAGGCTTTCGAGTCGCGCCCTACCGTCGTACCCTAGACTACGTTCAACCACCAATGTACTCGGGATGTTGAAAACCTTTCGATTCCCGGTGTAGCCAACGGGTCATGGACGTAACGGTCTTCATGGGTCTAGGTGTTGCAGGGCTGGTAGCTCTGAGGGTTCAACACAACCGGCGTGCTCGTCGGGCGAAGAACTTGCCCGAGCGCCTCTGGTTCACCCTGGTCAGCGAGTTCCGAGGGGAGAAGCGGACTCGGATCAGGTCTTGAACTGACGCCAGGCCTGCGAGGCAATAGCGCCTTGAGCGTGGGCCTTCGTGTAGTGCCCCACCTGATCGTAGGTCTTGGACAGCTCACCCGCGATGGTGTGGAACCTGATCTGGCAGAAGCGCATTCCCGGGTAGACTCTCACCGGGTGCTGGACGATCACTTCGAGTGTGTACTGCCCGTCGAACCCCGGGTCGCCAAAGCCCGCCGTGGCATGGACCTGGATGAACAAACGGCCAATCGAGGATTTGCCGTCCAGGATTGGGTTGTACTTGCGGGTGCTGATGCGCTCTTTCGTGTGCATCAGGTAACCGATGCCGGGTTGGAGCACCCAACCCGTCTTGGGATCGATCGTGCAGGAGAGCACCCGTGGCTCGCGTTTTGCGTCCAGGACACGACGATTCCCCGGTTGGATTTGAAGGGGCTCCAGATCCGAACCGTCAGGCGCATCCGGGACAGGGTGGTACGAGGGTTCTTTGCGGCGTCGAACCCAATCCGCGTAAACGCTGACCTGATCCCCAAGCGTGAGGTCGTAGCTCGTGATGTTCACGTGCTCCGGCACAAACGGGTCAATTTGAATGTCACCCTTGTCAAGTGCAGCAAGGATCGCGGTGTCGCTCAGGATGCCTTCCATGCACCCTATCTACACCAAGCTCAGTCCATCGCGCAGTAACTGTGGTACTTGATCCCGAGCTTGCGCATCTCATCAAGCACATCGCGGTACTTCATGTGCTTGATCGCTTCCACGTTGTCGGTGACCCAACGGTAGAACACAGGAATGCTCTTGAGGCCGCCTTCGATGGCAGGGATACAGGTGGGTTCATTGTTCATGTCGTCCAGATCCCGGACGCTGAACTCCTTGTACCCCACCGAAACCTCAATGTGTGGTGTCTTGATGGTCTGCTTTTTGAACCCAGCAGGCACCACGTCCACACCCCGCTCAACCCGCTCACTTGTTGACAACCCACCGGGGTAGTCTTTCATGACATCAGTCACGAAGGACTTCGCGGAATCGTAGTTGTCGTAACCCGCGATACCTTTGGCGTAGCCGTCAAGATTTAACGGCGCGTTGGGACCGTAACTGGGGCTGAGAGTGAACCGTCGAACGGTCTTGCCTCGCTTACCCGCGTTTGTGAGATCCCAAAAAACGATGTTGTCCGTGTAACGGTGGGCACGCAAGGTACCGCTCTCGTAAGTTTCTCCGACAGCGATACCGAGAGACGCTTGGAGAAAACGAGCCGCAACGCGAGCACCTAACTTTGAATTCGTCATTTCTTTGCCTGTGGTTTGGGCCACGCACCGAAGTCGATGGCCAGGGTGGGTACCCAGAGATCCCAAGTGTTGGCCCAAGTGATGTACTCGGGGCTCATGAGACAGAAACCGTGGCTGCCCCAACCGGAACCCCACGAGTTCTTCACGATGCAGTTGCCGCCGACGTAACCCACGATGATCATCGCGTGGCCGCCAAGGATGGTGGCGTTTGCGGCGGGGCGCTGGAGAGGCGTCCGATCCTTGACCCGGCCGAACTCTTCGGCCACGAGTGTGCCGAACACCACGGGGTGCTTGGCGTGCAAGGCGGCAACGATGTCTGCGATCCGCTGATCCCCGTTGGAGTCAATACGGTAGTACGAATGGATGCGGTGCCCCACCGCTTGACGTTGGGCCTTGATGGACGGGCTAACGTTTACGAGCTTCGTGTCGTAAGGCCAAAGGTACTCGTCACAGACTCCGAAGCGAGACAGGATGTCGAACGCGGTTCGGATGTGCGTCCCGTCATCATTCTCTAGCTTCTCATCTCCGCCTCGGATACGGGCCATCGCGTAGACGAACAGACGTGAGAGCTGCACGGGGCTGTAGCCTGCGATGGCGTTGAGGATCTCAACACTGTCGGCGGTAGCGTTGCCTACGCAGCTCGATAACTCGAACTGATTCGAGGGGGTGCAGTACGGCGACAGGTCCACGTCACCCGTGGTGGTGGCCCCGGCCGCCAGGTGTGACACCACGCTAGCGAACCGAAGGTCCTTCTTGAGAAGGTCCGTGACCGAGCCGTCCGGTTCGGTCCGAACCAAAGGGTCGCGCTTGTAGCCGAACTTCGTAGCCATCGGTTCTACCGGCGCAAAGGTGAAAAACCGGGCCCACGTTTTTCCTTATGACCCAGCCACTTGTGACGGCCCGCTGCGGCGAGTCCCGAGTCTGCTCAGGGCCGTAAAGCGGCCGAAACCCCCTATGCGCAAACTGTTCCTGGCCCTACTGCTTCTCGGATGCCACCCGCAGCCGACCCCAACCCCGGTCCCAACCCCGGAGCCGGGCGAGAGCGATTGTGCGGTCATGTGTCGGCACATTGGTCCCGAGGGTTTGGGCTGCGAAGAGGGTGAGCCTGTCTACGACTCTGACATCCCGGGCACTCCTGGGATGCCCAACGAGTCCTGCACCGCATTCTGCGAAAAGCAGCAGGAAAATGGCCTAAACCTCCACCCCCGTTGCGTGGCTCAGGTCCGATCTTGCGGAGAGATTGAGACCTCTCGCCAGCACTGCGAGCAATAACCCATGCCGTTGAACCCAGTATGCCTGGTGCAGGACGGTATCAACCCTTTCGTGCCCACGACCAATGGTGTGGATGTCACGCCTGGGAACACGATCAGCATCAAGCTTCTGGATCCGTCGAGCGTCGTTGACTGGTATCTCCAGGTGATCGGCACGGACGAGTTGTCCACGATGCCTACCCTGACCAGCGTCAACAACTTGACCCACCTGGTCTTGACCCCAGCTACGGTCGTGACGTTTACGTTCCCAGGATCGACAGGCCGAGCCGTTGGGTTCAAGAGCACCGTCACGGGTGTTGGCGGCCCCCTTGAAGTCACGTTTGGCACTTACTCGCTCACCACGTTTGCGACTCGTGTTGGCTTCGTCACGGAGACCCGTGAAGGCAACACGAACTTCGGTTGGTCCGACAAGCTCAATCCACTTATCCGAGCGGGTAGTGGTGGGCTGGGCAACGACAACTTCAGTTGGCAAACGGTGCCAGCGGGGCAAACGGTTGTGGTCCCTCAGTACCAACAGATGATCGTGATCGGCGGCATCGAGGTAGACGGGACTCTCGACCTAATTGGCGAACTGATACTGCCGGAGATTTGAAGCGATGACCTCGAACATCCAATTCGTAAGCGAGTTTGCTGGGTCGATCCCAGTGGCCTCCGCCCCCGGCAAGGTGCGGCTGTTCCGTGACGTGGCGGACGGCTTGCTCAAGTTCAAGGACAACCTTGGAGCCATTTACCCGATCGCGGGGACTCAAGACTACAAAGACGCGGTTCGCTTTGCTTCAAGCGCTGCATTGCCCGCCTACACCCGCGTAGGCAATACCATCACGGCTTCAGCCAACGGTGCGCTGCCTATTCAAGACGGGGTGACCCCGGCCCTAAACGACTCGTTCCTGTATATCAACGGCACGGGTATCACCGAGAAGGACAACGGCATCTGGGTTGTCACGCAGCTTGGTGATGGCTCGAATCCGTTCATTTTGGACCGCCGTGGGGACTTCGCGGCCTCTAGTCAGGTAAGCCCTGGGTTGGTTGTTCCGACGGGTCCTGAGGGCGGATCGAACGCTTCCAAACTGTTCATCCTTGCGACGCCTGCTCCGATCATCCTGAACTCGACGGCCATCACGTTTGAGGCAATCAGCGGCGGTGGTGGGTTCTCCCTCACTGAGGTCGATGCCGCAGTTTCAGTCCCCGAGAAGCAGGCAATGCTGTACTCGGACGACGTTGTGATCGTCGATGACGGTGACTTGAATCTGGACGGTGACGTAACGCCCGTTCGTTCAGAGGACAACTTCTCCGTCAACTACATCCCCGCACGATCTGTCCGTGTCGTTCAAGAGAACGACCAGATGCTGTTCACAGACTCGATGGAGGTCGATGGCGACCTCATCGTAGACGGCGACATTTTGGATGCCACGCCGTACGACGGTAACGACATCCTGGCGGCACTGACGGCTATTGCGCCGCTCACGCCGTCTATCCTTGGTGTCTCATCGCCTGTCGGTTTCAAGACGCCGCTAGAGGCCCGCACGATCATGGACGTGCCGTCCAACGCGGAGATGACGGCAGCTATCGCCGCTAGCTCGGGCGGCTGTCAGTGGGCCCCCGGAGTTCAGAACGCCAACTTCTCTGCGGTGGCGGGTACTGCCTATATTTGGGATTGCAACCTTACTTTGGTCGCAACTCTACCCGCAGCCCCGGCAGACAACACTCAGGTTCTATTCAGTGGGGATGGGACCGGGGGTGTAGCGGGATCTCTCACGCTCAACGCGGGCGCGAACACCTTTGTCTTTTCCGCAGGCCCCTCAAGTCTTCCTATCCCAGGCCCTTTGGGTCCGGTACCCGTCGGGCTGCAATTCAGGCAAACGGGTGGCCCAGGCGTTGGCTTTTGGGGGCTCACGAATCTTGATTTCGTGTCCTACGGTCTGGCGGGTAACGGCCCCAACAGCCTACCCATCTCAGACAACACTAACGTAATTCAAGCTATCACGATTGCGGACGAGTCTGTGGTGGGTCGAACGGGCGGCGGATCCCTTTCCTCGATCCTCATCTCGTCTTTGGGTGGGGGTTCTTTACCCTTCACCACGACGGTTTATAACTCCGCAAACCCGGTTGAGGTTAGCAAGATCAACCGTTACGCGGGTAACACGAGCTTCAACTTTACGCTCCCCACGAATCCGCCTGACGGCACCGTCGTAGGGTTCATGGCCGATCCTGCTTCTGGTATTGGCGGAAGCCCCACAGCAACAGCAGGCGGTGCAAATACCGTGTGGTTCGGAGGGGCTGTTTTCCCGTTGGCCCCCAGAACGGCGACTCTGGGATCCTACATCACTTTGCGTTTCGATGCGCAAACAGCCCCAGGTGTGTGGCGTCCCATCCTAGACACTACGATCTGGGGTCTGGGTACCGTAGCGAACCAACTGCTCACCACCAACACTTCGAGTAACCCCGTGGGGGCGGTCATCTCAGATGATTCCTTTGTGGGTCGTACGGGCGGCGGGAGCATCGGAACGCTGTCCCCCACTCAAGCGCTCGCGCTTCTATATCCGAACCAGACGATCGTAAATGCCTCAGTCAACACGACGGGCAACACCCCGACTACGATCACCTCGTACGTCACGGCCAACGATTTCGCTGTCATCACGTTCGATCTGTTGATCCAAGCACAGTCGAATAACAACAACGATGTTGCGGTGTTCAAAATGGTCGGGGTCTGTCACCGCGCCAGTGGCGGGGCCTCCGTGACCTCGAAGGACTTGACGTTCGTGAACGGTCCCTACCGAGACGCAGGTGCTGCGGCCTGGGCCGTGACGTTCAACATTTCGGGCGGCGGCCCAACCATTGATGTTCAAGTTACGGGCGATGCCGCTGAGGACATCGACTGGCGAGTGACCGGCTCGATCTCCGAGCATAGCTGATTGAGGTTTCCCCAAATGCAATATCAGAAAAAGATCGCACCAGATGGCACCGAGTACGTGGCAGTCACTTACGAGGCTGTCGTGAACGTAGGTCAGCTTCGGGCCAACCTCGCTCGTTTTCGCGCCGAAGAGGCTTTGGCCCATCAGAGAGTGGTCGAGACCGAAGCCATGATTGCTGAGGTTGAGAAGGTAGCTCCCGAACTTTTGGCCGCTGCGGACCAGGTTTCGTGAGGAAAGATTTACTAGTCCGCGACTAGAGAGGGACAAGCCATGGGCACCGTAACCATCAAGAAGCAATCCGATGTCAGCGTACCAAACCCCGCTACCGATCAGTTGCGGCTGTTTGTCGATAGCGCTGACAACATCCTCAAGACCAAGGACTCCCTTGGGGTGGTGCGGCCTTCGGGAGTCGGGACAGCGGATGAGCTGGCCACAGCAAGCCCCTTTCCGGTTGATGTCTCAGCCTCAGCCCCGCCTGTAGTGGGCGGTGTCTTGACAGCGGATAGCGCCACCGCAGCAACCTGGAAAGCCCCGACAGCCCTCTACTTCAAGGGCTCCCCAGTCCTTCAAACGGCCGTTCAAACGGGCCCCACGTCGTACAACGCGGCGATCCAAGATTTGGTTCGCGTGGATGTCTCGGCGGGCGCTGTGACGGTCAATCTACCCACCGCTGTGGGTAACACGGACAAAGAAGTCTGGGTCAAGTTGGTGTCCCTCGCGACCAACACCTGCACGGTAGACGCGGCGGGGGTTCAGACGATTGACGGTGCCCTGACCGCTACCCTCACCACGGACTACGAGTGGATCATTCTTCGCTCCGACGGCGCGAACTGGATGCAGATCGGCTGATTCTGAACTCCAGACGCGAAAGGTAGAGCCCCATGGCGATCAAACTTAAGAGACAGGCCGCAGGCAGCGTGGTGACGCCCCCAGCGACACACGTAGCCTTCTTCATCGATGAGAACGGTATTCCTGCCCTCATGGATGGGGATGGAGTAGTAACCCCGGCAGTGTCTGCGGATGGTTCGCCCCTAAGTTTGGATGAGACGACGGCACCGGCTCCCGAACTCAACAAGGTGAAGCTGTATGCGAAGGACGTGGGGGGCGTCTCGCAGCCGTTCTTCATTTCCGATGATGGTACTGAGAACCAGATAGGTGCCCTTAGCTGGGGCACGTTCTACAACGATTCCCAAAGCGCTTCCCTGGACACCACTCTTCTGGCAGGGGGATCCTACACGTGGGAGACGGGGATCCGCATTCCCGTCACAGGTGCGCTACCCACAAACGGGGCGCTCATGCTTCACCTAGAGTCACGCTCTATTGTGGAAGCCGGTTTTGGATTTGATTTAGGGTACGTAAACATCGTGTTCAGTTGGGGCACACCCCCCACTGTCCCCGGAAGTATCACGGCGTTTGTGTCTGCCAGCTCCGATGTTGGGACAGGCATGACTGACCTGCTTGGCTCCCTCATCGCGGATATCTCTCTGGATGCTGCTAATGAGTTGGTCATTGCCCTCAACTCCGGTAAAGGCAATGACGTTCAAGTGGTGTGTAAGGCCACCGTCACCCCGGTAACCACGCTACCCTTCTCACCTGTCTAATAGCCTCAACGGGCTTGGTTCGACCCTCATTAGGAGCCCAATATGGTTACCCAAGGTTGTGTAGTAGTCACAGCAGAGACGTATCAAGCAGGAAGCGTGACTGTCGCTTCGGGGACAACCCCTATTGCGGGTAAGGCTCAGGGGCGTCGTACGCTTTCCTTCCTCGGACAGCCCAAGATCACCACACAAGAGCTACCCCTAACCGTGTCCGGGACGGATCTCGTGATCAACCTGATTGGGACGCGGCCTGGGGATCTCGTGTGCTGGACGGCCTATAGCGCCTGATGTTTGCTGTTTGCTGGCGATGGGAGCTAACCCCCAGTGAGCTTCTGGCAGGGTTTACCTACGTACCAGCCTCCAAAACAGCACACCTCACGCTAGACGCAACCCCGTTCCCGTGTCCTCGATTACCCCTAGAGGGCACGGATTTCACGTACCAGCTTGCCCTGAGCGCCAAGTCCACAGCGCTCGACATTCAAGCGCTCCGGGGGCAGCACCCTGAGCTTCCCGTGTCCGCCGATCCCCGCAGTGGTATTCTCGTGTACCACGGGGATAGGGTCGTTGCGTCCTTGACGGTGCCGGGGAAATCGGGGGGCTACCATTTCTTTGTTCAAGACGAGTATCGAAATCAGCGCCTTGCATTCCGCATGTTGGTCGAGTGGTGTGGGCAGACGAAACGACCAAGAGCGCTGAGCTATCAACCTCTTACGCCCCTGAGTGCGCGTGCCCTTTTGGCCGCCCACAGGGAGGTCGTAGAGCGTGCTCTAGCGGCTGGGAAGCCTGTACCAGATCGCGTGGTGCAGGCCATCCAGGAAGGTGAGGAGACGGCGACCATCCTGCGGCAGCTAGCGTCCCTCGGTTAAGTTTTTCTCTTGTTACGCAGCCTTTCATGTGGGCGTCGCCCCTTCTGCCCCCTAAGGCGAGACCGCCGCCGCTATTGAGGATTGCATGTCCATTGCACTAAAGAAACGTCCCCCTGCCGGTGTCCCTACGCCTTCCGTGCAGCACGTCACGTTCTTCGTTGATGATGATGGCAACCCCTCTCTCAAGGACTCCAACGGCGTTGTAACGCCTGCTACGAATGCAGGAGGGCCCATTCAGCTCAATGAGCAGCCTGGGGCTCCAGCGACCGTTGCGGGTGCGGCCAAACTGTACTCGAAGATCGTTGACGGTATCACTGAAACGTTCGCTCTCAATGACTTGGGAGACGAAGTTCAGTTGACCGCCGACGGCGGTATCGCCACAGGGCGTCGGATCAAGTGGGCTAACGCCATCCCGGGTGAACTGTTTGACTCCACGCAAGTAGCGACAACGATTGCCACGCCAGTCAAAGCGGTGATCTCGAACCCCGCGTTCGCTCTCACGGGGCTCTACACGATCAACTACGCGGGCAGCCCCTACCCCACAGGTTCTGTCGTGCTTGTTGACGGGGATCGGGTACTCCGTGCGTGTACAACGAACCCGATCAACAATGGGATTTGGATTGCCCATGCTGGGGCGTGGACGCGAGCTGCCGATGCGGACTCTTGGGTAGAAATCCAAGACGCCATCGTCGAGTGGCCGCTCAGCACCCTTGGGGCACCTTCTGGGTTTGTGTGGCGTTGGACCTTGTGGAACCCTACCAATGCAGTGGTGACCCCAGGAACGAACCCACAGGAGTGGGTGATCGTTCTTGCTGCGACAGCCAGCACATTCAACGATGACGTTAGGGTTGTTTCCACCTCTAACATCACGTTAGCGGGCGCTCAGACCATTGACGGCTACAGCGCAGTGGGTGGGGATCGCGTTCTCGTGAACGGTCAAACGAACCCCGTTGACAACGGTATCTATACTGTTGTGGATCCTGGTGCTTGGACCCGGGCCCTTGACGCTAGTTTTGGGATGCAGGTTATTTCTTGCATCATCCTCAGCGAGAACGGCACATACGTGAACCGTGCGTTCACGTTACGATCCGGGACCACAGCCGGTATTGTCATTGGAGTAGATCCCCAGTATTGGGAACTCGTAAACACAGCGGGGACAGAAGACTTCGGCCCTGTCCGAATCAATGCTGATTACGGTGATGTGGTGATGATTCGTTCCGGGTTTCCAGGTCCCGGAAGTTGCTACCCCTTGATCAATCTTCCGCCGATCACGCCGCAAAGTGCTTCAAAAAACCTTAGCGTCCGTGATATGGGGGCTACGTTGAAAGGGTCTATTGGCGTAGGCCTCGTCCTGCTTCAACCCTCGGGTTCTGATTCCGTAGCCGGTAACGTGGCGGGGCAATTCCTAGGTGTGTTGATGGAGGGCAGCCCAAACTTTGAAATTGAGTCTGACGGGTTGAGTCAGTGGAACTTGGCTGGGGGCCTCACAATTCTAATGCCCGGTGGTCTCCTCATAGGGGCACCCTTCATCCTGGGTATGGCCCAGAACAACCTGATCCTAGTTGACACACCGTGATAGGGGACTCTATGCCGAACGTGATTTACGTCTGGGAGCAAACGCCTAAAGAGTGGTTCACCTGCATCCGTCCAGTCCCGTCTCACCGGACTGCGGATACGGTAACAGTCGAGGCAACCCCCTTCGTCTGCGCTAAGAAGCGTTTGCTCGGGACGAACTTCTTCTACCAACTGGCGCTTTCGGAATCGTCTCTGGCGGAAGATGTGCGGGCCATTCGGCAGGCTTGTCCGACCCTCCCTTTGTCGGGAGATACACGCTCGGGTGTGTTGATCTTTGACGGCAACAAGATCATTGCTTCCTACCTTTTCCCAGGGACGTACACTCGTAACGAACGTCGTCTCGCTGTTCACCCCGACTATCGCGGGCAAGGCTTGGCCAAACTCATGGTCAGTCAATGGCAACGCGAAGTCCCTACGGTGGACACTATCCCACCGCAAACCGTCAACGTTGCGGCAGTGCGGACCATGTTCTCAGCCATCAAAATGACCCTTGCATGGGCGGTCTCGTCAGGGAAGGTTGTCCCCCAGCGTGTGCGCGATGCCTGGTCCGCCGGTACCGAAGAAGCTGAGATCTTGGCAGAGTTGCTCAAAGTCGAACAGGCTTCTGGAAGCCCGCGTCAACGAGTGGCTAACCGCTTTGCTCGGTAGCCTCGTCGTCATTCGCGAGCTGCGCCCACAACCCAGTGGACTCGTCATTGGGGTTGCGGATCAAGGTCCCGAGGAACTCTAGGGTTCGCCTCATCGCGGGCTCTGAGAGCCCCTGCACGGTCAGGTCCAGACCGCCAGGCAGCTTCGTGCTGGGGGCCAAGCTACAGCCGTCTGGGAGTCCCTGAGCTTCTAGGCGCTGCACTGTGTTTCGAGCCGTCTGTTGAAGCTGACGTTCCCGAGCCTCTGCCTGAAGGGCAGCCTTTTCGAGCTGCACCATCGAGGCAAGGTGTTTGGCGACATGCTCCACAACGAACCACCCGGCCTTGGTTTCACGAAAGGTCTTGACGGGGGTCCGGGGCGTCTTGACCATGAGGACGTGGCGATCGGGGCCTTGCTCAGATCGCACTTGGCGAAGCTGCACACCGACCCGGTGAGATCCAAGGATCAGGTTGCGACCTTGCACCAAAGACCTACCACCGTCGTAGCGGCAAAGCATTGGGAACTCTACCCGCAATACCTGGAGCAAGGCCTGCTCCAGCTCGGGGACTTGGTTCAAGTCCATAGGTCACCCCACACTGTTGATCAGGTCGAAAACTGAGATGGGCTTCTTGGGCGTCATCCGGTACACGGGTTCCGAGGTGGTGGGCAACACCCCCTCGGACAACATGGCCCAGAGCTGCTTGCCAATGCTGAGTCCCGTCAAGAACTCATCGGTCCCGACACCCGCCGCAAGCAACGCGGATTCAGGATCAAGCCCGTCGGTCGAAATGCTAACCGCCACCTTCTGGAGAAGCAGATCGTAGAGCTGCGGTTGAAGCGTGCCCGTGTAGATGGGAAACAGGATCCGGGTTTCAACCAACTGTCCGATACGATCCACGCGGCCAATAGCCTGGCGGAAGATGATCGGGTTGCACGCCGGGTTCTCCATCCAGATCTCGGTGGCGAAATGCACCAAGTTGTTGAGGCCGGTCTGGATCGCGACGGGGTTTGTGACCATCACACGAGCGCCCTTCTGGACCACTTGCTTCGTGATCCAGTCTTGACGCTTTGCGGTCGGGACTTTGTTCGCGTAAAGGATCGGGACCTTTTCCCCATCCAGGGCTTCCGAGATCAGGCGAGCTAGACGTGGCAGCAAAGAGACGTGCCACGAGAACACCATTACGTTGCGACCCTCAGCCAGCTCCCGCTTGACCTGATCGATCAGCCACTGCTCTTTAGGCAGGACCGTTGAAGCCGGAAGCGGCGGTTGAGTGGCCACAAGCAGTGAACCCACGGACTCAGGGTAGCGGATCTCGAAATCACCCGTGGGGGTGTTGCCGGTGTCGGCGGTGGCGCGGTCCACGTAGCTCGGAAGCTCAGCGAGTTGCCCAAAGAGCTTGCCCGCCATCCCCTCTACGAACATGTCCTTCCGGATCCGTGCGACCAAGGTGTCTCGCAAGTGCTGGAAGCGGGCCGCCAACTCGGGGCCAGGATCGATCAGGTGCTTCTCTTGCTTGCACGGCGGCAAATCAAGGGCCAGGTCCGCCTTGTGTAGCGTGACCGAGATGGGCAGCAGATGCCGGAGCAAAAACAGGGGAAGCACACCCGGGGCATTCCCGATCACTCGTGCCGTGCTGGTCACGCGATCCGACATGGTGCCAAACTCGATGACCTTCCCAGGGTCTACCGCCTTCTGGATCACGACACGTTTGCGATAACCGTAGCGATCATTGAAGCGAGCCTTGTCCTCCCGCTTGAACTCTTGCCGGAAGCCGGGCGACACCGCCCACATGTTCATAAACAGGCTCTCGGCATAGCCGTTCATAACGGAGCCCGTCATCTCAATGGTAGGGATCCCGAGGCCCATGAGCCGGTGGGCCGCCCGTTCCTGAGCCGAACCCTCGGTGCTATACTCGTGGGCCTCATCTACGATCAGGAAGTCGAACGTCTTGGGGAACTGCTTCACAATGTGTTGGGCCAGCGCCACACGTCGGGGCTCCGGGACCGCCTGAAACAAGAACTCCCCACACGGCTTGGACCACTTGAGCCCCGCGAGGTGCGAGAGAGCGTTGAGGGCTTGGGTGGCCGCTTTGAGGCTACGCGCTGGAGCATTTTCATCGAGGGTCAGGATCCCCTTGGCCCAAGACAAAGGAAGCCCGGCAACGCGGATGTACGCCTCGCCCTTTTGAGCATCCTCAACGTTCTTCTCAAACCCACCCCAAGGGCTGTAGTGGTACGACGTAGACGAGGACTTGTACCGCGAGACAGCCTCGACCTGACGTTCCCCTGAGGGCGGCAGCAGAAGCAGTAGTTCCCGGCCGAAGTCCTTCTCGTAGTACCCCGGTTGGCTAAGGAAGTGCTCCGCTGTGGCGCTGATACGTTCCTCGCTTGCTGTACACAGCAGGATCCAAACGATGGCTTGCCGAACCCGCTCCCCCTCAGAGAAGCGAGGCAACAGCTCCGCAAGTGCCGCATCAAAGTAGCTCGGGACAAATCCCGGGAAAGCCAAGGGTTTGGTTTCACGCTTGGTAGCTAGGAAGCTGGCTTGCTTCTTAGCCCAGCGACTCCGCATCAAACTCTGGATGGTCGGATCTTGTGGAGCGAACTGCATCAACTGACGGCACAGCTTCAGTACGACCTTCGCAACATCGCTCGAAGGGTTCCGCAGAGTCCGAGCTTCACAGCGCGATCGGAGCTTCGCGAGATCTCCGTGCGGGGTCGGATTCCCGCACTTCGGACAGGTGTCCCCGATACGTTCCCAACCATGCGAGAGCTTAGCGGTTTCACGTGAAAGTACGGCTACGATGGTTTGGGCTCGGGTGTCCTGGGCCAACGCCTCAAGCTCACCTACAGAGTCAAGGATCCTAACCTCGGCCTCAGGCAGCACCGCTGCAACCTCGTTGGCCCAGCTCGTAAGCAGGTGGGGCGGGCAGATGATCAAGGGACGCTTGGCCCCAACGGTCTTGGACACCACCAAGGAGACCGTGGACTTGCCGGAGCCGATCTCACCAAGCAGGAAGGCGGCTTTGCCTTGACGCTTACGTAGAGGGAGGTCGGGCCCGCCCAAGAGCTTGACCAGAGCCTTGGCGGCATGCGCTTGGGCCGTAAAGGGCGTGCGATCCGTGGGTGCCAGGGAAATAGACTCCCCGTCCCTACGGGGATCGTAGAGGATGGGGCACTGTTGCTCCATCACGGCCATAAGGCTGTCCCCGTAGTAGCGCAGGAGGCCTCCAACGGTCATACCGTCGATCGAGGGGTCACACGTTCCGCTGTTGCCCAGCGTATGATACTTGTGAGTCCGAAGGTCCAACACGGTGGCCACGAGCTTGGGTTGCTGTACCTGGACCAGGATCGTGGCGTCCCCGTCCTTGCTGTCCTTCTCCTCGATGGTTCGGTATTCCTGATCGAACACACCCTTCACGAGCAGCGGGGGCAGGTCCAGACGATAGTCGGTAGGTTCAACCCGAGCCCCGTTGAAGATACCCGCAGCGATACCGGCCGCGATATGAGCAGGCCGGGGCGGGGTGGCCACCGGGTACTTGCGGAGCATCAGCTCGTGAACAGGCAGATCAGGTAGAACGCCCCGTACAGGCGTGTAGACTCCAGCCTTGGTGCTTTGTACCCAAGGACGAGCCTTCGCCATAAGACTCGAAAGGTCTGCGGGACGCAGCACCCATTCCTCAAGACCCTCATGGTAGCTTCGAGAGGCCTCGATACGAGCCAACGGGGCCGACATGATGTTGGGCAGCTCGGGGAGCTGTGAGGCATCCTGTGCGTAGCTTTCGACCTGAGCCAGGATCTCAGGATCCGGTAGATGCCGGGTAAGAGCCTTCTGGGCGAACAGCACGACTTGCTTGAAACTCTCGAAATCGGCGTCCGGGAACTTGAAGCACCGGACGTTCATGTATTCGGTTGCGAGAAGCTCTGCCGAAGCCTTGAGGGCATAGAAAGGCACCACGAAGATTAGGGCACCGCCCGACATCAACATGGGCGTGAAGCGCGTCAAGAACTTGTGCTCAAGACGCCGGTACTCACGATCCTGATCGTAGGGCGGGTTCAGGAACAGGACCGATACGCCGTCACGAGAACCCCGCTTGAAAGTTGTATGGAACGCATCCCCGTGCAGGAGATTCGTGGTCAGATGGTAACCAACCTCTTGGCAAGCCTGACGTAGAGTAGCCGAGCGGGTGCCCTCCATTTCGCAAGCAAACAGCTTGGCCCGTTGCGGTTTCACCCACTGCTTGATAAGGCCCAAGATGGCCGTACCCTCACCGGCACAAGGGTCAGCAAACGTAACCTCCTCGTCCCCCATGTGCTTCTCAAGCAAAGGGGCGATCCGAGGGATCAGGTGCGTGGGGGTTGGGAAGTACCCACCGAGCGCGACTGATTCTTTACGGGCCACTAGAGGGTTCCTTGAAGTTTGAAGAAGAGCGCGACTTCTCGGGCAAGCACTGCGTCTAGAGTCTCATGACTGGCGTTGAAAGCCAAGCCAGGCAGCAACCCTACCGTAGTGGTTCCGGATTCATGGTACTGGTGCTTAGGGTATTGACCAAAGCCCAGAGAGTCAGAATGCCGGTACAGATCTGGAGGGGTGGCGAACGAGGCCAAACCGTGCTCCAAACATGAGAGCATGAGTTGGAAGTAGAAGCGGCCGTCAGCCACAAGAGGGCAACGGGTCCGCCGATCCAAGTAGGCAGCGAACAGGTAGGACATAGGGGCCCAAGCTGCGAGTTGCTCAGGACTGAACTCTAGGTAGTTACAGAGGTTCGCGTGGGCCACAAGGGACGGCACGTCAAGATTCTGCTCAGCCGCCCAGGCCTGGGTGGGCAGGAGTACGAACCGAGCCCCGGCGGGATCCACCATCCCGGGATCAATTTGGAATAGCTCGGGCAAGAAGATGGTGGCCAAAGACCCTTCTTCTTCGCGCTGCCAGGTAACTTGGTACCCTGAGGACTTGAGGATCTCTAGGCAATCGGCTTTCCGACGGCTGTAGTCGTTGGGCGACTTGGGGAAGTAGGCTTTACGCCCCAGCGTTAGATTGGCCATGAAAGCCCGTAGCTCTTGATCAGAGCCCCCGAACATCGCCCAGGCTGGACGAAGATTGTCTGAGACTGTCTGGCCGCCGGGCCAAAGTAGATCGGCCTCCACAGACGCAAGAAGCGTTGCACGGAACGTGCGTCCCTTACCTTCCGTCTGTGGGGCGATCTGGAGTTCACGCATGGTTGTCGTCCCGGCGTTTCATGATCGGATGGTACTCTTGCCGAGCCTGGACCTGCACGAACTCGACCTCACGGCCAGGCACTACAACGGCCGCTGTCAGGCGACCACCGAATACGCAGCCGGTGTCGATACCGTAGCAAGCCCCACCCTCGAAGCGGTCAACCCTAGGTTCGACCAATGAGTGTACTGCGTGCCCGTAGATCACGGACTCAGGACCCTTCCAACGTTCCGCCCACAAAACGGTGTTGGCCGGTTGTTCCAGGGACCCCTCTGAGTACCCTTTCATCTCCCCCGAGTCATCCACGTACCGAACGCGGACCACGGCATCCGACTGATCCGCGACCTTGAACGCGGGCTCCAGGCCTGCGTGTACCACCACCAGGCTCGGGGTGACATGGAGGACGCGGGGCAGCCCCTTGAGCCACGCGATGTCGTCATCGGACAACAGAGCGTGTTGAGCTTGACGCTCCGCTGACAACCGCATCGGGTTCTTCTTACCTGTGGCCGCTCGGACCGCCTCATGCTTCCGAAAGCGGGGGAACTTTTCATCGTGGTTGCTTTCCACGCACTCAGCCCCCAGCTCTCGGGCAAACTTCACGCAAGCCGCCGGTTCGGGCCCCCTGTCCATCAAGTCGCCAACGAACACCAGACGATCAGAGCCCTGGACGAACGAAGCCGCCTTCAACAGGTCCCGCAGCTCATCGAGGCAGCCGTGGACATCACCAATGACAAGAGTACGATCCATTATGGAAGGTACTACACCGGAGCGTCCGAAAACTCTAGCCCTAAATACGAGAAGGGGGCGGAAGACGGGCTAGACAAGCCTGGAATTTCGAGTTCGTAAGGGCATGGGGGCGGGCCGCCCTGACCAAGGCACTGGCCGCACTTCCCGAAATTCCCAAGTATTCCCGCAGCGCTAGAGCGCTCACCAGGCCGGAGCGGTTGCGTCCGGCCCAGCAGGTCACAAGGACCTTACGATTAGCCCGGAGGGCCGCAAGCACTCGGGAAGCGGCGTTCGTTGCGATACGCAGTTCCTCTCGTGTGGGCCACCGAGAATCGTCATCGTCATTAGGTGCGTGGACAACCTCAACACCCGGGAATTCTTCGGCGGGGAGTTGGTACTCCATGGCGCAGAGCACGAGCATGTGAAAACCAGCGTCCCGAATGATGCCCCCGGGGGTCGGGACAGCGCCTTGCCAAACCCCTTCCCCGATATGGTGAGCATCGATCAGATCATGCGCTTCGACTAAAGTTAGACTCACTGGGGTGTGCTTCCGTAAACGTACTCCAGGGCTTTTTGTCCGGCGGTGTTAGGGTCTTCACCCTTGAACACCAAGTCATCGAACTTGGCCCTAACGCTGGAGGCCAGACGCTTCGCGGCGTCCGATCGGGGGTTTGGCATGCGTAGCATGGCTTCGAGTCCGATGCGAGATCGGATCTCGATCACGTTCTGCATGTGCATGCGCTTGATACGAATGAGCGCCCATTGGAGCTGCTCACCTTCACTGAGCGCCCCCGTATCATCCCCTTTGGCGGAGTCGAGACGCTCGAAATTCACGGTGTGCATCTTCTCGATCTTGGTGACCCGTGCATCCAGGACAACCACAGATTCAACATCGGCACGGGTTGCAACCCAACCGCGAAAGAACGGCCAGATCCCAGTCGTGAGCGTGGCCGTAAGAATGGCGAGTATGATACCGCCGAGCCACTTCACGAGCGGGTTCTGGAACACTCGTTGCGCTGCTGGGAAAAAGCTGTTCGACATGGGTTCGGAACGTGTGTTCCTCCCTGAGCAAGAGCATGAGTGGAAAACGGCGGGGTTGTATTTACATCTAATGTATGGTAAGCTTTGTAAAGATTGAAGCTCAATCTGGAGGGCTAAAGAGCTGTCAGAACCCGGACCCACTGGGCGTCAATCAACTAAGGGCGCACAACAAAAGCCTAGAGTTCCAGACGCCTCATCTGTAGTACCCCTCGGGCCTCGCTGCCCGTTCTTTTAGAGGAAAAGTATGACCACGCACGCGGGTTGGTTTGAAGTTGACAAGGAAGGCTTGGCAAAGCTCCTTCGTCGCAAAGGTCTTGCGTTCGTCCTGTATGAGCTAGTCCAAAATGCCTGGGACACCAAAGCTACGGAAGTGCATGTGGTGTTGGAGCCCATCCCAGGGCGTCCGCTCACTCGCCTCCGAGTCCAAGACAACGACCCCGAGGGTTTCAAGTTCCTGAACCACGGATTCGTGCTCTACGCCGAGTCGGTGAAGAAGGGCGACCCCACCAAGCGGGGACGCTTCAACCTCGGTGAGAAGCTGGTGCTTGCAGCGTGTGAGACGGCCAAGCTCGCCTCTACCACGGGCACCATCTACTTCGAGCGGACCGGCCCTAAGAAAGAGCTGCACCGGCGCGAGACCCGAGAAAAGCTGGCGGCTGGCTCGATCTTCGAGGCCGAGATCAAGATGACCAGGGCAGAGCTGGACGAGGTACTGGAGGCTTCCAAGCTGCTCATCCCGCCGGTCCCCACGACCATCAACGGGCAGGTACTACCTTCCAGGGTTGCCGACCGTTGCTTTGAGGGCGTCCTGCCGACTGACGTTGCGGACGACGAAGGGTATCTTCGCCGGACTTCGCGCAAGACCCAAATCAGGATCTACCCCCAGCACGAGAGCGGTGTCTCGTACATTTACGAGATGGGGATCCCGGTGGTCGAGACGGACTTCCCCTGGTCCGTAGACATCGCCCAGAAGATCCCGCTCAACGCTGACCGGGACAACGTGACCCCGGCTTACCGCAAGGCCTTGTCAGTGCTCACGGTCAACGAGATGTACGCCTCGCTCGATCAGGAGCAGGCCAGCTCACCCATCGTGCAAGAGGCCCTGGAGAGCCCCGATGTCTTGCCGGAGGCTGTCACGACCGTGGTGACTCGGCAGTTTGGTGAGAAGCGTACAGCTTTCGACCCGAGCGATCCCGAGGCTAATAACCAAGCGATGGCTCAGGGCTACGCGATCATCCACGGCGGTTCGTACACGAAGGCCCAGTGGGAGAACATCCGGAAGGCTTCGGCGGCGACGCCCTCGGGGCAACTGTTCCCAACCCCGAAGCCCTACAACCCCGACGGGGATCCCGCCAAGATCTTCCCCGAGTCCGAGTGGACCCCCGGGATGCGAGAGGTGGCCCGCTACTGCGAGGTCATGGCTGAGCACCTGATGGATACCCCAATCAGGATCACCATGGAGAAGGAACGGGCGCAGGAGTACAACGCGAATTACGGCAGCCGTCACCTGACCTTCAACGTGCTGCGCCTTGGCAAGAGCTGGTTCGACCTCAAGACCAACTTCCAAGCAATCACCGATCTCATGCTTCATGAGTTCGGGCACCAGTACGAACCCAACCACCTGGATGCCCGCTACTACCGGGCGCTGACCCGGCTCGGAGCCAAGCTCACCTGGCTCGCCCTCAACCGCCCCGACGTGTTCCGCGAGCTGGGTGTGAAGATCGGGTAGAGTCTACCTATCGAAAAGGCTAGACGTGAGCGATCTCGTAGCGCAGCGAGTCCTGGAGCGTTGGGCCAAGGCCCGGACCAAAGGCATCCCGGTCAAGAACAAGGACACGGGGCGGACCGTCTACGTCCTGCCCGAGACGCTCAAGGATGAGCCTGGACGCTTCCAAAAGGTGCCCCCGGACCAAGTGGGTGACCCAAGGTGGCGAGGCAAGCCGAAGCCCCCAGCGCGGCCCCGTAAGCCTGAGAAGCCTGAGGTCCCAAGGGAAGCCCCACCCGCCCCGATCCGGCCAGCCCTCAAGGAGAAGCCGATCAAGCGGATGAAGCCGGTGACCGAGGTCCCGGAAGTCGCACCCATGAAGGTCCCGGAGCCGAGCCCGCCCCG
>Ga0228700_1000117_pt1 | contig 79810 bp, 73 predicted proteins | sample McNCre317_Aug_MG_FD_178019 | JGI IMG/M metagenome (GOLD analysis project Ga0228700, IMG submission 178019) | Freshwater microbial communities from McNutts Creek, Athens, Georgia, United States - 3-17_Aug_MG | ecosystem: Environmental > Aquatic > Freshwater > Creek | place: USA: Georgia...
GCAATCTGTTCTACTTTAATTTTTTCGCCAGCGACAACACGATACTGTTTGCCACCGGTTTTTATGACCGCGTACATAAATGACCTCTTTTGAATGGAAGTTTCCAAGGGCTGATCCCCAAGGAACCTGAGATTTTAGCACGGCTTAACGCCCGATTGCAAATCGTCCTATCACCCCGGACTGCCGCCTGCGTTGGGCGTCATGGGCTGTCCCTATAATCAGCGCCAGTTTCAATCCATTTTTCTGACCCGGGCGACTTGTCCGGGCCTTCGCCGGATTTTCCACTTGTCTGCCTCCGAAAACAGCACAGCAGCCGTCCTCGCCCTGGTCGCCCCCGACATGGCGCAGGTGGACCGCGTCATCGCCCAGCGCCTGGACTCGGGCGTGCCATTGGTCGGCGAGGTCGCCAAGTACATCATCTCGGCTGGTGGCAAGCGCTTGCGGCCCGTGTTGCTGCTGCTGACCTGTGGTGCACTGGGCTACACCGGCGCCCAGCGCCACAACCTGGCCGCCGTGGTCGAATTCATCCACACCGCCACCTTGCTGCACGACGATGTGGTAGACGAGTCCACCCTGCGCCGTGGCCGCCCCACCGCCAACGAAAGCTTTGGCAACCCGGCCAGCGTGCTGGTGGGCGACTTCCTGTACTCCCGAGCCTTCCAGATGATGGTGGACGCGGACAGCATGCGCGTGATGCAAACCTTGGCCGACGCCACCAATGTGATCGCCGAAGGCGAAGTCCTGCAGCTGATGAACATGCACGACGCCTCGCTGGACGAAGAAGGCTATTTGCGCGTCATCCGCTCCAAAACCGCCAAACTGTTCGAGGCCAGCGCCCGTCTGGGCGCCATTCTATCGGGCAGCCCTGCCGCCATCGAGACCGCTTGCGCCAACTACGGCCAGGCCCTGGGCACCGCCTTTCAGGTCATTGACGATGTGCTCGACTACGACGGCAATGCCGCCGAAATGGGCAAGAACCTAGGTGACGATCTGCGCGAGGGCAAAGCCACTTTGCCCCTGATTTTGGCCATGCAAAAAGGCATGCCGGCCCAGAGCCAGACGGTGCGCGAAGCCATCGAAACCGGCAGCGTGGACCGCCTGAGCGAGATCGTGGCTATCGTGCGCGAAACAGGCGCCCTGGAGGCCACACGCCATGCGGCCGCAGCCGAGGCGCAACGCGCCATCGATGCCGCCATGCAACTGCCCGACAACGCGCACCGCCAGGCCATGGTGGTGCTGGCGTCGCAGCTGCTGAATCGCCGCACCTGAGCGCCCAGCGCTTGCCCTATCCAGCCGCTGCATTCAGCGGCTTTTTTGTGTCTGCGCGCCAACCGGGATTTACAAAACAGCCCGCCCACCCCATCATTCGCTAACAGAGGTATTCAATACCCAGGGAGGAGACATGGCAGACATGAACGCCCGCATGGGCAATGGCCAAAGCGAAGACGCGCCGGTGGTCCAGTACGTGCAGCAGCTGCTGGAGCAGGCCGTGGCGATGCAGGCTTCTGACCTGCACTTTGAGCCCTACGAGCACCATTACCGCGTCCGCATGCGGGTGGATGGCCAGCTACGCGAAATGGCCACACCACCCATGGCCCTGAAGGACCGACTGGCTTCGCGTGTGAAAGTGCTGTCCCGCCTGGACATCGCCGAAAAACGCCTGCCCCAGGATGGGCGCATGAAGCTGCAGCTGCCCAACGGCCGCGCCATCGACTTGCGCGTGAGCACCCTGCCCACCTTGTTTGGCGAAAAGCTGGTGATCCGGGTGCTGGACTCGGCCCAGGTCCAGCTGGACTTGGGCCAACTGGGTTACGAGCCCGATGACTTGAAGCGTTTGATGGAGGCGATTCGCAAGCCGCATGGCATGGTGCTGGTCACCGGCCCTACAGGCTCGGGCAAAACCCAATCGCTGTACGCCTGCCTGAACCTGCTCAACACGGCAGAAGTCAACATCGCTACCGTGGAAGACCCCTGTGAGATCCAGCTGCAAGGCATCAACCAGGTCAATGTGCAAGACAAGCCAGGACTGACCTTTGCGGTGGCCTTGCGGGCCTTCTTGCGGCAAGACCCGGACATCCTGATGGTTGGTGAAATCCGCGATCTGGAAACGGCCAACATCGCCGTGCAGGCCGCCCAGACCGGGCACCTGGTGCTGTCCACCCTGCACACCAACGATGCCCCCAGCACCTTGGTGCGGCTGCGCAACATGGGCACAGCCACCTACAACATCGCCGCCAGCGTGACCCTGATCACCGCGCAGCGGCTGGTGCGCTGCCTGTGCCCGCATTGCAAGCAAAAAATCACCCTGCCCCGCGAAACATTGCTGCATGCAGGACTGCCCGCCGCCCTGCTGCCGACAGGCGCCATTGAGGTTTACACCCCGCAAGCTTGTGCGCAATGCCACAAAGGCTTTGCAGGGCGCACAGGCATCTTTCAAGTCATGCCCATGAGTGCCGCCCTGCAAGCGCTGGTGCTGGGCGATGCGAGCACGCAAGCCTTGGCGGCTCAGGCTGCCCGTGAGGGCGTGGCCAGCTTGCGCGTGGCGGGCCTGCGCAAGGTCTTGCAGGGCATCACCTCACTTGAAGAAGTACTGGCGGCCACCCGCGAGGACGACGGGGAGGCCACTTGAAAGCCAACTTCTTGTGGACAGCACATGATGCGCAGGGCCGAAAAGCGCAAGGAAAAATCCAAACCGAGAGCGCAGCCCTGGCCCAAGCCCAATTGCGCCGACAAGGCTGGCAAGGTGTGCATCTGCAACGCCTGTGGTGGAACCCGACGCCGCGTGTGCGCACCCGCGATGTGGCGCAAATGACAAGGCAACTGTCTGCGCTGCTCAAGGCGGGTGTGCCCTTGCTGCAGGCGCTGCACATGCTCTCGCGCAGCCTGCCTTCTGCGGCATTGACCGATGTCGTTCAGGCCGTGCATGACGATGTGGCATCGGGCCAATCCTTGCACAACGCCCTGGTCCGGCATCCGCAGCAATTTTCGGGGCTGTACACCAGCATGGTGCAAGCGGGCGAATCGGCCGGCATTCTGGACACGCTGATGGAACGCCTGGCCAACACGCTGGAGAAGAACGAAGCCCTGCGCTCGCAGGTGCGGTCGGCCCTGACTTACCCCCTGGCGGTGATGGTGATCTCGGCGGCGGCCCTGGTGATGATTCTGGTGTTCGTGGTGCCGGTGTTCCAGGATGTGTTCAAAAGCTTTGGCGCCGAGCTGCCCTGGCCCACCCAGCTGGTGGTGGCACTCAGCCATGGCCTGAGCACATCCGGACCGTGGGCGGTGCTGGCGGTGTGTCTGGGGGTGTGGTTTTGGCCCAAATCTGCCCAAGGCGAGACAAAACTCAAGCTCTGGCTCAACCACCGGCTGCTCAGAGCGCCTGTGTTGGGCCGTTTAATTCAAAGCGCCGTGGTCGCCCGCTGGACGCAAACCCTGTCGGCCCTGCTGGCGGCAGGCGTGCCATTGACCGAAGCGCTGGGACCGGTCGCGCAGGCGTGCGATCATGCGGTCTTTGCACGCATCACGGTCCAATTGCAACGGCAAGTGGCCCAAGGCAGCAGCTTGAGCGAGGCCATGGGCCGCACAGGCCGATTTCCACCGATGATCGTGCAGCTGTGCAACACCGCAGAAGAGACAGGATCGATGGACACCTTATTGGCACGGGCGGGCAGCCTGATGGAAACCGAGCTGGACGACCGCATCCACGCGCTGTCGAGCTTGCTCGAGCCGCTCATCATTGTGGTGCTGGGGGGTCTGATCGGCGGTATTCTGGTGGCCATGTATTTGCCCATTTTTCGCCTGGGTCAGGTGTTTTGACATGCCCATGGACCTCTTCACCTGGACGCTGATCACCCTTTTCGGTCTGGCCATTGGCAGTTTTTTGAATGTGGTGATCCACCGCCTGCCGCGCATGCTGGAGGCCCAATGGGCCGCCGAAGCGCGTGCGCACGCAGACCACGAGCTGCCTGACGATGGCCCTGGCTACAACTTGGCTGTGCCCGCTTCGCACTGCCCCCACTGCCATGCCGCCCTGCGCTGGACAGACAACATCCCTGTGCTCAGTTACCTCTGGCTGCGCGGGCGCTGCAGGACATGCCAAGCCCCGATTGGCTGGCGCTACCCGGCTGTTGAATTGCTCACCTGCGCCTTGTTTGTGTGGAGCTTTGCCGTGCATGGCGCGAGCGCCAGCGCCCTGGCCTGGGCCGGTTTTGCCTCGGCTCTGCTGGCCTTGGCCGCGATCGATGCCGACACCCACTTGCTGCCAGATGCCATCACGCAGCCTCTGGTCTGGGCTGGCTTGCTGGCAGCAGCTTGGCAGCTCAGCGGTCAAGGCTTGTCGGATGCCCTGTGGGGTGCAGTGGCCGGTTACCTGTTCTTGTGGACTGTCTATTGGCTTTTCAAGCTGCTGACCGGCAAGGAAGGCATGGGCCAGGGGGACTTCAAGCTGTTGGCCGCATTGGGCGCCTGGCTGGGTTGGCCGGCACTGGTATCTTTGGTGCTGATCGCATCACTCACGGGCGTCGCAGGTGGCCTGATCTTGCGTGCACGACACCAACTGAGCGAAGACGGCTATATTCCATTCGGTCCTTTTTTGGCCTTGGCAGGTTTGTGGGTCATGGCATTCGGCCCCGTGCCCGGCATACAGCTCTAAAACATGAATTCAAAACGCATTTGGCGCATTGGTCTGACCGGTGGCATTGGCAGCGGCAAAAGCACCGTTGCGGGCATGCTGGCCGCGCGCGGTGCCGCCGTGATCGATGCCGACGCCATTTCCCGCAGCGTGACAGCCACAGGCGGTCGGGCCATTGAGGCCATCGCCACCACATTTGGCCCCCACATGATTGACGGTGATGGCGCCATGAACCGCCAGGCCATGCGCGAGCGCATCTTTCAAGACCCCGAAGCCAAACGCCAGCTCGAAGCGATCATCCACCCGCTGGTCAGCCAGATCACCGCCGAGCAGGCACAACACGCCCTGGACACAGGCCACCGATGCCTGGTGTTTGATGTGCCTTTGCTGGTCGAGTCTGGCGAGCGCTGGCGCCGCCAAGTCGATCGCGTGCTGGTGGTCGACTGCGACACCGAAACCCAGCGCCAACGGGTCATGGCGCGCAATGGCTTGCCTGCAGAAGAAATCGACCGGATCATCGCCCAGCAAGCCAGCAGGGCGCAGCGCCTGGCCTGCGCTGACGTTGTGATCGTGAACCAAAGCATGAACTTGCTTGAATTAGAGGCCCAAGTCTCTCAAGTGGCCGCTGACTTCGGGCTATGATTGTGGCACTGGAAAACGCCGCGTGATACTGTACGAATACCCCTTCAACGAACGCATCCGCACCTATTTGCGGCTGCAGCAATTGTTCAACCGTTTTGGCCAATTGATGCCCCGCACCGAAGCGGTGGACCACCACTTTGCGCTGACCACCCTGTTCGAAATCATCGAGGTGGCCTCGCGCTCCGAACTCAAATCGGATGTGCTCAAGGACCTGGAACGCCAAAAACAGCTGTACAACGGCTACCGAGGCAACCCGGCCATTTCCGAAAAGGCCCTGGATGGCCTGATTGCCCAGCTCGATGAGCACTTTGAAGCACTCAACGAAGTCAGTGGCAAGATCGGCATGGGTCTGAGCGACAACGATTTCCTGATGTCTTTGCGCAGCCGTGTGGTCATCCCCGGCGGCACTTGCGAATTCGACCTGCCCGCATACCACGCCTGGCAACACCACGATGCCAGCAGCCGCAGCGCTGATCTGAGCCTGTGGAGCGCCCCATTTGTGCCTTTGGCCCAAACCATCCAGTTGCTCTTGAAAATGCTGCGCGAATCAGGGGCCAGCCAGAAAGTCATGGCCACAGCCGGTCAGTTGCAACAGAACTTGCCGCAGGGGCGCACCTTCCAGCTGCTGCGCCTGAAAATCGATCCGGCATTGAACATCACCCCTGAAATCAGCTGCAACCGCCTGCTGGTGGTGATCCGCATGATGCAGCAGCAAAGCGATGGCCGCCTGGTGGCCACCGCCGAAGATGTGCCTTTTGAGATGTCTTTGTGCGCATGAGCGACGCCCAGCCATCCGAACCGATCAAGCCCCGCCAAGTCCGCTGCCCCGGCTGCGCTGGCCTGAGCCTTTACAGCAGCGCCAACCCTTACCGCCCGTTTTGCAGCGCCCGCTGCAAAGGTGTGGACTTGGGCGCCTGGGCCAGCGAGGAATTCCGTGTGCCCGAAGACACCCCGACGGATGACGATTTCGGCCCCCCGAGACTGCAATGAAGCGCTGATGCCTGCTTTTTCTGCAGGCCCAGGCCCCAATGCAAAAAGCCCGCTTGCGCGGGCTTTTTGTTGTCTGCCAATCTGGTGATCAGCGGAATTTGGACTGGGGAACGGTCTTCAGGTCGCCATCCAAGGAAGCCACATAAGCCGACAAGGCTTTGAGTTCGGCATTGGAGAACTGCTTGGCCACGCCACCCATCACGCCGTTGCTGCGGCCCCAGGTGGACTGGTTTTCCACTTTGTAGGACTTCAAAGCGACAAACAGGAAGTCTTTGTGCTGACCCGCGATTTTGGGGTAGCTGGGGTCCACAGGCTTGGAGAAGTTGTCGCCGTGGCAAGAGACGCAAGCGCCTTTTTGCAGCAAGGCGGCCACTTTGGCGTCCGGTGCGGCTGGGGCTTTGGCCACAGCATCGGTCTTGCCATGTTGCTCGTAATAAGCAGCCACATCAGCGATGTCCTGATCGCTCAGGCTGTCGGCAATGCCGCGCATGGTGGGATGCTTGCGATCGCCTTTTTTGTAGGCATTGAGGGCAGAAGCGATGTATTTGGCGTTCTGGCCCGAGATCATCGGCACGCGATACACCTCTGGGAAGCTGGCCTGGTAGCCTTTGATGCCGTGGCAGCCGATGCACATGGCGATCTTTTGCTCAGCGGCTTTGGCGTCGCCCTTCACTTCTTGAGCTTGGGCGGAGATGGCGGTCACAGACGCGACAGCCAGGGCAAACATCGAGGACAACAGCTTGTTCATTTTGCTTAGACAATCCAAATTGATTGATAAAAATCAAATGGAGATTATATCGGGCTGGCCCTCATAATCCTGACAAGCTTTTTTCCTGTTGTTCACGAGACCCTCATCATGAAATTTCAAGGTACCGAAAAATACGTCGCCACCCAGGACCTGATGCTGGCGGTCAACGCCGCCATCACCCTCAAACGCCCCCTGCTGGTCAAGGGTGAGCCCGGTACCGGCAAGACCATGCTGGCCGAAGAGGTGTCCGAAGCGCTGGGCCTGCCGCTGCTGCAGTGGCACATCAAATCCACCACCAAAGCCCAGCAGGGCCTGTACGAATACGACGCGGTGAGCCGCCTGCGCGACAGCCAGCTGGGCGACGAAAAGGTCAAGGACATCGAGAACTACATCATCAAGGGCGTGCTCTGGCAGGCCTTCACCTCGGAAACACCGGTCGCCATCCTGATCGACGAGATCGACAAGGCCGACATCGAATTTCCGAACGACCTGCTGCGCGAGATCGACCGCATGGAGTTCTATTGCTACGAGACACGTCAGCTGATCAAGGCCAAGACCCGCCCACTGGTGTTCATCACCTCCAACAACGAAAAAGAACTGCCCGACGCCTTCCTGCGCCGTTGCTTCTTCCACTACATCAAGTTCCCTGAAGCGGACACCATGAAACAGATCGTGGATGTGCACTTCCCCACGCTCAAGAAAGACCTGCTGGCCTTGGCGCTCAAGACCTTCTACGACGTGCGCAACCTGCCCGGCCTGAAGAAAAAGCCCTCGACCAGCGAACTGCTCGACTGGCTGAAATTGCTGGTGGCCGAAGACATCCCGCTCGAAGCCCTGCAAAGCGCCGACCAGAAAGTCTCGGTGCCCCCGCTGGTGGGCGCGCTGCTCAAGAACGAGCAGGATGTGACCCTGTTTGAAAAGCTGGTCTTCATGAACCAGCGCAACCGCTGAAAGACCCCACCATGTCCGCGCAGAAATTGCTCCTGGAAGGTCTGTCTGACGCCATCGGCTTTGTGGGCGGTGCCGTGGCCGGTTACTGGATCGGTCAGCTTTTGGGCTGGAACATTTTCAGCGCAGGCTACAACAACGCCAGCATCGGCGCGATCTTGCTGGTCGGCTTGGGCGGCGGTGGCGGTTTGCACTTGGCCCGCTTTGGGCGCGCCAAATCCAAGAAGAACGACACCCCCACATGAGCGTCTTCGCACACCCCGTCACCCTGACTGGCCAGCATGTGCGCCTGACGCCTTTGTCGGTCGCGCACCATGACGAGCTGGTGGCGGCGGTGCGCGACGGCCAACTCTGGCAGCTCTGGTACACAACCATCCCCACGCCAGAAGGCATGGCCGCAGAAATCCAGCGCCGTCTGGACCTGCAAGCCCAAGGCAGCATGTGCCCCTTTGCGGTGATCGACCCCGCCACAGGCCAGGCGGTGGGCATGACGACTTACATGAACATCGACGCGGCCAACCGCCGTGTGGAGATCGGCTCGACCTGGTACCGCCAAAGCGTGCAGCGCAGCGTCCTCAACACCGAGGCCAAACGCTTGCTGCTCACACACGCTTTTGAACAACTCGGCTGCATCGCGGTGGAGTTCCGCACCCACTTCATGAACCACGCCAGCCGCCGCGCCATTGAACGCCTGGGTGCCAAGCTCGACGGCGTGCTGCGCAGCCACCAGATCAACCCGCACCCTGCGGCTGCTGGCACATTGCGCGACACCTGTGTGTACAGCATCATTGCCAGCGAGTGGCCCACGGTCAAAACGCATCTGGGCCATCTGCTCAACCGCTCCAGCATCAAGGACACCAAGTCATGCTGATTGATTTTTTCTACACACTGCGTGCCGCCAAAGTGCCGGTGTCGGTGCGTGAGTTCCTCACACTGCTCGAAGCCCTGCAAGCCAATGTGGTGGGGCCGGCATCCGACGCCTGCAGCATCGACGACTTCTACCACCTGAGCCGCACGGTGCTGGTCAAGGACGAAAAGCATTTCGACAAGTTCGACAAGGCTTTCGGCGCCTACTTCAAGGGCGTGGAGATGCTGACCGATTTCACCAAGGAAATCCCACTCGACTGGCTGGAACAGATCCTCAAAAAAGAACTCACCCCCGAGCAAAAAGCCGCCATCGAGAAGATGGGTTGGGACGAGTTGATGGAGACGCTCAAAAAGCGCCTCGAAGAACAAAAAGAGCGCCACGAAGGTGGCAACAAATGGATCGGCACGGGCGGCACTTCGCCGTTTGGCAATGGCGGCCAGAACCCGCAAGGCATCCGCATTGGCGGCAAAGGTGGCAACCGCAATGCCGTCAAGGTCTGGGACCAGCGCGCCTACAAAGACTACGACGACCAGCAGGAGCTGGGCACCCGCAACATCAAGGTGGCACTGCGCCGCCTGCGCCGCTTTGCCCGCGAAGGCTCTGTCGAAGAGCTGGACCTGGACGGCACCATCCGCAAGACGGCGGCCAATGCGGGGTATCTGGACATCCTGATGCGCCCGGAGCGCCACAACAACGTCAAGGTGTTGCTGCTCATGGACGTGGGCGGCACCATGGACGACCACATCGCCCGCGTTGAAGAAATGTTCTCGGCCGTCAAGGCGGAATTCAAACACCTCGATTTTTATTACTTCCACAACTGCGTTTACGACTTCATGTGGAAGAACAACAAGCGCCGCTTTGCCGAGAAATTTGCAACCTGGGACATCCTGCGCAAGTACAACAAGGATTACAAGCTGATCTTCATCGGGGACGCGACCATGAGCCCCTACGAGATTTTGCAAAAAGGCGGCAGCGTGGAATACAACAACGAAGAAGCGGGCGCCGAATGGCTGCAGCGCCTGACGCACGCCTTCCCCAAATTCGCCTGGATCAACCCCGAGCCACAAGGCGTGTGGCAATACCGCCAAAGCATCTCGATCATCCAGCAACTCATGAGTCAACGCATGTTCCCCTTGACCCTCAAAGGCCTGGAAGATGCCATGCGTTTGCTGAGCAAGTGAGTCGGCACGCATGTATTCAAGGTCTGCTGCTAGCCTGCACCTTCTTGTGCACGCTGGTCTTGGCCGACGAGAAATCCAACGAAAGCGCCCGGGAACCCCTGGCTTTTGAATTGACCGTCAAGGCCAATGAAAAAGACATTGCCCCCTGGATGGCGCAGCACCTGGAACTGCAGCGCTACAAAAATCTGTCCGATCTCGATGACCAGGAAATGGCCAAGCTGCTGCGCGATGCCGACGTGCAAGCGCGCGATTTGCTGGCCACACTCGGCTACTTCAACCCGCAATTGAAGTGGGCACTGGACGATTCACCGTCTGCCGAACACCAGCGCAGCGTTGGCCTCGACATTGAAGTCGGCCCCTCTGCGCAAATTGCACAAGTGCAAATTCAATGGCAAGGCGACATTGAGCAACGCCCGGAAGCGACACGGCAACGCGAGCAAGTGGTCTCGGAATGGGCCTTGCCCACAGGGCAGGATTTCAGTCAGAGCCAGTGGAGCCAGGCCAAGTCCAAGGCCCTGAAACAGGTGCAAGCCGAGCGCTACCCGCAGGCCCGCATCGTGGACAGCCAGGCCCGCATCGACGCCCAGACCAACCGGGTGCAACTGTCGCTCACCATCGACTCGGGACCCTTGGTGACCATCGGCCCCCTGGTCATCACAGGGACAGAGCGCTACAGCCTCGAGCAGGTCGAACGCCTGGCCCATCTGACGCCTGGCGCTGTTTACAAACAAAACGACCTGCTGATGGCTCAGCAACGTCTGGTGGTCAGTGGCTTTTACGATGCGGTGTTTGTCTCGCTGGACCCTGACGGCCCCCTGGATGCCATGCCCGTCAAAGTGGAATTGAAAGAAGCCTTGCGCCAAAAATGGGTGCTGGGCCTGGGCGTGCGCAGCGACAGTGGCCCACGTCTGACCGCCGAATACACCCAGCACCGCTTACCGGGACTGGACTGGCGCGCAGTGACCAAATTGTCGGTGGACAAAAACCTGCAGACCTGGAGCCTGGACATGCTGGCCCCGCCAGACCCGAGTCTGTGGCGCTGGCACGGCGCATCGCAGCTGGAGCATCAGCAATTCGTGGGATACGACGTCAGCAGTCAGCGCTGGCGGTATGGCCGCACACAACGCGAGGAAAGAACCGATCGTTCGTATTACGCGCAATACGATGCCTCGATCAGCAGCGGTTCGCTGGTGGGTCAACGGGAATCCGTCAGTGGCAACTACGCCTGGACATGGCGACGCTTTGACAGCCTGCCTTTTCCCACACAAGGCCTGGGCGGCAGCCTTGAACTGGGCTCCGGCGTGAGCCTGGGCTCGCAACGTGAACCCTTCACGCGCTGGCTGGCACGCGGCCTGTTGCTGCAACCCCTGGGGCGCGAATCAGGGCGACTGGCCATGCGCGCCGAAGCCGGCAGCGTCATCAGTCGGGATACCTCTGGCTTGCCCACCACCCAGCTGTTTGTGGCCGGCGGCGACAACAGCGTCCGCGGCTATGCCCTGTCCAGCATTGGTGTGCCGCAAAGCAATGGCGCCATCGCCGCTGGACGCTACCTGGCCACCGGCAGTGTGGAGTGGCAACGCCCCATCCGCTGGAACCAGCAACGCACCGATTGGGAAACTGCGGTGTTTGTGGACGCAGGCGCGGTGTCTGACGACCTGCACCAGATGAAAGCCAAGGTCGGTTATGGCGTGGGCGCCCGCTGGCGCAGCCCCATCGGTCCCTTGCGCATGGACCTGGCTTATGGACAGGCAGTTCAGAAACTGCGTTTGCATTTGAGCGTGGGCTTTGTCTTCTGATGCACACGACAGAAAACACCACCCCAGCGCCGCAGGTCACCCCTGCACGCACCGGACGGCGGCGTCTGCTCACGTGGCTGGCTTTCCTGGCCATGGCACTGGGTGGCCTGTGGTGGTGGTCGGGCACTGCGGGCTCTTTGGCCAGCACTTTGCGCGGCATCGCCTGGCTCTTGCCTTCCGGCCAAACCCTGAGCGTCACCCAAGCCCAGGGCAGCTTGCGCCATGGCGGTCAACTGGCGCATGTGCATTGGCAAAAGGCGGGCCTGACGGTGCAGGCCGAGGACATCGAACTGCAAATGGACTGGTCCCGCCTGTGGGTGCTGCACACCCTGCCTCTGACCCAACTGTCGATCGAAAAACTGCACATCGAGGACCAAAACCCGGCAAGCGATCCTCAAGCCATCAAGGCCTTGTCCTTGCCGCTGCACATCGATCTGCCTTGGCGCGTGGACCACTTCGCCATGGCGGGCGCCTCGGGCTTTGAAGCCACGGGCCTGCAAGGCCACTACCGTTACAACGGGCTGACGCACACGCTGGAGATGCAGCCGTTTGAAGTGGCACAAGGCCGCTACACCTTGCAAGCCCAATTGCAAGCGGCCGCCCCCATGACGCTGAAAGCACACTTGCAAGGGCAAATCCAGTCCCCCGGCACAGCCCGCACCGCCCGCATGACCTTGGATGCGCAAGCGTCTTTGGATGGCACCCTCTCAGGCCCCAGCGCCAGCTTGAATGTGCAAGCACAACTGCACCCGCATGTGGCAGTGCCATCGGGTCAAGCCATGCAATTGACGCTGCAAGCGCAGATCCACCCCTGGCAAAAGCAAGCCCTGACCCAGGCGCAGGCCAAGTGGCAACACTTGAACCTGGCCGCTCTGTGGCCCGGTGCACCACACACCACCTTGACAGGCCAGGCCTCGGTCTTGCCCGATGGCCCGGCGTGGCACATCCAGGCCGAACTGAACAACCAAAGCCCTGGCCCCTGGGACCAACACGCACTGCCTCTGAGCCAGCTGAGCGTGAAGCTGCACGGCCACGATGCCCAATGGCAAATCCAGCAACTGCGCGCCCTGATGGCAGGCGGGCGTATCCAGGGCGAAGGCCAGCAAACCCAGGCGGGGTGGACCGGTCGGGTTCTGGTGGCGGGCGTGCAGGCCAGGCAATTGCACACCGCTTTGGCCAGCGCCAGCTTGCAAGGCCAACTCCAGGCGCAAGCGATCAGCGCCAATGCGGTCTCGTTTTCGGCCAATTTGAATGCGGCACCAAGCAACGACACCCGCCAATCAGGCCTGCGCTGGAACAAGCTGCAACTCCAAGGCCGGTGGCAAGCCAGCCTGTGGGATATCCAGTCGCTGGACCTTCAAGCTGCCGATGCCCGCTTGCAAGGGCAATTCACGTTCAACCCCGAACAGCAAGCCGCACAAGGCCAGCTCCAGCTGAGTCTGCCCGGCCTGAAAGCACACACCGAAGGCCTGTTGGCCGCTCACAAAGGCCAAGGCAGCGCCCACATCGACGTGCGCGATGCCGCGCTCAGCCTGGCCTGGCTACGCCGTTTTCCGGCTTGGACCGAACAGCTGCAGTCCTGGCAAGCCAGCGGCGAAGGACAACTCAAAGCGCAGTGGCAAGGCGGCTTCCTGCAAGCCCAAACGCCGGTGCAGTTGAACGTGTCGCTGCCGCAACTGGTCTACCAAGCCAAGGCCAGCGAGCCCTGGCAAGTGCCACAAACACAGCTTTCAGTACAAGGCTCACTGCGGGCCTTGCAAGCGCAGATCGACACACGCCTGCAACGCGGTGCACACACTGTGCAGGTGCAAAGCCGCTTGAGTGCTGCCAGCCCGCAAAGCGCCCACACCTGGCAAGGCCAGATCGACAGCGCCAGTGCCCAGATCACATCCCCTGGCCAGACCAGCAGCCACACCATGAATTGGAAAGCCCAGCTGCAAGAAGCTGTGCCTTGGCAGTGGTCATCCACCGCCACGGGCTCTTTCGCACATTGGCAAGCAGGTCAAATCCTGTGGCAAGGCCCCACACCCGGCCAAGCCCGCCTGCTGTGGGACGCTGGCCAATGGCAAAGCCGACCGGCCACGGCAACACGCGCGCCCCGCGCCGCAGCGCCCATCACACACATGTCCGCCCGGATGGAAGACCTGCCCTTGAGCTGGATACCGGGGGGGCTAGCGCCTGAGCTTCAAAGCGACCTGCTGCTCAAAGGCCAGGTGAAACTGTCGCAAAGCGATTCACTTCACCTTCAGGCCGTGCTTGAGCGCAGCCGGGGAGACTTGCGCATCAACACCGAGAACGCACCCGGCCAGCGTTTGAACGCCGGCTTGAGCGAAGCGCGACTTCAACTCCAAGTGGATGGCGAAGCTGTGCAGGCCCAGCTCAGTTGGCTCAGCGAACAAATGGGCCAAGCCCAGGCTCAGGTTCAAACCCGGTTGAGCCACAGCAACGATGGCTGGCATTGGCCCGAACAAGCCCCGGTGTCTGGCTGGCTGAAAGCCCAGCTGCCACGCGTGGGGGCCTGGTCCTTGCTGGCACCGCCTGGCTGGCGAGTGCAAGGCACCTTGGATTCGCGACTCGACCTGTCTGGCACCCGCAAACAACCTGAATGGCTGGGCCATGTGCAAGCGGACAACCTGGCCGTTCGCTCGGCCGTACAGGGCATCGAATTCAGCCAGGGCCAGTTGCGCGCCCGTGTACACGGGCAGCAAGTTGAACTGGAGCAATTGAGTTTGCGCGGTGCAGGCACGCAAGGCGGCGAGTTGCAGGCACAAGGCCAGTTGACCTGGTTGCCCCCCAGTCCTGGTGCCGTGAACACGTCGCCCGTGGGGCACGTGAACATGGTCCTGCAAATGCAGGCCAAGGCACTGCGCGTGAGCAACCGCGCCGATCGGCGCCTGTCGATTTCGGGTCAGGTCAAAGCCCAGATGCAACAAGGCCTGCTGCAATTGCGCGGACAGGTGAAAGCTGACCAAGGCCTGTTCATCCTGCCCGAAGACAGCACGCCCACGCTGGGCCAAGACGTTGTCATTGTGGACAAACGCAAAGCTCAGCCATCCATTGCGCCGACGATGCAGACACAGACGGCATCCTGGGTCGGCACACCCGATGTACAAGTCACGCTCGACCTGGGACCAGATTTTCAAATCCAGGGCATGGGCCTGACCTCTCGCTTGGCAGGCCAGGTGAATCTGGTCAGCAACGCCAGCACCAAAGGCCTGCCCCGATTGAGCGGCGAAGTCCGCACCGAAGGGGGACGCTACAAAGCCTATGGCCAGCAACTGAACATCGAGACCGGTTTGCTGCGCTTCAATGGCCCGTACGACAACCCGCAGCTGGACATCCTGGCCATACGGCCCAACCTGTCGCAGCGGGTGGGCGTGCAAATCAGCGGTACAGCCCTGAACCCCAAAGTTCGCCTGTATGCCGATCCGGACATGGCCGATGCAGACAAGCTCGCCTGGCTGGTGCTGGGACGCTCTGCAGCCGGTGGCGGGGCCGAATCGGCCGTGTTGCAACAAGCCGCACTGGCTTTGTTCAGCAGCAACGGCAAAACCTTGAGCAGCGAAATGGCGGGGGCTTTGGGTCTGGACGAAATCTCTCTGGCCAGTGGCAGCCGCAGCGACAGCACCGCTACCGGCGCAGCGGTCACACTGGGTAAACGTCTGTCCAAGGATTTCTACCTGGTTTATGAAACCAGTTTGCGCGGCACGTTCGGCAGCTTCTATGTGTTCTATGACCTCTCGCGCCGCCTGACCTTGCGGGCACAAACAGGCCAAGACAACGCGCTGGACTTGATCTACACCGTGCGCAAGGACTGAATCAAACCTTGGCTTGCAAGGACGGTACGTTTCGCTGCAAGACCTGGATCAGGTCCTTGTATTCAAACGGCTTCATCAAATAGTCATTCATGCCGGCTTCAAAGCAGCGATCCCGGTCATCGTTGAAGCCTCCGGCGGTCAAAGCCACGATCGGCACAGTCTGATACGCAGGATTTTGGCGAATCAAGCGCGTGGCCTCCAAGCCGCCCATGACGGGCATCTGCATATCCATCAAGACCAGGTCATAGCGCATGTGCTGGAGCATTTCAATCGCCAACTGACCGTTCTCAGCCACCGCCACCCGTGCCCCCGCCAACTCCAGCAACTGCTTGAGAATGCCGCGCATGGACAGGTTGTCTTCGGCCAGCAAAACATGCACCCCCTGGACTGAATCCGGCATCTGCCCGACTAAGGCATCGATCGACCTGGAGACCGGGTCTGCATGCCCAACAGGCAGTCGCACGTTGACCCAAAAGGTTGACCCCGAACCCACTTCGGACTCAACCCCCACATCGCCCCCCATCTGTTCGACCAGGCGCTTACAAATCGACAAACCCAAACCCGTGCCGCCATGCGAACGGGTGTGCTCGTTGTCACCTTGCACAAAGCCCTCAAAAACCTTGGCCTGCAATTGTGGGTCCAGGCCAATTCCACTGTCTTGCACCTCAAAACGCAAATATTCGCTGAACGCCTCACCCGGCAAGCGCCGCACAGACACACGCACATGGCCACGCTCTGTGAACTTGACCGCATTGACCACCAGGTTCAACAGCACCTGGGCCAGACGCTGCGAATCGCCGATGCGGTGCATTTGCACATCCGGGGCGATGTCGACACCGTAATGCAGCCCTTTGCTGGCACAGGTGTCACTCACCAGATCACTGACTTGCTGCAACACATCCTGCAAATCAAACGGTATTTGGGCCAACTCCAATTTGCCGTGCTCCAGCTTGGAGAGGTCCAAAATGTCATTGATGATGCCCAGCAACAAGCGCCCGGCGCTCTTGCTTTTGCTCAGCAACGCCCGCTGCTGATCGTCCAGCGGCGTATTCAACACCAGATCTGTCAGCGACAAGATGGCGCTCATCGGGGTGCGAATCTCATGGCTGATGTGCGCCAAAAATTCCGTCTTGGCCGCATTGGATTTTTCTGCCAATTCCCTCGCTTGCAGCAAGCTGTCTTCGTACATTCGGCGCTGGCTGATGTCACGACTCACACCGAGGACTTCAACCAAATTCCCATGGGCACTCATCAGCGGAAAAGCCAACACCTCGGTCCAGAACCTGCTGCCATCCTTGCGCCAATACTCCAGCTCGGACCGGAATTGAGGTGGCGTCTCACCCCGCTGCACAGCGGCCGCCACATCGGCAAAGTACTGGAGCGAAACCGCTTGCGAATCGGGCGTGAGGGTCTCGTCAATGGTTTGCTGCATCGCCTCACTGGGCGTGACGCCCCGCAACTGCTCGACAGCAGGGCTCACATAAGTCACCTCACCCAGCGGGCTCATGGTCCACACCACATCACGCGCGCTGTCCGTCAACAAGCGAAGCCGCTGCTCACTGACCCGCAGTTGCTCTTCGGCCAGCACTTGCTCAGAAACATCTTTGGCAATCACCACACACACAGGCTTGCCTTGCCGGTTCGGCACAGAGGCCAAAACCGAAATTTCGGCAAAAACCTGAACACCATCCGTGCGAATGAGCCGATGGACCCGCGTCCCGGTTGCAGGCTTCTGGTCTGTGAAAAATTCGCCAGATGCCGACTCACTCAAGCCCGTCACGGCCTGCGCCACCGTCGACCACGGGACCTGACGCAAAGCCTCTTTGGACCGACCCAACAAGGTCGCAAAGTTGTCATTCACAGACCGAACCATCCCCGTTTGAGGATCCACCACCGCCACACCAAACGGGGCTTGCTCAAAAAGCACCCGCAGCCCGTCTTGCTTTGGCTCAACAAAGCGGGGAAATGTCATTTTGATCAAATTGAACATTTTGGCATTATGGTTCAAGGCCGCCAGAGGATGACATCAGGATAAGCACCCCCCTAAGTGCTCTTGGCGCTCACTTTTTTTAAATAGCACTGACCGTTCTAAAATTCATTAAATTAATCGAATTTGACAAAGGGTTTTGTTATGACATCGGCACGAATCATGGCCACGCTTGTGTTGATCATGTCCTTGGCAGCTTGCGGCGGTGGCGGTGGTGGATCAACGCCTGGCAGCCTCACATTGGCCCCCAACATAGGCAGCTTGAGCAGCCAGCACCTGGCTTTGGCAGACCCCAACCAACTGAAACAAACCAGCCTTTTAAGCCAGTGGCTGGATCCCGTGAAATGGCGTCGCTGGGGTACACAACTGGCCAGTTTGTTCATGGGTTCTGCACATGCTCAGCAAATCACCGTGGCAAACTGCGTCAACACCACTCTGATAGGGACCACCGATGCGGTCCATTGGTCACATGTGCTGTTGACGGCCAACCCCAAACAAACAGCCTGCATCAACCAAATGCAGGATGCTGGCGCTTTTCTGGTCCTCAAGGCCAGCAACATCACCAACACCGCAGGTGCATTGTGCGACCTGATCACCATTGCCAAGGACACCGGCGATACAAGCTGCATACGGCTGGACATTCCCAACCGTGCAGTCGTTGGTGCACCTCAGTTCAATCTCGGCATCGACCTGCAACAATGGAATCGCCAAGGGCAACTCAGTGCCAATGGCCATTATTTCTTCATCGGTTTTTTGGGCACGGGAAATCGTGCGGCGAGCTATTCCGGCTTTCTGCGTCTGGACCTCACTGGAGCGACGCCCATTCCCAGCCTGGCTTACTATGAAACTGGCATACAAAGCACAGCCGATTGGTCTATCAATGGGCACCACAACTTTTGGGCCTCCTTCTGGCCTCAAAACAATGGGGACTTGATCTTCGCGCAATACACACCCGAAAACGGCAGCATGTCCAGCGGCACAGTGGATCATTACCACGTGATTTACGAACCGCAACTGACCGATCCCATGCTGATCAAAAAAGCCCTGTTCAACTCAAACTACTCCAGCGCAGACCCTGAGATCGGTGGCTACAAAATCGTACCGGCAACATCACCCCTCGCGGCCTGGATTCAGAGCCGCTACAACAACGTAGGCAATATGTTTTTTGACTCCGAGGTCCTGCCCGACCCCGACAGCACAGCGGGCCGCCACACCTTCTACATCATCGCCAACGCCAGCAACATCCAGGCTCAAGCATGCCCACTGAGCGATCGTCTTTTGGTCAAAATCAGCACCGATCCGGCCACCATGCAAGTGAGCTACGAAGACTTGGGCTCGACTGGTCTGGGTAATGGCTGGGGAAGCACTCCTGGCACTACCGACATCATGATTGACCCGAACGACAGTTCACGTCTGGTCACCATCACCGCACGCGCAACAGCCTCGGGCAGCAACACACTCACCGTTGACCAACTGACCCGTCAACTCAGCGCCAGTCCCTGCGACAACACCAGCGCCATCAGCACCAGCGTCACGGCTTCACCGGAGATTTTGAACAACTCTCAAAGCCAGATGAATCTGAGCAGCTTCGTCAACGAAACACGTTCTTACCTGTTCATGCGCAGTGTCAACAACAACCCCGATGACAACGACCCTGCCAACCAATGCGTGGCCAGTCAGGGGTGTCTGATCGATACTTCGTCCTTGTTTCTGGTTTATGACAAAGCGGCCAACGCGGTCAGCAACGTTGATATCAGTTTGGTGAACAATGGCCAGTACAGGCTCAAGTCTGCTGTTTCAAGCATCACATCGGACAAGGTTTACCTCATACTGCACAGATCAACATCCAGCACAACGGTGTATGCAGAATTGACCAAAGAGGGTGTCCGCAACCTCATTGAACTGCCGGCAGGCATCAACTTGCAAAGCATCATCGTCAGCGGTAGCTGATCCACGTAAACAGGCGCATGGGGACCCCGATGCCTGCAAGACTTCCGAACCAAGGTCTTTTAGCCTTATCGTAAAATCTTCGGCCATCCTCTGATTTGCCACCGTAGTTCAATGGATAGAACTCTCCCCTCCTAAGGGAGTGATACAGGTTCGATTCCTGTCGGGGGCACCATACATCCGTGTATCTCAAGGCTTCCCGTGGAGATGTCTTAACCTAGATGCAGGGATGTCCTCCCCAATAAGTCAGTTCTCTTTGCCACTTACATCTCATGTGTCTTGAAGGTGCTGTTGTTGCCATCATTCAACAATTGAAGCATGTAGATTTTTCTTTGTTGCGCATTTTTGTAAATTGTTGGCATGAGAAGTCGATTAGAGCCCGTCATCTCACCAAATGAAGTTGGCTTGTAGGCAACCATCGTTCCGTTGCTAACGTAATACAACCGTGACCCAATTCCAGTCTCTGGCAAGAACACCGCAGGTGTCCCATCCACCAATGACGTTACCAAGGTGAAGTATTCGCTGCCCAGCGTATCAAGTGTTTGTCCATCGGTAAACGTATTTGTTCCTGTATTCAAGAGGACTCGACGAGATGGAAGTGCTGGGTAAACATTCGATAATGCCATCACGAAATCTTGACGACCATCTCCATTGGCATCAAATACAGCAGAGTTGATTAAATCTTCACCGCTCGAAGTATTCACACCGATGTAGTTTTGGAACTGGAGGTTGCTGTTGAAAACGGCGATGGCACTGCGATATCCAGAGCGTGCCGTTTCGCCCCCCATCAAGATGTTGATGTCACCGTTCGCTTGGTGAATCACTCCACAAGTAGCAAACCATGTATTAATCAGTGTCGTTGTATCAGCAGTGAACGAACGATTGCCGTTGTTGACATAGAGGACCCCTACGCCATTGCTGCCTGCCGCAAGTATGTCCATCTTGCCGTCGCTGTTGATGTCATCGAGGCATGCCCCGTGTGCCATGACTTGCTCTGTGAAATCCTGTTTGGAAAATGTGGCCCCGTTATTCCAGAACATCATACTGGTGGTCGGCGCCATGACTGAGCCATCCAAGAAACCCGGCACGAAGATGTCATTCTTTCCGTCGTTGTCAAAATCAGCAATGAAGACGTGTTGACTTCCGTGTGTTGTATTCACTGGAAGAAGCGTTGATGTCTTGTCGCTCAATGTGCCATCTGAGTTCTGAATCAACACCCAGATGTAAGCAGTAGAAGAGTCATACCTCCAACCAGATACGACCACGTCATCCAGTCCATCACCATTCAGGTCCCCAGTTGCGGAGTTGTAGACCGTGTTGCCATTGGTAATGGTGATGGATGTTTCTGCTGCCGCAGGTGTTTGTGACGAAGGAGGACTTGATGGAGTTGAAAGAGTTGAAGACCCTCCAGCCCCACCTGCACCACCACATGCGGCCAATGTGACCGCAAGGCTTACGTTCCATACCAGTGTGCAGAATTTTTTCACCTACGACTCCGTTGATTTAATTATCAAAAATAGATGTGTTTTCAAAGTTTACAGGTTTGATGAAGTGCAAGAAAGTGCCTAGAAATCCGGAAAACATCCAGCGGGCGCATGAAAAGGCAGGGGCAACTGATTGGCTTGTGCTTCCTGCTGCAAGAAATAGCATTCACAGCAAATTCTTTTCAGCAATGCGCTGTCTTGAATTTCTACGTAGCCGCGTCGAGATTCGATGCCATCTAGTTTGCGAAATGCATTGGTCACGGCTTCACGTCTTACTCCCAATGCATCCGCGATCCCTTGATGCGTTGCCTTGATCAGTATGGATCCTGACAAATCGGATCTGTTGAGCAACCATTTCGCCAAGCGCTGTTCAATCGAATGGAAGTGACTGCAGGCCATTTCCAGCGAAATTCTTCTCATCGTTTGAAGGCTGGCACAAAAGAACATCTTGAAAATGGCTGAACCTGTTTGGGCTTCCTGCAGCAAGCGGATCCGGCTCATGCTGTACGCCAGGCCGGACTCCACAACGTAGATGCGATGCAGTCCTGTGACGTATTCCAGCGCCCTGACCCCGACGATCCCTTCGCGCCCGATCATGGCGGTTTCAATCGCACAACCATCGCTCAACACGATCGCAATGCCAACCGTTGCCGTCACAGGAAAAACGATCCTCTCAAAAGGATCACCCGGTTCACTCAACTGTTGACCGGACACCAAAGAAACCAATTGAAGGTCTGGCAATAGTCTTTGAAAGTCTGAATCCGGAAGCTGTTCGAGCAACAGATTCATTTTTGGGGTGACCATGAGCAGCCTTGCGAATTATTGTTTTCGCTGCCAAGGCTATACCTTTTGGCTCGCTCCCTGTGTTTGAAAACACACAGACTTTCATCGAAATTCAGCCCTTGGGCAGTGCACCCGCTGGCGCATTGAACTGCAAAGCCGCCAAACTCGCATACAACCCCCCCTGCGCCAGCAACTGGGCATGCGTGCCCCGCTCCACCAAACGTCCCTGGTCCATCACCCAGATCACGTCTGCTTGTTGCACCGTCGCCAGGCGGTGAGCGATGACCACCGTGGTTCGGCCTTGCATGGCGGTGTCAAGTGCGGCTTGGACCATTTTTTCGCTTTGCGCATCCAAAGCGCTGGTCGCTTCGTCCAGTAACAACAAGGCGGGTTCTTGAGGATCGCGCGGGCAATCGCGATGCGTTGGCGTTGCCCCCCTGACAATCGCACCCCCCGGTCACCCAAGTCGGTGTCAAAGCCGTGCGGCAAATGTGCAATGAATTCCAGGGCATAAGCCGCCTTGGCCGCAGCATGCACTTCTTCCAAACTGGCTTCAGGGCGGCCATAACGGATGTTCTCAATCACCGTACCCGAGAAAATCACGGGCTCTTGCGGCACGATGGCGATGCGGCTGCGCAAATCACGCAGACTCATCTGTTCGATCGGCACACCGTCCAGCACAATGCGCCCGAACTGCGGGTCGTGAAAACGCATCAGCAAATCAAACAAGGTGGTCTTGCCCGCGCCACTGGGCCCGACAACGGCAACGGTCTGACCCGCTTCAATGCGCCCCCGAAATTGATCAATGGCCCAGGTATCGGTTCGCGAGGGATACCGAAATTTGAGCGATTCCAAAGCCACTGTTGAGCCGCCCTGTGGCCAAGGCGCCGTCAGGGGCTGATCAACCACCTTCAGATTGGAGGTGGTGTGCAGCAACTCCATCAAGCGCTCGGTGGCACCGGCCGCGCGCAACATGTCGCCATACACCTCACCCAGCACGGCAAAGGCGCTGGCCAGCAACACCACATACACAACCGTCTGGCCCAGCTCACCCGCCGTGGTCGCCCCCGAACGAACAGACAAGGTACCCATGTACAAGCCCCACAGCAACACAGCGCTGGAAGCCGCGATGATGAAGCCCACCAGCACCGCACGTGCGCGAACACGGCGCAAGGCCGTGCCCAAAGCCCGCCCGGTCGATGCCATGAAGCGTTCAGCTTCGCGTTGCTCTGCGGTATAGCTTTGCACCACCGAGATCGCATTGAGCACTTCGGACGCCAAGGCACTGGCATCGGCCACACGGTCCTGGCTGGCACGCGAGAGCTTGCGCACCCGTCGCCCCAAAAACACAGCAGGCAAAACCACCAGCAACAAAATCCCCATCACTTGCAGCATCAGCATGGGGTTGGTCCAGATCAGCATCGCCATGGCACCGCAGCCCATGACCAGATTGCGCAGGCCCATCGAAAACGATGAGCCCACCACGGTCTGCACCAAGGTCGTGTCGTTGGTCAGCCGCGACAACACTTCGCCCGACTGCGTGTTTTCAAAAAAGGCGGGGCTTTGCGACAGCACATGGGCATACACCGTGTTGCGCACATCGGTGGTGATGCGCTCGCCCAGCCAGCTGACCGCGTAATAACGCAGCGAAGAAAAAACGGCCAAAGCCAGCGCCACACCCAACAAGGCCATGAAATGCTCCGCCAGCTGATCCGGACTGGCCCCCGATGCGAGACCCTGGTCAATCAACTGGCGCAAAGCCCAGGGAAAGGCCAGCGTGGTGCCTGCGGCCAACAGCAAAAACACCGCGGCCAGGCCCAAGGCCCAGCGGTAAGGCTTGAGGAACGGGAGCAATCCCGTGAGCGATGAGGGGCGAGCAGCAGACATGGCTTCAGGGTTTGACCATCGGCAAACCGCGCTGCGTCCATTCACGCATGCCACCCGTGACATAGCGCACCTGGGTGTAGCCCTGCTCTTTCAGCGTCTGGGCCAGATTTTTGGAGCGATTTTGCGTTTGGCAAATCAGAAGCAAGGGCGCATTTTTGTCAGCCAGAACTTCAGCCGCATGGCCCGTGATCTGGCTCATGGGCAAAAGGCGGGCGCCTGGCACCACACCGGCAGCCTGTTCAGCGGTTTCACGCACATCGATCAGTACCACACGCCCGGCTTCGAGTTCCGTGCGGGCCTGCTCCAAAGGGACCGCCTGGGCCGCAGCATGCTGGCTCACCAGCATCAAGGCCGCACCCACACACAAGGAACCGAGAAAACGTTGGCCAGAGAGTAAAACAGACATCCAGGCACCTTCAAAAAATGGTCACACACACTCAAACCTGCAAGCCCTTGAACAAGCCTGCCCAACATGCTTTGGACTGGAAAATGATCAGAAAACAGCGCGTCTGGTTTGAACTTCAGACCAAGAGCATATCGTCTGTGCGCGAAACAGCTTTGTTGTCATGCCAAACCACCGTCAATTTGTCACCTGGTTTGGCTTTTTTAAGAGTCAGTTGCAGATAAGGATTTTTGGAGACACCCGGCCCCCAATCGGCGCTGAGCACGGGCTTGCCATTGAGGCTGATCGTCACCTGATCGATGTGCCAGGCGGGCACCAGCTTGCCTGCCGCGTTTTTGCGCTGGCCCGACTCCATCTCGTGGGCCATGCGCATGCGCACCAGCGCCGACTCGCCTTGCAACTGGGCGCGGATGCGGGTGGGTTCTGTCGGGCGTTTGCTGTCCACCACCTCAGAGATCTCCGAAGTCGTGCCACAACTGCCCAGCACCACCTTGACTTCCTTTTTGGCAAAAAAGGCGCGCCCATCACTCAGGATGACCACCGCCACCACGTCCGAAGTCTGGGCCATCTTGGTGTGCACCGTCAGGGCTGTGTCCACCGCATCGCTGATCTGAAACACCGCAATCAGGGGTGTGGGGTTCTTCTCGACGAAGAGCGCAATGCGCTCCACGCCCGGCAATTTGGTGGCGATGTCCACCGGCACGGCCGCGCCGTTTTCTGCATAGTCCAAAGTGCTCAAGCGCACATCGGCACTGGCGGCCAGTGACTTGGCCCCCAAAGCCTTGACCACCTGAGCCAGAGTCTTGCTTTCAAAGACTGGCAAAGCCGCCTGCGCAGGCCGCGACCACACACCCGCCGACCACAACAGCGACTGCACTGTGGCATTTTGCAAAAGCGTGCGGCGACGGATGAACATGCCCTGACCAATCAAGCCAGCGTGTCCGCCCAGATGTTGCGTGCCCAAGCCAGCGCGTAATGGCCTTCCAAAGCATTGGCCGCGGCCGACACACCGCCCGAGCCCGGCACCGTGAGCATGGTTTTTTGTGCCGCATCGTAGCGGTGAACGCTGGCCACGTGCACGACCTCTTGTGCGCTCACAAAGCTGTAGCAAGTGTTGTTGTAGATGGGCAAGGTGTTGACCGGATGATCGCTCAACAAAGCCACCACGGCTGCAGCACAGGTCTTGCCGTGCTGATTGGCCATGTGGCCCGACTTGGGCATGCCCGGTGCGATCTGGATCGAGTCACCCAGCACGTGCACGTTTTTGGCGGCTTTGGACTCGAAAGTCAGAAAGTCCACTTCGCACCAGCGTTGATTGGCCGTGGCCAGGCCCGATTTGACCGCGATCTCGCCCGCACGCATGGCAGGAATCACATTCAGCACATTGGCCTTGACATCGTCGTTGAACTCGAACTTCAAGGTCTTGCCCGCCACATCCACATCGGTCACGTTGTGCTTGTTGCGGTATTCGACGATGCCTTTGTAGCGCTCGGTCCAGGCCTTTTTGAACAGCGGCCCTTTGGAGGTCACGTCGTCGTTGGCGTCCAGAATCAGCACCTTGCTCTTGGGCTTGGCTTTGCTGAAATAGTCGGCCACCTGGCAAGCGCGCTCGTAGGGACCGGGTGGGCAGCGGTAAGGCGCCAGCGGGATCGACATGGCGAACACACCGCCATCGGGCATGGCCTCGAGTTGTCGGCGCAAGGCCACAGTCTGTGCGCCCGCTTTCCATGCATGCAAAACCTGATCTTGGGCACCGGGCTTGTTCATGCCGGGCAAAGTCTCCCACATGAAGTCCACACCGGGCGAGACGATCAGGCGGTCATAGGGCAACTCGGCACCGCCGGCCAATTTGACCAGCCGCTTGTCGCTGTCAATGCTGAGCACACGGTCGCGCACCAGCTGCACACCGTGGCGCTTGACCAGGTTGTCATAGGGCGTGGTGATGTCTTCGATGGTCTTGCTGCCACCAATCACCAGGTTGGAGATGGGGCAGGAAATGAAGCTCGGATTGGGCTCGACCAGGCTCACCTGGATACCGTAGTTGGACCACATGCGGATGTATTTGGCGGCAGTGGCACCGGCATAGCCGCCACCGATCACCACCACCTTGGGGGCATGACCGCCCAAATTGGCACAAGCCGAAACCAAGCCCACAGTCCCCAAAGCGGAACCCGTTTGCAAAAAATGGCGACGTTGCATGTGGGGCTTCCTTATTTCTTTTGAGCAGCGAAATAGCCCGCAATGGCCACGATCTGTTCATCGCTGTAGCCTTTGGCCAGCTGCTGCATCACCGTGGCGGGCAAACGGCCGGTCTTGTAGTCCTGCATCTTTTGCACGATCAGCTCTTTGGGCACACCGGCCAAAGCCACCATGCCCGGCTGAGCCTGGCCCTGGGTGCCGTGGCAATTGGCACACGAAGCGGCCCAGCTGCGCACCTGCAGGGCATCGGGAGTTTGGGCATGGGCCAGCCCGCTCAGTGCCCAAGCGGTCAACAAGGTCAATGGAAGTTTCATGATGTCTCCAATCGAATGGGGGGCAGTTTAGCCCTCAACAAACACCCGCGCCTTGCGCGGTGTCAGCACCAGCGTCTCACCCTCTTTGAATTCCTGCTGGCGGTATTGCGAAGCCGACAGCTGGGCTTCGATGATCGCGTCCTTGCCAAAGTGGCTTTCCACCGGCTCCAGCTCCAGCCGGGCCACCGGCCCCACCACGATGGCGCGGGTCAGTTTGGCCACGATGCCTGTGTTGACACCACCGGGTGTGTAACGCGCCACGTCCAGATCGTGCGGGCGCACATAGGCAAAGGCCTTGGCATCCTGCACCTGCCCATGCTCGGGGCTGTCCAGACGGATGGCGTGCTGATCTGCACCGATCAGCATCTCGCCTTCGTGGGCGCGGCCATGGAACAGGTTCACATCGCCCAAAAAGCCATACACAAAGGGGCTGGCCGGGTGGTCCCACACGTCTTGCGGCGAGCCAATCTGCTCGATGTTGCCTTTGTTCATCAGCACCACGCGGTCGGCTACTTCCAGGGCCTCTTCCTGGTCGTGCGTCACAAAGATGCTGGTCACATGCAGCTCATCGTGCAGGCGACGCAGCCAGCGGCGCAACTCTTTACGCACCTTGGCGTCCAGTGCGCCAAAGGGCTCATCCAGCAGCAGCACCTTGGGCTCCACCGCCAGCGCACGGGCCAGCGCAATGCGTTGGCGTTGCCCGCCCGACAGTTGCGAGGGATAGCGGTCGGCCAGCCAATCGAGCTGCACCAGGCCCAGGAGTTCGTGCACCTTGCGCTTGATCTCGGATTCGCTGGGGCGCTCTTTGCGGGGCTTGACGCGCAGACCAAAGGCCACGTTCTCAAACACCGTCATGTGGCGAAAAAGTGCGTAGTGCTGGAACACAAAACCCACCTGGCGCTCGCGCACATGCACATGGGTGGTGTCTTCGCCGCTGAAGCCGATGGTGCCGCTGTCGGCCGTCTCCAGCCCCGCGATGATGCGCAGCAGCGTGGTCTTGCCGCAGCCCGACGGGCCCAGCAGTGCGACCAGCTCGCCCGACTCAATGTCGAGGCTGACCTTGTTCAGCGCGGTGAAGTCGCCGAATTGTTTGTTGACGTTGCGGATTTCGATGCTCATGGTTCAAATGCTTTCCGTCGGATTCAGACGATGGCGCCCGGCGTGGACGCGAGGGGACGCTCAGGCGGGATGTCGGCTGCGGCTTTCATGTCTTGCTCGTGACGCCACTCGATCACCGACTTGATGACCAAGGTCACCAAGGCCAGCAAAGCCAGCAGCGAAGCCACGGCAAACGCGGCGACCGATTGGTATTCGTTGTACAGAATTTCCACATGCAAGGGCATGGTGTTGGTCTGGCCACGAATGTGACCCGAAACCACCGACACCGCGCCGAACTCGCCCATGGCCCGCGCATTGCACAGGATGACGCCGTAAATCAAACCCCACTTGATGTTGGGCAGAGTGACGTACCAAAAGGTCTGCCAACCAGTGGCGCCCAGCACGATGGCGGCCTGCTCTTCGTCGTTGCCCTGCGCCTGCATGAGCGGGATCAACTCACGGGCGATGAAGGGGAACGTGACAAACACCGTGGCCAGCACGATGCCAGGCACCGCGAACACGATCTTGATGTCATGCGCCTGAAGCCAGGGGCCAAACCAGCCCTGGGCACCAAACATCAGCACATAGATCAAACCAGCCACCACGGGCGAGACCGAGAAAGGCAAATCCACCAGCGTGGTCAAAAAGGCCTTGCCTTTGAACTCGTATTTGGCAATCGCCCACGCAGCGGCCACACCGAACACCAAATTCAGCGGCACCGCGATCGCGGCCGTGATCAGGGTCAGGCGAATGGCCGACCAGGCATCGGGCTCATTGAGTGCTTCCACGTAAGCGCCAAAGCCTTTGCGCAAGGCTTCGGTGAACACCGCCGCCAAGGGCAAGACCAGAAACAGGAACATGAACACCAGCGCAATGCCGATCAGGCTGTAACGCACCCATGTGGGCTCGGTGGTGCCCGCTTGCGCGCGGCGTGCAGAAGTGTTGGCGCTCATGCCGGGGCTCCTGTGTGGCGACGCTGCCAGGCTTGCAGCGCGTTGATGACCAGCAGCAAAACAAAGGAGAACACCAGCATGACCAAGGCCACAGCGGTGGCGCCTGCGTAGTCGTATTGCTCGAGCTTGCCGATGATGATGAGTGGCGTGATCTCGGACACCATGGGCATGTTGCCCGCGATGAAGATGACCGAGCCGTATTCGCCAATGGCACGCGCAAAAGCCATGGCAAAACCCGTCAGCAGTGCCGGGGCAATCGAAGGAAAGATCACCTTGGTGAAGGTTTGCCATCGCGTGGCCCCCAGGCAGGTGGCGGCTTCTTCGAGTTCTTTTTCAGCGTCTTCCAACACCGGCTGCACCGTGCGCACCACAAAAGGCAAGCCGATGAAGATCAGCGCGATCACCACGCCATTGGGGTTGAAGGCCAGCACAATGCCCAGCGGCTCCAGGTACTGCCCCACCCAACCGTTGCCCGCCAGCAAGGCCGTGAGCGAGATGCCAGCCACCGCCGTGGGCAAGGCGAAAGGCAAATCCACCAAGGCATCCACGATTTTTTTGCCGAAGAAGTTGTAGCGCACCAGCACCCAGGCCACCAAGAGGCCAAACACCACATTCACCAGCGCCGCAATCAGCGATGCGCCAAAGGTCAGGCGGTACGCCGCCATCACGCGTGGCCCGGTCACAGCAGCCCAGAACTGCTCCCAGCTCAAAGTGAAGGTTTTGAAAAACAGCGCCGACAGGGGAATCAGCACGATCAGGCTCAGATAAAAAATCGTGAAGCCCAGGGTCAGATTGAACCCGGGCAACACTTTGGCTGGCGCCCGCCGTTTGGCAGGCGCCGCAATGGGCAATGCGGTCATGGGAGGAGAAACTTATTTGACGGTGTAGAGCTTGTCGAACTGACCACCGTCGTTGAAATGGACTTTTTGTGCTTCAGCCAAAGAGCCAAACAACTCCTGGACGGTGAACAGCTGGATCGGCTTGAAGGTGTTGGCGTACTTCTTGAGGATGGCCGGGTTGCGTGGGCGCAGCGCGTGCTTGGCAGCGATCTCTTGCGCTTCGTCTGAGTACAGGTAATTCAGATAGGCCTTGGCCAGATCGGCCGTGCCTTTTTTGGCCACGGTGCGCTCCACCACGGCCACAGGATTTTCGGCCACGATGCTGATCGAGGGGTGCACCGCATCGACCTTGCCCGCACCAAATTCGTTGTCCACCGACACCACTTCGGACTCGAAGGTCACCAGCACATCACCGATGTTGCGCTGCAAGAAGATGGTGGTCGCATCACGACCGCCCTTGGCCAACACCGGCACGTTCTTGTAGAGCTTGCCCACGAACTCGGCGGCCTGCGCATCGCTGGCGCCCTTTTTCTTGGCATAGCCCCAGGCGGCCAGATAAGCCATGCGGCCGTTGCCACCGGTCTTGGGGTTGACCACGATCACCTGAATGCCGGGCTTGGTCAGGTCGTCCCAGTCTTTGATGTTTTTGGGGTTGCCGTTGCGTGTGAGGAACAACATGGTCGAGCTGGTGGGCGAAGCGTTGTTTGGGAAGCGCTTTGGCCAATCCTTGGCCACCACGCCGGTGCTGGCCAGAAAGTCCACATCGGTGGTGGTGTTCATGGTCACCACGTCGGCCTCCAGGCCATCGTTGACGGCACGCGCCTGTGCGCTGGAGCCGCCATGGGCCTGGTCAATCTTGATGTCCTTGCCGGTGGTCTTTTTGTAGTTGGCGATGAAGGCGGCGTTGTAGTCCTTGTAAAACTCGCGCGCCACGTCGTAAGAGGCATTGAGCAAGGTCTGCGCGCTGGCAGCCATGCCAGACAAAGCCAAAGTGGCGGCCAGTGCGATGTGTGTGAGTTTTTTCATGCTGTTTCCATTTGAGATTCAGGGGTGCCGCTCCAGGAGCGGGCATCAGCGCCTGCCGTGCGCACTGGCGCAATTGTGGGCGTCTTGGCCTCAATCACAAACGAATCATTTGTAGTTTGCTTATGCCTTATTCGAGATAAACAATCCAAACATCAAACCAAGCAAGAAGATTAGGGTTAACCCTTGTTTTTGCTTGGCAACTGATAGACTTTGGCACTTGCTCCAAGTGTCCGTCTGCAGCGGCCGCCACTTGGTGACTGACCCACATCCGGAGTGCCCATGAGCCTTGCCCACCGCGTCCAGAATGCCGACCTCCACACCAAAATCATGTCTGCCGAGCAAGCGGCAGCGCTGATCCCGATCGGGGCCAACGTGGGCATGAGCGGCTTCACTGGCGCAGGCTACCCCAAGGCTGTGCCCCAAGCCTTGGCCGCGCGACTGGCCGCCCTGCATGCGGCCGGACAAACCCAGGCACGCATCGGCTTGTGGACCGGCGCCTCCACCGCGCCCGAACTGGACGGCGCACTGGCCCAAGCCCAAGGCATCGAGATGCGGCTGCCCTACCAGTCAGACCCCACCTGCCGCAAACTGATCAACGCCGGACAAATGCTCTACACCGACATGCACCTGTCGCATGTGGCGCAAGCGGCGTGGTTCGGTTTTCTGGGCAAGCTCGACGTGGCTGTGGTCGAAGTGGTGGGCATCTTGCCCGATGGCCGCTTGATCCCCTCCACCTCCGTGGGCAACAACAAGACCTGGCTTGACCAAGCTGACCACATCATTCTGGAAGTCAACCTGCACCAAAACCCGGCGCTGGCGGGCATGCACGACATTTACTATGGCACCCACCTGCCGCCGCACCGCCAGCCCATCCCCTTGGTCAAAACCAGTGACCGCATTGGCGAGCCTTATCTGCAATGCGATCCCGCCAAGGTGATCGCCGTCGTCATCACCGATCACCCGGACCGCAATTCGGCATTTGACGCACCCAACGAAGTGTCGTCCCACATCGCGGGCCACATCATCGACTTCCTGCAACACGAAGTGAAAGCCGGGCGCCTGCCCCCGGAGCTGCTGCCGGTGCAATCGGGCGTGGGCAACATCGCCAATGCGGTGCTGGCCGGACTCAACCAGGGCCCGTTTGAAAACCTCACGGCCTACACCGAAGTGCTGCAAGACGGCATGCTGGACATGCTGCGCTCGGGCAAGCTGAGCTTTGCATCGGCCACAGCCCTGTCGCTCAGCCCCGACGCCGCGGCCGAGTTCAACAGCAACATCGACTTTTACCGTCAGCGCATCGTGTTGCGCTCGCAAGAAATCAGCAACCACCCCGAACTGATCCGCCGTCTGGGCGTGATCGCCATGAACGCCATGATCGAGGCCGACATCTACGGCAACGTCAACTCCACCCACATCATGGGCTCCAGCATCATGAACGGCATTGGCGGCTCGGGCGACTTTGCGCGCAATGCCTACCTGTCGATTTTCATGAGCCCATCGCTGGCCAAAGGCGGCAAGATTTCCAGCATCGTGCCCATGGTCTCGCACCACGACCACACCGAGCACGATGTGCAAGTCATCGTGACCGAACAAGGCCTGGCCGACCTGCGCGGCCTGGCTCCCACGCAACGTGCACGACTGATCGTGGAGCGCTGCGCCCATCCATCGTTTCGCCCGCAACTGCTGGACTACATGGAGCGCGCTCGCCACAGCGGCGCGGGCCTGCACACGCCGCACCTGCTGGACGAAGCACTGAGCTGGCACAGCCGGTACTTGAAAACCGGGCAGATGTGAAGGTGACCGCTGCGGTGGCTTGGTAAGGTTCTTCCAAAAGACACCAGAAATTGGCGCCATGGAATGACTTTGGGGCATTTCGGCTTTTATAATCTGCGGCTTCGTGTGGGACCATAGCTCAGTTGGTAGAGCAGCGGACTTTTAATCCGTTTGTCGTGGGTTCGACCCCCGCTGGTCCCACCACTCACAAAGTCAAAACACCCAGTGCTCACGTGCTGGGTGTTTTTTTATGGGCGTTTGAAACCCTGCGCACACGCGGCCTGCACTTTGTTCTCACGCTGAGCCAGCATTAAAAATGAGCGGGCTGGTCAAACAACTGCAGTTGGTGGGCAAGCGACAAGCCGCAGCAGCGCACTGGTTGACGGAACTTGCCGCCGCAAAGCCACAAACCCTCCACTTGCGAGACGGTGAAGTGGTTGTGTACAGACGCAGCCGCAGCCTGCTCTATCAATGCCGCTTCAAACTTGCAGACGGGACTTGGCACCGCCAGACAACAGGCAAAGCCAGCGTAGAACACGCCATCGCCCGTGCGTGTGACTTGTATGACGAAGCCAGATACCGTCAACGGCTGGGTTTAGCACACCAAACACACTCGTTTGCACAAATAGCGGGGGTGACACTGGCAGAACTGCGCTTGAAGATTGACGCAAGTATTGGCAGGACCTCATACACAGACTACGTCAACTGCATTGAAAAGTATTTCCTGCCCTACTTTGCGGAACGGCGATTGGAGGAACTGACGCACATAGACATCAAAGAGTTTGAGTTGTGGCGTGACAGGCAGATGCAACGTGTGCCCAAAACATCCACGCTGATGAACTTTGCCAGTGCTTGGAACAGGCTTGTGGCAGTGGCTGTGGAACGCGGCTACATCAGCGAACGTGTGCCCGTGCCCAAACTCACAACAAAAGGTGCAAAGGGCAAGACACGACCAGGCTTTAGCGAAGACGAGATCAAAACATTGCTGGCATATATGACAACTTGGCAGCACGGTGGCACACGCGACACGGAGCGTGAAATCCGCCAATTACTGCGTGACTATGTGGAGATGTTGCTGCTGACGGAAATGCGGCACGGCACAGAAGCAATGGGCATCTGCTGGCGGCACATTGAATGGCACACAGACAAGGGCGTCAGGTACTTGCGTATTTGGGTTGATGGCAAAACAGGCGGGCGTTGGCTCATTGCCAAGCACCGTGCTGTGGATGTTTTAAAGCGACTACACGCACGACAAACGGACATTGCATCCGTACCGTTTGAAGACTTGTTTGCAACCCGTGTGCCACACAAGTTGTTCCGCATCAGCAACGGCTATCAACCCGTCAGTTTGAACGGCACGTTTAGGCGATTGATGCGTGACAGTGAATTGTTGAAGGACGATGCGGGACTGACGCGAACGCTGTATTCATTGCGTCACACCTACGCCACTTTGGAACTGCTGCGTAACGGCACGGACATACACACCTTGTCCAAGCAGATGGGCAACTCTGCGGCAATGATTGAGCGGCACTACAGCAAGTTGACTGCGACGATGGCTGCAGATAGGTTGGCTTGATCGCTGTGTGGATGTCGTTTAAAACGTCAGCGCAAGTGTCGATTGAATTGACGCTTGGGCCAGCCACACCCTTTCTTGAGAAAGCACGCCCCACAAGCTGCGATGACTTGAGCGGGCAATAGACAACTTTAGCAATCTTCAAAATTCTTGTTTATAAATTCTTAAAGCGTATGATGGTTGCGAATCACTAAAAACACTAAAAATCATATGCTCAACAAGATCAAACTAGCTTTAGCCGTGAGTTCAATGGGACTCTTGTTTGCGTGCGGTGGGGGTGGCACGATCTCGCAGGCAGGTGATGGTTGGCAAGTGAGCAGCGGATTGGCTCAAAAAGGTCCTTTGTTGCGCGGTTCTAGTGTGACCGTTGCCGAATTGAGCACCACTACATTGCAGCCCAGCGGTAAAACTTACCCCTTTGAGGTGCTTGACGATTCAGGTACGTTCAAGCCTACCAACATCACATTCACCAGTTCATATCTTGAGAGCACTGCACAGGGCTACTACTTCAATGAGCTGACAGGCGCGAAGTCATCAGATATGGTGTTTCTTCGAGGCTTGAGTAATTTGGCCACGGGGCAGGACACGGCGGTCAATGTGAATGTGCTGAGTTCTTTTACCGATCAAAGAATTAGGAATCTATTCAATACAGTACCAAAGAAGACGTTTGCAGTGGCTCGTCCACAAGCCGAAAAAGAGTTGCTGGCTGGTTTTTACATCTACAACGCAGTTGATTTGATGCCAGGAACGACGGTCGGAGGCGTGGTGCAACCCAAGTCGTTTATGGAGATGGATCTAAGCAAGAAGCGAGCGTCTGATCAGATCCTTGCGGCCATCTCAGCCGTTGTCGTGACGGCTGGACAGACTGGCAGTGGTGTTAATTACCTGATTAACCAGATCGAGACGGATTTGGCTGATGATGGATTGCTCAACAACAGCACGAAGTTTCCCGTGAGCGTGGCTTCCCAGCTGAACGCGGCAGTGCAGACCACTGACTTTGCAGCGGCGGCACGAAATCTGAATGCTTTCTATGGCACTACGTATACCTCAACAGATTTATCACAATGGTTGGACACAAGTGGTGGCGTCGATCAGGTCATTGATAAGTTCAAATTCATTTTTACTAATGTGCAGTCTGGAGTTGAAAGTAAGTCGCCAATTTATATTGCAAGTACTGATGACGTTGGTCAATGCTTTACTGTAACCAATGGAAAGCTTTACAAAGCAAATGTTTTCCAAGCTAGTCCAATTAAAGCAACGAAAGGTGATTCATTTTCCGTCGGGTTAATTGGCTCTGGTACTGCATTTATTCAAAGATTTTCTGCTGTAAATGGATTGTGTCCGTCAACTGCGCCAAATACTGGAACCATCCGAATTGTCAAATATTCAACCAACGGATTGAGATCAGCTGGTTCATTGGTTAAAGACTACACAAATGGCTTGACTTGGGTATCTGATACAAATTTATTTGGAACACTTTCTGCAAAAAATCCAAACTATAATGCATATATTGCAGGTATTTTTAGTTCCTCGGAAGGTAAGATTCAGGATATTAATGGCGTGCATAATTTGACTATTTCCGATTTTGATCAATACAATAACAACATGAGTTGGTGGGGTGCTAGGGCATTTGTAAATTACCTGAATTCAATGAAATATCAAGGATTCAGTGATTGGCGATTGCCAAATGATATTGAAATCTCAAGACTTTTCTATAGTCAACTTGGTCAAGTTCTGGGGCAGCCTATTACGACTACTCACAATGGAGATTATTCATTGTTCCAAAATGTGCAATGGGGAATTATTCAAACGGGCACATATTGGACATCAAATGATTTAGGAGCCATAGTGAAATTTTATGCAGCCACTGATATTTCGCCTGGAGTTATAGGCGTGTACTATAAAAATGGTGCATACGCGACAATGATCACTAGGACTGGTATTCAGTAGGCTCGAACGGTGACTTGGGCAACCCACGAGCACACGCGCCGACCGAGGCCTTGGCAGACAATCGGGCCTTCGACAACGCCCTTTCACAGGAGCCCTGCCATGCCGTTTTTCGTTGACACTTCGCCACCCGGACACTGCATCTTTTGCAAACTGGTCAGCAAAGAGATTCCCGCCTCCATCGTGTTCGAAGACGATCAAACGCTGGCTTTCATGGACTTGGGGCAGGTCAATCCAGGCCATGTGCTGGTGGCCAGCAAACGCCATGCGGCCACCTTGCTGGACCTGAGCGCCGACGAAGCCGCCGCCGTGATGCGCAGCGCCTACCGCGTGGCACAAGCCATTTCAGCGACCTTTGATCCGCCCGGCTTGACCTTGCTGCAAGCCAATGGCAAAGAAGGCGACCAAACGGTGTTCCACTTCCACATGCATGTGGTGCCGCGCCATGCCCATGATGGCATCGCCCTGACCTGGCCGCGCAAGGAGCCGCCGCGCGAGGTGCTGCGAGCCCATGCGCAGCGTTTGATACAGGCTCTGAACCCGCTCTGACCGATCCCTCAGTGTCATCCCGGGCGAAGACCCGGGATCCATGCCCGCATGCCTTTAATGCCGAGGCTGCCGCAAAGTGCGGCTGAGCAAGATCACCGGAATGAGCCCCACCAGCACCAGCGCCAGCGAAGGCAAAGCCGCCTCACCCAGCCGCTCGTCGCGCGCCAGCTGGTAGGCCACCACGGCCAGGGTGTCGCTGTTGAAAGGCCGCAGCACCATGGTGGCGGGCAACTCTTTCATCACGTCTACAAACACCAGCAAGGCGGCGGCCACCGTGGTGCGCTGGAGCAAGGGCGCATGCACCCGGCGCAGCAGCCCCCAACCGGTCACGCCCAGCATGCGGGCCGAATCGTCCAGGCTGGCCGGAATGCGTGCATAGCCGCTTTGGACCGACTGCAGCGCCACCGCACAAAAGCGCACCAGGTAAGCCCACACCAGGCCCAAAGAGGTGGCCGTGATCCACGCGCCAGCCGACGATGCAGGCCAGGTCTGCTGGATCCAGCCCACGGGCAAGAGCAAACCCACCACCACCACCGCGCCGGGAATGGCGTAACCCAGGCCCACCAACTGGATGGCCGAGCGGCTGATGCGGTCAGCACGCGTGCGCACACTGAAGGCCAGCGCCAGCGCCACCCCCACGGCCAGCACCGCGGTCACGGCACCCAGACGCAAGCTGGTCAAGGCCCATTGCCCAAAACGGTCCCAGGGCAGCTCGGTCGCCTCACCCGCCAAGGCCCGCAGCATGATCAGCACCGGCAGCACAAAACCCAGCAACACCGGCAGCGTGCACACGGCCCAGGCCAGCAGCCGACGCCAGCCGTCAAGCCGCACAGGCTGTGCCTCGGCAGAGCCCTGACGACCGCCGCGTCCCTGGTTGAAGCGCATGCGCTTTTGAGCGCGTTGCTCCAGCTGCAGCAAGACCACCACCACCGCCAGCAACACCGTGGCCAGCTGGGCTGCGGCAATGCGGTTGTGCATCGACAGCCAGGCTTTGTAAATGCCTGCGGTGAAGGTCTGGATGCCGAAGTAGCTGGACACCCCGAAGTCGGCCAGCGTCTCCATGAGCGCCAGCGCCACGCCCGCGGCCACCGCAGGCCGCGCCAGCGGCAAGGCGATCTCGCGGATGCGGCGCGGCAGCGGTGCGCCCAGCAAGCGGGCCGCCTCCATCAGACCGGCAGCGCGTTCCACCAGTGCGGTGCGGGCCAGCAAATACACATACGGGTACAGCGCCAGCGTGAACACCAGCGCCGCGCCCCAGACACTGCGCACATCGGGCCACAAGCGGCCTTGCAGGCCCAGCGCTTCGCGCAAAGCCATTTGCAAGGGGCCGCTGAACTGCAAAAAGTCGGTGTAGGCATAAGCCACCACATAAGCGGGCATGGCCAGCGGCAAGAGCAGCAACCATTCAAAAACGCCTCGCCCAGGAAAATCAAACAGCGTGACCAAGGCCGCTGTGGCCAAGCCCAGCACCGTCACGCCCACCGCCACCATCAGGCACAGGCCCAGCGTGGTCAGCGCGTACTCGGGCAACACGGTGCGCGCCATCTCCAGCAAGATGTCGGCGCTGGCCCCAGTCCACTGCAGCCAGGAGCCGAGCACGGTCAACACCGGCAAGGCCAAAGCCAGTGCCAACAGGGCGTAAAGCAAGGAAGGAAGGCCCGATGAACGGCGGGCCAAAGTTCGCAACATATCGCAAGGATTGTAGAAGGCGAAGACTCAGGGTCTATCCCCCACTTCCGTCACCCCGGGCGAAGACCCGGGGTCCATCTCCCCTGCGGTCATGGATCCCGGATCCAGTCCGGGATGACTGCATCAAGACGTCCATACGAAACCGCCTATGAACTTGTCACCCCAGGTAACGCCCCAGAGGCCAGCACCAGCTTCTGTCACCCCGGGCGAAGACCCGGGGTCCATCTCCCCTGCGGCCATGGATCCCGGATCCAGTCCGGGATGACCGTGATCTCCCTACAATCAAGCCCATGTTTCTCGAGCTCAGCCAACTGGACATCCAATACCCCGGTCGCCCCGTGCCCGCCGTGCAGGGCGTGAACCTGAGCCTGCGTGCGGGCGACATTGGCGTGTTGATCGGACCGTCTGGCTGCGGCAAAACCACCTTGCTGCGCGCCGTGGCGGGCCTGGAGCCGGTCTCGGGCGGCAAGGTCTTGCTGTCCCACCGCGTGGTCAGCGAAGCAGGCCACACCGTGCCCGCCGAAGAACGCCGCATCGGCATGGTGTTCCAGGACTACGCCCTCTTTCCCCACATGGACGTGGGCCGCAATGTGGGCTTTGGCATTGAACACCTGCCCAAAGCCGAACGCGCTGGGCGTGTGGCCGAAGTGCTGGCACTGGTTGGCCTGGAAGGCGCAGAAAAACGCTTCCCGCATGAACTGTCCGGCGGCCAACAGCAACGCGTGGCCCTGGCCCGCGCCCTGGCACCCAAGCCGGATTTGCTTTTGCTGGACGAGCCGTTTTCCAACCTTGACATCGACCTGCGCGAACGCCTGGCGCAAGAGGTGCGCAACATCCTCAAAGCCGCCCAAGCCACAGCCCTGCTGGTCACGCACGACCAGCTTGAAGCCTTTGCCATCGGCGATGTGATCGGCGTGATGAACGAAGGCCAGCTGCACCAGTGGGACGACGCCTACAGCCTGTACCACCGCCCGGCCACCCGCTTTGTGGCGGATTTCATCGGGCACGGCGTCTTCACCCCTGCCACGCTGCGCGAGGTCAACGGCCAAGTGGTGGTCGACACCCCGGTGGGCGAGTTGACCGACGTGGCCGAATGCCCCCTGCCCTGCGCGTTTGAAGGCGGGCAATGCGATGTGCTGCTGCGTGCCGACGACATCGTGCACGACGACCATGCGCCGGTGAAAGCCGAGATCATCCGCAAGGCATTTCGCGGCTCGGAGTTTTTGTACACCTTGCGCCTGGCCAGCGGCGACTTGCTCATGGCCCACGTGCCCAGCCACCACGACCACAAACTGGGTGAATGGATCGGCATCCGCGCCGAAGTGGACCACGTCGTCACCTTCAACCGCGCCTGCCCGGTCAACAACCGCGACCTGTGCCAAATGCCTTGCGCCAAAGCCGAAGCCTGCGAACACACCGACCCGCAATACCAGCCAGTCAAGTTCGTTGAAGGTCCGGCCCCCGTGTAGGTCGGCGGCTTCAGCCCCGACATGGACCTTGGCCCAAACACGCCACGTCAGCGCTGACGCTGCGACCTACGAAGCGTCGCGCAAGCGGATGATGTCCTGACGCAGATCGTGCGCCCAAGCTCGGCGGTCGCGGCCGTTGGCGGTTTGGGGTTCGCCAAAGTGCACCACAGCGGTGATGCGCGATGCGGTCAGCGTGCGCCACATGGAGCCGACCAAGGTGTCATCACCGATGTAACACGGCGCATAGCTGGGCTGGCCAGAAGCCGCATCGATGAATTTGAGCGACATGGGCTGCACAGGCGCATCGGCCTGGATGGCCGACTGGATCAGGTTGGCATGAAAGGGCAGCAAGTCGCGGCCATCGCTGGTGGTGCCCTCCGGAAACACGGCAACCACATCCCCGTCCTTCATGGCATCGGCCATGTCCTTGACCATGCGCAAAGCGTCTTTGCGGCTGGCACGTTCGATGAAGAGCGTCGCAGAGCCGGTGGCCAGTGTGCCGATCAACGGCCACTGGCGGATGTCCGACTTGGCCACAAAGCGGCAATGCCGCGCCGCATGGATGACCGAAATGTCCAGCCACGAGATGTGGTTGGCCACCATCAAGGCAGGGCCGTTCAGCACCGGCTGGCCCAGCACCTTCAGGTGGATGTCCCACAGTGCCAGAAACTGCAAGGCCCAAGCCTGCACACGCATTTCGCGCTGCTCGGCGCTGAGCTGTGGAAAGTGGGCGTAAATCCACCACATGCCCATGACCACGTGCCACAGGCCGCGCAGGAGTTTCCAGATCGCACGCAGTGATTGCATCATGCGCTCATGTTCAGGTCATCCTCGGGCTTGACCCGAGGATCCATGGATTCCCGATCAAGTCGGGAATGACCGAAAACATCCGAGTGATAGGCATCATCCGAATGACACACACGTCCGGAGAACAAATTTCAAGCCTCGAACGCCACATGCCCGCCCACCAAGGTGGCCAACACCCGGCCGGGCAATTCATAGCCCGAGAACGGTGTGCTCTTGCCCTGGCTGCGCAAAGCAGCTTCGGTCACGGGCCAGTGGCCTTCGTCCGACAGCACGCACACATCGGCCACACCGCCCACGGCCAGTCGGCCCACCGAGTCCTGCAAGGTGCCCAGTGACGATCCCAGCACGCGGGCCGGATCGGCGGTGATGCGCGAGAGCACCTGGGTCAGGGGCACGCCTGTGTCTTGACCCCACTTGAGGGCCAGGCTCCACAGCAGTTCCATGCCGGTGGCACCGGGCTCGGCTTCGGCAAAAGGCAGGGCCTTGGCGTCGGCATCGACCGGGGTGTGGTCGGACACCAGCGCATCCAGCGTGCCATCGGCCAGACCCGCACGCAGGGCGTCACGGTCACGCTGCTGGCGCAACACCGGCGTCAGGCGCGCACGGCTGTCAAAGTAACCCATGTCGTTGTCGGTCAGGTGCAGCGAATTGATGCTGACATCGGCTGTGACCGGCAGGCCCTCGGCCTTGGCCTGGCGGACCAGTTCCACGCCCTGGGCGCTGCTGATGCGGCACAGGTGCACGCGGGCACGGGTGCTGCGCACCAGCTCAAAAATTGTGTGCAGGGCAATCGTCTCGGCCGCGACCGACACGCCCGACAAACCCATGCGTGTGGCCAAGGGGCCACTGGCGGCCACACCTTTGCCCAGGTGCAGCTCTTGCGGGCGCAACCAGACGGTGAAGCCAAAGGTGCTGGCGTATTGCAAGGCGCGTTGCAACACCTGGGTGCTGGGGATCGGCACCTCGGCCTGACTGAAACCCACGCAACCGGCAGCCGTCAACTGGACCATCTCGGTCAGCACATCGCCTTTCAGGCCTACCGTGAGTGCGCCCAAAGGCAGCACACGGGCCTGGTGCAGTTTCTCGGCGCGGTAGCGCAGCATCTCGACCAAACCGGGCTCGTCGAGCACCGGCTCGGTGTCGGGTGGGCAGACCAGGCTGGTCACACCACCGGCCACGGCAGCGGCCATCTCGCTTTCGAGCATGCCTGCGTGTTCCTGGCCGGGCTCGCGCAGGCGCGAGGCCAGGTCCACCAGACCGGGGGCCACGATGCAAGCCTTGGCGTCGATCACGCGATTGGGCGCGAAGTCGGCCGGGACCTTGCCCATGGCCACCACGCGGCCTGCAGCAATCGCCAAATCGGCCATTTGGTCAAAGCCGCTGGCGGGGTCGATCACGCGGCCGTTTTGAATCAGGATTTTCATGACTGCTCTCCGCCGGGCCGCCCCAAGGAGCGCAGGGCCCCCTTGGGGGGCAGTGAGTACACGAAGTGACGAACGTGGGGGTACATATTTTTTCCTTATGCCTCGTTGCCCGCGACGATGCTCATCACCGCCATGCGCACCGCGATGCCGAAGGTCACCTGCGGCAAGATCACGCTTTGCTGACCGTCCACCACGGCGGAGTCGATCTCGACACCGCGGTTGATCGGGCCCGGGTGCATGACGATGGCGTCCGGCTTGGCCAGTTGCAGTTTTTCGGGCGTCAAGCCAAAGCTCTCGAAGTATTCCTGGCTGGAAGGCAGCAGTGCGCCGCTCATGCGCTCGTTTTGCAGGCGCAGCATGATGACCACGTCGCAGCCTTTGATGCCTTCTTCCAGGTTGTTGAAGACGCGCACGCCCATCTGGGCCATGTCGGCAGGCACCAAGGTCTTGGGGCCGACCACACGCACTTCGGCGCAACCGAGTGTGGTGAGCGCATGGATGTCCGAGCGCGCCACACGCGAGTGCAACACGTCCCCCACGATGGCGACGGTGAGGTTGGAAAAATCCTTCTTGTAGTGCCGGATGGTGTACATGTCCAGCAGCGCCTGCGTGGGGTGGGCGTGACGCCCATCACCGGCGTTGACCACGTGCACATGCGGCGCCACGTGTTGGGCGATCAGGTAGGGCGCGCCCGATTCGCTGTGGCGCACCACAAAGATGTCAGCGGCCATGGCGCTCAGGTTGGCGATGGTGTCGAGCAGCGACTCGCCCTTGCTGGCTGACGAGCGTGCGATGTCGAGCGTGTAGACATCGGCTGACAGGCGGGTGGCCGCGATGTCGAAGGTGGTGCGGGTGCGGGTGCTGTTCTCGAAGAACAGGTTGAACACGCTCTTGCCGCGCAAGAGGGGCACCTTCTTCACTTCACGGTCATTGACACTCACAAAGCCCTGTGCGGTGTCGAGGATGTGCGTCAGGATGTCCTTGGACAGGCCTTCGGTGGAGAGCAGATGGATCAGCTCGCCGTTCTTGTTGAGTTGGGGGTTGTTGCGTTTGTAGAGCATATTCTTTTCACCTCAATCAGGCTTTGTTCTCCACGTCAAAACTGAAGCGCCCTGCCGCATCGCGGGCCAGCGCCAGCGATTGCGTCTCGGGCAGGGCCACGCGGGCAGCGGCATAGTCGGCCTGCACCGGCAGCTGTCGGCCACCGCGATCGACCAAGACCGCCAGCTGCACGCGCGCGGGGCGGCCGTAGTCAAAAATTTCGTTGAGCACGGCGCGGATGGTGCGGCCTGTGTAGAGCACATCGTCGAGCACCAAAATGTCCGCGCCATCGACCTCGAAGGGCAAGTGGGTTTGTCCGCCTGCCGACAGGCCGCGCTGGGCGTAGTCGTCCCGGTGCATGACCGAGGACACCTGGCCCGACTCACCGGCCAGGCCCAGGTCGCGCTGCAGGCGCTCGGCCAGCCAGGCGCCGCCCGAGGTGATGCCCACCAGGCGTGTATTGGCTTGGCACAAGCTGCGCACACCGCGCAGCAGCTCCAGGTACAAGGCCTCGGCATTCAGGGCGAGTGCGCTCATGGCAGGCTCCTTAAAAATTGGTCAAGAATGATCGCCGCCGCAGCGGCATCGGCGTCTTTGGCGCCATAGGAATGGGCTTCGGTGGTGGTGTAACGCTCGTCCACCTCGTACACCGGCAAGCCAAAACGGCCACGCAGCTGGCGGCCGAACTTGCGAGCGCGCAGGGTGTTTTCGTGTTCGCCGCCATCGGGGTGGGTGGGAACGCCGATCACCAGGGCGTCGGGCTGCCACTCCTGGATGCGTTTGGCGATGTGCGCAAAGCGGGCATCGCCCTCGGCGGCAATGGTGCCTTGCGGTGTGGCCGACTTCATCAGGCGGTTGCCCACGGCCACGCCGGTGCGCTTGAGGCCATAGTCGAAGGCCAGAAAACTTTGTTGCGATGCGGGCACGGTGGTGTCGGGGGCGCTGCTCATGCGTGCCCCGCTTCTGGCGACAGCATCCAGCTTTTGAGGCCCAGCAAATCCAGAGCGCGGTCGTAGCGCTCGGCCATGGGCACGTCAAAGATCACATCGGCCGATGCGGGCACGGTGAGCCAGGTGTTTTCGGCCAGCTCCGATTCGAGCTGCCCCTCGCCCCAGGACGAATACCCCAGCGTGACCAGCACGCGGCGCGGACCGGCTCCGGAAGACAGGGCTTCGAGCACATCGCGCGAAGTGGTCATCTCCAGCCCCCCGGGCACAGCGAGGGTGGAGGCGTAAATCGAGCTGCCATCTTCCTGGGGGTTCTCCATGCGCAAGGGGTCGTGCAGCACAAAGCCGCGCTCGGTCTGCACCGGACCACCGTGCGAGACCGGGTTTTGCACCAGGTCTTCGCGGCGCAGCGGCAAGTCCACCTTGTCAAACAGGTGGCGCATGCTGATGTCGGCAGGTTTGTTGATGATCAGGCCCATGGCACCGCGTGGGCTGTGCTCGCACATGTAGACCACGCTGCGGGCAAAAGTCTCGTCCTCCAACCCGGGCATGGCGATCAGGAAATGATGCTTGAGGTCAATGGAGGCACAATCGGTCATGCGCTGATTTTAACGGCCCCGCCCCCGAGGGACGGCCACCCGGCGCACTTATTGACCCAACCGGACGAGCTGTCATGGAAACCCCATTTTCGAGTGGCTTGGTGTGGCTGCGGCGCGACCTGCGCGTAGCCGACCATGCCGCGCTGTACCACGCGCTCAAACACTGCCAACGGGTGCATGTGGCCTTCGTGTTCGACACCGCCATTCTGGACAAACTGCCCCGCGCCGACCGCCGCGTCGAGTTCATCCGCGAATCGCTGGTCGAAGTCGATGCCCAACTGCGCCAATTGGCCGGACATGCGCAGGCGGGCCTGATCGTGCGCCACGGCGTGGCGCAAGACAAGATACCCAAACTGGCCCACCACCTGCAGGTGCAAGCGGTGTTTGCCAACCACGACGACGAGCCCGAGGCGCTGGCGCGCGACATCCAGGTGCGCGGTCACCTGGCCGACCACGGCATCGTGCTGCACACCTACAAGGACCATGTGATTTTTGAGCGCCACGAGGTGCTGACCCAGGTGGGCAAGCCTTTTGCGGTGTTCACGCCCTACAAAAACGCCTGGCTCAAGAAAATCACCCCATTTGACCTGAAGGCCTACCCGGTCGAGAAATACGCCCATCACCTGGCCCCGCGCCCGGACAACCTGGCCCAGCCTGTACCCGCATTGCAGGACATCGACTTTGAAACCACCAACCTGAAGGCCCTGAAAATCCCGACGGGCGAATCCGGTGGTCAGGCTTTGCTGGCCGATTTTCTGACCCGCATTGACCATTACGAAGACACACGCAACTTTCCGGCCGTCAAGGGGCCAAGCTACCTGAGCGTGCACCTGCGCTTTGGCACCGTGTCGATCCGCCAGCTGGCCCGCGAGGCCCATGCGCGCATGACGGCGGGCAGCGCGGGCGCGGCGGTATGGCTGTCCGAGCTGATATGGCGCGACTTTTATGTGCAGGTGCTGCACAACTTTGCGCATGTGGGGCGCGGCGAGAGCTTCAAGCCCGACTACGACACCATCAAGTGGGAGCATGGCACGCATGCCCACAAGCTGTTTGACGCCTGGTGCCAGGCCCGCACCGGCTACCCGCTGGTGGACGCGGCCATGCGCCAACTCAACCAGACCGGCTACATGCACAACCGCCTGCGCATGGTGGTGGCGAGCTTTTTGGTCAAAGACTTGGGGCTGGACTGGCGTTGGGGCGAGCGCTACTTTGCCGAGCACCTGAACGACTTCGACTTGTCGGCCAACAACGGCGGCTGGCAATGGGCCAGCTCCAGCGGTTGCGATGCGCAGCCCTACTTTCGCATCTTCAACCCGATCAGCCAAAGCGAGAAGTTTGATCCCGAGGGCAAGTTCATCCGCCGCTATGTGCCCGAACTCACACAACTGCCCACCGCCGCCCTGCACGCGCCCTGGCTGGCCAAACCCCTCGAGCTGCAAACCGCCGAGGTGGTGATCGGCAAGACCTACCCGGCCCCCATCGTGGACCACGCTGAGGCCCGCGAGAAAACGTTGACGCGCTACGCGGTGGTCAAGAAAAAAGCCGCCTGATCAGGCGGCTTGTGCACGGTTCTGTGCGCCCGCGATCAGATCGCCACCATCTCGAAATCTTCTTTGCGGGCCGCGCATTCGGGGCAAGTCCAGTTCATGGGCACGTCTTCCCATTTGGTGCCGGGCGCAATGCCGTGCTCGGGGTCGCCCTCGGCTTCGTCGTAAATCCAGCCGCAAATCAGGCACATCCAGGTTTTGTGTTCCATCACAGTGTCGCAATCAGAGAGTCGAATAGAATGATTTGCATTGTATCGGGCCGCGCTGTGCGCCCGGCTGAAGACCTTCTGAAGCCCACTGCAATCCGCTTTCATGACCGATCACAACCCTGACACCCCCACCCTCGACACCGACGCAGCAGACGCCGAAGAGTCGGCCGGTTTGGCCTGCATTCTGTCGTTCAATGCCAACGACCCCAGCGGTGCTGGCGGCCTGACTTGCGATGCCACGGCCATGGCCTCCGTCGGAGCACACTGCCTGCCGGTATGCACTGGCGCCTATGTGCGCGACACCAGCAGCATCACCGACTTTTACCCGCTGGACGAAGAAGCCGTAGACGACCAGGCCCGCACCGTGGCCGAGGACATGCCGGTGCAAGTCATCAAGGTCGGCTTTGTGGGCACGCCCGAAAGCCTGGCCATCATTGCCGAGCTGGCCGACGACTACGACGGCGTGCCGGTGGTGGCCTACATGCCCAATCTGTCGTGGTGGGAAGACCACAAGATCGACGCTTACCTGGACGCCTTCCGCGAATTGCTGTTGCCGCAAACCAGCGTGCTGGTGGGGCACCACAGCACCTTGCGCCGCTGGCTGCTGCCCGACTGGAGTGGCGAGCGCAACCCCGGCCCACGCGACATCGCCAAGGCTGCTTCCGAGCTGGGCGTGCCCTACACCCTGGTGACCGGTCTGCCTTTGCCGGAGCAACACATCGACAACGTCCTGGCCTCACCCGAGACGGTGATCAGCCACGAAAAGTTCGAGCACATCGAGGCGGTGTTTGCCGGTGCAGGCGACACGCTGACCGCCGCTCTGGCCGCCTTGCTGGCCACCGGCATGGACTTGCCCGAAGCCACCAACGAAGCACTGCACTACCTGGACCGATGCCTGGACGAAGGCTTTCGGCCCGGCATGGGCCAGGTCATTCCGGACCGCCTGTTCTGGGCGCTGCCCGAGGGCGAAGAAACCGACGATGAAGAAGAAGGCCCCGATGTGCACCCCGGTGCGGATTACTTCGAAGTGCCTTTCAACGAAACCAAACACTGATATTTGAGACCCGACATGACCGACCGCAACCAAGAACTGTTTGACCGCGCAGCCAAAGTGATCCCCGGTGGCGTGAACTCGCCCGTGCGTGCCTTTCGCGCCGTGGGCGGTACACCGCGCTTTGTGCAGCGCGCGCAGGGCGCCTACTTCTGGGACGCCAATGGTCAGAAATACATCGACTACATCGGCTCCTGGGGCCCGATGATCCTGGGCCACGGCAACCCCGTGGTGCTCGAAGCCGTGCAAAAAGCGGCCCTCGACGGCTTCTCGTTTGGTGCGCCCACCGAGCGCGAGATCGAGTTGGCCGAAGAAATCCTCAAGCACGTGCCCTCCATGGAGATGGTGCGCCTGGTCAGCTCGGGCACCGAAGCGGGCATGAGCGCGCTGCGCCTGGCACGCGGCGCGACTGGCCGCAGCAAGATCATCAAGTTCGAAGGCTGCTACCACGGCCACGCCGATGCACTGCTGGTCAAGGCTGGCTCGGGCCTGGCCACCTTTGGCAACCCCACCAGCGCCGGAGTGCCGCCCGAGGTGGTGCAGCACACCCTGGTGCTCGAATACAACAACATCGAACAGCTCGAAGAAGCCTTCAAGCTGCACGGCAAAGAACTGGCCTGCGTGATGATCGAGCCGATCGCAGGCAATATGAACTTTGTGCGCGCCAGCGTGCCTTTCATGAAGCGCTGCCGCGAGCTGTGCACCGAATACGGCGCGCTGTTCGTGTTCGACGAAGTGATGACGGGCTTTCGCGTGGCGCTGGGCTCGGCACAGAGCGTGTACGCCAAAGCCATTCCTGGCTTCAAGCCTGACCTCACGGTGCTGGGCAAGGTGATTGGTGGCGGCATGCCGCTGGCGGCCTTTGGCGGTCCGCGCGAGATCATGTCCCAATTAGCCCCCACCGGCCCGGTGTACCAGGCAGGCACGCTGAGCGGCAACCCGGTCGCCACCGCTTGCGGTTTGGCCACCTTGAAAGAAATTGCCAAGCCCGGTTTCTGGGAGGCCTTGAGCGCCCGCACCCAAAGCCTGGTCGATGGCCTCAAGGACGCAGCGGCCAAGGCCGGTGTGCCCTTTGCCGCCGATTGCCAGGGCGGCATGTTCGGCTTCTTCCTCTTGCCCGAGCTGCCACAGAACTACGCCAAGGTCATGACCAGCGACAGCCCCAAGTTCAACAAGCTCTTCCATGGCCTGCTGGACCGCGGCGTGTACATCGCCCCTGCGCTGTACGAAGCCGGTTTTGTGAGCGCCGCCCACACCGATGCCGACATTGCGGCCACAGTGCAAGCGGCCAGCGATGTGTTCAAAACGCTCTGAACCCATGAAACACCTGGCTGGCCTTGTCTGTGTGGGTGGGGTGGCCTTGCTGTGTGCGCCTGCGCACGCCGAGTTCGACGCCAGCCGCCTTTGGCTCAACGCCGGGTTCTACTCGGCCCACTTTGACACGGACAAAGGCCTGCGCAACGCCAACCCGGGTCTGGGCTTTGAGTACCGCATGAACGACGACTGGTCTGCCACCGCTGGGCGCTTCATCAACAGCGACAACGCACACTCCAGCTATGTGGGTGCCTACTACCAGCCCTGGCGCCTGGGTCCTGTGAAACTCGGCGTGGTAGGCGGGGCCTTCAATGGCTACCCCAAAGCCTTCAACGGCGGCTGGTTCCCGGCGATCATTCCGACCGCGAGCCTTGAAAACGGCCACTGGGGCCTGAATATGGCCTTGGTGCCGCCTCTCAAAGACCGCCTCTACGGCGCCCTGAGCTTTCAGCTGAAGTTTCGTTTTCAGGACTGAACCGTCTCGGACAAGTCCGGTTCAGGCTTGGCCTTTCACGGGCACAAAACTGGCACGGGCTTCGCCGTCCAGTTCGGTGTTGAGTTGCTGCAGCAAGGCCATGAATTGCACACGCTGCTCGGGGCTGAAAGCGCTCATCAACTTGTCATGGGCTTTTTGAACCGGCGCTTGTGCTTGGCGCAGCAAGCGCTCGCCCGAGCCGGTCAAACTGACCGACATCTGCCGCCGATTTTCAGGGGAGACGGTCCGTTGGCAAAAGCCCCGGTCTTCCAGCCCCTTGAGCACCCTGAGCACCGTCACCTTGTCAAAAGCCAAGGCACGGGCCAGGCTGGATTGATCGATGCCTGCTTGCTCCTGAAGAATGCACAGCACGCCGTACTGGGCAGGCGTCAGGGCCAGATCGGCACAGGCGCGTTCAAAGATCGAGGCCGAAATTTGATGCGCCCTGCGCAACAAAAAACCCGGACGCTGGTAAATGGTTTGTGTCGACATGGGGCAGGGATTCCCTGAATAAGCAAAAGCGGCTGTATCATCAATAATTGTTTGCATACTAACGCATGGAGATGCCCTGATGCACTCACATCGACGCAACCTGTCTGCCTTGTTGGCCTTGGGCCTTGCCTTGTGGGGCTTGGCCCCCCAAGCCTGGGCGCAGCCCAGCACTGCAGCCGCACCACTCAAATTGATCGTGCCCTTCACGCCAGGCACAGGCATCGATTTGATCGCCCGCACACTGGGGCCCAAACTCTCGCAACGGCTGAACCGCCCCGTGGTGGTCGAGAACCGCGTGGGCGCCTCGGGCAACATCGGCACCGAAGCGGTGGTGCGTGCCGCACCCGATGGCAACACCTTGCTGGTGAGCGTCAACACCTTGGTGATGAACCGCGCACTCTATCCGGCCATGGGTTTTGATCCGGTCAAGGACTTGACCGCTGTCTCACAAACCAGCTGGGGACAATTGCTGCTGGTCACCCACCCGAAATCAAACTACAAGACGGCCGCCGAACTGGTGGAAGCGGCCCGCAAGCAGCCGGGACGCATCAATTACGCTTCGCCCGGCATGGGCACGCCCCACCACTTGTCGATGGAGCTGTTCAAAAACACCGCGCAGGTGTTTCTGACCCACATCCCCTACCGAGGCACCGGCCCCGCCGTGACGGATTTGCTGGGCGGCCAGGTCGACGTCATGTTCTTGCCCATCCATGTGGCCTTGTCCCACATCCGCTCCGGACGGCTGGTGGCACTGGGCATCGGCAGCGACAAGCGGCATCCGCTTTTGCCTGAACTGCCCACCCTGGCCGAAGCCAAAGCAGGCAACGTGAACGTGGGCATGTGGTTTGGTGTCTTTGCGCCCAAAGGCACGCCCGCAGACATCGTCAACCTCTACAACAGCGAGATCAACCAACTGCTGGCGGGTGACGATGTCAAAAAAGCCTTTGTGTCGCAAGGCATGGACCCACTGGGCAGCACACCACAGGCTTTTGCGCAATTGGTCGAGCGTGACGCAGAGCGCTGGGCTCGCCTGATCAAAGCCCTGGGCATCAAAGCCGAATGACCCCAGCAGGGCCACTTCGGTGAATGCCCCTCACGCAGGGGCATTTTTTCGTCTGGACAGGCGCTGGTAAAGCAGCGCCTGCACCATCAAGCAGCCGGACTCATCAAGTCGGCGTGCATCGGGTCGTAGGGGTACAACCAGTTGTTGCGTGAGGCGGCGATGTTGCGGTCCTTGAAGGCTTGCTTCATCTGCTGCGCATCGGCGATGTGGTACAGCTCACCCATCTCGGTGGACTCCCTGACCACGCGTGCAGCGCGAGGCGCCCTGTGGTTCTGGAACACCTGCAGGGCTTGGGCCAGGGGCATGTCCAGCTGCAAGGCCCGACTGAGCACGGCAGCATCTTCGATGGCCATCGCAGCGCCTTGCGCCATGTAAGGCAAGGTCGGGTGCACGGCATCGCCAAGCAAAGCGACACGGTCGGTACACCAGTTCATCACGGGCTGGCGGTTGTTCAGCGCCCAGCGGAAGCACTGGTCACGGTCGGCGTTGTCGATGACGGCGCGGACCATCGGGTGCCAGCCCGCGTAATCCTGGTCCAGCTCTTCCCAGGGCTTGCGTGAGGTCCAGGACTCTTCTTCCCAAGGCCGCTCCACGCAGCCCACGAAGTTAAGCACCTGACCCGAGCGCATGTAGTACATCACCGCGTGGTTCTTGGGGCCGCACCAGATCGATGACACCAGGGCCGGACGCAAGTCCGGCGCAATGCGCTCGATGGGAATGGCCAAGCGCCAGGCCACCTGCCCGGTGAACACCGGCGGCTCAGTGTCCACCACGTGTTTGCGTACCACCGATTTGATGCCGTCCGACCCGATGAGCAAATCTGCGCGCACGTGCCGCCCGTCTTCAAAAAACACCTCGGCACCGTGCTCGTCCTCTTGCACACGGGCCGCGCGGTAGCCCAGTTGCAAGGCCTGCGGATCCAGCTGGCGCACAACATCCATCAAGGCGGCGTGCAGATCGACACGGTGCACCTGGTAATAAGGGTGACCATGCCGCGCTTCGTGATCTGGCCCCAATTTGATCTCGTGCAGCAGCTCGCCCGTATCAAATCGGCGGAACTCAAATGCGTACGGTTTGACTGCCACCGCTTCCAACTGCGCTTTCAGGCCCAAGTGGTAGAGCACCTTGACGGCGTTGGCACTCATCTGCACGGCGGCGCCCACCTCGCTGACCTGCCCGGCCTGCTCATAGATGCGCACACGGTGACCGTCGCGCAACAAACAGGCGGCGGCTGTCAAACCGCCAATCCCTGCTCCGACCAATGCAATGTCCATATGTTGCTTCTCGAATGGTTTGATCGTTAGTATGCTACCAGATGTGAGTGCAATGAAAGCACTCCGGGCAAACCAGCGATAATCCGCCCCTGCATTCACGTCCGGACCGGGCGCTTGCCTCCCCCTTTAGGACGACCCATGAAAAAGAATTTCCCCCTGCAAGCCGAAGGCAAGCACCCCGATCGCGTGCTCGAAGCCGTCAAGCACGAGATCCGCAAATACTTCAAACGCGAACGCAACCGCGAGGTGCCCAAAGGCGCAGATTTTTGGGACTTTGACTGCAAAGTGGGCCTGACCGAAGGCAGCGCCGAGGTGGTGCGCGTGAGCGCCGTGATCGAAGCGGTGGACGCTGCAGCCAAGTCTGGCGCGGCTTCGGTGTATGTGGAGATTTTGAGCAAGCACGGTGTGCGGGTGATCAAGCCTCAGGACCCTACTGCTGACGAAGACACTTTTGGCGACTCAGACAGCATTTGAACGCCATTTCCAGGACCAGAGCATCCTTTCTCGGACAAGCCCGAGGGCGTTCATGCACCCGTCTGACGTCATCCCGGTCACCCGCCTGACGTCATCCCGGGCTTGACCCGGGATCCATGTCTTTCTTAACCGCTTGGATCCCGGGTCAAGCCCGGGATGACCAAGGCCAGAAGATGCGGTCACAGCGGCAGCGCACCGTTCATTTCTGCGGATTTTCCAAAGCCGCCGCGCGGAGCTTGTCTTTCTTGCTCGGGCGCTTGCCCTTGATGCCGCCATTGCCCTGCGGTGCGGGCGGTTCGTCGGTGGGTTCAAAGCCTGGGATTTGCTCCAAAGCGAGTTCCAGGCTTTCACGTTTCTGAATCAACTGCCAATGCGCCAGGGCTTCGGCGGTGACAAAGCTCACCGCGTCGCCATGCGCCCCTGCCCTGCCGGTGCGGCCAATGCGGTGGGTGTAGTCGGTGGCTGAGCGCGGCAGGTCGTAATTGACCACCACCGGCAACATGGCGATGTCGATGCCGCGCGCAGCCAGATCGGTGGTGACCACCACATCCCAGCGGCCCGCTTTGAAATCGTGCAACACATCCTGGCGGGCACCCTGGCTCATCTCGCCATGGAAAGGCGTGGCGTAGATGCCCGCTTTGTAGAGCTTGCCGGCCACATGCTCGCAGGCATAGCGCGTGGCCACAAACACCAACACCTGTTTCCAGCTGTTCTCGGCAATCAGGTGGCGCAGCAAGGCCGTGCGCTTTTTCTCGTCCACGCGGATGGCGCGCTGCGTGATGTCCGGCTTGTGGCCTTCAAATGCCTCGACCGTGATGCGAACAGGGTCATGCAGCAAGTTGGCCGCCAAGGCCTCCACCTCGGGCGCAAACGTGGCCGAGAACAACAAGGTCTGGCGCTGGGATGGCAACAGGGCCAGCACACGCTGCAGCTCGTCGGCAAAGCCCAGGTCCAGCAAGCGGTCGGCTTCGTCCAGCACCAGGTGCTGCACGCTGCCCAGGTGCACCGCGTTGTGATCGACCAGATCGAGCAAACGGCCCGGCGTGGCGACCACGATGTCGGCACCGCCGCGCAAGCCCATCATTTGCGGGTTGATCGACACACCGCCGTACACCACCGAGACCTTGAGCCCCGGCTGATAGGCCAAATTCGTGAGGATGTCGCCCACCTGCACAGCCAGCTCGCGCGTGGGCACCAGCACCAGCGTGCGGATGGGGCGGCGGAAGTTGGTCTGGCGCGGCTGCAGCACATGGTGCTGCACCAGCGGCAGGGCAAAGGCCAGTGTCTTGCCCGAGCCAGTGGGCGCGGTGGCCCACACGTCGGCAGCTTTCAAGACAGCAGGAATCGCCTCGGCCTGGATGGGGGTGGGGGCATACAAGCCCATGTCACCGACGGCGCGCAAGAGCGCCGGGGTCAGGCCGAGTTGGTCAAAGTTCACTCAGTGGTTTCTGTGTTGGTTGAGAAAAGTTGGTCACTGTCTGCTGCAGCGGGCACCCATCACTGGACTGCCACGCTTCGCTCGCAGTGACGGGAGAGTTTCAATGACGGAAATGGCGCACGCCGGTGAAGACCATCGCCACGCCACGCTCGTTGGCCGCGTCGATGACTTCCTGGTCGCGCATCGAGCCACCGGGTTGGGCCACGCAAGTTGCACCTGCATCCACCACCACGTCAAGGCCGTCGCGGAAGGGGAAGAACGCGTCGCTCGCCACCACGGTGTTTTGCAAGCTGAGCTTGGCTGCTTCGGCCTTGATGCTGGCGATGCGGGCCGAGTCGAGGCGGCTCATTTGGCCGGCGCCCACGCCCATGGTCATGCCGTTTTTGCAGAACACGATGGCGTTGGACTTGACAAACTTGGCCACTTTCCAAGCGAACAGCAGGTCATTCAATTCTTCAGGCGTGGGTTGCTTGACGGTGACGATCTTCAAGTCAGCCAGCGCCAGCTCGTGGTTGTCGGCGCTTTGCAGCAAGAGGCCTGAGCCCACGCGCTTGGTCTCCAGCGCGTTGCGCACGTCGCCGTAATTCACAGGCAAGGCGATCTTCATCAAGCGCACATTCACTTTGCTCTTGAACACTTCGAGGGCTTCGGCGCTGAAGTCAGGAGCCATCAGCACTTCGACGAATTGCTTGCTCACCGCTTCGGCTGCGGCTTTGTCCACGGGGCGGTTGAAGGCGATGATGCCGCCAAAAGCGCTGGTCGGGTCGGTTTGGAAGGCCTTGCTGTAAGCTTCCAACGGGTTCGCGCCCACAGCCACACCGCAGGGGTTGGCGTGTTTGACGATCACGCAGGCTGAGGTGTCAAAGCTCTTCACACATTCCCAAGCCGCATCGGCATCGGCAATGTTGTTGTAGCTCAGCTCTTTGCCTTGCAGCTGCACGCCGGTGGCCAGCGAACCGGTAGCAGGAGCCAGGTCGCGGTACCAAGCGGCTTGCTGGTGGCTGTTTTCGCCGTAGCGCAGGTCTTGCACCTTCACATACTGCTCGTTGAACTGGCCGCTGAACTGGGCGCGCTCGGGCACGTATTCTTCGCTGAGTTTTTCAGCTTCAAAGTTCACGCTCGACAAGTAGTTGCTGATCGCGCCATCGTATTGGCTGATGCGGTTGAACGCGGCCACGGACAAGGCGAAGCGCAGTTTGTCGCTGAGTTTGCCGCTGGCTTTGAGCTCAGCCATCACGTCCGCGTATTGGCTGGCGTCGGTGACGATGCCCACGTCTTTCCAGTTCTTGGCAGCGCTGCGCACCATGGCTGGGCCGCCAATGTCGATGTTTTCAATCGCGTCGGCCAGCGTGCAACCGGGCTTGGCCACGGTGGCTTCAAAGGGGTAGAGGTTGACGATGAGCAAGTCAATCGTGTCGATGTTGTGGGCCTTCAAAGCAGCCATGTGCTCGGGCGTGTCGCGGCGTGCCAGCAAGCCGCCGTGCACTTTGGGATGCAAAGTTTTCACACGGCCGTCGAGCATCTCTGGGAACTGGGTCACTTCGGCCACTTCGGTCACCGGCAGGCCTTGCTCGGCCAGCAGCTTGGCGGTGCCGCCGGTGGAGATCAGGCTCACGCCCAGGGCGTGCAGTTCTTTCGCCAGATCGACGATGCCGGTTTTGTCAGAGACAGAGATGAGGGCTCTCATGGGAACTTTCTTCAAAATTTAAAGGTGTGCAGCGAGTGGCCGAGGTACATGGTTTCGGCTTGTAGTCATCAAAGGCTGGGCAAGGGCTCAGCCTGAATTCATTTGAGGAGGTCGTGCTCCAGCAATTTCTTGCGCAAGGTGTTGCGGTTCAGGCCCAGCCATTCGGCAGCGCGAGACTGGTTCTGGCCAGATTGGCTCATCACCACGTCCAGCAAGGGCTTTTCAACCAGCTTGACCAGCATGTCGTACAGACCGGTCGGATCGGTGCCGTCCAGGTCGCGGAAATAGGTTTCCAGGTTGCCCCGGATGCAGTGTTCAATCGATTGTGGTTCGCTCATTCCAATGTCTCCAAAACCGGCTGCGCCGCCATGACGGGCAAGCGGTCCATCTGGCGGGCCAGGCCATCCAGAAAGTTCGCCACCGCGTCCAGCTGTTGCTGTGCCGTTTCGAGGGTGTTCATGTGTTCTCTGAAATCGTCGCCACCGGGCAGCGACCGGACATACCAGCCAATGTGTTTGCGCGCCGAGCGCACGCCGGTGTATTCGCCATACAGGCTGTAGTGGTCTTGCAGGTGCTCCAGCAGGGCACGGCGCACCTCGGCCACCAGCGGTGGGGCCAGGTGTTCGCCCGTGGCCAAGAAGTGGCCGATCTCACGAAAGATCCAGGGGCTGCCTTGCGCAGCGCGGCCAACCATCACGGCGTCGGCACCGGTGACCTTCAGCACATCGCGGGCTTTTTCGGGTGAGTCGATGTCGCCATTGGCGACCACCGGAATCTTGAGCGCGGCCTTGACGGCGGCCACGGTGTCGTATTCGGCCAGGCCTTTGTAGCCCTGCTCGCGGGTGCGGCCATGCACGGTGACCATCTGCACACCGGCGCTTTCGGCGGCTCGGGCCAGACTCAGGGCATTCTTTTCGGCGTCGCACCAGCCGGTGCGCATTTTCAAAGTGACAGGCACGCCGTGCGGCAAAGCGGCTTGCACCACAGCGCTGATGATCTCCAGCGCCAGCGGTTCGTCTTGCATGAGGGCCGAGCCGGCCCATTTGTTGCAGACCTTCTTGGCCGGGCAACCCATGTTGATGTCGATGATTTGCGCACCCCGGTCGATGTTGTAGCGCGTCGCGTCGGCCATCATCTGCGCTTCGGTGCCGGCGATCTGCACCGCAATCGGACCCGGCTCACCCTCGTGGTTGGCGCGGCGCGAGGTTTTGAGCGACTGCCACAGGTCGGGGCGCGAGGTGACCATCTCGCTCACCGCATAACCCGCACCAAACTGCCTGCACAGCTGGCGAAACGGCCTGTCCGTCACCCCGGCCATGGGGGCGACAAACACATTGTTCGGCAACAGGTAAGGGCCAATCTGCATGACTGGGGGTGGACTCAAAGGGGGTTTGCTTAAAAAGGAGGCACGATTGTAATTGCTTAATATTTCAGCAAATGAAAGCTGGATGTGCTAAGCAAAAACACCGCGCCTCAGAACGCGGCAGGGGCACTCAAGTACGGCTTGCAGGCTCAGCCACTTGCGGCTGACGCAGCCACCGGCCCATCAACTCCAGAATCTGCCTGCGCATGAAGGGTTTGGTCAGGTAATCGTCCATGCCAGCGGCCAGGCAGTTGGCTTTGTCATCGGCCAGGGCATTGGCCGTCAGCGCCAGGATGGGCTTGCGCACCGCCCCCAAGGCCAACTCGCGGGCACGAATGGCCTTGGTGGCCATGATGCCGTCCATCTCGGGCATTTGCACATCCATCAAGATGATGTCGTAAGGTTCAGACGCGCTCAGTTGAACCGCCTCCTGACCATTGCGAGCTTGCAAAATTCGGCATCCTGCGGTTTTGAGCATGGTCACCAGAATTTCACGGTTCACATCGTTGTCTTCGGCGATCAAAGCCGTGCAATCAAGTGACTGCGGTGTCACCACCGGCACGGCACTGGGGTCAACAGGCACATCTTTGAGCCGTGGCCCACAGACTTCAAACCAGAATATCGACCCTTGCCCGGGCTGACTGCTGAAGCCAACCTGACCGCCCATGAGTTCGGCCAATTGACGTGAAATCACAAGGCCCAGCCCACTGCCACCATACCGTCTGGCCATCGAAATGTCCGCCTGCGAGAAGGCACTGAACAAACGCTGCGTCTCTTCCTCACTGATACCGATGCCGGTGTCCTGTACGGTACAACGCACACGGGTCGCCCCATCGGCATCGGTTTGGCTTGCCAGACTCACGGTGACTTGCCCTTGCGCAGTGAACTTGACCGCATTGGAGACCAGATTGCTGGCGATCTGGGTAAAGCGATGCGGATCGCCCAAAATCATCAAGGGCACACCATCGGCTGGTGCTTGGAACACCAGCTTCAAGCCCTTGTCTTGTGCATGCGGCTCAAACAATGCGCAGACTTGCTTGGCCGTCACCTCCGGGCTGTAAGGCACTTTCTCGAGGTGGAGCATGCCCGCCTCGATTTTCGAGAAATCCAGAATATCGTTGATCAAATACAGCAGCGTCGATGAAGACGAGCTGATCATGCTGATGAGTTTCTTCTGTTGTTCACTGGGGTCGGTGGAGCCCAACAGCTCCGAAACACCGATCAGACCATTGAGAGGTGTGCGAATTTCATGGCTCATGTTGGCCAGAAACTGGCTCTTGGCCTGGTTGGCGGCATCGGCATGTTCTTTGGCCAACAGCAACTCGGCAGTGCGGGCCTGCACTTCCGACTCGAGTTGCTGGCTGTACTGACCCAGAGCTTTGTCTTTTTGCTCAATTTGATCGAGCATGGAATTGAAGCCCGCCACCAACTCGCCGATTTCATCCTGACTTTGCCTTTGGGCGCGCTGGCTGTAATCATGCACCGTGGTAATGCGCCCCATCACATTGGCCAAATCCAGGATGGGGTGAATGATGACCGCGATCAAGTGCCCCATGAACTGCCGCACAACCGTGTACGCCAACCACATGGCCGCAACCGCCACCAGCAAAGTGATGGCGATGTTCCACCAAAAGTCATCCAGACGGGTCTTGACCACCACAATGCCAATTTGCTCGCCGTCTTGCACGATCGGCAATCGGATCGAAAATGCACTGAACGTCAACAGCGATGAGCGGCGACCAGCCAGCAAGTCTGCCGGCACCGCTGCAGTCTGTGCATCTGCCGTGCGTGCCGGATAGTGCGCAAAAGGCCCGGTGCGCGAAGCATCGGTGAAGATGTCCACCGTCTCCACGTTCTTGATGTGCCGGAATATTTCCAATTGCTTTTGAGCGCCCACCTGATCTTCAAAGCGCACCGCAGCCGCATTGCTCTCGGCCGCCAACTCGGCCAGGCTTTGGGCCGCAGCCTGGGTGGCCTGGAAAGCCTGACTGGCTTGCCAAAGCGTGATGACCACAAAAAATAGCATCAGGACGCACCAGATCCCCAGCGCCAGAATGTGGTTGAGCTTCTCCCGCATGGGCGCATGCAGCAGTTTTTCGCGACGCCACGAGGACAAAGGCAACACAGTTTCAGTTCCTATCGGATCACCACACGGGCCAGCTTCAACATCTGACTGCTGGCTTTGATGTTGGATTTTTGCAGGTTGAGCAAGTTGACATCGAACTCCACGCGGTCATCGCTGAGATTCAAGGACAAATGCGCCCCCAGGTCCATGGCTTGCCGTGCATCACTGACCAGCAAAACCGATGAATTGGCAAGTTGACGCGCCGCCATCGGCAACAGGCGGGCATCGTTGTCCCCCACAAAAGCCACCGTGCAATCTTTGAGCTGGTCCATGGGCACGTCTTTGCGCACCTGAATTTCCCGGCCCTGAGCCATGCGGTGGTTGAGCCCTTGCATGGCCCCATTGAGGTCGTCCCGCCCTAAAACACAAACCCGAATGGCCCGATCCTCGGCGGCTGGAAATTCGATGAATTTTGCGAAGTTGTACACATAGGCAGCCTTGATGCGGTCTGCGGCCAGTCCCGTCGTCTGGGCCAAAGCGGCCACCGCCAAACCACTGAGCAACACCAGCAGCATCGCGCGAACAACGGTCTTGAAACAACCCTGCCCGGCTGGGCGCATCCGCATGAAAGAACGTGTTTGAAGGTACATGGTCTTGTCCTTCAAAAACGAACCACCGCTTGAACCAGCGCACTGCGTTGAATATCGTAGGCACGGGTGACGGGGAAGATGTTGATGAATTCGGTATGGCGGTCTTTGAGCAAATTGCGCCCTTGCACCGACAACTCAATGTTCCGATTGACCTGCCAGGCCAGACGCATGTCCAGCCCGGTATACGGTGCCAGACGGGTCAACTGCTGGCTGTTGAGCGTGTAATGGCCCGTTTCAGAGTTGTAGCGCAAACGCACATTCAGATTCAAGTCATGGCTGAGACTGAAATTGTTCAACAGCGAAACTTGGTGGCGTGGCGCACTGTTTTCAAACGCGGTCACCTGGACATCGCCCAGGGCATCACCCGAATGCGTGCCCTTGACCCGCAAGTAGCTGTAGGAAGTCTGCACCTTCCACCAGGCACGGGGATGCCACTCGGCAGCGAATTCGCCGCCGTAAGAGCGGGCCTTGTCGAGGTTGGAGTTGTAGCCAGCCAGCGTGAAATAGCAGGTGCCTGGCGCTACCCCGGGTGTCATCAAACAGCCCATGGCTTCAGGCAGACCCGAAATCGAATTGCCTAGCATACGTCCGCCCCGCAACTGGCTGTAATCGGTCACAAACAGTGAAGTGTCCACACTCAGGAAGTTGGAGAACTGTTTGCGCCAACCGCCTTCCAGACTGAGCGCTTTTTCGGCTTGCACCGATGCGTTGGCGCGTGGCGACACTTGCGTGACCGCCGTCAGCATATTGGCGGGCAGATTCAAACCGGTCATCGCGTTCAAATTGGCGGCATCTTGCGCACTGATGTCCAGCGTGGCCAGACTCTCGGTGCGGCGCGAGGATCGGACCGAGCGCGACAACGCCCCCCAATAAGCCTCGTTCTGACCTGGCGTGTACAGCGCACGCACATTGGGTTGGATGTTGAAGCCGGTCAAGCCGTCTTTTTCGAACTTGGAGCCCACAATCAGCTTGAAACGCTCGGGCAACAGCGTGATCTCATCGTGCACAAAAGCGCTGTAACTGAGCCGCTCGCTTTTGCCATCGCTCAAATAATAGGGCGCCGTGGGCAATATCAAATTGTCCGAGGTGTGTCGCAGGTTCAAACCCCAGATGAAGTCGTGATCGCCATCGATTCGGCGCTGCTGGAAATCGACATCCATGTCGGTCTTCTCGCCACCGAGTTGCTGCATTTGGGGTGCCTGCCCCAGCGGTTGGCCGGCCCCAGTGCCCGAGCCCCAAATGCCCGTGTGAATAGAGCGGTCCTTGTCAATGGAGGCTTGCAATACATTTTCAGAACCCTCTGGTCCTTTCCATGCGTAACGAGCCTGCAGTGCGGCACCCTCTCCTTGATCGGACAGCAAGCTATTGCGGGCGAACGGCGTCGCTGGATCGCTGTAGGCCAACACCGAAGGGGTGCCCCAATAATCTTTCGACCGGTCCTGGTAGACCTCGGCTTTGAGACTCAACTGTCCCCTGTCCACCAGGGGTTCGAGCTTGATGCCGAATCGTTTTTGATGCGAGGCGTCCCCGCCCATCAATCCGGAATCGCGCTCCAGGGTACCGCCCATCGAGCCGGCTTTGCCATAGAGCTTGAAATGCCCCCCCTGAGTCAACGTCCCCCCATGGGTCAAGGACGTCGACGCCAGTTGACCTGAGCCCAGCGTGGTGCTGACCATGGTGCCCTGGCTCGCGGCGGCCGACCGGGTCACGATGTTGATCACGCCATTCATGGCGTTGGTCCCCCACAAAGCCGCACCAGGACCCCGGATAACTTCGATGCGCTCGATGTCTTCCATGACGGTGTCTTGTGTTTCCCACAACACCCCCGAGAACAAGGGCGAGTACACGCTGCGACCGTCCACCTGCACGAGCAACTTGCTGGAGAAGCGCTCATTGAAGCCGCGCGAGCTGACCGCCCAGCGGTTGCGACTGATCTGCGCCACATTGAGCCCCGGCACCAGGCGCAAGGCTTCGGGGATCGACTGCGCACCTGAACGGCGGATTTCCTCGGCAGAAATCACATAGGCGGCGGCGGCCATGTCGGCCACACGCTGCTCCTTGCGTGACATCGACATCAAGCGGTAATCCACCAGCTCTTCAAGCGACATGTCCAGGAACTCGTTTTGTGCCGCGGCACTGGCCAGCGTGGACTGTATGGCGCACACCACCAGTGACCATCGCCACAAGGATGTGGCTCGGCTTCTTTTTTGTTTCATCAACTCCCCTTTGGATCTTCACGGCCAAGAAGATCAATCATTAGATTCTATATTTTTTGATATTAGACGCCCAAAGAAAACCAAAATACGTGCAATTCATCAAATTCAACTCATGCACTCAGGGCGCCTTCACACACAGGCCATCGCCACGGTGCGTTGTCATGGGCAGGCCCGCTACACTGGCCCGCATGGAACTTTGGCTCAATCACCTCTTGCAATGGCTGGCCCTGCCTGAATTCGGTTTGAGTACCGTGTTTGTCGTGTCCTTCATTTCAGCCACGCTGCTGCCCATGGGCTCGGAGCCTGCCGTGTTTGGCCTGGTAAAGCTCAACTCCGACTTGTTCTGGTCAGCCATCGCCGTGGCCACCGCAGGCAACACCTTGGGTGGCATGGTCAGTTGGTGGATGGGCTGGGGCTCGCGCAAAGTGTCCAAACGCTGGAGCAACTCGGCCCAGCATGTCCGGGCGCTGGCTTGGCTCGAGAAGCTGGGGCCCAAGGCCTGTCTGCTCAGCTGGTTGCCGGGCGTGGGCGACCCCCTGTGTGCCGTGGCCGGCTGGCTACAAATGCCGCTGTGGCCTTGCACGTTCTACATGGCCGTGGGCAAATTCGCACGCTATCTGATGATGACAGGCGCTTTGCTGTGGGTGTTCCCGGGGCATGCCTGAATGGCCCGTCCTCCCATGAAAAAACCGCTCCAAGGAGCGGTTTTTTCATGCCGTCAAACAGCGATCAGGAACTGAACAGGAAGTTCATCACGTCGCCATCTTTGACCACGTATTCCTTGCCTTCGGCGCGCATCTTGCCCGCGTCCTTGGCACCTTGTTCGCCCTTGAAGGTGATGAAGTCGTCAAACGCGATGGTCTGGGCGCGGATGTAGCCTTTTTCAAAGTCGGTGTGGATCACGCCAGCGGCTTGCGGCCCGGTGTCGCCCACATGGATGGTCCAGGCACGCACTTCCTTCACGCCCGCAGTGAAGTAGGTTTGCAGACCCAGAAGCTTGTAGGCGGCGCGGATCAAGCGGTTCAAGCCAGGCTCGTCTTGCCCCAGCTCTTTGAGGAACTCCAGGCGGTCGGCGTCTTCCATCTCGGACAACTCGGCCTCGATCTTGGCGCAAATCGCCACGACGGGCGCGTTTTGCTGCTCGGCAAACGCCTTGAGGCGGTCCAGGAAGGGGTTGTTTTCGAAACCGTCTTCGGACACGTTGGCCACAAACATGGCGGGCTTGGCGGTGATCAGAAAGAACTGCTTGAGCTGCGCTTGTTCTTCCTTGCTGAAGTCGATGGTGCGCACCGGCTTGGTGTCATTGAGCGCGGTCTGGCACTTTTCCAGAATCGCCATCTGCTTGACGGCTTCCTTGTCGCCGGAGCGAGCAATTTTGCTCACGCGGTGAATCGCTTTTTCGACGGCCCCCAAGTCGGCCAGGCACAGCTCGGTCTGGATGACCTCGATGTCGGCGATCGGGTCGACCTTGTTGGCCACATGGATCACGTTGGGGTCTTCAAAGCAACGCACCACGTTGACGATGGCATCGGTTTCACGGATGTGGGCCAAAAACTTGTTGCCCAGGCCTTCGCCTGTACTCGCGCCAGCCACCAGACCGGCGATGTCCACAAACTCCACAATCGCGGGCACCACACGCTCGGGCTCCACGATGACGCTGAGCTGATCCAGACGGGGATCGGGCACTTCGACCACGCCGGTGTTGGGCTCGATCGTGCAAAAGGGGTAGTTCTCAGCGGCGATGCCGGCTTTGGTCAGGGCGTTGAAAAGGGTGGATTTGCCCACGTTGGGCAAGCCCACGATGCCGCATTTGAGGCTCATGAAAGGCTTTCGGTGATTCGGGAAGTAACCAGCGATTTTAACGGCTGGGTCTGCCCGAGGGCGCCACCTACAATGCAGCCATGGCTTCCCCACCCGATATTTGCATCCGCGGCGCCGGCATTGTGGGCCGCACATTGGCCCTGTTGCTGGCGCGTGAACGCCTGCGCGTGGCGCTGGTCGATGCCCCGCTCAAAACCACGGGCCCGGATGTGCGCGCCTACTCGCTCAACAGCGCCGCCCAGCGCCTGCTGCAAGACCTGCGCTGCTGGCCCGACAGCCCCGCTGTGACGCCGGTGCACCAGATGCAGGTCTTTGGCGACCACGGGGGCGAATTGCATTTCGGCGCCCGGGATCTGGGCGCGGGCGAGCTCAACTGGATGGTGGACGTGCCCGTGCTCGAAGCACGCCTGGCCGCTGCCGTTCAGTTTCAACCCCAGATTGAAGTGGTGTCATCGCCCGTGGCCGCCCCCTTGACGGTGATTTGCGAAGGCCGCGCCAGCCAGACCCGCGCCGAACTGGGTGTGGGGTTTGACATCACCGCTTACGAACAACACGCGATCGCCACCCGCTTGCGCTGCGAACTGCCCCATGGCGGCGTGGCGCGGCAATGGTTCACCTGGGGCCAGGTGCCTGGACGGACCGAATCGCAGGCCGAAATTCTGGCCCTGCTGCCCTTGGGCGGTGAAGGCGGCCACGAGGTGGCCTTGGTGTGGTCAGTCCACCCCTTGCGCGTGCCGCATTTGATGGGCCTGAGCTCGGAAGACTTTGCCCAGGAACTGACTCAGGCCTGCGGCTTGGCACTGGGCCGCATGTCCTTGACCGCAGAGCGCGCCGTCTGGCCCCTGCAACTGGCCCGCGCCTCGCGCTGGATCGGCGACATGCCCGGCACCAGCAAGCAGGCTTTTGCACTGGCCGGTGATGCGGCCCACGCCATGCACCCCCTGGCTGGCCAAGGTCTGAACGTGGGCCTGGCCGATGTGGCCGAGCTGGTGCGCGTGATCCAGGACAAAGAGTTCTGGCGCCCGCTGCACGACCTCAAGTTGCTGCGCCGCTACGAGCGTGCCCGTCAGGCCGATGTGCAGGCCATGGGCCTGGTCACCGACGGCTTGCAGCGCCTGTTTGCACAGCCCGGCCCGGTCTGGCAAAACCTGCGCAACTGGGGCATGCGCGGCTTTGACCGCAGTGGCCCTTTGAAAAACTGGATGACACGACACGCTATGGGCGCCGATGCCCCCAGCGCCCATTGAACACCCCACCCCTCCTGCGTTTTTGACACGGAACACCCCCTCATGACATTTTTTCGCGCACTGGCCCTGTCTGTTTTCGCGCTGGCCATCAGCCCGGTTTTCGCCCAGGAAGCCACCATCCGCAAAAGCCTGACCGAGCGCTTGCCCAATTTGCCCAAGATCGACGAGATCAGCAAAACCCCCATGAATGGCCTGTACGAAGTGCGCATGGGCAGCGACATCATGTACAGCGATGCCGACGGCAGCTTCCTGATCCAGGGCACGCTGATCGACGTCAAGCAAAAGCGCAACCTGACCGAAGAGCGCATCGACAAACTTTCGGCCATCGCGTTTGACCAATTGCCTTTGAAAAATGCGTTCACCCAAGTGCGGGGCAACGGCAAGCGCAAGCTGGTCGTGTTTGCCGACCCCAACTGCGGTTACTGCAAGCGCTTTGAAAAAGACCTGCAAAAACTCGACAACGTGACGATCCACCACCTGCTGTACCCCATCCTGGGTGAAGACTCCAAAGCCAAGTCGCGCAACATCTGGTGCGCCAAAGACAAGGCCAAGACCTGGAACGACTGGATGCTCAATGGCACAGCACCTGCAGCGGCCAGCTGCGACACAGCACCCTTGGATGCCAACGTCGAATTCGGCAAAAAGTACCGCATCACCGGCACCCCCACCTTGTTCTTTGCCGATGGCACCCGCGTGCCCGGTGCGGTGCCCCTGGCCCAAGTCGAAAAACTCCTGGCTGACATCAAATGAACCACCTCAAGCACCCCGAAGACCCCACCTGGCGCCTGATCCGTCGTCTGGGTTTTGCAGGCCTGATCCCTTTTGTTTTTCTGGCCCTGTGCCTGTGGCTGGTGGGTCCTGATTTGCACCCCTATGTGGCGCTGGCCATGCAAGGCTATGGCGCGGTGATCGTGTCGTTTCTGGGCGGCATCCATTGGGGCGTGGGCTTTCGCAATGCGCTGATCACACCGCAAGCACCGCGCATCCATTTCACCTGGGGCGTGGCCCCCTCCATCCTGGCCTGGGTGGGCGTGATGATGCCCGCCTTTGCCGGCTTGCCGTTGCTGGGTTTTGTGCTGATGGGCTGCTACGTGATGGACCGCCGCACCTGGCCTGCCGCAGGCCTGGCGCCCTGGCTGCCCATGCGCTTGCAGTTGACCATCGTCTCGGCCCTCAGTTGTTTCCTGGCCGCGGGTGCGACCTGATCCATGACCCATACACCCCTCCAATACACCGTCGAAGCGGTCGACCTGAACGCGCATCTGTTTCGCGTCACACTCACCATCGACCAAGCTGCTGCCCTGCAAACCGTGTCACTGCCGGTGTGGATTCCCGGCAGTTATCTGGTGCGCGAGTTTTCCAAAAACCTGCAGAACCTGACCGCCAAACAAGGCCGTCGCCAAGCTGCCCTGGTGCAACAAGACAAATGCACTTGGCAAATCACTTGCCGCGCCGGTGAACCTCTGGTGCTGCGCTACGAGGTCTATGCCTTCGACAACTCGGTGCGCACCGCCTGGCTGGACAGCCAGCGAGGCTTTTTCAACGGCACCAGCCTGTGCCTGCGGGTGCATGGCCAAGAGGCGCATGCGCACCACCTGCAACTGTTGCCCGTCAAAGGCCAGGCCGCATGGCAAGCGGCCACCGGCCTGACCCCGGTCAAAGTCGACAAGCGTGGCTTTGGCCTTTACACCGCCGCCGACTACGACGAGCTGGTCGACTGCCCGGTGGAGTTGGGCGCCTTCTGGTCCGGCAGTTTCAACGCTTGTGGCATCCCGCACCGCTTTGTGGTGGCGGGGGCTCTGCCCTCGTTCGACGGTGACCGCTTGCTGGCCGACACGCAAAAAATCTGCGAAGCCGAGATTCGTTTTTGGCACGGCCAAGGCAAATCCGCCGGGCAAAAAGCCCCGCACAAAAATTACCTGTTCATGCTCAACGCCGTGCACGACGGCTACGGCGGTCTGGAGCACCGCAACAGCACGGCGCTGATCTGCAACCGCAGCGACCTGCCCCGGCAAAACGCCCCCCGCAGCAGCGAGGGCTACACCACGCTGCTGGGCCTGATCAGCCACGAATACTTCCACACCTGGAACGTCAAGCAACTGCGTCCGGATGCCTTTGCACGCTACGACTACACCCAGGAAAACTACACGGCCCTGCTGTGGTTTTTTGAAGGCTTCACCAGCTATTACGACGATTTGCTGCTGCGCCGTGCCGGGCTGATCGACGATGCTGCTTACCTCAAGCTGCTGAACAAGGCCATCACCCAGGTGCAACAAACCCCCGGTCGCCATGTGCAAACCGTGGCCCAGGCCAGCCAGGACGCCTGGGTGAAGTACTACCGCCAAGACGAGAACACGCTCAACGCCACGGTGAGCTACTACACCAAGGGTTCGTTGGTGGCACTGTGCCTGGACCTGTCCCTGCGCCAAGAAGGCCAAGGCCACACGTTGGACCACGTGATGCGCGGCCTCTACAAGCGCTGCAAAGGCGGGCCCATGCGCGAGCAAGACCTGCTGGACGAACTGCAGGCGCAGACCGGCCGCAGCTGGCAAGCCGAGATCTCTGCCTGGGTGCACTCGACCGCCGAGCTGCCCCTGGCTAAGTTGCTGGAGGGGCAGGGCATCCAGATCCATGTGGACACGGGCAACTTTGCCGACCGCCTGGGCCTGCGCCACACCGACAGCGCCAGCGGCGTGCAGATCAAATCCGTGCTGCGCGGCAGCGCGGCAGAACTGGCAGGCCTGGCCGCCCGTGACGAATGGCTGGGTGTCGAAGTCGGCGCCAAAGGTCAAGGTGGCCACTGGCGCATTGGCAAACTCGCCGAAGTGCCCGAATTGCTCGGCAAGGAACGCAAGCTCACGGCCCTGGTCTCACGCGACCGCCAGCTGCTGCGCCTGCCGCTCACGGTGCCCCAACAAAGCTCCATCTGGCGACTCGAAGTGCGCAAAGACCGACAGGCCACCTGGCCTGCCGCCTGAAAGGCTCAGCCATGTTTCGCGCCTTCTTTGGACATAAACGCTGGTGGGCCTGGGCCTGGCTGGGCGGCACACTGCTCTTGCTGGGCACCTGGTACAAGGTGCAGCTGAACGTGCAGATCAACGACTGGTTTGGCGCGTTCTACGACTCGGTGCAAAAAGCCCTGAGCCAACCGGGCTCGATCACCGAAGCCAGCTACCTCGGTTTGCTGTGGAGCTTCTTCCAGATTGCGGGTGTCTTTGTGCTGGTGGCGGTGTTGCAGGAGTTTCTGGCCAAACACTTTGTGTTCCGCTGGCGCACCGCGATGAACGACTTGTATGTGGCGCACTGGTCACGCCTGCGCCAGATCGAAGGCGCATCACAACGCGTTCAAGAAGACACGATGCGTTTTGCCCGCCTGATGGAAACGCTGGGCCTGGGCCTGATGGACAGCCTGCTGACCCTGCTGGCTTTTCTGCCCATCTTGTGGATGTTGTCCGAGAAGGTCACGGCTTTGCCTTGGATCGGCCCGGTGCCGCATTCACTGGTGTTTGTGGCTTTGCTGTTTGCCATCTTCGGCACGGTGCTGCTCGCGGGCGTGGGCAGTCAGTTGCCGGGCCTGGAGTACGCCAACCAGCGCGTGGAAGCGGCTTACCGCAAAGAACTCGTGATCGGCGAAGACGATCCGCTTCGGGCCACACCGCCCACACTCCAGGACCTGTTTGCCGCCGTGCGCCAAAACCACTTTCGCATGTACTTTCACTACATGTATTTCGACGCGGCCAAATGGAGCTACCTGCAAGCGGGTGTGTTGGTGCCCTACATCGCGCTGGCGCCCAGCATCGTGGCAGGCGCCTTCACCCTGGGGGTGATGGAGCAGATCGCCCGCGCGTTTTCGCAAGTGCAGGAGTCCTTCCAATACCTGGTGCGCAGCTGGTCCAGCATCGTGGAGCTGGTGTCGGTGTTCAAACGTCTGCGGGCGTTTGAGAAGACGCTGCATTAACCCCCCTTCGTTGGGCGATCACTGGCAGAGCCATGCCCTCCATCGCGCACTGGGTGCAACGCCTACAAAAAACAAAAAACCCGGGGGTGACCGGCCGGGGTTTTTTATATGAGCGTTGCGCGCTTTACTTATTGCGCAGGTCCACCACGCGTTTGGCCTTGCCCTGGCTGCGCTCCACGCCGCCTTCGCTCTTGAGTTCGATGTCCACGCTGGAGCCAATGTAGACCTTGATCTCGTGCTGCAGCATCTTGGCGGCGGCGCGAGCTTCGATGCCGTCGGGGGCCACACCGGGTTTGGTCTCGATCAGCACCTTCAGGTTGTCCATCGGGCCTTCGCGGGTCAGCACGCACTGGTAGTGCGGTGCCAGCTCGGCACGCTTCAAGATCAATTCTTCAATCTGTGAAGGGAACACGTTCACGCCGCGGATGATCATCATGTCGTCGCTGCGGCCAGTGATCTTTTCCATGCGGCGCATAGTGCGGGCCGTGCCGGGCAGCAGGCGCGTCAGGTCTCGCGTGCGGTAGCGGATGATGGGCAACGCTTCCTTGGTCAGGCTGGTGAACACCAGCTCGCCCATCTCACCGTCGGCCACGGGCTCACCGGTTTCGGGGTTGATGATCTCGGGGTAGAAGTGGTCTTCCCAGATGGTCGGGCCATCTTTCGTTTCGATGCATTCGCTGGCCACACCCGGGCCCATCACTTCGGACAAGCCATAGATGTCCACCGCATCGATGGCCATGCGTTTTTCGATGGCGGCACGCATGTCGTTGGTCCAGGGCTCGGCGCCGAAGATGCCGATACGCAACGAGCTGGTTTGGGGGTCGATGCCTTGCCGTTCAAATTCATCGGCAATTGCCAGCATGTAGCTGGGCGTGACCATGATGATGTTGGACTTGAAATCCTGAATCAGCTGCACTTGGCGCTCGGTCTGGCCGCCGCCAAAAGGCACCACCGTGAGGCCGAGTTTTTCGGCGCCGTAGTGCGCGCCCATGCCGCCGGTGAACAGGCCATAGCCGTAGCTGATGTGCACCATGTCCCCAGGCTTGGCACCGCCCGCGCGGATGCTGCGGGCCACCACGGTGGACCAGGTGTCAATGTCTTTCAAGGTGTAGCCCACCACCGTGGGTTTGCCGGTGGTGCCGCTGGATGCATGGATGCGGGCGCAGTTTTCACGCGGCACAGCGAACATGCCAAAGGGGTAGCTGTCGCGCAAGTCGGCCTTGGTGGTGAAGGGGAACTTGGCGATGTCGGCCAGCGTCTTGCAGTCGTCAGGGTGGACCCCTGCGGCGTCGAACTTGGCGCGGTACACGGGCGAGTTGGCATAGGCGTGCTGCAGCGTCTGCTGCAGGCGCTTGAGCTGCAGGCTGCGCAGCTCGTCAATGCTGGCCTTTTCAATCGGCTCCAGGGGGAAGGCTTTTTGGCTCATTCAAAACTCCACTTGATCTTTGGGGCCGGGCTGAAAACCTGCCCCAAAATTAATTGATTTATTCCGGGACCACAGAGCCCGGGATTTGCGCGCTCTTGCCACGGAACATGGCGATGACTTCGCCGTTCTGGTTCGTGACCTTCATGTCGTAGATGCCGTGGCGTCCGCTCAGGGTCTGCTCAACGCCTTCGCAGGTCAGCACATCGCCCAGCTTGCCGGGCTTCAGAAATTCAATGCTGCACCCTGCGGCCACCGCGTTCTTGTTGTAGCTGTTGCAGGCGAAGGCAAAGGTCGAATCGGCCAGCGTGAAGATGAAGCCGCCGTGGCAGATCTGGTGGCCGTTCAGGTGCTGTTCTTTCACCACCATGCGCATCACGGCGCGGCCGGGCTCGCAGGCCAGCAGCTCCATGCCCATGGTGTCTTTGGACGCCACATCAACGGCGAACATGGTATCGCCCACCAGACGGGCGAGTGCTTGGGGATCGGGTGTGCTCATCATTCGCCTTTGAATTGGGCTGGGCGCTTTTCGAGGAAAGCGTTCACGCCTTCCATGTAGTCGTGCGTTTTGCCCAGGGCCGATTGCGTGTCGCGCTCGACGTTCAGGTGCGCATCCAGCGAACGCGTGCCTGCATCGCGCAGCAGGTGGCGCGTGGCCACCAGGGCTTTGGTCGGCATCACGGCCAGCTTGTCGGCCAGCGCCAGCGCGGCGGCCACGCAGTCGTCCGCCACGTCCCAGATCAGGCCCCACTCCTTGGCCTTGTCAGCGGTCAGCTTGTCGCCGGTCATGGCCAAGGCCATGGCGCGGGGCAAGCCCAGACGCTCGACCAGCAGCCAGCTGCCACCCGCGTCAGGGATCAAACCGATCTTGCTGAAGGCCTGCACAAAACTGGCGGTGGGCGCGGCAATAGCGATGTCGCAGGCCATGGCCACTGAGGCCCCGGCACCAGCGGCCACACCGTTGACCGCGCAGATCACCGGCATGCGCAGCGACTGCAGGCGGCGCGTGGTGGGGTTGAAGGCGTCGTGGATCACCGGGCCAGGGTCGGCACGCTCCAACAGGCCAGGGCCGGGCGTGAAATCGAGCTCGGACAAGTCCAGACCGGCGCAAAAACCACGACCCGCCCCGGTCAGCACCAAGGCACGCACAGCCGGGTTGGCTTCGGCCTGGTCCAGCGCGGCCCACAAGGCTTGGTGCATTTCGCGGGTGAAACTGTTGAGGGCTTGCGGGCGGTTGAGGGTGACCAGCGCCACAGCGCCTCGCACTTCGTACAACACCGACGGGATGACGGATTCGGTCATGGAATTTCTCCTTAGCCTGCGAATTTACCATTAACCGACCGATCGGTTGGTTAATGTTTTCCCCTAGTCAATCCACCGCCTTCGCCCCCTGCTGCGCCCCGATTGACAGACTCGCGGCAGCTGCCTTGGTTATAGTGGCACTTGCATTTCACATCCCTTTTGGAGAAGTCCTTGAGCTACGAAACCATCGAAGTCCGCACCGAAGGCGGCAAAGTCGGCATCATCACCCTGAACCGCCCCAAGGCCCTGAACGCGCTGAACAGCCAGCTCATGGACGAGCTGGGCGCCGCCCTGAAAGCCTTTGACGCCGACGAAGCGATTGGCTGCATGGTCATCACCGGCAGCGAAAAAGCCTTTGCCGCCGGTGCCGACATCTCGGCCATGGCCAAGTACAACTTCCACGAGGTCTACAAAAACGACTTCATCACCCGCAACTGGGAAACCATCCGCACGGTGCGTAAACCCGTGATCGCCGCGGTGGCCGGTTTTGCCCTGGGGGGCGGCTGCGAGCTGGCCATGATGTGCGACTTCATCATCGCCGCCGACAACGCCAAGTTCGGCCAACCCGAAATCAAGATCGGCATCATCCCCGGCGCGGGCGGCACGCAGCGCCTGCCCCGTGCCATGGGCAAATCCAAGGCCATGGACCTGGTGCTCACAGGCCGCATGATGGACGCCGCCGAGGCCGAGCGCGGCGGTCTGGTCAGCCGCGTGGTGCCGCTGGACAAGCTGATGGACGAAGCCCTGGGCGCCGCCCTGATGATCTGCGGCTACGGCCAACTGGCCACCATGGCAGCCAAAGAAAGTGTGAACCGCGCCTTTGAAAGCGGCCTGAGCGACGGCGTGATGTTCGAGCGCCGCATGTTCCACGGCCTGTTTGCCACTGCCGACCAGAAAGAAGGCATGGACGCCTTCCTGAACAAGCGTGCACCGAACTTTGTGAACGGCTGATTCAGCCCCATGGCACATAAAAAAACCCACACGCGCAAGCCTGTGGGTTTTTTGGGGGCCCACCAGAAGTAGGCGCAACGGGATCAGGCTTGCTTGTCAGCCAGTTCTTGTTTGCGGGCTTCCAGCAGGCTTTTTGCCTGGGATAAACAAATTTCCAGGTCCTGAATGGCGATCTCGTAGGCGCCATAGCTGATGGCGATGCTGCCTTCGTTTTCAAACAGGACACGCCCGTCTTCCTGAACTTCCTTGATGAAGCCGATGCACAAGTGAAAACCGTTGTCATCCTGGAAAGGCACCAGACGTGCTTCACGGGTATTTTGAGTCGCTGCATTGCTCATGAAATGTCTCCTGGGTGGATAAAACCAAAAAGCCCACAGTCGCGAAACTGTGGGCTTTGGATTTGGTGGTGATAGGTGGATTTGAACCACCGACATCAGCATTATGAATGCTGCGCTCTAACCAACTGAGCTATATCACCAAAAACAAGGTGCTGTGAAACTTGCGTTTTCAGCTGGCGACTGACGTCGTCAAGCCAAAAATTATACACAAGATTTGGTCCTTTCTCTAATTTGACCAACAATCAGACCCATGACCAAGTCCAACGCTCTGCACACCCCGTCTGCCCACCCCGCCGAACAAGCCGCCCGGATGATCTGGTCGCACTGGCAATCCAGCCAGGTGCTGAGCGCCCTGCCCGAAGCCTGTCGCCCCCTGACCACCGAACAAGGCTATGCCGCCCAGGCGCAATTGCCCACCGTGTCGGGACGCACAGTGGTGGGCTGGAAGATCGCTGCCACCAGCACCAATGGGCAAAAACACATCAATGTGAACGGGCCTCTGGCCGGGCGCTTGTTGTCAGGCCAGGTGTTTGACAGTGGCGCCACCGTCCCATCGGCAGGCAACCGCATGCGGGTGGCCGAGCCCGAGTTTGCCTTTGCCATGGGGCAGGACCTGCCTCCGCAAAGGGAGCCTTACACCCAGCAGCAGGTCATGGCCGCTGTAGCCACCTTGCACCCGGCCATCGAAGTGCCCGACTCGCGCCTGGAACCCTTCACTGCCGCAGGCGAAGCGCAGCTGCTGGCCGACAACGCCTGCGCCCGGCACTTTGTGCTGGGCCCGGCAGCGCCCGATCTGTGGCGCACCGTCGATCTGAGCACCTACCCCGTGCACGCCCATGTGGCCCGCAACGGGTCAAGCGCATACACCCGCGAAGGCAACGGCGCCAATGTGCTGGGTGATCCCCGCATCGCCCTGACCTGGCTGGCCAACCAGTTGTCCAGCCTTGGCATCACTTTGGAAAAAGGCCAGGTGGTCACCACCGGCACTTGCATGGTCCCGCTCGAACTCGAAGCCGGCGACACTGCGACCGCCAATTACGGTACGTTGGGCCATGTCCGCATGACTTTTGAAAAATGAGCTCACAAGTTTGTCGCGTACCCCGGCGTGCTCTTGGGTAAGTTGCGCTGGAAAGACCGCACCGTGAACGCCGCGTGCGCGACGCCATCCACGCCAGCCTGGGCTGAAAGCCCGGTTGGCGCAGCCAACCTCAAACGATCTTGACGCTCAGGTTGGGAAAGCCGTCGATGTGCATCTCGATCACGTCGCCGCGCACCACGGGACCCACGTTCTCGGGCGTGCCTGCGTAGATGATGTCGCCGGGGAACAGCTCAAAAGCCTCGGACAGTTGCGCGATCTGCTCGGCCACCGACCAGATCATCTGGTTCAGATTGGCATTTTGCTTGGTCACGCCATTGACCTTGAGCCAGATGCTGCCTTGTTCAAAGTGGCCCGATTGCGTCACCTTACGGATCGCGCCAATCGGGGCTGACTGGTCAAAACTCTTGCCGATCTCCCAGGGTTTTTTCTGATCGCCCATGCCGCGCTGCAAGTCGCGCCGGGTCATGTCCAGCCCCAGCGTGTAGCCATACACATGCTCCAGCGCTTTTTCTTTGGGAATGTTGCGCCCGCCCTTGCCCAGCACGGCCACCAGTTCGGCCTCGTAATGGTAGTTTTTGGTCAGCGGTGGATAGGGGTGATTGGCCACCGTGCCCGTCTTCACGTACTGGATGGCGTCGGTCGGTTTCTGGAAAAAGAAAGGTGGCTCGCGTGTCGGGTCCGAGCCCATCTCGCGCGCGTGGGCTGCATAGTTGCGCCCGATGCAATAGATGCGGCGCACCGGGAACATCTCGTCCGTTCCCTCAATCGGGATGTAGGTCGCAGGCACCGCAAACGGTGTCTTGGGCTGGTTTTGCGCCATGCCCGGTGTGGCGCAACCGACCACGGCACCGGTGGTGACCAGGGCGGTGCTTTGGAAGAAATGACGACGGTCCATGCTTGTCTCCTTGTGTTTCAAACAGATCTGTCCTTCGGGCTCAGGCCGATGGACTGCCAATGGGGATTCACGTTTCGTAGCGCTGGCCCTGCGCCAGCAACTGCGGCGTTTCAATGACCGCATTCAAGCCATCGAAGTCCAGCATCTGATTTTGCCAAGGCCTTGTGGTCTGGTGGGTGTGCAAGCTGGCGTAATAGCCTTGCAAGGTGTGCAGCACCGCCCGTGCGGTGCCGCCCGGGAAGATCACGATCTTGAAACCCCGCTCGCCCAGCTCGGCCGCGCTTTGCACAGGCGTCTTGCCACCTTCGACCATATTGGCCAGCAGCGGCACGCGCTGGGCAAACTGGGCGCAAGCGCGGTTCATTTGTTCATCGGACCTGAGCGCTTCGATGAACAGCGCATCGACGCCGCATTCCAGATAGCGCTCGGCCCGCTCCAAGGCCGCGTCCAGCCCTTCCACAGCCACCGCATCGGTGCGGGCCAGGATCAAGGTGTTCTTGTCGTGCCGGGCATCGAGTGCGGCGCGCAGCTTGCCCTGCATCTCGCCCACCGGAACCACGCCTTTGCCATCCAGATGACCGCAACGTTTGGGGAAGGTCTGGTCCTCGATCTGGATCATCGTGGCCCCGGCCCGCTCGAAATCGCGCACCGTGCGCTGCGTGTTGAGCGCGTTGCCAAAGCCGGTGTCGGCGTCCACGATGACCGGGATGTTCACCCGGTCGGTGATGTGGGCCAAGGTCTGCGCCACTTCGGTGGCGGTGGTCAGGCCAATGTCGGAGCGACCCAGGCGCGTGTAAGCGATGGAGGCGCCTGACAAATAAACGGCTTCAAAACCGGCTTGCTGCGCGACCAGCGCGGTGAGCGCGTCGTAGACACCGGGGGCAAGCAACGCCTGCTCTTGTTGCAGCCGCTGGGCCAAAGTGTGGAGCTGGCTCATGATGCCTAGTCCTTTAAAAGTTGTTGTGCCGTGTGTGCAGCGATGTGGCCACCGGCGATGGCGCTGAGCAAGCCGTTGCCCGACAAATAACCCCACACCGCCTGCCCAGAAACGCCCCGCGCTGCACCGCCTGCAGCCAGCAAATTGGGCAAAGAGGTGCCGTCTTCGCGCAACACGCGGGCTTGTGCATCGATGTCCAGACCGCCTTGGGTGTGGAACAAAGCACCGGTGACCTTGATCGTATGAAACGGGGCTTGGAGTGCGCGCTTGAAGGTTCGGCCTGTGGCCGAGTCGGTGCCGGGTTGTACTGCGTTCAAAGTGGCTTGCAAAGTGTCTGGCGGGCAGCCAATCAGCTGTGCCAACGCGGCCGCATCGGCGGCGTGTTGCACCGCGCCCGCGCCTTGCGCCGCCACGAAGTCCGGAAAATCTTGCGCAAAGGCCAAGAGCGCATCATCGAACACATTCCAGGCCACACCACCCGGCTGCGCCAGCACATGCACCGCCGCCTCGGAATAGCCCTGGGTTTCGTCGTGAAAGCGCTGGCCTTGGGCGTTGATCTGCACGCCGCCTTCCATCATCAGCGCCCAAGAAATCAAAGCGCCTTGCGGCACGGCCCACGAGCCGTGGCCCTGGTAAGCACCCAAGTCGGCCAGGCGAGCACCGAGTTGTTGGCCCCAGGCAATCGCACTGCCGTCGTTGCCCACATGACCCGCATAGGTGGCTTCGGCCATCTCGGGCAGCAGGTCCTTGACCATGGCGGTGGCCCCGCCAAAACCGTTACAGGCCAGCAGCACCGCATCGCAGCGGATGCGCTCGGTCTGCCCATCGGGCCTCAAAAAACCCACACCGTGGATGCGTTGCGCATCGTCGGCCCACAACTCGGTCACCTGCGCCTGCGTGAGCACCACCACCCCTGCGGCATCGGCGGCTGCTTGCAGGCGGCTCATCAAACCAGCCCCGGTTTTTTCGGGCACGGCGTGCATGCGGTGGGCGCTGTGGCCGGGGTACAAAAAATTGTCCAACACCTGCCAAGGCAGGCCGTGGTTCTGGGCCAGGGCGTCCATGGCTGGACCGATGTGACTGGCATAGGCCTGCACCAAGTGTGGCGCGGCCTGGCCGTGGGCCTTGGCCTGGATGTCTGAGGCGAACACCTCCACACTGTCGCTGATGCCTTGTGCCTTTTGCGCCTGCGTACAAGGCGCAGGCACAAAACCCGACGACAAGGCCGTGGAGCCTGCGGCAAACGCATCACGCTCCAGCACCACACACTGAACACCCAAGCGGTGCAAGGCCAGCGCAGCCGTGAGACCACAGGCCCCTGCACCCACGATCACCACCGGCGTGTGGTCCTCGGTCTGCAATGCCTTGGAAGGGCGAACTTGCGGCTGCACTGCGTTCATGGTGTCAGCCCAGTTGTTTCAAAAAAGTGGCGCTGTCCATGACCTCGGCCACCGAGGCCATGTCGGCCAGCGCGGCCTGGTGCGCGGCTTCGCTGAAGGCGGCGCAACCGTCCGACAAGACGATGACGTGGTAGTCGCGCACATGCGCATCGCGCACCGTGCTGGCCACGCCACCGTTGGTCACGATGCCGCAGACCACCAGGGTGTCGATGCCCGATTTCTTGAGCACCCAATCGAGTTGCGTGTTGAAGAAGGCCGAATACGCCACCTTGAACACCGACACATCCACCAGCGGTGCGAGCAGGTCCACATTGGCCTGGCCCCGGCTGCCAGGCGCAAAGTCGCCTTTGCGTAAAAACGGGCGGCGCTCTTTGAGGTGGGCCGAGATCATGGGCTCACCCTGCGCATCGGGCCACAGGGTGAACAGGCTGGCCGTCACCAAACCGCCACGACCTTTGATGGCGCGTGCCACCGGGGCCATGCGCTCGGGCAGCTTCACCGCTTCGGCACTCAGGGTGTTGCCCCGGGCGTAAGCGCCATCGGGGGCCAGGAAATCGTTTTGCAGGTCGACGATCACCATACCCATGCGCATGACCAGTTTGGCGTCTTGCAAGTTCATGCCGTGCGCTCCACCAAGAGATTGCCCAGTTTGTCGACACGGCCTTCGAAGCCGGGTTCGAGCCACACGGTCGTGTCGGGCTGCTCCAAAATCGCCGGGCCTTGCACCACGGTGCCCACAGGCAAGCTCAGGCGCTCGTAGCGCTGCGCGGTCCACCACTGGCCCTGGTGGTACACCTGCTGCTCGCCCACCGGAGTCGTGCGGCCCTCGCCTTGGGGGGCCAGCACCGCCAGATCAAACTTGGGACGCCGCCCGATGCGGGCATAACGCAGGTTCATCACGCGGATCACCGGGCCTTGCAGCACGCGGCCAAAGGCATGCTGGTAAGCCGACTCAAACGCGGCCAGCAAACCCGCCGAATTCAACTGTTCGCGCTTCACGGGCACTTGCAGCGTGTGCGTCTGGCCCATGTAGAGCATGTCAAAACTGATGACTTCATCCACCCGAACGAAGTTCACACCAGCAGAATCCAGGCGCAGCTGGCAGGCTTCGGCCAGGCTGTCCACCCGCGCCAACAAGCCTGGCCAGGCCACATCGGCCAATGCCACGTTGAGGGTCTGCACCGCGTCGTGGCGCATGTCGGCCATCACGCAGCCCAGGGCCGACGTCACGCCCGGGTAACGCGGCACGATGCCGGTGGTCACACCCACCTCGCGCATCATGGCGCACACATGCAAACCGCCACCACCGCCAAACGGCATGTAGGCGAACTGGCGCGGATCGTGCCCGCGCTCGATCGACACCACGCGGATGGCCCCCGCCATGCGGGCATTGGCCACCGTCAAGATCGCTTCGGCCGCCGCCAGCGCGGTCAAGCCCAAAGGCTCGGCCACATGCTGGGCAATGGCTGTCTCGGACAAGCCCGAATCGAGCTTTTGCAACAAGCCACCGCCCAAAGGCCGGTCAGCCGCAATGCGGCCCAGCAGCACATTGGCGTCGGTCACCGTAGGACGGGTGTTACCACGGCCATAGCAGGCCGGGCCGGGTATGCTGCCGGCCGACTCAGGGCCAACCTGCAACATGCCGCCCGCATCGACCGAAGCAATCGAGCCGCCACCGGCACCGATGGTCTCGATCTGGATCATGGGCGAGCGCACCACCAAGCCAAACTCGATGGACGTTTGCGCGGCGAGTGCCGCTTCGCCACCGGCCACCAGCGACACGTCAAACGAGGTGCCCCCGATGTCGCCCGTGATGACATTCTCAAAACCCGAAGCGCGGGCGATCTCGGCGCAGGCCATGACACCCGCCGCCGGACCCGACAGCGCGGTGCGCACCGGTACATCGCAAGCGGTCTGGCGCGACATGACGCCGCCATTGCTTTGCACGATCAAGAGTTCACCGCCAAACCCTTGAGCGCGCAGATCACCATCGAGGCGCTGCAAATAGCTGCCCACCACGGGCTGCAAGGCGGCATTCAGCGTGGCCGTCGAGCAGCGCTCGAACTCGCGGATCTCGGGCAGCACTTCGCTGGCCGCCGTCACATAACTGTTGGGCCAGATCTCGCGCACGGCCGCCACAGCGGCCTGTTCGTTGGCTGGGTTGGCATAGGCGTGCACAAAGAACACGCACACCGCCTCGCAGCCTTCGGCCAACAGGGCGTGGGCCTGTGCGCGGACCTGGTCCAGATCGACCGGCGTGTGCAATTGGCCATCGGCCAGCACGCGTTCGTCCACCTCCAGACGCCAGGCGCGGGGCACCACCGGGGTATAGCTGCCGCGCAGGCCCCAGGTTTGCGGCCGGTCGCGGCGGCGCATCTCCAGCACGTCGCGGAACCCGCGTGTGGTGATGATGCCGGTGCGGGCGATCTTGCGCTCCAGCAAGGCGTTGGTGCCCACCGTGGTGCCGTGCACGATGGTGGCGATGTCTTTGGCCCCATCAGCCCCCGTGTTGCCCGTGACTTTGGCGATGCCGTTCATGAAACCCCGGGCTTCTTCGCCCCGGGTTGACGGCACCTTGACGATGCGGGCTTGGCCGGTTTTTTCATCCAGCACAAACAGGTCGGTAAACGTACCGCCCACGTCCACGCCGACCACCCAATGGGGTTGGTTCACAGAATGCTCACTCATGCTTCTTCCTTGGTGTAACCGAGCGCGCTGTCCTTGGCGCGATCCTGCGCCGAGCGCTCAACGGGCGATCCCCA
>Ga0228700_1000121_pt1 | contig 78659 bp, 72 predicted proteins | sample McNCre317_Aug_MG_FD_178019 | JGI IMG/M metagenome (GOLD analysis project Ga0228700, IMG submission 178019) | Freshwater microbial communities from McNutts Creek, Athens, Georgia, United States - 3-17_Aug_MG | ecosystem: Environmental > Aquatic > Freshwater > Creek | place: USA: Georgia...
TTGGCGCAGTGATGGTCAGCACGTACGGGCTGGTGTCTGACAAACCTGAGGCCAAGTAAGTCGCCAAATCAAGACCTCTGACCGTGCGGCCCACTTGGTCGTTCACCAACACGCTTCCATGAGGGGCCGATACCACCAACGCACGCTGTGCGTTCATTGCCCCAGTGCCTGCACTGACCGTGCTTAAGAAATTGATGTTTCCTGAGTCAGACACAAAGTTAGGGGCTTGTGTGGTGCCGGAGCTGAGGAATGTCAATGCCCCGTTGTACACCTGGTCGCCTGTGGTTTTCACGGTCGTGTCGATGGTTGTTGCGCCATTGATATGCAACGAGGGCAACGTCAAAGCCGAGCCAATTGACAGTTGGCCTGCATTGCTTGTCACATGGCCTGTGCCCAAGGCTTGCGCACTGCCCAACTCAGCGGCGTACGCGCCAATGTCTAAGCTGCCACTGAAGTTTGTATTGGTGCCGCTCACCGTCAGCGTGCCTGTGCCACGTTGTTGCAAATCGCCTGAGCCTGAAACGCTGTTGTTCAGTGTGAATGGATTGCCAGAAGCAAAGCGCACGGCCCCCTCCACCGCTAAGGCGCTACCCATCACACCCACTTGGTCCGTGTTGTAAACCACGGTTTTTCCTGTAGGCACAACCACCTGCGCCACGTTACTGCGATCGGGCAGAGCGCCGCCTGCCCAGTTGCTCGCATCAGACCAAAGACCGTTGGCTGCACCCGTATAAGTGACGGAGGCCAACTGAGTGATTTCACCGACGTTGGTACTCAGGTTTGCATTGGTCAGAGCGTAGTTAGCGGCATCGGTTCCACGCAATCCCAAGCTCAAATTCACAGTTTTATGGGTGCCCACATGGCGGTCATCAAAACTGCCTGAACCCACCAAACTCAAGGAGTCACCCGTGGTTACGCCTGCCAGAGGTTGGTTGAAATTCAACCCCAAATTGCTGATGCTGGCACTGCCGTCATACACCTTGGTGATGGACTGCACCCCTAAATTGCTGTTCAAGGTTTTAGGTGTCACGGTCAGTCCACCCGTCACCACCAAATTCTGAAAATTGCTACCGGTCTTGGTGATGTTGCTTGCCTGTAAGTTGTAGCCACCTGCTTGTACATTGCCTGAGCTGCTGAGTGCCGCATTAGCGGCGGTAATGGCAAAGCTGGCTTGCCCGCCCATGCTGTCATTCACCGACAGTGCATTGCCAGTCATCACAGGGGCTAATGTCATGATGCTGTTGTTACTTGCATCCAAGTATTCCGCTGTCGGCGTGTACAAGGCTGCTGTGCCATACGTGGTGCTGGCTGTAGGAACGCGCACCAACAAGGTATGTGCCCCCGCAACGGTGTAGTCGCCTGCGTTGTAGCTGATGGCGTAATTGTTTGATTGCCAACCCGACGCTTGCAGCACCCCGTTGTATTGACCTGCCGCATTCACGCTGGCGTTACTGCGGGTAATGTTGCCTGTGGTCAAGACTGAAGCCGTTTCGCCTCCCACCAAGCCTGTGTACACCACGCCTGCAAAACCTGTGGTATCGGTTTGGTTGATGAAGCGTGCATCGTTGACGACCGATACCGTCAGCGGCGCTTTGTTGATGATGCCCGTGAGCACATCCAACTTGCCCACCGTGTAGTTGTTGCCGCCATTGTCATCGCTGATGGTCACGCTGTTGAGCGTCACACGCCTGCCAGTGCCAGCGTCTTTGTTGCCATAGACCACCTCTGCAGCAGACACGCGGTCACTGCCCACCAATTGGGCTGACAGTGTGGCTAGGTCGTTGGCGGTTGCTTCGTACAACGTGGTGCCGTCATACGTTTTGTTGGCCGAAGGCGCGCTCATGTTGACAGCGAGAGGTGTGACAGACACCTGTGTATCGCTCGTTGCCAGTGTTGTGTAGTTGCTCGCCAGTGCGCCGTTGTTGCCAAGCAGACTGATGCCTGAAGCACTAGACAAGGCTTGGTTGCTTTGCACATTCTTGCTCACCATCGTCCCTGTGCCGCTGGCGGTGAACGTTTCGCCATTCACGCCAGCCACGTTCAATGCTGCACCATCAAAACTGTTTAAACCATCGTAGATTTTAGTCCCTGTGGCACTCAGTCGTGCGGGGGTGATGTTGCCTGTGCCGCTTGCAGAAGTGGGGAGCACATAGTTACTCAACAGCGTGCCGTTGTTGGCTGTGAAGTTGCCTGCCGCGAGGGTGGTGCTGACAGTGGATGCGCCCACTACGTTGGCGCTGTTGTAGTTGCCTTGTGTTTGCGCCACGCTACCACCTTCACCCGTGACAAAACCACTGAGTGTGTAGCTGGGATTGGCAATGCTGGCGTTGGTGGTGCCGTCATACACCTTGGTTTGGTTGCTCAGACTCACGCTCAACGGAGCCTTGTTGATGGTCAGTGCGCCATTGACGAAGGTGAGGTTGTAGTTGCTGTCGGTGCCGCTGGCGGTAGAGGTATACGTCCCTGCGTTGGTGCCGCTACCGCTGGCGGTCACGCCACTCAACACAGAAGCTGTTTCGCCATTCACCAAACCCGTGGCTGTGAAGCCACTCACCGATTGGGTCAACCCGTTGTAGGTGGTGGTGCCGCTGCTGGCGGTGACGGTGGCGTTGGCTTTGTTGATGGTCAGTGCGCCATTGACGAAGGTGAGGTTGTAGTTGCTGTCGGTGCCGCTGGCGGTAGAGGTATACGTCCCTGCGTTGGTGCCGCTACCGTTGGCGGTCACGCTACTCAACACAGAAGCGGTTTCGCCATTCACCAAACCCGTGGCTGTGAAGCCATTCACCGATTGGGCCAAACCGTTGTAGGTGGTGGTGCCGCTGCTGGCGGTGACGGTGGCGTTGGCTTTGTTGATGGTCAATAAGCCGTTCACCAACGTGGTGAAGTCGTAATTGCTTGCCGCCAACGTGCCCACACCTGCCGTGATGGTGGCCGTGCCTGCGCCTGTGTGGGTTGTTGCTGTTGTCGTGGCCGTGCCTGCGCCAATCACACCAGAGGTAGCTAGTGTTTCACCATTCACAAAGCCATTGACCGTGGTGCTCAAAACGGGGTTGGCATCGCCATACGTTTTGGTGGCGTTATTGGCCGCGACGGTGAGGTGTGCTTTGTTGATGGTCAATGTGCCATTGACCAAGTTGGTGAAATCGTAATTGCCAGCTGCCAACGTGCCCACACCTGCCGTGATGGTGGCCGTACCTGCGCCTGTGATGGTTGCTGCTGTTGTCGTAGCAACACCTGCGCCAGTCACACCAGAAGTAGCCAGTGTTTCACCATTCACAAAGCCACTGACTGTGGTGCTCAACACGGGGTTGGCATCGCCATACGTTTTGGTGGCGTTGTTGGCCGCGACGGTGAGGGCTTTGGGGGTAATCGTTGCGTTTGACGGTGATTGAACTGCAAGGGCATAGTTACTTGCTTGCAAGCCCGACAACGAAAGACCCGAGTAACTTACGGCGCTGGCCGTGGCAACGTCTTTGCTGTCATAAGTACCAATGGCCGTCCCAACCACTGACACGACATCACCTGCATAGGGTGCGCCATCGGCGTTAGAGCCTGAACCCGCAGCACTTGCAGTCAATAAGCTAGCGGTGCCAGAAACGGTGGCGGTTCGGGAGCCGTCATACACCTTGCTGGTCGCCACGCTCAGGCCACTGATGTTTAGATTTTTTGGGGTGATGCTGGCGGTTTGTGTTTCAAATGACAACACGTAGTTGCTATTGCTTGACGACAAACCTCCAAACGTCACGAGGTTGGCTGATGCAACATCTTTGCTGTTGTAGGTTCCGGTTGCAGTGCCTGTCAGACCAATCACATCACCGACATAAGGTGTTCGGTCAGAGCTGTTGCCTGTGCCAACAGTTTGTGCGGTCAGCAAACCCGCCGTGCCACTGACCACTGCGATTTGTGTACCGTCATAAACGCGTGAGCTAGATGCGCTTAACCCACTCACGGTCAAAATTTTTGGATCAATCGTGTAGTTGGCCGTTGTCGTGGTGTAGCCTGCAAACACGTAGTTGCCTGCATCTGCGCCACTGAGTGTGTTGCCCGCAGTCTGCGTATAAGTACCTGCATTCGGCAAGTTTGCTGTACTCAACGAGGTAGCGTTGACGGTTGCTGTTGCTGCCACCTGATCGCCTACAAGGCCATTGCTAAAACTCACCGTGCCTGGATTCAATGCACTGCCATAGGTACTTTGGCTGGCAGAAATACCTGTGCCCGTGAGCGTACGTTGTGCAACCGTGTAATTGGCTGATGTGAACCCCGCAAACGAATAATTGCTAGCTTGCGCACCTGTCAAGCTAGTGCTGGCCACTTGCGCATAAGTTCCCGCATTGGGCTTGCCGCTGCTGCTTAGATCACCAGCAGGTACGGTAACACTCACCGCGCCACCCACACTCGCCGCATCAGCGCTGTAGACGTTTGAAAAACTCACGGTGCCCGGTGTCAGTGCATCACCGTACACCGACGTGGCTGCGCTGATGCCCGATACCACCAACGCCAACGGCTGAATACTGGCCGTGTTGTTGCTGGATCTAGATGCGCTGGGTAAGGCGTAGTTGCTCGCCAAGCCTGTGCCGTTGGCGAGCACCATACTGCTTGTGTTCACGTACTTATTGGCCGTGGCGACGTTGGGGTCTGACAACGTGGCAGTGCCCGTGTAGCCTAAGTTCTGTGCCACCCCATTCACGCTCACGCCAGTGAGGGTGACATCACCCGCGCTGAGTGCAACACCTGTGTCATACGTTTTGCTCGCGGAGACCACGGCTGTGGCTGCGCTGACTGAGGCATGGTTATACGTGCTGTTGTAGCTAAAAGCAGGCAACACATAGTTGCTCGCCAAGCCTGTGCCGTTGGTGAGTGACAGACCAGAGCCCACCACATAGTTGTTGGCGGTTGCCACATTTGCATCAAACAAATTAGCTGTGCCGCTGTAGCCCAGTGTTTGGCTGGTGCCACCCACGGCCACGCCGGTGATGGTGAGCTGTGTGCCCGTTAAGCCAGTTGTTGCGTCATACACTTTTAAACCAGACAAACTGGCAGTTGCCGGTGTGATGCTCACACTCACATTAGACGTTGTTGCAACCGTGTTGTAGTTGCTAGCCAAGCCGCCATTGCTGCTTGCACCAAGCGTCAGTGCTGCAAAGCTTTGACTCACAGGCGTAGAGGTGACGTTGGCACTGCCCAACGTGGCGTTGTTGCCTGTTAGCGCAAACGTTTGTCCCGCAACTCCTGTGGCAAGAAGGTTGGAGCCCAAGAAGTTGGTGGTGCCGTTATAAACCTGACTGCCCGTGAGTGACAGAGTTGCTTTGTTAATTGCCCCTGTACTTGATGCCAACGACGATAGCGTGTAGTTGCTTGCCCCTGTACCCGTGAGTGCACCTACATAGCTGTAGGTGATCGTCAAACCGGTTCCCACATTGTTTTGGTTGTAAGTTGCCGTGGGGGTTACCCCGAGCACAACAGTGGGGGAATCTCCAGTGTTGTTGTAATACTTACCGTCGGTGGCTGTTGCACTGCCGCCGGCAGCTTCACCAGTAATCGTGCCCCCTGTCAATGTGCCAATGACCGTGGCAGTGTTGGTTCCGTCGTAAGTTTTGGTGGCGGTGAGTGTCAAGCCTGTTGGGCTGTTGAGTGTCAGCGCTTTAGGCGTAATAGTTCCCGCGACAGAGGGATAAACAAGGGTGTAGTTGCCTGCTGAAGCGCCGCTTAATGTGAATCCAGAATATGTAATTGTTGTAGCGTCAGCAACGTCTTTACTGTTGTACGTGGCAAGCGCTTTTACACCGTTAGTAATGGAAATGCTAAGTGTGTCATTTGTGTAGGGCTTGCCATCCGTATCTGTGCCAGCGCCTTTTGTTTCTGAAGTTAAGAGTATCGGTGTGCCTGTGACCGTGGCGGAGTTAAAGCCAGTGTAGACCCTAGAGCTAGGAACAGTCAGTCCTGTGACAAAGAGAGGCTTGGGCGTGATGGTGACAGTGCCTGCATCGTAGACGAATGAGTAGCTAGACGAAACACCTCCTGATGCGTAAAACGTTTGCGAACCTACATTGGTGTTGCTCGGTGCAGCTGCTGTTGGTGCAGTTGTGAATGCGGTGGCAGGCGTATCGCCGTTTTGCAGACCTACGTATGTCAACGTGGCCGTTGGTGTGTTGCCATACACAATGCTCGTGGAGCTGGGTAATACATGCACGAGGTTGTTAAGCATGAATTGTGGTACAGGGTATGAAGCCCCCATGGCCCAGACGTTCGCGAAATCAAGACCAGAAAAGTTGCTTTGCGTCGTGAGCTGACTCGTTGCTAGTCCATTTATGTTTGTACCTGATGAACTACTGCTTGAACCTCGCCAAGCCATCGGCGATGGGTTTTTTGTTGAGTCGTAGTAACTGTTGGTAACAGCTGTGCCTACTTTTCCTATAAGGGCTCCAGTTGTTGCGTTGTTGGTGACGGTGACAGTCCCGTAGTACGCCAAAGCATCGACCTTAGAGTTGTTTTGGTTTAAACCAAAAATTCCTCCAACCGTATAGTTCGTGGTGATAGCGTTGGTGTTTGTTTCTGTGCTAGCAGAGGCAATATTAGATGCGCTGCCCCCAGTCATCATGCCAGCGACCCCGCCTATGTATGCATATCGTTGTCCTCCTGACACCGAACCAGATGTGAAGATGTTGTTGAGAATTGTTGAATCAGCATTGTTATTACCTCCCATGAGGCTGCCAATGTAATAGCCGTTGACGGAGGAAACAGCTACATTGGTTAAGCCAATGTTAGTGATTGATGCATTGTTCACCGATCCAAAAAATCCAACCTTCACACCAAGGGTAGCGCTTTGTTCTGTGATTTTCAGGTTCTTAACTTGATGCCCCAAACCATCAAAAACTCCGGTGAAATTGGTAGTGGCATTTCCTATTGGAATAAAGTTTATATAGCCATTCGTTAGCGTGGTCCAAGTTTGTGTGGCGGTTGCATCAATGTCGCTGCCTAGTACATATTTGCCTGCTAACGATGCAGTAGCAGCCATCCCTTGGACTGACATTGTGCTAGGTGCTGTTACAGCGTCAGCTTGTGCCCCCAAGTCATTGATGACGGTGAAATTCTTAACCGTTCCATTACTGCCCAATTTGGTCGAAAAATTGGCGCCTGTAGGGAGATTCACAGGCGCATCAATGTAATAAGCCGAGGTGTTACCTAAAGCGACAGCGTTTTGACCATATTCAAGCGCAAGGCTACCGGTGCCAGTGACATTGATGGGGAAATAAACATAGATGTTGTTCCAGGCATTCAGCGTCAGTTTATTTGCGCCCCATGCCAACCCGTCATATACATAAATATTTCCTGTGGATGTTCCGGGTGTAGAGCCACCTGTGGTCACCGTGATGTTGGCACTGCTGAGTGCTGTATTCAAATCACTAGATTTGATGTACGACGCAGCACTACCAGGGGTATAGGTGCCAGAAGCTAAGGTTTCATCACTGCTGGTCGTCGCATCTTTCATGATGTAGACGTTGTAGGGGTCTAGAAGCCACTCGCCATTGTTGCCATGGTTCGCTTGCGCTGAGATACCAATGCCATCGACGTTCAACACATGGCCCGATGTTTCAATGCGACCGCCATCGCCACCGTTCGGTCCAGCTTCTGCTTTGATGCTGCCGTTCACTCGCGTCACGCTGTCGGCGTTGTGCACATCGCTCCACAGCACCACTTTGCCGCCATCGCCTTTGTCGGTGGCGCTTGCATCAATGCTTGAACCTGCATCCATCGTTACATGAGTGGCTTGACGCAGATCGCCGCTGCCTTGCCAGTCGCCGCCTACCAGCACGGTGCCACCGCCTTGTGGGCCTTTGGCTTCGATCTTGCTGTTGCGGTCAAGGATGATGTCGTCACCCTCGAGATAAATTTTGCCGCCTTGGTTGACCAAGCTGTTGGCTTCTAAGCTACCACTGTTTTTAACCACGCCGGCTTGCAGCTGGTTAAGCGCCACCGCCGACAAAATGATTTGCCCATCGGGTGCAAGCACGGCTTGCTTGTTTTCAACGAGCGTGGCAATCGTGCTGGGAGTGGTGGTGATGCCTGCCAAGCTGCCCGTGCCGTCGATGTTGAGGGTGATGGTTTCACCCGCAGCCATGACGACCGTGCCTGCACGCGCTACCACCACGCCTGCGTTTTGCACCTCGGGGGCGAGTAAGGCCACATAGCCACCTAGTGCGGCACTGATGCGGCCTTCATTCACCACTTTGCCTGTGGCGTTGTTGCGCTCAAACACATCCTTGCCCGACATGAAGTTGTCGTCGCTGATGCTGTGTGTGGTGGCGGTGATGGCTCCCACATCGACCGATGACGTGGGCGAGAAGTACACGCCATTGGCGTTGCTGAGGAACACCTGTCCATTCGAGGTGATGCGCCCAAAGATTTGACTGGGATTGCTGTCGTTCACGCGGTTGAGCGTGACAGCTTGTGCGTTGGGTTGCACAAAGTTGATGCTCGCTGCACTGCCAAGGTTGAAGGTGCTCCAGTTGACCGCTGCACGTTGGCTGCTTTGGTTGACTGTCATTGCTGCCGCTTGTGCGGTGGCGGTTTGGCTGATGGTGGCATTGCCACGCACCACGGTGCCCCCTGTGGGCAGTTGGTTGATGGCGGGAGGGGGCTGTGCGTGCGCCACGCCAGCCAGCGTGAAGCCCAAGGCCACTGTCGTGATCACACCCCCTGCGGATGATTTGCTTTGTTTGCCCGCAGTTTTGGCAGTCTCAGGCACGGCTTGCCACGACTGTGTCGCAACGGACCAGAGGGTGCGATAAATGCGGTTCATGTGGCTTTTTCTTGTTTAAAACGCCATGCCCGTACTGAGCCAAATGCGGGTGATTTTTTTCGTGCCATCACTGTCGTTGCCTGTGGTGGTGCTGGCCGCAGGGTTACTGTCGATGCGTTGCGACAGGGTGGCTTTCATGTCAATGGTGGGTGTGGCTTGCCAAGTCAGCGACACGCCGTAGCCTTGCAGTGCGTAGTCGTTGGGAGCGGCGGGTGAGACCACGTTGTTGTTGCGGTTTACCTTGATCCAGCCATAGTCGTAAAAGCCGCTGAGGGTGAGGTTGTTGCTCAATCGTTGGCGTAGCTCTAACGTGAGGGTGTGGCCTTCGCTACCGCCGGCTTCGCTGGCGGGGTAGGCGCGTACACCTATGGGGCCACCGAGGTAAATTTTTTCAGATGAATCGAGGTTGCGGTTGGTCAGCTGTGAGCTGGCGGCTGCATACAGGCTGAGGTCAGCGCTGAGGCTTTGCAAGCGACTGAGATTGACGTTGAGTTTGGTGTAACGGCTGTCGGTGCTTTTGTCGCCAGAGGTGAGGGCAACGTTGGCGTTGGTGATGCCACCGCCATTCCACGCGTCGGTTTGGTTGGCACTGAGTGTGGCGTTGTACACCTTGATACCGTAGGAGGTTGTGACTCCGTTGGAGGAGTTGTCAAACTTTTTGTCGTCGTAGCTCAGTGCGAGGTTGACGTTTTGGATTTGGCTGCGCAGTAGGGGATAGCTGATCTCAGCCCCCGTTGTGGTAGCAATGCCGTGAGGGTTGAGTGCTGCAAATTCGTCTGTGATAACGCGATAGCTCAAGCGTGAACCATGCACACCCGCACGCCAACCGCTGTAGCCCACGGGCACGGTGTAGCCCACGCGTTGATAGTCGCTGCCTTGGGTTTTGAGTGCGTTGAGTGTCAGTGCATCGCCCATGCGTGCGGGGCTGTTGAGGTTGAGGTTGATGCTTAGGCGATCTGTGCCTGTGCTGCGAGAGCCTTGGTTGTCGACGATGGCGTTGCCCGTGGTCAATGCTTCGTCTATGGCCGAGATGACCAAGTTGGTTTCGCCATCGCGTTGGCCTTCGGTCAAGTTGCCCGTTACGCGTATGCCAGGCAGGTCGTCCATCAAAAGTAGTGCGCGATCAATGTCGTTGGCATGAATGGGTTGGCCTTGGGGTAGCAGGGTATTGCCATATTGACCAAGCGCGAGGCCTCTATGCGGTCGGGGGGGCTGCCCACCATAACGGCACCGCCAAACACAGCTTCTACGATGTGCAGGGTGACGATGCCATTGGTGATTTCTTGTTTGGGCAAATACGCACGCACGGTCCAGCCCGCTTCGCGGTAGGTGTTGGCAATCGCGTCTGCCGCTTCTTTGAGTTGTGCCAGCGTCAAGGGACGGTTGGTAAAGCTCTCGAGTGCTGCTCTGAGTGCGTCGCTGCTCAGTAAGGCATTGCCGGCAAACTCAAAGCGCCGCACTTGCACCGTGGCATCTGTGGGCGAGACCACTCGGGTAGGGACTGCTTTACGAGGCGGGCGTGTGGGTTTTACGCGAGGGGTGTTGAACTCTTGCTCGGTCTGGCGCAGCAACGCACCGGCATCCACGTTGGGGCCTGTGGCGTGGGCAGATGCCATACACAGCGCCAAGGCAGCGCTAGAAACGAGGGTGATGCCGTGTGGTGTGGGTCGAGTCATTCAGCTGGTAAATCGGGAAAACCAGCATGAATTGTTCAAAATCTCAAAAATGTTTTATTACGAAAAACTACAAAACGTAACTTTGGTTCTAAATAATTTGAATGTGTGTTGTTAACTGGTAACCGACGTTGCGTAAAGACTCAATGACCACACCTTGTGCGCCTGCATCGGTGAGCTTTTTGCGCAATCGCACCATGCGCACGGCCAAGCTGGCTTTGAACGATTCATCCACTTGCGCGTCAAGTAGTTCTGCAATTTGCCAAGTTTCCAAACGACCCGCAGGTGCGCGTGCCAACGCGGTGAGTACCGTGGCTTCTTGTGCAGTGAGTTTGATTGCGCTTTCACGGCCCTGTAGTTCGAGTTTGTTGAGGGTCAAAGCTTCGGGGGTGATGTGCTGGAGTGTGGCCACACGACGGCGCGCAAAGCTGCGCAGTGCTGCAGACAGCTCGGGCAGTGACACAGGTTTGGTGAGGTATATGTCAGCACCGCAGTCATAGCCATTGAGTTTGTCGTCCAGTGCAGATCGCGCAGACAAGATGATGATGCCTACCAACGGGTGCGTTTTGCGGATACGCGCGGCCAAGCTCAGGCCATCTTCACCAGGGAGATTGATGTCAATCACAAAAGCATCGGCGTGGTCGCTGCCCGATTGGTCTTCGAGTTCCTCGGCGCACGAGAGGTCAGTGACGCGATGGCCGTCTTTGCGCAAGGCCCTGCCGAGCAAGGTGCGCAAGTCGTTGTTGTCTTCAACGACGACGATGTTCAGTTGGGTAGCCATACCTTGAACCTCACGTGAATGTCATCTGGTTCGTAGGTGCAGGTGCCGCCCAACAAATGACAAATGCTGCGCACCAAGAATAGACCAAGGCCTGTGCCAGAGACGGATTTGGCCCCTGTACTTCGGTAGTATTTTTGAAACACCTTGCTGGCATCGGGCCATGAAGCGATGCCAGGTTTGTTGACCACCGTGATGGCAAGACCTGATAGGCCTGCAGGGCTGTTTTGTGCATCTACAAAGATTTGAATGGGTTGAGCCGCATCGCTGTAGCGCAGGGCGTTGTCAATGAGGTTGTTCAACACAATGCGCAAGCATTGGTAATCCGTGTGGAGCGTGAGTGGGTGCGTGGACAGTTGCAGCGCAATGCGTTGCCCCTTGAGGTTGTGGGACTCGGTTAAATCGTCGAGCAGTTCTATCAAATCAACGTGCTGTTTTTGGATAGAGATTTTTCCATCGGACAAGCGATCGGCGTTTAAGCATTGATCGAGGACGTTTCGGATGATGGAGACGTTGCGGCTGACGTAGTCTTTGGCATCAGGATCGTCGACGCTTTGTTGTGCCAGATCAATGACGGCCAATGGGTTTTTGAGTTCATGCATGAGCATGGTGAGGAGTTGGCTTTGTTCTTCGCGACGAATTTTTTCAAAAGAGATTTGCTGCGCTGACAAAGCCAAATCTTGTTGCATTTGCGTATTTGCTTTGCGCTGTTGGTGCGCGCGCAACTGCATCAAGAGGGTCATGTTAAAGCCTGACACCAAGGCGTAGTACACCAAACCGTTGGCTGAAAATTCAGAACCAGCCATTTTGCCTAAGTAGGGCAAGATGCTGGTTAACAACAGCAGGGCGAGCAAGAAGTAGTAGCTCACCACGTATTTCTTTTTCAGCAACGACGCATCGGGTTTGGCTGCTACTTTGGCGTCATCAATGAAGATGCTGGATGTCAATAGCAACGCCAGTACGGCTGCGCCATTGAGCAGCATGTTGACTTTGAGTGCGGAATTGAGATCACCCCACAGGAGCAATACGAACACCCATGCGGACCATAGTTGCAAGCCTTTGAAGATGACATGTACCCAAGGCGGAGGCGCGTACTCGCCAAGAAAGCGTGTTTCAAACCAAATTGAAAATGCCGTGGTGCTCACCACAAGCCAGCTATAACCAAGGTCGAGGTAGTGGGCTGGTACCCAATCGTGGAGCAAGTAGCGATGAAATCCAAAAAATGCAGCGCTGTAAACAAAATAAACCATGTTGCGGGCAATAAAGGCCGCGTACAAAAAATCACGGTAGTTGAACCAGTTGATCAGGGTCACAATCGAAAACACCATGATCAATGCCAGCGTGATGCTGTAGAGCAACATCAAGCGGTGTTCGTCGGCTTGCATATCGGTCAAAGAGAGTGCTTCCACATGCATCAGCGTGGTACTGCTGGTTTTCAGGCGTAGCCAAACCCATCGAGGTTCGTGACCCGCTGGGACCACAAAGTTGTGCACCAAGGCTGTGTATTCTTTGGCTGTGTATTCAGATTGATCGCCTGCTTGTCGCAGCTTGCCACTGGCGTCGAGTGGGTCATACAGCGTGATTTCATCCAAATATATCGGACGAATTCGTAAGATGAGTTTGTCCTCGTCTTTCGCTTGTTCTGGAGGTGTGATTTGTAAACGAATCCAAATCGCAGATGGGGTGTACCCGCGACTGAATACCCCATCGTAGGGTATGAGTGTTTGGTTTTGTGCTTGCTGCCAGCTGGCTTGTGTGCTCGTGTCTTCCCAATAGGCGCGCTGGGTGATGTGGTCATGCACACTTGCCAACGCGGCTGCATGTGCTGCAAAGAAAAAGTACACGAAGGCGAACAAGCGCAAGAGAAAACGAATCACAATTTGCATGAAGAGGCTCAAAGTTTGGATGAGCCTACCATTGCGAGGGTGGTGTTTTATTTCCACAGATTACACAGACGCAACTTCCTACGGTTCAGCAGATACTTAGTGTTGTGCAATGGTTAAGACCACAAACTTCTTGGCATGGCTGGCGCACGTTGCGCTCGCAGCGCATTCATCAACAAGCAGAACACGGCCATAAATCGCAAAGCAATCAAGCCTGTGACCCATTGCGCGGGACTTTCACTCAGATACACATAAGCGTTGAAGTAATCCATCACCAATGCCGTGATCGCAATGCCTACGTAAAGCAAAGAAACCTTCTCGAAATACCAATTCTTCAAATAACTGAAAAGATAAAACGCGCTAATGGCAATAACAAAGCAAGCACGGAACACGAGATAGCGCTCAAAGGCTTCAGCATCAAGTGCGCCAAGTTCAAAGTTGCCAGTGGTTAAGTGTGAGAAAAATAGCAGCTTGATCACTTGGGAAATCACGACGACCAGTAAAAACAAGTTTCGGTATTTGAACCCAATGTCTGTGTTGGCATCGGCCGCAGACTCTTCACCCATGAGTGCACTCAATTCCTCATCGGTGACCAGTGGTTGACCTGCGTATGGTGTGCGCATAGAGATCCTTCAAACTCGAAAGAAATTCCAAGGTTCAAAAATTTTAAGCTTTACCTATATTTCCGTGTGTGATTTTGTTTTGAAGTTTTGTAAAGATGCGTCATCAGTGGCGATGCGTGGCTTCTTGGACCCAATCTAGGCCTTGTGCCATAGCGTAGTTAGCCGCAGCATCATGTGTTGCGAACTCATCGGTGAAACACATCACGCGAGCCGTGCTTGCACTGCCATGTCCGCTTGCCACAGAAACTTGTGCAGCAAAGCGACCACTCGGTAAAGCGCGCGGGCATGCAGCAATGCGGTATTTGCCCATGGTGATGGAATTATTTTGAATATGAATAGCGGGAATCATTGAGAACTTAAAAAATAGGACGACAAAACGCAGTCCTTGACAGGACTGGTTGAAATACGCGAAGAAGTTGGAATTTACTTAAACGCCTCTCTGCTGAGAGGGTTGCACGCGCGGTGTAGAGGTGCGTGCTAGAAGTCGACTAAAGCGATAACTTAATGTAACAGACTTTGCATTTTCTTGCTTGAAGCACGCGATGGATCAATCCACTTTGCCAATGCGTTGCACCAGTCCAGCCATGTCTTTTGCATCGGTTTGCACGTAACGCTCAAATTCGGGCATGTCTTGAAACATGAATGAGGTGCCTGCTGCTGTCATGGCTTGATTGGCGCGTGCATCGGTTGCGGCAAACCTCGCAGCTTGGCGCAACTTTTCAACCACGTTCGGCGGCGTGTTGGCTGGTACAAACAAACCCGACCACTGCGCGTACGAGATAGGCACACCGAGCTCCTTGAGGCTTGGTACTTCCGGCATGGCTGCCAAACGACCTTCGCCCCAATGCGCCAAAGCACGCAATTTGCCCGCTTTGATTTGCTGCGTCACACTGGCCGGTCCTGTAGACAAAGCTTCAATTTGTCCTGAGAGAAGTGCCATCACGGCAGGGCCTGCACCTGTGTATGGCACATGCAGCATGTAGCTGGAGGTGGCAACTTTGAGCTGCTCCATGGGGACATGCATGGTGCCGTAGTTGCCAGAGGAGCCAAATGACACTTTGGCTGGATTGGTTTTCACATAGGCCATGAATTCAGCATACGTTTTCCATGGGCTGTCTGCGCGCACAACCAACACCGTCGGGTCTGCACTGAAGCGTGCAATCGGCTTGAGTTGTTCCAGTTGGAACATGGGGGTACGTTTGAGTACCTTGTCCGCCTCGGGCAGAACCACCAATGACGAAAGCGCCATGAGCAAGGTGTACCCATCAGGCTTGGACTTGGCCACTTGCGCCATGCCAATGCCGCCTCCCGCACCGCCTTTGTTTTCGACGATCACCGATTGTTTGAGGTAGCGACCCATCGCCTCTGCGACTGGGCGACCTACAGCATCTGCCACACCACCCGGTGGAAACGGTACCAGCATGGTGATGGGGCGAGTCGGGTATTCCTCTTGCGCGAAAGTTGGAAGGGCAAACGTTGTGGCCACCAGCAAGGCCAATGTTTTCAGAATGGCGGTGCGTCGTGTCATGGTGGCCTCTTTGTCAAATGAATTTGTTTTCGATATGGCCAATGCCATCAATCTCTACACGCACCACATCCCCTTTTTGTAAATAACGTGGTGGCTTCAAACCCATGCCCACACCTGCGGGTGTGCCCGTGGCGATGATGTCGCCCGGATACAGCGTGATGCCGCGTGAGATGGTTTCAATCAACGTTGGAATGTCAAAAATCATGTTTTCGGTCGGACCATCTTGACGTTGTTCACCATTGACCACACCACGCACGCGTGTGCGTGTGCCATCTAACTCATCGGCGGTTACCAACCACGGCCCCATCGGACAAAAGGTGTCCAAGGATTTACCCATGTCCCATTGTTGGTGACGCATCTGCACATCGCGTGCCGTCACATCGTTGACGATGGTGTAGCCGTAGATGTGCTTCATGGCATCCGCAGCCTTGATGTTCTTGCCGCTGTGTCCAATGATGACGGCCAACTCTGACTCGTAATCAATTTGGTCTGAAATGGCCGCTCCCGGCAGATGCACGTCGTCAAACGGACCGACCACGCATTCTGGAACTTTGGTGAAGACGATGGGCCAAGCCTGCGTGTTGGTGTTGCTGTCTTTGAATACCGAGGTGGACAGCTCTTTGGCGTGTTCGTGGTAGTTGCGGCCCACGCACCAAATGTTGCGGCGAGGCAGTGGGATGGGCGCTTCTAAATGTACGTCGGCTACGGCCACGGTGTTGCTGCTCAATGCGGGCAATGGAGCACCAGCAACGGCGGTTTCAATCAGGCGCAATGCGCCATGGCGTGCCACTTCGGGTGTGACATCAAACGCGGTGACGTGTAGACCATCGGCAGAGACTTGGCCGACGTGACGTTGGTTGTGATGGCGATAGGTGGCAATGCGCACAGAGGGCTCCCAGATGAATGTTGAATCTGGCGCATGCTAATGCGTGAGGCGAGCGCTGAGAAGCGTTGCCTGTCATCTGTATGACTAGGGTTTAGCCTGTGCGTGAGCGTCCCACCAGTCCTGACGCCAGTGCTGTGCCCAACACAATTACCACGCCGCAGCCCATCATCCAATGCGTGACAACTTCGTCCAAAAACATCACACCAAACAGGTTGGCAAACACAGGGATCAAATACGTGACGGTCATGGCGCGTGCAGGGCCGGTGCGTGTCATCAATCGAAAATACAACACATAAGCTAAGGCCGTGCATAGCAAGCCTGCGATGCCCAGCGCCCGCCATGCATGCAAAGGCGGCGGTTCAGCAGGCCAAGTCAGCAAAGCCGGAATACACAGGCCTAGGCTGGCACCCCACAAGCTGCCTGTGGTGGTGACGAGCGATGGCACGGTCTGCAAATAGCGTTTGGTGAAACTTCCTGCGACGCCATAGCAAAACGTGGCAACCAAGCACGCCACAACCGCTAACCCAGCACCGCCGGATTTGAACGACACACCGCCTGGCACATCGCTGGCCAGCAACACCACGCCCGTGAATCCAAGTGCCAAACCCAAAGCTCTGGATGCGTTGAGCTTGTCACCCAACCAAAACCAAGCGATGAGTGCGCCAAACAAAGGCGTGGTGGCATTCAAGATAGACGACAAGCCTGTGCTGATGTGCATCAGGGCATAGGCGTAACAAGCGAAAGGAATGCCCGCATTGAGCAACCCCGAAGACATGGTGGGACGCCAGTGTTGGCACAGCGCGGGTACGCCGCCACGCCATATCAAAACAGGGGTGAGCATGAGCGCTGCAAGCGTGATGCGTACCCACGCCGTGGGCAAGGGGCCAAACGCATAAGCGCCTTCACGCATGAACAAGAATGACGAGCCCCACAACAACGCCAGCAGCACAAATTCCGGCAGCCATTCGCGCCAGTGCAGATGGGGTTCTGTCATGCGTGTGTGGCCTCGTGGCTGAGTAAATATTTTTTACGATCTAAGCCACCTGCAAACCCAGTCAATGAGCCATTTGACCCGACCACACGGTGACAGGGTACGACGATGCTGTGTGGGTTTTGTCCAATCGCAGCTCCCACGGCACGGACGGCTTTGGGGTTAGCGATGTCCCGCGCAATGTCGCCATACGTGCTGGTTTGACCATACGGAATGCGCTGCAACGCTTGCCAAACAGCACGCTGAAAAGCCGTGCCCCAAGCGTGATGCAAGGGCAGCTCAAATATTTGGCGCTTGCCTTGAAAGTAGTCTTCTAGTTGCTGGGCAGCGGCCAGCAACGTGGGGTGCGTGTGATTCGTCATCCAATGGCTGCTGTCGGGCATGTGCTGCTGCCGATGTACAAACCACACGCCTGACAAACCTTGCGAGGTGGCTGCCAACAGCACATCTCCAAGCGGTGATGTGACCTGTGTTTGAACGATGAGGGGTGTGTTCATGGTGAGTTTTGGCAAAATGATAAGTTGCCAATTTGTTTTCATCATAGTTCGCTCTCGTAGTGCGCTCTCTACAATCTATTTCTATGCAAGTAAACGCTTCAATTTTCAAAGCCTACGACATCCGTGGTGTTGTTCCTTCCACCCTTAATGTGGATGTTGCCGAGGCTTTAGGTCGAGCCTTTGGCACCCATGCCGCGGCATCTGGTGAAACTGTTGTGGCAGTAGGGCGCGATGGTCGCTTGAGTGGTCCTTCGTTGGTTGAGGCGCTCATTCGTGGCTTGGTCGCTGCGGGTGTTCAAGTGATCGATGTGGGCGCAGTCACCACGCCCATGCTTTACTTTGCCGCCAGCACGTTGTGCAAAAGCGGCATTCAAGTCACAGGTAGCCACAACCCCAAGGACTACAACGGTTTCAAAATGGTCTTGGGTGGTCGTGCGATTTACGGCGATGGAATTCAAAGCTTGCGCGACATCATGCAGACAGAGCGTTGGACGCTCAAAGCAGGCGGCAGTGTGAAATCCGTCGATGTGACGGCTGATTACGTGGCGCGCATCGTGGGTGATGTGCGCCTGAGTCGCCCGATGAAAGTGGTCGTGGATTGCGGCAACGGCATTGCAGGTGCGACAGCCCCTGCAATTTTTCGTGCGTTGGGTTGTGACGTGATTGAGCTGTTCAGTGAAGTGGATGGCAACTTTCCCAACCACCATCCAGACCCCAGCAAGCCAGAAAATTTGAAAGATGTCATCCAAGCCTTGAAAACCACAGGCGCTGAATTGGGCCTGGCGTTTGACGGTGATGGTGACCGCTTGGGCATCGTCACGAAAGAGGGTGAAACCATTTACCCCGACCGCCAAATGACCTTGTTTGCACAAGACGTGTTGTCACGCGTGCCTGGTGGCGCGATTGTGTTTGATGTGAAGTGTTCACAACGCTTGGCTCCCGCCATTCGCGCAGCTGGCGGTCAAGCCTTGATGTTCAAAACAGGCCATTCACTCATCAAAGCCAAGATGAAAGAGGTTGATTCACCGTTGGGTGGTGAGATGAGTGGTCACATCTTCTTCAAAGAGCGTTGGTACGGTTTTGATGACGGTACCTACGCTGGTTGTCGCCTGCTCGAAATTGTGAGCCGCAGTCCGGATGCCAACGTGGTGCTCAATGCCTTACCCACCAGCTTCTCCACCCCTGAATTGAATGTGGGTTGTGCCGAGGGCGAGCCACACCGTTTGAGTGCTGAGTTGCAACAACTGGTGTCTGCGGGTGACTTGCCTTCGCCTGAGTTCAAGCCCGAGGCGTGTGTGATTGATGGTCTGCGCATCGACTGGGCCGATGGTTTTGGTTTGATCCGGGCCTCCAACACCACGCCAGTGTTGGTGCTGCGTTTTGAAGGCCAAACCCAAGCAGCGCTGGAACGCATTGAGCACGACATGCTGGCGCTGTTACGACGCGTCAAACCCGATGCGAAGTTCCAAGAGGCTGCGCATTGAACGTACCTGACCCCTTGAGCCTGCGCGAGCGTCAAGCCCCTTTGAAGGTGCTGATCGTCAAGCTCTCGTCTTTGGGCGATGTGGTGCATGCCATGCCCGCCGTGATGGACATCCAAGCCGCGTTTCCCAACGCCCACATCGATTGGGTGGTCGAGCGTGGCTTTGCACCTTTGGCCGCTCGTTGCGAAGCGGTGCGCCGTGTCATTCCTTGCGAGATTCGCCGTTGGCGCAAAGCTTTCTTCAAAGCAGAGACCCGTGCGCAAACGCGTGCTGAATGGCGCACATTCAAAGCCGATTTACAACATGAGGCTTATGACGTCATCATCGACTTGCAAGGTCTTACCAAGTCGGCTTGGATCGCTTGGTTGGCACGCAAAGCGCGCGGCGGAAAACGTTATGCCTTGGCCAATCGTACCGATGGTTCGGGCTACGAGCGTCCCACGCGTTGGGTGGCTGATGTCGTCGTGCCGATCACCCCGCACATCCATGCGGTCACCCGTGGACGCGTGTTGTGTGCTCAAGCCTTGGGTTATGAGATGCCCGCACACTTGAACTACGGTTTAGGACAAGCGGCCGTGCAACGCAAGCCTGTGGTGGTCTTGGTGCACGGCACTTCGCGCACAGACAAAGAATGGCCTTTGGCCCATTGGTTCGAAATTGGCACACGTCTGAAGCAGGCTGGTTTTGATGTGGCACTGCCGCACGGCAACGAAGCAGAACGTGTGCGCAGCGAAGCGTTGGCAGACATGCTGCCTGGCGCGGTGGTGTGGCCCCGTTTATCGCTGGACCAACTCACCACTGAAATGGCGCACTGCACAGGGGTGATTGGTGTGGACAGTGGTTTGAGCCACATTGCCGTCGCGCTTGATTTGCCACATGTTCAGATTTACAACTTCGACACCGCATGGCGCACAGGCCCCGAAGGGTTGACGCGCCAGCGTAGCGTGGTCGATTGCCCCACACCCACGGTCGATATGGTGTGGGATACCTGGTTGGCGTGTTTGCAAGCAGAGGGCATGGCCAAGTGACGCTGCAGTTTTATAGTTTCGTGATGTGGGCTTTGCAGCCTTTGCTGCGCCGTAAATTACAACGCCGAGGGCGAGAAGAAGCGGGATATCTACACGCCATTGAAGAGCGCTTTGGCCGCTACACGCAAGCGCCCACCGCAGGTGGCTACGTGTGGGTGCACGCGGTGTCCTTGGGCGAAACACGTGCGGCTGCAGTGCTGTTGCAAGCCCTGCGCACGGCCCAACCCCATATCCGTTTTGTGTTGACCCACGGCACCGCCACAGGTCGTGCACAAGGCGTGAGCTTGCTGCAAGACGGCGATGTGCAAGTGTGGCAACCTTGGGACACGCCTGCTGCGGTGCAACGTTTTTTGACGCACTTCAAGCCGCGTGTGGGCATCATTTTGGAAACAGAGCTGTGGCCCAACTGGGTCGCACAGTGCAACAAAGCGCACGTTCCGTTGGTGTTGGTGAATGCACGTATGAGTGACAAAAGCATGCGTCAAGCGCAGCGCTTGGCGTGGCTTTCTCGTCCGGCTTACCAAGGGTTGTCTGCTGTGTTGGCGCAAACCGAAGCGGATGCCCAGCGCTTGCGTGTGTTGGGTGCCAAGGTCGATGGTGTCTTGGGTAACGTGAAGTTTGATGCCAAGCCCGATGCCACGCATCTTGCACAGGCCTTGGTGTGGAAGCAAAAATTCAAGCGGCCAGTGGTGGTGTTCACCAGCTCACGCGAAGGTGAGGAGGCCATTTGGCTGGATACGTTGCAGGCGTTGAAGGACGCACCTTTGGACGAACACGAGCACATCAATGCTGTGCATTGGATGGTCGTGCCCCGTCATCCACAACGCTTTGATGAAGTGGCTTCGCTGATGGCTCAACGGGGTTGGACGGTGTCGCGTCGCAGCACATGGGCCAATGGCCCTGACCATGAAGATGACCCTAACACCCTCTGGCTCGGCGACTCATTGGGTGAGATGGCTTTGTATTACGGTTTGTCAGATGCCGCTTTGCTGGGGGGCAGCTTTGCACCTTTGGGCGGACAAAATTTGATTGAATCCACCGCTTGTGGTTGCCCCGTCATCATGGGGCCGCACACGTTTAACTTCGCTGAAGCCGCCGAGTTGGCAGAACAAGCGGGGGCTGCTTTGCGTGTGGAAGACATGGCGCAAGCCGTGACCACGGCTTTGCAGATGGTCAGGTCTGACCCTGATGAGAATGCGCATGTCCAAGCCTGTATGGAATTTTCGCAAGCCCATCGCGGTGCGGCGCAGCGCACTGTACAGGCGCTGCTGCCGTATTTGAAAACGAATTAAGGGGCCAGCAAGTCGTTGATGGGTTGCAAGTCTGCAGGCGTCAACGTGCCTGTGGCTTGGCGCAGCTTCAAGTTACCCACCAACACGTCGTAACGCGCTTTGGCTAAGTCGCGCTTGGTCTGGTACAGCTGGCTTTGTGCGTTCAACACATCGATGTTGATGTTCACGCCCACGGAGTAACCCAATTTGTTGGCATCCAAAGCGCTTTGGCTCGATGCCTCGGCAGCCTCATAGGCTTTGACTTGGCTCAGGCCCGCGACCAGACCGAAGTAGGCTGTGCGTGTGGCTTGTGCCGTGGCACGACGTGCGTTTTCATAGTCAGAACGGGCTTTGTCTTCTAAGGCCACGGTTTCTTTGACACGGTACATGGTGCTGAAGCCCGCGAAGAGCGGGACGTTCAACACGACCGCGGCTGATGGGTTGTAGATGTGCGATGCCAAGGATGTGGTGGATGAGCCCGAATCGTTGCGTACGCCAGAGTAAGAAATCTGAGCATCTAAGGTCGGCTTATGGCCCGCATTGGCTTTGTTGACTTCGAGCGATGCGATTTCAAGCGCCAGTTGCGCTTGACGCACGGCAGGACTTGCGGTTTCTGATTGCGTCACCCATGTGCTCACATCGTCTGTGGGGGGCGCAATGAGTTTGCTGTTATTTGCCAAACGTTTGGGTTTGGCGTTGCTCAGACCCACGGCCAAATCGAGGGCGAGGCGCTTGATGCGTAAATCGTTGTCGGCAGCAATTTCTTGCGCGTTGGCTAAGTCGAAGCGGGCTTGTGCATCGCGTACACCAGTGATGGTGGCCGTGCCTACTTCAAAGTTGCGCTTGGCAGATGCCAGTTGCTCGGCGACAGCTTTCTTTTGCGTTTGTACAAGTTCCAGGTTGTCTTCGCTGGTGAGAACATCAAAGTAGGCCTGCGAAACACGCACGAGCAAGTCTTGCTCGGCCGCTTCGTATTGCGCAGCGGCTTGCTGCAGCAATTGACCACCTTGGCGGTAAGCCGCCCACGCTGCGGGTCGATAGATCGGCTGAGTCAGGGTGATGGCACCTGTGCCGGTGTTGTAGAAGCGTTGTTGAGTCGCGGCCACGTTGGCCGCTGCAGCGGCAGACGCGCTGTCTGCGCGGTAATCGAAGTAAGTACGCGTCGCGCTCGCCGATAACGCAATGTTGGGCAAGATACCGCCTAAGGTTTGATTGGCCTTGGCCAAGTTCGCTTCAAACTGGGCTTTGGCTGAAATGAAGCCTGCGTCGTAGCCGCGCGCTGAGTCATACATCTCCACCAAACTTTGAGCTTGAGCGTTCGATGCAAAAGTCAAAACCACCGCAGCGGTCAGTGGAAGGGCGCGAAACAATGAGCGTGAGAGCGACATGCAGTTCTTTCAAAAATTAATCAATACGTGGGTACAGCGTTGTCAACTTGTGCTGACCAAGCGTGGATGCCACCCGTGATGTTGGCCACATGGCTAAAACCTTGTTGCGCCAAGAATGACGCCACTTGCATGCTGCGCGCACCGTGATGGCACAGGCAAGCAATGGGCTGGTCTCGCTTCAGATCTTGCAGGTGTGCTGGGATGGTGTGCATCACCATCTTCACCAACTTAAACCCTTGTTCTTTGACACAAGCGGTTTGAACCTCCCAAGGTTCACGCACGTCGAGTACGACGGTGGTGCCGTTGGGGGCTTGCGATGCAATCCAGTCTTGCAACTGGGCCGGTTGGACTTGATCAATCATGCTGCGCTTTTAGAACTTGAAGCGTGAAGGCTCAGTAAAGCCTTGCAAACGCGGGGCCGTGTGGTCCCACAAAGCTTTGCTGCTCCACGCTGCGTCAGCGGTGCGTGTGTAGAGCGTGGCCACCATCACAGGTTCTTGGCCGACGATGGCCAACAGGTGACCGCCGACTTTGAGCTGTTGCAACAGCGCGGCTGGCACTTCAGCCACTGAGCCACCGAGCACGATGGCATCGAATGGTGCATCGCCGGATGCGCCTGTGCTGCCGTCTGCCACACGCACATCCACATTCGTGATGCCTGCACGTTGCAGGTTGTTGCGGGCGTTACTGGCCAGTTCTGGGTTGATCTCCAAGCTCACCACACGTTGAGCGCGGCCTGCCAACAAGGCGGCCAAGTAGCCACTGCCAGTGCCAATTTCCAACACTTTTTCAGTGCCCGTCAGTTGCAAGTCGTGCATCAAACGCGCGTCTACGCGAGGAGGCACCATGGTTTGGCCGTGACCCAAAGGGATTTCGGTGTCGGTATAGGCCAGCGCGTGGTAAGCCTGAGGCACGAACAGCTCGCGTGGCACATTGGACAACACGGCCAGCACTTGGGGGTCGAGCACCTGCCAAGGGCGGATTTGTTGTTCGACCATGTTGAAGCGGGCTTGTTCTTGGGTATTCATCTCAAAACTCCGAAATCGATAAGTTAAAGCTGGTCAAAATTTTAACGGCCACGGCTGTCAGAGCCTGACGCCCATGTGCGTTTTATCCATTCGGCCAAATCGTCCAAATAGCAGTACACCACGGGAACGACGACCAAGGTGAGCAGCGATGAGGTAATGACCCCTCCGATCACGGCTTGGCCCATGGGGGCGCGTTGTTCTGAGCCTTCCGACAAGGCGAATGCCAAAGGCACCATGCCGAAAATCATGGCCAAGGTGGTCATCAAGATGGGGCGCAAACGCACTTCAGCGGCCAGTAGCAACGCGTCGTGGCGGCTCAGGCCGGGTTTGACGGAGCCATCGGCTTGTTCTTGGGGCTCACGGGCACGAATGGCGAAATCGACCAGCAAAATGGCGTTTTTGGTGACCAAGCCCATCAACATGATGACGCCAATGACCGAAAACATGGACAAGCTAGACCCAAACAACAGCAAGGCCAGCACCACCCCAATGAGTGTGAGGGGCAGGGCCGTCATCAATGCCAAGGGTTGCAAAAAGCTTTTGAATTGGCTGGCCAGAATCATGTAGATGAACACAACGGCCAAAAGCAATGCTGAGATGGCGTAGCCAAACGACTCTTGCATGTTTTTGGTCGAACCGCCAAATTGGTAGCGGTAGCCGGGGGGCATTTGAATCCCATCCATGACTTTGCGAATGTCAGCAGACACTTCGCCTGCCGAGCGGTTGTAAACGTTGGCATTGATGGCGACTTCCCGCATCAAATCACGACGGTTGATTTGGTTGGGGCCTGTGCCTTCTTCGACTTTGGCGACTTGGTTCAGGCGTACCACGCGAGGACTGCCGTCGGCTTGGGTGCCGATGGTGAAGGGCAAACGTTCAAGGTCTTGCAGCGCGTTGCGGGCGTTGGGCGACAAACGCACGTTCACATCGTAGGTTTGGTCATCTTCAGCGCGCCAGTTGGTCACGGTTTGGCCCGCCACCAAAATGCGCAACTGGTTACCGATGTTGCCCAGTGACAGGCCCAAGTCGTTGGCGGCTTCGCGTTGCACGTTCACTTCAATGGTGGGTTTGTTGGGCTTCACGCTGGAGTCCAAATCGACCAGGCCGGGAATGGCGCGTAACTTGTCCATGGCTTGCGTGGTCAGACGCTCAAGCTCGCGCAAGTCGCTGCCTTGCAGCGAAAACTCCACTTGTTTGTTGCCGCCCACGGTGTCGAGCAAACCGACGTGGGTGACGGTGATGCCTGGCACTTGGCGTAAACGTTCGCGCAGCGTGGCTGACATTTGGTCCACATTGCGTTGGCGGTTTTTACGGTCGACCAAGCGCACGTAAATGTTCGCGTAAATCTTGCCATTGGCTGCCCCCGTGTTGATGGTCGACAGCGTGTAGCGCACCTCTGGAAATTCACGGATGATGGCTTCAACTTGTTGAGCCTTGGATTCCGTGACTTCAAGAGAGGAGCCCACGGGGGTGTTGAAGTTGACCGATGTTTCCGAGAAGTCAGCTTTGGGTACAAACTCGCTGCCCAGCAATGGAATCATGAAAATGCTCACCATGAAGATGCCCACGGCCAACCCCACGGTGGCGCGCTTGTGGTTCAAGGCCCATTTCAAGATGCGTTGGTACAAGGCCACCAGTCTGTCCGTGGTTGCTTCAAACCATGTGGTGATGGGGCCGATGGTGCGGTCGTAGAACGTATTGGCGTGGCCATGTTGACCGTGTGCATGAATGGTTGGGTCATGCCAGACCGACGACAACATGGGGTCTAACGTGAAGCTGACGAACATCGAAATCATCACGGCTGCCACGATGGTGATGCCGAACTCATGGAAGAATTTGCCGATGATGCCGCCCATGAACCCGATGGGCAAAAACACCGCCACGATGGACAGGGTGGTTGCCAGCACAGCCAAGCCAATTTCTTGCGTACCGTCCATCGCGGCTTGGTACGGTGTTTTGCCCATTTGCACGTGACGCACGATGTTTTCGCGCACCACGATGGCATCGTCAATCAACAAACCCACGCACAGTGACAACGCCATGAGCGTGATCATGTTGATGGTGAAACCAAACATGTACATGAACAAAAACGTGCCGATGATGGCAATGGGCAGTGTGAGACCGGTGATGACTGTCGAGCGCCATGAGTTCAAGAACAAAAACACGATGAGGACAGTCAGCAAGGCACCTTCAATCAGGGTTTGGCGCACATTGGCTACGCCAACGCGGATGGGACGCGAGCCGTCTTGTACTTGTTCTAGGCGCACGCCTGCAGGCAATTGCGCTTTCATGTCAGCCACGGTTTGGTTCAGCCCATCAATCACGTCGATGGTGTTTTCGTCTTGTGCCTTTTGCACGGTCATGAGCAAGGTGCGTTGGCCGTTGTAGAGCGCCAAGCTCTCGACCTCTTGTGCGCCGTCGCTCACCGTAGCGACTTGGTTCAAACGGATGGGGGTGGCGTTTTTACGTGCCACGATGATTTGTCCAAAGTCTTCTGGGCGCACCATGCGGCCTTGGATCTGAATCACGCGGTCTTGTTGTAGCGACCGCAAACTACCCACAGGCAAATCTTGCGTTTCTGTCTTGACCGCGTTCACCACTTGGTCAGCGCTGATGCCCAGCGACTCCATGGCCTGCGGGTTCAAATACAAATTGATTTCGCGCTTGGTGCCGCCCACCAGCGACACCGAGCCCACGCCGCGCACGTTTTCTAGGCGTTTTTTCAGCACTTGGTCGGCCCAGTTGGTCAGCTCGACGGCGGAGCGTGTCTTGCCTGGTTGCGATACTTCAGGCAACACAGCCAAGGACCAAATGGCTTTGCTGGATGGGTCAAAACGCAAAACTTTGGGCTCTTTCACATCGTCATGCAAGGTGGGACGAATGGCCGCTATCTTTTCCCGCACATCGTCGGCACCTTTGCGGCCATCAATGTAGAGCTGAAACTCGACCACCACCACCGACATGCCTTCGTAGCTGCGTGAGGTGAGGGCGTTGATGCCTGCGATCGAATTGACACCCTCTTCCACCTTCTTGCTGACTTCGCTCTCCACAATTTCGGGGGATGCCCCCGGATATTCGGTGGTGATCACCACCACAGGAAAGTCGATGTTGGGGAATTGGTCAATCTTCAAACGCTGGTACGAGAACAGCCCCAGCACCACAAAGGCGAGCATCACCATGGTCGCGAAGACTGGATTTTTCAGACTGACTTTGGTGAACCACATGCGATGTTGTGTGCCTTAGGGTGTCGTACTGGCTGCTGAGGCTGAAGCGGTGACCGCGGCCGGGGTGTACTTCACCACCAAGCCTTCACGCAGGCCACCCACTTGGCCTTTGAGGACGGTGCTGCCTTCGGCCAAACCTGTCACGCCGACCAAAGGCTCTGACTCGGGTTGTGCCAAGTCCATGCCGCGAACCCCCAGCGTCACCGTTTTGTGTGCCACTTGCAGCTGATCGCCGATGGACGCCACCACTTGCACATAAGGCTGGGCGCGGTCTGTTCGCACTGCGGAAAGTGGCAGGGCCAACACGTGACTCTTACCCATGCCCAAAATGCCTTTGGCAAACAAGCCGTGGCGCAAGCCTTCGGGCTTGTCGATCAACAAATAAATCAACACACTGCGGCTGCCCGCTTGTGCACTGGGGCTGATGCGTTTGACTTTGGCGGTGATGGTGTCTTGGCGGTCTTCTATTTGCAGCGTGGCCACTTGGCCTATGCGCACATCCAGTGAGTCGCTGGGGCTCAATGGCACTTCCACCTCGAGCTGATTCAGGTCTACCAATTCCATGATCTTGGTGTCAATGGCCACACGTTCGCCCACTTGGGCTGCGCGTGCTGCAATGATTCCGGCAAAAGGCGCACGCAAAGTGGCGTCATCCAAGGCTTTGCGTGCAACGTCTGCACCGGCAATCGCTGCCTTGTGGCTCGCCACAGCGCCTTGGTAGGACGCCACCGAGTTGTCCATCGCGGCTTTCGAGATGAAGCCCTGGTCCACCAACGACTTGTTGTTGTCCCACTGGCGCTGTGCAATTTCCATTTGGGATTTGGCCGCACTGGCTTGCTCGGCGGCTTGTTGCCAACGACGTTGGTATTCAGTGGGGTCAATGCGTGCCAGTACGTCACCGGCCTTGACCGAGTCGCCTTCGCGCACGACCATTTCCTTTAATTCACCTGCTACACGCGCTTTGATCGCAGCGTAATTCACCGCTTTCACGGTGCCCGAAATCGCCAAGCCTTGTGTGATGTCTCGTTGCTCGGCTTTCATCACATCGCTGTTGGCCAACTCGACTTGCGTTTGCACGGAGGCGGGTGCTGACGCTGCCGCTTGCTGCGCTTGCTTTTGCGACATGGCACGCCAGACGCCCGCAGCTAACGCCAATACGATGACGCCAATGACGATCCAGCGGGTTTGGATTTTTTTCATGTGGTTTTCTCAGCCGTCATGCCGTGCAACAGCACTTCGACTTGCATGTGAATGAATTGTTCAGGATCCATGATTTGTGCTGATGTTGCACATGCGCCCATGGAGTGTTTCCACATCATCAAAAAAATCATGGGGGCGATGATGGTGAACACCGCTTTGCTGGTGTCCATGGGACGCAACTCACCGCTGTCCACCCCGCGTTGCAAGATGCTTTGCAACAAATGAGTGCCAGGTTCCACCACTTCGCTTTGGTAGAACGCTGCAATTTCTGGGAAGTTTTGCGCCTCACTGATGACCAGTTTGACAATGCCGCTGGCAGGCGTGTTGCCCACGTTGGTCCACCACAAGTCCATGGCGTGGTGCAGCATTTCCCCGCTGCTGCCTTTGAAGTGGCTGAACTCTTCGCTCCAAGCGGGGAACAGATTGGCGATGTTGTCGCGAATTACTGCTTTGAACAGATCTTCCTTGCTTTGAAAATACAAAAACAAGGTGCCTTTGGATACCCCCGCCCGCGCCGCAACTTCTTCAACACGCGTGCCAGCAAAACCTTTTTCCACAAACAAATCGAGCGCAGCTTTGACCAGCTCGCCCGGACGAGATTCTTTGCGTCGCTCTCTTTTAGGCGTTGATTCGTGTGGGAGGAGGGTTTCAGTAGACACGGTATTAATGACTGATTGGTTAGTAATGTATCAGGTTAATTCTTTTGATGGACTTGGGAGAGTGCGTCCACGACGTATTCCGTGTGCTTGGCAGCAGCCATCTGATGGCAGGTGGGCTGTACACAATCATAGAATCAAGGCCCATGACACCTCCCCAAAACGCAACATCGCCACAGACCAAGGTCATCACCTTGGGTGGGGGGTGCTTTTGGTGCACCGAGGCGGTGTTTGTGCGCGTCAATGGTGTGCTGGATGTGGAGTCAGGCTATACCAATGGCCATGTGTCTAACCCTAGCTATGCGCAAGTGTGCGAAGGCAACACGGGGCACAACGAAGTGGTGCGCTTGGTCTACGACCCACAGGTCATCAGCCTGCGTGAGTTGCTCGAAATTTTCTTTGTCATCCACGACCCCACCACGTTGAACCGTCAGGGCAACGATGCTGGCACGCAATACCGCAGTGGTATTTATCTGAGCGACGAGGCCGACCGTTGGGTCGCACAAGACGTGATCGATGAAGTCAACGCAGTTTTGTCGGGGCGTGTGGTGACTGAGCTGACAATGTTGAGCAATTACTCAGCGGCTGAGGCTTATCACCAAGATTATTTTGAACACCATCCGGCGCAAGGTTATTGCGCCTTTGTGGTCGCGCCCAAGGTTCAGAAGTTTGTGCAGACCTTTGCAGACAAGGTGAAGCATGTCTGATGCGCTGCGTTGGATGCCGGTGACGGTTTGCGCACGCACCTTGCGACGTGTTGTGTTGCTATGGCTCACCGTGTTGGTGCTGGTGCAGACGGTGGGCGTGTTGCACCGTATTGCGCATCCGATCGGTAAAGCACATGCGATGTTGGCGGTGAGCAGCGTCGATGCTTTGACGACTCACGATGTGGCCCCGTCTAGCGAGACAGCCCATGCGTGGAGCCGTTTGTGGGGCGATCACAGCAGCTTGGCGGATTGCCAGTTGTTTGATCAAGCTTGTCCCGATGGGCTCCATCACACCTTGTTCAACGCGTTGACGTTGACCGTTGCGCATCTGTGGCAAGTCGCAACGGCACAAGCGCATTTCTCGCTTTTTGAACGCTTCTATGCGGCTCGCGGGCCGCCTGCCTTTCACTGAATCAGGTCTGTTTTTTCTTGCACCAAGCGACATGCTGGGTGTTCAGCCATTTTCAGTGGGTAGGTTTTGTCATGAATCATTCTTTGACGCGCAGCGCCGTTGCGGCGGCTGTTTCTTTGGTGTTGAGTACTTACGTGGTGGATGTGTGCGCCCAGACGGCCACGCAGCTTGACGAGATCACCATCACGTCACGCACGATCAACAACGCGGCGTTGTTCGTCCCCACGCAACAGTTGTCGGGCACAGCGCTCACGCAGCGCCAAGGCAGCACTTTGGGTGACACACTCGATCAATTGCCTGGCATTGCCAACAGCTCGTTTGGTCCTAATGTGGGTCGCCCTGTCATTCATGGACTAGATGGCGAGCGCGTTCGGCTGCTGCAAAACGGCGGTGCCAACCTCGATGTGTCCAACCTCAGTTTTGACCACGCCGTTCCGATGGATCCTTTGACCACCGAACGCGTCGATGTATTGCAAGGACCTGCAACCTTGTTGTACGGCGGTAGCGCCATGGGCGGTGTGGTCAATGTGATTGACAACCGCATCGCGCGCGAACGCGCGTTTGACGCGCAAGGTGGCGTGATGGGCAAAGCCGAAGTACGCGCAGGTGGAGCTGCCCAAGAACACAGCACAGGCGCCATGGTCGAGGCGGGCAACGATCGTTTTGCCTTGCATGTGGACGCGTTTGATCGTCGTACGCAAAACTTGCAAGTCCCCAAAGACATGACTTGCAACGGCATCACGCAACGCCGCGTTTGCAACTCGGCCAGTGATACCCAAGGCACGGGCGTGGGTGGCACGTTGTTGTTTGACCGTGGTTACTTAGGGTTGGCCGCCAGTGAGTACCGCAGCAAGTACGGCACGGTGGCAGACCCCAACGTGACCATTGATTTGCGGCGACAGCACCAAGTGATGGAAGGCGAGCTGCGCGGGATAGGCGATGCTTTTCAAACCTTGAAGTTTCAATGGGGTCACACCAATTACACGCACACTGAGTTTGACGGTGCTGTGGCTGGGACGCGTTTTGACAACGCAGGCTCTGAGCTGCGTGTGGAAGCGCGCCAACAGCCCAAATCGTTGGGGACGGGGTTGCAGCTTGAAGGTCTCATGGGCTTGCAGCGCGAAGGTAGCCAGTTGGCCACGTTGGGTGACGAGGCCTTTGTGCCCGCCAGTCGCACACGCAGCACGGCCTTGTTCACGTACCAAGCGTTGAAAACCCGTTGGGGGCAGTTGAGCGCAGCAGCGCGTACCGAAGCCGTGGTGGTGCAATCGTTGTCCAATGTCGACCCTGCGCGTTTTCCTGAAGGTGAAAAACGTTTCCAACCTTTCAGTGTCGCACTGGGGGGCATGCGCAATCTGCGAGTGGGTGAGGCTCAAAACGGTTGGCAACTCACCAGCAACCTGAGTTGGAGCCAACGGGCCCCTAAAGACTATGAACTGTTCTCCAAAGGTCCGCACGCGGCCACAGGGACATTTGAGGTGGGGAACAACAACTTAGAGCTAGAAAAAGGCACACAGTGGGATGTGGGCGGTGAGTGGAAGAGCGGACCGCACAAAGTGGGGCTGACCGCATTCACATCGCAGTTCGGCAACTACTTGTCGTTGCAATCGGCCGATGTGAGTGCGTTCACGGCCTACAACCCCAATGGCTTGCCCGGTTATCAGTACCAAGGCGTGCGTGCGCGTTTTGTCGGGATGGAGTCGAGCGCCAAAGTGCGCATGGTCGGGGGGCAACAAGCCCTGTGGTCGTCCCATGCCGCGCATGGCACGATGGACTTGGAGTTGCGTGCTGACGTGGTGCGCGCCGACGACTTGACGAACAACAAACCCATGCCACGGATTGCGCCCATGCGTTTTGGCACAGATTCGGTGTGGACCTACAACGCGTGGGGCGCACGGTTGGGGTTCATGCATGCCTCTGCGCAAGACCGTGTGCCAACGCCCAATGACATCACCACCGCCAGCTACACGCTGTGGAATGCAGGCCTGAACTACCACACGCACACAGCGCAGACACATTGGATGCTGTTTGCCAAGCTAGACAATTTGACGAACAAATTGGCGTATTCATCAACCTCTGTGTTGACGCAAACCATGGGGGTCAATGCGCCTCCACTGGCAGGGCGCAGCCTAAAGCTGGGTGTGCAAGCCAGCTTCTAGAAGATCAAGGGGCCAAGCGCTCGCGCACCCATGCGGCCTGGCCATCCAAGCGATAACGCAAGCGGTCGTGCAAACGGCTCTTGCGACCTTGCCAAAATTCCCATTGCTCTGGCACCAGTCGGTAGCCGCCCCAGTGTGGCGGGCGTGGCGGCTGTAACAAAAACTGAGCGCCATATTTGGCCGCATTGGCTACCAAGGTGCCGCGCCCCTCAATCACTTGGCTTTGTGGGCTGGCCCATGCACCAATGCGCGAGTCGAGCGGACGGCTGTTGAAATAGTCGTCACTTTCGGCATCGCTCACTTTTTCCACGCGGCCTTCAATGCGCACCACTCGCTCTAGCTCGACCCAATGGAATTGCAAAGCCGCATAAGGATTGCCTGCCAGCTGTTGGCCTTTGCGACTGGCGTAGTTGGTGAACCACACAATGCCGCGCTCGTCATAGCCCTTGATCAGCACCACGCGTGTGCTGGGACGTAAGTCACTGCTCACGGTGGCGAGGGTCATCGCGTTGGGCTCTGGGACTTGTGAATCAATCGCTTCTTTCAGCCATTGGTCAAATTGCTGCATGGGGTTGGCTGCAGAGGCCGACTCATTGAGTTCGGCACGTTCGTAACTTTTGCGGAGGTTGGCAATATGGCTCATGGTGTGTCGCGTGTGACAAGTGAAGGGAAATCCCGAGGAGGCTTTTCACACATCCTAAATAGTTTTCATAGATACTTAACTGTACTTATTTTGAGGAGACGTTGATGAGTGTCGATTTTCAAATCAACGGCAAAGCCGCCAAGGCCAACGCCGAAACAGATACCCCTTTGCTGTGGGTGATTCGCGACGAGCTGGGCTTGACAGGCACCAAGTTTGGTTGCGGCGCTGCTTTGTGTGGGGCTTGTACGGTGCATGTGGACGGTCAGCCCACGCGTTCTTGCCAAACCCCACTCGCCAGCGTGGCGGGCAAAAAAGTGACAACGGTGGAAAGCCTCTCTAAAGACAACAGTCACCCACTGCAAGTGGCGTGGATCAAGCACGATGTGCCCCAGTGCGGCTATTGCCAATCCGGTCAGCTGATGAGCGCAGCGGCATTGCTGGCTAAAAACAAGAACCCCAGCGATGCTGACATTGACCAAGCCATGAGCGCCAACCTTTGCCGTTGCGGCACCTACACCCGTGTGCGCGCTGCCATCAAAGATGCCGCCGCCATGATGCGCAAAGCTTGAACAGCCGGAGACACACCATGACACACACACCTACTTCTCGCCGTTCATTCCTCAAAACTTCAGCGGCTGTCACCGGCGGTTTGATGCTTGGCTTCAACCTGCCTGGCACGCAAGGCGAAGCCATGGCCGCAGGCACGGTGCACACACCCAATGCCTGGGTGCACATTGCGGACAACAACGTCATCACCTTGCTTTCGGCTCGTTCCGAAATGGGGCAAGGTGTCTACACCTCTATGCCCATGCTGATTGCCGAAGAGCTGCATGTGGACATCAACCAAATCAAAGTGGCCGCAGCGCCGCCCGAAGCGGTGTATGTCAACGCTTTGCTGGGGGCGCAAATCACCGGTGGTTCGACCTCTGTGCGCGAAGGCTGGCTCAAGTTGCGCGTCGCGGGGGCGCAAGTGCGTGAGATGCTGCTCACGGCAGCTGCTACACGCTGGAACGTTGACCGCGATTTGCTCAAAGCCGACAAAGGCATGATTTATGGGCCTAAAGGTCTCAAGTCCACCTACGGTGAGTTGGCTGAATCAGCCGCCCGCATGCCAGTGCCTGAGAAGCCACCACTCAAAGATCCGCAGGATTTCAAAATTATCGGCAAGCGCACCAAGCGTGTGGACACACCCGCCAAGGTCAATGGCACCGCCGAGTTTGGCATTGACGTGAAGTTGCCAGGCATGGTCTACGCCTCGCTGGCGCAGTGCCCCGTGATTGGTGGCAAGGTCAAGAGTTTTGATGGTGCCAAAGTCAAAGCGTCTCCTGGTGTGATTGACGTGGTGCAAATCAGCGACGGTGTGGCCGTGGTCGCGACCAGCTGGTGGCAAGCCAAAAAAGCCCGTGACCTGTTGAACATTCAATGGGACGAAGGTGCAGGCGCTGCGTTGAGCGACGCCAGTGTGATTGACGGCACACGTCAAGCTTTGAAAACAGGCAAGGTGCTGGAAATTACCAAACCCCAAGGCGATGTGGCTGCAGCACTCAAAGGTGCAGCCAAAGTGGTGGAGGCTGAGTACGTTATTCCCATGCAAGCGCATGCGCCGTTGGAGCCCATGAACTTCACCGCCCACGTGCAAGGCAACAAAGCATTGCTGATTGGCCCCACACAGTTCCAGCAAGGCGCACAAGGTGCGGTAGCTGGCGCTTTGGGTTTGAAGCCTGAAGACATCACACTGCAAACCACGTTCTTGGGCGGCGGTTTTGGTCGTCGCTTAGAGCTGGACTTCATCGTGCAAGCTGCAGAAATTTCGAAAGCGGTCAACAAACCCGTGAAGTTGCTGTGGACCCGCGAAGACGACATGACGCACGACTTCTACCGTCCTGTTGGTGTGAACCAACTCAAAGCTGGTTTGGACGCCTCAGGCAAGCCCGTGGCGTTGCATTTCAAGGTGGCTTCGCAGTCCGTGACACAACGCGCCTTTGGTTTGCCCAAAGACACCATGGACCCCTTCATGGCAGAGGCCGCCGTGACTGGTTACAACATTGCCAACACCCAGCACGACTTGGTGATTCACGACACGGGTATCCGCGTGGGTTACTGGCGCGCTGTGAGCCACAACATGAATGCGTTTGCCAACGAGAGCTTCATGGACGAGTTGGCCAAAGCTGCAGGCAAAGACCCGTATGAATACCGCATGAGCTTGCTGGCCGGTAAACCACGCTTTGCCCATGTGCTCAAACTCGCGGCTGACAAAGCCGGTTGGGGCAAGCCATTGGCCAAAGGCCGCGCGCTGGGCATTGCTTTGATGGAAGGCTATGACACCTACATGGCTCAAGTGGCGGAGGTGAGCTTGAACGACAGCGGCGAGGTGCAAGTGCACCGTGTGTCGGTGGCTGCAGACTTGGGCCACATGGTCAACCCTGACACGGTGGAGGCGCAATTGCAGTCCAGCATCATCTTTGGCATGGGGGCTGCGCTGAAACACCAAATCACCATGGTCAATGGCCGCGTGCAAGAGACCAACTATCACAACTTCCAGCCTGTACGCATGAACGAGGTGCCCAAGATTGACATCATGTTGGTCAAGAGCACCGAAAAGCCAGGCGGCATTGGAGAGCCCGCCACGGCGGTGGTGGCACCTGCCATTGCCAACGCGGTGGCCAAGTTGACGGGCAAGCGTGTGCGTCGTTTGCCGATCACGGCAGAAGCGCTCAAGCAAACCTCGGTGGCGTAAAAGCGCGCCATGGAGAGCTTAGACCTGCGTGTGTTGAGTGATGTGCTGGCTTGGCGACAAGCCGGGCGACGCGTCACCTTGGTCACGGTGGTGGAAACGTGGGGCAGTGCCCCGCGCCCACCCGGGGCTTTGCTTGCTGTGCGTGACGATGGCGTGGTCAGTGGTTCGGTGTCGGGCGGTTGTGTTGAAGACGACTTGATTGCCCGCATCAAAGCCGGTGAGTATGACGCGCTTTCGCATCCATCGATGGTGGCGTATGGCGTGAGCAAGGAAGAAGCGGCGCGCTTTGGCTTACCTTGTGGCGGCACCTTGCGCTTGGTGCAAGAGCCGGTCAAAGACGTGGCGTGGATTGAAGAGGTGCTGCAACGCACCTCTTCACACCAGTTGGTTGCACGTACGCTCAAGCTATCGACGGGCGAGGTCAGTTTGCGTGAGGCTTTGCGCACGGATGCTTTGCAGTTTGATGGACTCACGCTCACCACCTTGTTTGGCCCTCGTTGGCGCTTGTTGTTGATTGGCTCAGGTCAGCTCAGTCAAGCGGTGGCGTACATGGCCAAGCTGCTTGACTTCGAGGTGTTGGTGTGCGACCCGCGTGAAGAGTACGCGGCCACGCTGGGCTTAGATGGTGTGACGCGGGTCATGGGCATGCCCGACGATGTGGTGCTGGCACTCAAACCCGATGCACACACCGCCATCGTTGCGTTGACGCACGACGCCAAGCTCGATGACATGGCCTTGCTGGAGGCTCTGAATTCGGATGCGTTTTATGTCGGTGCCCTAGGGTCGCGTCGCAACCAAGCCACGCGTAAGCAACGCCTGATGGAGCACTTTGATGTGAGCGCTGAGGCGTTGGAGCGTTTGCATGGCCCCGTGGGGCTGAACATTGGAGCCAAAACACCCGCTGAAATTGCGGTGTCCATCATTGCGCAAATCGTGCAGGTGAAAAATGCCATTGCTGCTGTGCCCGCAGCGACCGAATCCTCCTGCGTGAACATGTGAAGCAGCTCGCCACAGTCATTGTTTTGGCGGCAGGCAAGGGCGAACGCTTCAAAGCCTCAGGTGCTTCAGACGACAAACTCAACGCCTTGTTAGGTGGTCAACGCGTGCGCGACCATGTGCTGAGTGCTGTGCATGCCAGCGGATTGCCGTTCCATGTGGTGGAGCGCGAGCACACCGCGCATTTGAATGCGCCAGGCATGGGCGACAGCATCGCGTGTGGTGTGGCAGCGACGCCTGATGCCTCGGGCTGGCTGATCATGCCGGCGGATCTTCCCCTGATTCAAGCCAGCACCTTACGGGCTGTTGCAATCGCCTTGCAGCAACATGCGGTGGTTGTGCCACGTTACCAAGGTCAGCAGGGGCATCCGGTTGGGTTTGATGCACCGTGTGGCGAAGCTTTGCGTCAGCTCACGGGGGACCATGGTGCACGCTCTGTGCTGGCCCAATATGCGGTGGCGCGACTGGATGTGGCGGATGAGGGCTGTGTGCTGGATGTAGACACCGTGGATGCGTTGGCATTGGCCCAAGCGCGAATGAATAAACCCCTAAGCGTTTGATATCTATCAATCGATCATCCGTATCACTCGTTAAGATATCGGCTGCCAGCATCTTCTGGCCCCATTTCTAACTTTGCCAAGGGCACTCTTATGAACAAACCTACCAACCGTCGCGTTTTCATGATGCAAACCATCTCTGTTGCTGGCGTTGCCGCTTTCGCAACAACTGCTGCACAAGCAGCAATGGTGGATGAAAAAGACCCACAAGCTACGGGCTTGGGCTACAAAGCCGACGCCACCAAAGTGGACAAAGCCAAGCAACCTAAATACGCAGCTGGCCAACAGTGTGGCAATTGCGCTTTGTTCCAAGGTAAAGCCGGTGATGCGGCTGGCGGCTGCCCCTTGTTTGCTGGCAAGCAAGTGTCAAGCAAGGGCTGGTGCTCTGCTTACGCGAAGAAGGCTTAATTGCAGCCTTCGCTTTGTTGCGAAGCCAAAACAAAAAAGGGAGCCTTTGGCTCCCTTTTTTGATGATCACAGTCCTAAGAGGATCAGGTGCCGGTGAAGATCGGGGCACGACGTTCGGCAAACGCAGCGCGGCCTTCTGCAAAGTCATGGCTGTGAACGGATTGGCGGGAGCGTTCTTTGAGCGCCGGCTCGTTGTACAAACCTGCAGCGATTTCATTCAAGCTTTTTTTCGTCGCAGCGAGGGCCTGTGGTGCCATTTGGTTGAGGGTGTTGATCAGTGTTTGCAACGTGGGTTCAAACATCTCAGCCTCCACCAAGGCTTCGAACAAGCCAAGTTTTTCTAAGTCTTCAAAAGACATGGATTGCCCCAGTAAAAACGCCCGTTTACTCGCCGGCAAGCCCAATCGGCTGACATACCGGCGCAATCCGCTGGGGTAGTAATGAAGCCCCAATGCGCAAGCAGGCATGCGCCACGACAAGCCACGTTGTGCCACCACAAAGTCACAGGCCAAGACCAAGTCCGTCGCACCACCATACACACTGCCGTTCAAGGCACACAGGGTGACAGGACGCAAGCGCTCTAGAGCCTCAGGAATTTTTTCAAAAAACAAGGGAGCCATCGGGTCATTGTCAAAACCACTGACGTTGTAGCCTGCGCTAAAGACGGGTTGCTTTTGTCCACGGGTGTCTGCGCGTAACACCAGCACATGCACGTTCTGATTGCGGTTGAGGGTGTCAAAGTGAGCCAGTAACGCGTTGAGGTCGTCGTCGGTCAAACTGTTGCGCAGCGAGGGGCGGCGCAGCGTCAGCGTGGCCGTATGGCCATCAAGGGTGAGTGTGGGAGAGCCTTCGTTCATCATGTGATGTTAGCCAATCAGCGGTTAGAGTAAGGCTAAGTACAAAAGACATGCTGGAGGACCCCGCGTTATGGCACAAGAAATCATGCAAGTGTCTACCTTGCCTTCGTTCATGATGAACGAGCTGCAAGAAGACGACTACATCGTGCACGATCACACCCACATCAACGACCCAGGTGCCTTAAAGAAGGTGACTGCCTTGGTGGGAACTGGGGCTGCTAAGGTCGATAAAAAGCTCTTGTCGATGTTGCCCAACGTCAAATTGATTGCGATTTGTGGTGTGGGCTATGACGGCATTGATGTGGGGGCAGCGAAAGAACGTGGCATTGTGGTCACCCATACGCCAGGGGTGTTGACCGATGACGTGGCTGATTTGGCGCTGGCGCTGGTGTTGTCTATGGGGCGACGCATTCCACAAGCGGATCGTTTTGTGCGCAACGGCGATTGGGTGAGTGACACTTTTCCTTTGACCCATAAAGTCTCAGGTGCCCGTTTGGGCATTGTGGGCATGGGACGAATTGGACGAGCTATCGCCAAACGTGCGGCTGCGTTTGACATGCGCATTGCTTATACGGGGCGTGAGGCAAAAGCTGATTTGCCGTACATGTTCTACAAAACAGCCACAGCGTTGGCTGCTGAGGTGGATTTCTTGGTGGTGGCCGTGCCTGGTGGGGACAACACCAAAAATCTGATTGGGGCCTCTGTGTTACAGGCGCTGGGGACCAAGGGCTACTTGATCAACATTGCGCGCGGTTCGGTGGTGGATCAACCTGCGCTGGTACAGGCGCTCAAGGATAAAACCATTGCTGGCGCTGCTTTGGATGTTTTCTGGGATGAGCCCAAGGTGGACCCTGAATTGCGTCGTTTGCCCAACGTGGTGCTCACGCCGCACATCGCCAGTGCCACCGATGAAACACGCCGTGCGATGGCCGCTTTGACAATGGAAAATTTACGTGCGTTTTATGACAAGAAACCTTTACCGACACCTGTGCCGGAGTGCCAAGGGTGAAGTTTCGGTAGTAAAAATAAAGCATAAAAAAAGCCCCGCTTCGCGGGGCTTTTTTGTGGGTGTGAGACTTGGTTTAGCGAGAGTAACCACCGCCAAAGCCGCCGCCACCTGAACGACCGCCACCACCGGAGCGACCACCGCCACCGCTTGGACGACGGCCATAGCCACCGCCGCCACCGCGTTTGCGTTCGGTCATCAAGTCCACGCTGGTGCGTGTGGGGTCAGGTTGGCGCTGACCGCCGCCCTGTGTTTTGTGACCAAAGGCGTTCACGCCGCTTTGCGTGCCCAAGTGCGCGTTGGCACGTGGCTGGAAGTCATCATCGTCGCGACGTGGCGCGCGTGGTGCATCAAAGTCACGGGGTGGACGGGGAGCATCGTTACGTGGGCCGCGGTTGTCGAATTGACGGGGTGGGCGTGCGCCTTGGCCTTGTGGGCGGTTGCCGTCACGGGCAGGACGATCACCATTGCGTGGAGGGCGGTCACCCAATTGCGCACGTTCACCATCGCGTGCGGGGCGGTCGCCCACACGGTCACGGCTCACATGGCTATTGGGGCGTGGTGCACGACCACCTTCGCCACCTTGACCGCCACGGCCACCTGCATTGCGGCCACCGCCAGCGGCTTTGGTGTCGCGAATGCGTTGCATCATTTCGCCGCGTGCGGCTTTGGCCGCTGCAGCCATCACGTCACGGCCTGGGGGCTTGCCCAAACCACCCCATAGGGTTTGACGGCCCATGGCGATAGGCTCGGCTTTTTCGTCAGCATCCGGACCAAAGCCTTCAACTTCCACCACAGGCACTTGTTGCTTGGTGAAGACTTCGATGTCGCGCATGAACCCTTGCTCATCCAAAGACACCAAGCTCACAGCTTCGCCGCTCGAACCCGCACGACCCGTGCGACCAATGCGGTGCACATAGTCTTCGCTGATGTTTGGAATTTCGTAGTTCACCACGTGTGGCAACTCGTCAATGTCAATACCGCGTGCGGCAATGTCGGTGGCAACCAAGGCACGAATTTCGCCGCTCTTAAAACCTGCCAAGGCTTGGGTGCGGGCGGTTTGGCTCTTGTTGCCGTGCAGCGCCATGGCGCTGATGCCGTTCTTGGTCAAGAACTCGGCCACGTTGTTGGCACCAAACTTGGTGCGGGTGAACACCAGCACTTGGCTCCAGTTGTGCTCGTTGATGATGTGAGCGAGCAAAGCCTTTTTCTTACCGCGACCCACAGGGTGAACCACTTGTGTGATGCGTTGCACTGTGGTGTTGCTGGGCGTGACTTGGATGCTTTGTGGGTCTTTCAATAAGTTGTTGGCCAACTCGCGAATGTCGTCGCTGAAGGTGGCGGAGAACAACAGGCTTTGTTTTTCTTTCGGCACCAAGGCCAAAATTTTCTTCACGTCGTGAATGAATCCCATGTCCAACATGCGGTCGGCTTCGTCGAGCACCAAGATTTCGACGGTGGACAAATCGAGCAAGCCTTGCTGTTGCAAGTCGAGCAAACGACCAGGTGTGGCTACCAAAATATCCACCCCTTTTTTGATGCGTGCCACCTGAGGGTTCATGCCCACGCCACCAAAGATGACGGTGGAGGTGAGTTGCAGGTATTTACCGTAGTTGCGCACCGACTCTTCCACTTGGGCCGCGAGTTCGCGGGTGGGAGTGAGCACCAAGGCGCGTACGCCGTAGACACCAAATTTATTCTCTTTGCTGCGGCTCATGGTGAGCTTGTGCAACAGCGGCAGCGTGAACGCGGCTGTTTTGCCGGTGCCGGTTTGAGCGCCCGCCAACAAGTCGTGCCCAGCCAAGACGGCCGGAATAGCTTGAGCTTGGATAGGTGTTGGGGTTTCGTAGCCCTGTTCGAGTACGGCTTTTAAGATGGCCGGAGCCAAATTCAATTCTTCAAATTTCATGATGGAGCGCTTATGTCAGCGCGTGACACCAACCCGCTTGGCCCGAAGGCCACCCAGTCAAAGGTCGGCAATATTTACAGGTGAGCTCAAAAATCACAAACAGAAGTGTTTGGAACCAGCTCCAGCAGAAGTGCTGATGTTGCGGCAACTGGCGGCGGCAACGCTTTATTGTCTCATGGAAAGTGAGACGAGGTTTTTGGGTGATTTATCGCATTTGTTAGCCTGTAGAGCTGCCATCGTCTGTTGAATGTCTTTGAGTTGCAGCTTGATCGTGATATCTGTGTTTTTGGTTGATTTGGCATCAATTTGAATGTTGACTTCATCCGCTTTCAGTGCGTCCATATTTCTCAACCGGATGCAGTTGCAAGATGTATCCACCAAATTTGGTTTGTTAGTGGGCAGAACAACCTTGTCGTTGAGGATGACTTGGTAAGCCTGAAACTGATTCATTTCTTTTACAGGAATGGTGAGTTTTTTGGTTTCTAAAACTACGCCATGCTGAAGTTGTGATTGCGCAACGCAGGTGTTGTTGGCTTCCTTTTTGATTAACCAATTGCCTGCGTGTTGGTCTAAGGCATACGTCTGCGTGCTGATGAAACAAAAAAGGAGACTTAAAAAGTTGAAACTGCTTTCTTTTGTTGGTTTCATTGAGTAGCCTTGTGAATAATATTAAGAATTATATAAGTGATAAATGTAACGGTCTCAGGTAATGTTGCAAAGTCCAATCGCTGGAACTTCGGGGAGCTGGGATAATCACGCTTTTATTGCATTCGCTATCCGAAAGAAAACAAATGGCTCAGTACGTTTTTAGTATGAACCGCGTCGGCAAAATCGTGCCGCCTAAGCGTCAGATCTTGAAAGACATTTCCTTGTCCTTTTTCCCTGGTGCCAAGATTGGCGTGCTGGGCTTGAACGGCTCAGGCAAGTCCACCTTGCTCAAGATCATGGCCGGTATCGATAAAGAGATTGAGGGCGAAGCCATTCCTATGGCGGGCCTGAAAATTGGGTATCTGCCCCAAGAGCCACAGCTTGACCCCGAGCACACCGTGCGCCAAGCCGTCGAGAGCGGCATGGGCGAAGTGAAAGAGGCCCAGGCTCGTCTCGAAGAGGTCTACGCGGCCTATGCCGAAGAAGATGCCGACTTTGACGCGTTGGCTGCCGAACAAGCCAAATTAGAAGCCATCATTGCGGCCTCTGGTGCTGGCGATGGTTCTGACCATTTGCTCGAAATCGCAGCCGATGCACTGCGTTTGCCCGCGTGGGATGCCATCATTGGCAAGCTCTCTGGCGGTGAAAAACGTCGTGTGGCCCTTTGCCGCTTGTTGCTGTCCAAACCGGACATGCTGCTGCTTGACGAACCGACCAACCATTTGGATGCTGAATCTGTGGATTGGTTGGAGCAGTTCTTGGCCCGCTTCTCAGGCACAGTGGTGGCCATTACCCACGACCGTTACTTCTTGGACAACGCCGCCGAGTGGATTTTGGAACTTGACCGTGGCCACGGCATTCCCTACAAAGGCAACTACTCCACATGGTTGGAGCAAAAAGAAGCCCGTTTAGAGCAAGAACAACGCACCGAAGACGCCCGCACCAAGGCCATGAAAAAGGAATTGGAATGGGCGCGTCAAAACCCCAAAGGCCGTCAAGCCAAGAGCAAAGCCCGTTTGGCACGCTTTGAAGAGCTGTCTGACTACGAATACCAAAAGCGCAACGAAACTCAGGAAATTTTCATTCCGGTTGCCGAGCGCTTGGGCCATGAAGTATTCGAGTTCACCAACGTCAGTAAGTCCTTTGGTGACCGTTTGTTGATCGACAACCTCAGCTTCAAAGTGCCCGCTGGCGCGATTGTGGGCATCATCGGTCCGAACGGGGCCGGTAAATCCACCTTGTTCAAGTTGATTGCAGGCAAAGAGCAACCCGATAGCGGCGAAGTCAAAGTGGGTCAAACCGTGAAAATGGCTTTTGTCGATCAAACCCGTGATGACTTGTCTGATGAAAAAACCGTGTGGGAAGACATCTCAGGTGGTTTGGACATCTTGAACGTGGGCAAATTCCAAATGCCAAGTCGTGCTTATTGCGGCCGCTTCAACTTCAACGGTGGCGATCAGCAAAAGAAAGTCGGCATGTTGTCCGGCGGTGAGCGTGGTCGCTTGCATTTGGCCAAAACCCTGATTGAAGGCGGTAACGTGTTGCTGCTGGACGAACCCTCCAACGACTTGGACGTGGAAACTTTGCGAGCGTTGGAAGACGCGCTGTTGGAGTTTGCGGGTTCTGTGATGGTGATTAGCCATGACCGCTGGTTCCTCGACCGTATTGCTACCCATATCTTGGCGGCTGAAGGCGATAGCCAGTGGGTGTTCTTCGATGGTAACTACCAAGAATATGAAGCCGACAAGAAGAAGCGTTTAGGTGAAGAGGGTGCCAAACCCAAGCGCGTGCGTTTCAAAGCTTTGAAGTAATTTATCGCGCTCTTTAAAAGCCCAGTCACCTTGATGGTGACTGGGCTTTTTGTCATTTCTATATTAAATTTCTTAAGTCACCCTTCGTCATTTTTAATGCTTTGATGGGTTTGATTGAATATACAATACTAAAAATTAGTTACATATTGTCGTGTGGCTTTCTTCATATCAGTTAAGAGAACAGGAACTTCTAATGAATATGCCTCCTTCGAAAGAGTCGTACGACGGTTACTGCGGTACAAGCTATGCTGCAAAAATGCTGGGTATTTCAGTCGGAACCGTACAAGGGTTGGTCGAGAAGAACGACTTGAAAGCATGGAAAACCCAAGGCGGGCATCGTCGTATTTCTTTGCAATCGATTCAAGATTACCAACGCCGCCACAACTTGGCTCCCGCCTCGCTGATGCAAGGTGAAGACCGTTTGCGTGTGCTGGTGGTTGAGGACGACGAAAACACACGCGTGATGCTCCAAACCAACTTTGACCAATGGAATTTGCCATTAGATGCCGTGATGTATGCATCCGCCATTGAAGCCTTGTTGGATATGCCTAGCTTGCAGCCCCAAGTGTTGTTGACAGATTTGCGCATGCCCATGATTGATGGGTTTGAGTTTTTGAAAACACTGAGCTCGCACACGTTGTTTGGTAATTTGGCTGTGGTTGTGATCACTGGCATGAGTCCCGAAGAGGTTCAAGCCAAAGGTGGTTTGCCTGATGGCGTTCAAATGCTGCAAAAACCCATCGACATGGACTGGTTGCGTGGTTTCTTTGGTGCGCTCATGTCTGTACGTCAAATCAACCGCCGTGCGCGCGGACAAGTCGCTTAATTTTCAAACTAGTGCCTGAGTGACAGCAGGGATGCACAGAGCCAGTTAAGCTCTGCCCCGTGTTAAAACTATCTGTCCTCGATCAATCCGTTGCAGCAGCAGGCCGAAGCCAAGATGCCGCCATTCGTCAAACCTTAGCTCTTGCCAGCCAGTGTGAGGCTTGGGGCTACCACCGTTTTTGGGTGAGTGAGCACCACAGCCATCCCAGCATTGTGGGCACGGCCCCCGAGGTGTTGATGGCGGCCCTTGCTGCACGCACCACACGTATTCGTTTAGGTAGCGCAGGCGTGATGTTGCCGCACTACGCACCGCTCAAAGTGGCGGAACAATTTCGGGTGCTTGATGCTTTAGCACCCGGTCGCATTGACCTAGGCGTAGGTCGTGCGCCTGGCAGCGATGGACGTACCGCACAATTGCTGAATCCCGATCGACACGCGTCTGAAAACTTTGCACAGCAGGTGATGGAGTTGCAAGCCTGGGTCACGGGTGCACCTATTCCCGCAGGTCATCCCGGTCACGGCGTGTTTGCCTACCCAAGCGGCCCTACGTCGCCCGATGTGTGGATGTTGGGAAGTTCTGATTACGGCGCACAGCTCGCTGCTCATCTAGGTCTGCCTTACGCGTTTGCCTACTTCATCACCGATGGGCAGGGGGTAGACAATGCACTCAATTTGTACCGCGCCAACTACCGTCCGAACGAACGTAACCCCAAACCGCTTGCCACCGTCTGCGTTTGGGCTTTGGCTGCTGAGACCGAAGCTGAGGCATGGCATTTATTCCAAAGCCGTGCCCGCTGGAAGATAGACCGCAACATGGGACGCATTGGCCCTTTGCTGCCACCGGACCAAGCTGTGCGTGACTACACCGCATCTGAGCAAGTGGCCATGGCCGAGCTGCGCGCCAATGCGTTAGTGGGCAGTGCTTCTCAAGTCGCTGACAAGTTGCGCAAACTTGCCCAACGCTTGAGCATGGATGAACTGGTGGTGATCACTTGGACGCATGAGCCTGTTGCACAAGCCCGTTCCTATGAATTGCTGGCGCGAGAGTTTGCGTTGGCATGATCGCTTATTTCTAAACACCTCTGACTGGAGTTCCTTATGTTTTCAACTGCCATCGCCGGTAGCCTGCCCAAACCCGAATGGTTGGCCGAGACCAACAAACTTTGGCCCAAGTGGCAAGCCCAAGGGGATGCGCTGTTGCAAGCCAAAGCGGATGCCACGTTGCTGTGGATCAAAGCCCAAGAAGACGCTGGCCTTGATGTCGTTGGCGACGGCGAACAATCGCGTCAACACTTTGTGCACGGGTTTTTAGAGCAGGTGGAAGGCATCGACTTTGAAAACAAAGTCACCATGGGTATTCGCAACAACCGCTACGATGCCCAAGTGCCACAAGTCATTGCGCCGCTGCGCCTCAAAGGGCGTGTGCATGCGTTTGAGGCGCAACTCGCTCGTGCGCACACCCAGAAAAAACTCAAGTTCACCTTGCCCGGCCCCATGACGATTGTCGACACCGTGGCTGACCGTTTCTATGGCAAAGACAAAGACCCCGTGCAAGGTCGCATTGACATGGCGTTTGCATTTGCCGAACTGCTCAACCAAGAAGCCTTGGCACTTCAAGCTGACGGCGTGGACATCATTCAGTTTGACGAGCCCGCATTCAACGTGTACTTGGACGAGGCTGCTGATTGGGGTGTCAAAGCACTAGAACGTGCGGCACAAGGCCTGACTTGCACGACCGCTGTTCATATTTGTTACGGCTACGGCATTGAAGCCAACAACAACTGGAAGAAAACCTTGGGTGACGAGTGGCGTCAATACGAAAAGGTGTTTCCCGCTTTGGCCAAGAGCACCATTCAACAAGTGAGTTTGGAGTGTTACCACTCGCACGTGCCGCCCGAGATGATGGCCTTGTTAGAAGGCAAAGACGTGATGGTGGGCGTGATTGATGTGGCCAGCGATGTGATTGAAACGCCAGAGCAAGTGGCAGACACCATTGGCCTAGCGCTCAAGTATGTGCCCAAGAACCGTTTGATCGCTTGCACAAACTGTGGGCTGGCACCCATGAGCCGCGAGGTCGCGATGAAAAAGCTGCAAGCGTTGGCCGATGGTGCAGCGCTGGCGCGTCAGCGTTACGCTTAAGCGCAGCCGCCATCACCGCAGCTACCACTGCCGTGAATTTCGTCTACAGGCAGTGCTTCAGGGGCGGTGACGATGCCTGTTTCAGCGTCGTAACCGACGCGGCGTAGGTGCAGGGCCAAGGCTGCATCCATGGTTTGGGCATGTTGGGGAAACCAAATGCCTAACTCATGCGCCATTTGGCGCATCACGGCCATGTCGCCTTTGTCGCGGCCACGACGCAAACCTTCGCGCATCACCTCTAGCACCACGTTGTGCTGCATGGTGTGGCAGTTGCTGGATGAAAACTTGGTGTCGGCCATCCACTTGTCTTCGCTGCCGAAGTGGTCTTCGGTGTGTGCAATCAACGTCGCAAAGCGTTCAACCAAGGTGTCGTCATTTGCCAACTCGGTGGCCGCCAACAAGTCCACAAACTCGCGGTGGGTGTCATCCATGAAGTCGAGCTCCAGCGACAAAGCATCAGACCATGCAAGGGTGACTTCGCGGGTGGGCAGTGGGGCGGTGAGTGTGTCAGACATGTGGGCTTTCGAATGAGGCAAGCGGTCAGCGCGCGTGCGCTGCGTGGAGCTTAATTGTAAAAAACGATGCGGCCTTTGCGTTGGGTCAAACCCCGCGCAGCCAAGCGGTGAAACGGTGCAGATAACGGCCTTCTGCCAAGAAGACACCCAGCGTCACCGCCGCATTGGCCACGCCCGTCCAAAAAATCACGTCAGGGATGGTCATGCCTGCGCCCAGCATGGCCCCTGCAATGAGGGAGCTGGCAATCATGAACAGCGCATTGATGATGTTGTTGGCCGCGATGATGCGTGCGCATTCAGCGTTGTGACTTTGTTGCTGGATCAGCGCGTACATCGGTACGCTGTAAATGCCTGCAAATAGGCTGAGCAACACCAAGTCGGCCATGACGCGCCAGTGGGTGCCGAAGGCCACAAAAGCCCCGATGCCCATCAACTCTGACGCAGGCAGTTGGTTAGACACCACAGACAAGTCCACGGCAAACAGCGTCATGCCAATGGCACCCAACGGGCTGAGGCCGATCTCGACACGCCCACGGCTGAGCGCTTCGCACAGGAGTGAGCCTGCACCAATGCCCACAGAGAACAACACCAGCAACAGCGAGGCCACTTGTGCATCGCCGTGCAGCACCTCTTTGGCAAAACTGGGGAATTGGCTCAGAAAAATGGCGCCAAAGAACCACATCCAGCTGATGCCAATGAGTGTGATGAACACCGAGCGGTTGGCTCTTGCCAAACGCAAGTTGTGCATGGTTTCGGTGAAGGGGTTCCAGTTGATGTTTAGCCCAGGGTTGGCAACGGTCAGTGAAGGAATACGTGCACTCGTGACGCGTCCCAGCACCGCAACGGCCAAGCAAGCCACCGCCACACTGATGTGACCCACGCTAGGAATGGCCACCAACAAACCACCTGCCACATTGCCCAGCAATATGGCTACAAACGTGCCCATCTCCACCATGCCGTTACCGCCGGTCAGCTCGTGGTCGTCCAGCACATGGGGCAGGTAGGCAAATTTCACAGGACCAAACAGGGTCGAGTGCAGGCCCATCAAAAACGTGCACAGCAACAACACCAGCACTTGTTGCATGACAAAGCCTACAGCGCCCAGCGCCATGATGCCGATTTCAAAGTTTTTCACCCAGCGCATCAGCGTGGCGTGGTCGTACTTGTCGGCCAACTGCCCACTGGTGGCGGAAAACAAAAGGAAGGGGAGGATGAACAGCGCCCCAATCACCAAACCCGCCAGCGAGACAGGCAACCAGCTCACGCTGAGCTGGTACGTCACCATCACGGTGAAGGCGAACTTGAACAAATTGTCATTCGCTGCACCGCAAAACTGGGTCCAAAAAAATGGCCCGAACCGACGTTGATTCAAAAGTGCGAATTGGTTGGCTTCGCGTTGGATAAAGCTGTCGGTTGGGCGATTCATTCCGGATTAAAGACGCTCAAAAATGGCAGCAATGCCTTGGCCGCCACCAATGCACATGGTGACCAAAGCGTACTTGCCGTTGATGCGTTGCAGTTCATACAGGGCCTTGACTGTAATCAATGCGCCGGTCGCACCAATGGGGTGGCCCAAAGAAATGCCAGAACCATTGGGGTTGACTTTGGCGGGGTCGAGGCCCAGCTCTTTGCTCACGGCGCAGGCTTGTGCCGCAAACGCTTCGTTGGCTTCAATCACATCCATGTCGTGGGTGGTCAAGCCTGCCTTTTGCAACGCGAGGCGAGAAGCCGACACAGGGCCCATGCCCATGATTTTGGGGTCAAGGCCAGTGTGGGCATACGACACCAAACGTGCGAGCGGCTTTGCACCGCGTGCTTGTGCAGTTTTGGCTTCCATCAACACCACCGCAGCTGCCGCGTCGTTGATGCCCGATGCGTTACCCGCCGTGACCGTTCCGTTTTCTTTGACGAACACGGGCTTTAACTTGGCCATGTCTTCGAGCTTGCAGTTGGGGCGGAAGTGCTCGTCGGTGGCGTAGGCCACATCGCCTTTTTTGCTCTTGAGCATCACAGGCACGATTTGGTCTTTGAAGTAGCCAGCTTCTGTGGCGCGTTGGGCGCGGTTGTGGCTCTCAACCGCTGCAGCATCTTGCATGTCGCGGGTGATGCCAAATTTGGCCGCCACGTTTTCAGCGGTCACGCCCATGTGGATGGTGTGGAAGGGGTCGTGCAAAGCGCCCACCACCATGTCGACCATCTTCGTGTCGCCCATGCGTGCGCCCCAGCGAGCGCTAAGAGAAGCGTAAGGGCCACGACTCATGTTTTCAGCGCCGCCGCCAATCGCGATGTCGCAGTCACCCAGCAGAATAGCTTGGCTGGCAGACACGATGGCTTGCAGGCCTGAACCGCACAAACGGTTCACGTTGAATGCCGGTGTGCCTTCGGCGCAGCCGCCGTTGATGGCAGCCACGCGAGACAGGTACATGTCTTTGGGTTCGGTGTTCACCACATGGCCAAACACCACATGGCCCACGTCTTTGCCTTCCACATGGGCTCGGACCAATGACTCACGCACCACTTGGGCGGCCAGCTCGGTGGGGGGAATGTCTTTCAGGCTACCGCCGTAAGTACCAATTGCTGTACGAACACCGCTGACCACAACTACTTCACGCATCTCAGTCTCCAGTTATAAAAGTTAGAATCGAATCAGTTTGCGCCGCTTGGGCTACAGATGTCTTACGCCAAAGTCTCTAAAACATAAGGGTTTGCCGCAGACCACGCCACGGGTGCCGAAAAAAGCAAAGGCGCTTCTGTGAACGGGTGGGGAAACCCGATGTCTTGCGCGTGCAGCATCAGGCGCGGCGTGAGCGCTTTGATCTCGGCAGGCGCATACAGCGAATCACCCAGCATGGGGTGTCCCAAGCTCTGCATGTGCACACGCAGCTGGTGCGTGCGGCCCGTGAACGGCTCTAGCTCGATCAAGCTGGCGGTGTCACCCGCTTGCACCATGCGCCATAGGCTTAGGCTGGGCTTGCCGTCGGGGTGAATGATGTGAATGGGGCGACGCTCCCAGTCGAGCATGATGTTGCCTTCTATCGCTCGCCAGCCGTCTTCGTTGGTGGGCACATGCGCTTGAGTGAGCAGCGGGTTGCCAGCAACCACCGCCATGTAGCGCTTGCTGACCTGACGTGTTTCAAACAAACGGCTGATGCGGCGCTGCGCCTCAATGCCACGTGCCATCACGATGAGGCCCGAGGTGTCTTGGTCTAGGCGATGCACCACCAATGCGTCGGTGTAAATGTCTTGCACGCGTTTGGACAAACAGTCTTGTTTGTCAGGCCCACGGCCCGGCACAGACAGCAGGCCGCTGGGTTTTTCAAACACCAGCAGGTGTTCGTCTTCGTAAATCGGATTCATGTGTCAGTGGCTTTATGTGGCACGAGCCTGTGTTTGCTCGATCACCACGTTGCTCGTCGGGCGTGCCACGCAGGGCAGCACATAGCCCTCGGCTTTTTCTTCGGCACTCAAACCTGGCCATTCGATGGTGTAGGTCACTTCGCCACTGATCAAGCGACACACGCAGGTGCGGCAGGTGCCGTTGCGGCAAGAGCTGGGCAGCTCGACACGCGACAACTCCGCAGCTTCAAGCAATGTGAGGTCGCCCTCCACGTCGTATTGCAGGCCAGCGGGCTCCACCTTGACGGTGAAGATTTGAAAATTCTCAGAGGCAGTCATGGTTGGGATTGCAATTTGGCTTCAGCCTTGTCCAGCACCAACGCGAGGTTGTCCAGCAAATCGGTTTGGCTGAATGAGCAGCTTTCTTCCGAGAACAACGCACTCGATTCCAGCCGGTCGACCAGCCCTAGCCACACCTCTTCAAACTTGGGCGGCAAGGCTTTGAACAACGCCTGCTGTGTGCGTGCGGCTTGAACAAACGCACGGTCTGTGGAGGTGTCGCTGCGCAAGGCCTCGAGCGCCGTGCGAAGCGTGGAAATGGCGGCGATAGGCATTACTTGTTCTTAATTTTGCCGCGTGGTGCGACATAAGTGGTGGGTGGGTTGGGACGATCCGAAGTGGAGGTCTTGGGAGGTGACGTGTCCTTTTTAGGCTTCTTTGTCATTTTGTTGCTGTGTTGTTCGCCTTTGGCCATATCACCTTCTTTGTAGTTATCTCAAAAGCGAGATGGGGTCATGGTAATTCAGTCTCTTGCCACGTGCCCAGCGGCAAATCCATCACGCTGTAAGGGCCGATATTTGTGCGTATCAGGCGCAGCGTGGGTAGGCCCACGGCTGCGGTCATGCGGCGCACTTGGCGGTTACGGCCTTCGCGGAGGGTGAGCTCTATCCACGAGGTCGGTTTGGTTTGGCGCACGCGAATGGGTGGCTCACGGTCCCACAAGTAGGCGGGTGCTTCTGCTGCGCGTGCGCGGGCGGGTAGCGTCATGCCGTCGTTGAGCATCACGCCGTTGGACAGGGCTTGCAGCGCAGCGTCATCGGCAATGCCTTCGACTTGCGCGAGGTAAGTTTTTTCCATCTTGAAGCGTGGGTCAGCAATGCGGGCTTGCAGCTGACCATCGTCGGTGAGGAGCAGCAAGCCTTCGCTGTCAGCGTCTAGGCGGCCTGCCACGTAAACGCCTGGCAGCGTGATGAAATCTTTCAGACCGCGCCATTTCCCCTCGGGGGTGAACTGGCTGAGTACGCCGTAGGGCTTGTTAAAACGAATCAGCATGGGTGATGGAAAACGAACGAAGGCTAGAGCGTATCAGCCTTGGGGTTGGGCTTTGGTGTACGCGGCTACCATGGCTGCATGACTGCCCATTTTGAAAGCGTGCAAAACGCCGCGATGTACCCCGATGCCTTTGATGTGGCCGCCCCTGAAATTGCCTTTGAGCGCGACCTTTGGCCGCGCAAGTTGGGCGTGTTTGTGCGCAATGCCTCAACGGCTGAAGCTGCTGCGCCTGATGAAAAGGCGCTGACAGTGCCGGTGCGTGAGCTGGGTGTAGGCCAATTCGGGTTGGTGCCGCAATGGGTCAAGTCGGCATCTGACGCGAAGCTGCGTTCGACCAAAATGGTCAATGCCCGTTCTGAAACCGTCACCACCTCCAACAACTTTCGCGATGCGTGGCTGGCAGGTCAACGCTGCATCGTGCCCATGATGGCGTTTTTTGAAGACGACTGGCGCAGCGGCAAAGCCGTGCCCACGCGCATCACGCGTGTGGATGGCAAGCCCATGGGTGTGGCGGGTATTTGGGAGCGCTGGGCCAAAGATGGCGCAGAAATCATCAGCTTCACGCTGCTGACGGTCAACGCCAACAGCCATGCTTTGCTGCACCGTTACCAACAAAACGGCAACGAAAAACGCATGCCCGTCATCTTGGGTGAGGGTGCGTATGACGCGTGGCTCAACACCAAGCCTGAGAAAGCGCGTGAGTTTATGCGGGCTTACTCTGCCAGTTTGTTGACGGCGAATCCGGTGGAGAAGAAGTAAGCCTTGTGGCGACTGATGCAAGCGCCTATTTAACAGGCAGTGTGTGCCAAGCCGCATGAAATCAAGGCTTGGGAAGATATCCAAGGTGTTGTCCACAGGTTCATGCACAGACGAGCGGGACAACTTTCGGGGGCTACAGCGATTGCCGATACCGCTCCACCATCTGTGCTTGTGTTTCAGCTTCGATGTCTTCGCCTTTGAACGCCCGAATTTGGTCGCGCATCATCTCGGCCATGCTAGGCATTTGCGCTCGGTCAGCGTGGCGTTCTGAATCCCAGAGCTTGGAGCGCATCAGCGCCTTGCCGCAATGCAGGTAGACCGATTCGACGGTGACGCGGATGGCTAACGTGGGTACCCGCTTTGCATCGGTACAGGTTTGTAAGTCTGCTGGGTCAACGGATAGCACGGCACGGCCATGGATGCGCAAGGTTTCGTCAAAGCCAGGAACCATGAACAGCAGTCCAATGTGTCCGCTGGCGATGATGTTTTCCAGTGTGTCTAACCGGTTGTTGCCAGGCGCATCAGGAATCAACAGCGTTTGCGAATCCAACACCTTGACAAAGCCTGCTTCACCCCCGCGAGGTGAAGCATCCATGTTGTGATCCGCATCGCTGCTGGCCAACACCACGAAGGGTGATCGGTCAATAAATTGCATGGCATGAGCATCTAGCTCAGGGATTTCCTTTTTGACCGAGCGCTCGCGGGCGGGGCCGTAGAGCTTGCGCAGGTCAGCGAGGTTGGTGATGTTCACGCGAATCCTTTATTTCGCCCAAGTGTCCTTGAGACCCGTAATCTTGTTAAACACCAACTTACCCCCCGCATGGTCCACGCGGTCGGTCACAAAGTAGCCGTGGCGCTCAAACTGAAAGTGTGCGCTGGCGGGTGCGTGGGCCAGTGATGGCTCGACGTAGGCCATGACGACTTTCAGGCTTTCGGGGTTGAGGGCGGCTAGGAAGTCTTTGCCGCCCGCGTCGGGTTGTGCGTCGGTGAACAGGCGGTCATACAGGCGTACTTCGGCGCTCAACCCGTCGTTCACCCCCACCCATGTGATGGCTGCGCTGGCCTTGACGGAGGCGCTGCCGGGTGTGCCGCTCTTGGTGTCGGGGATGACAGTGGCTTGCACTTCGCTGATCACACCATTCGCATCTTTGGTGCAGCCCGTACATTCAATGACGTAGCCACCTTTGAGGCGCACTTTGTTGCCAGGGTAGAGGCGTTTGTAGCCTTTGGGCGGCACTTCAGCGAAGTCGTCACGCTCAATCCACACTTCTTTGCCAATTTTGAAATGACGCGTGGGCACTTCCATGCCTTCGTCTGCGTGGGGCAGTGCAGCTTGTGTGCAGGGCTCTAGGTGGCCCGGCGCAAAAACTTCGTCCCAATTGGTGAGTACGAGTTTGACTGGGTCGAGCACCGCCATGGCGCGGTGCGCTGTGTTTTCTAGGGTTTCGCGCAGGCAGCCTTCAAGCGTGCTGTAGTCAATCCAGCTGTCGCTCTTGGTCACGCCAATGCGTTCGGCAAACAGTTGCAGGCTCTCAGGCGTGTAGCCGCGACGGCGCAGGCCGACGATGGTGGGCATGCGGGGGTCGTCCCAGCCGTTGACCTTGCCTTCATTTACCAGCTGCGCGAGTTTGCGCTTGCTGGTGATGACGTAGGTGAGGTTGAGGCGCGAGAACTCGTATTGCTTCGGGCTTGGTGCAGCCAGCAGGCCGCACTCGCACAGGCGCTCCATCAACCAGTCGTAGAACGGGCGTTGGTCTTCAAACTCCAGCGTACAAATGCTGTGGGTGATTTGCTCCAGCGCGTCTTCGATGGGGTGGGCAAAGGTGTACATCGGGTAGATGCACCAGGTGTCGCCCGTGTTGTGGTGTGTGGCACGGCGAATGCGGTAGATGGCGGGGTCGCGCAGGTTGATGTTGGGCGAGGCCATGTCAATCTTGGCGCGCAGCACGGCTGCGCCGTCGGCCAGCTTGCCATCACGCATTTCGCGAAAGCGTGCGAGGTTTTCAGCGGGTGTGCGTGCGCGGAAAGGGCTGTTCACGCCAGGCTTGGAAAAATCGCCACGGTTGGCGCGCATTTCTTCAGGCGTTTGCTCGTCCACATAGGCGTGGCCGGCTTCAATCAAGGCTTCGGCGGCGCGGTACATGAAGTCGAAGTAGTCGCTGGCTTGGTAGGCCTTGTCGTTGCCCGGCTGACTCCAGCTAAAGCCCAGCCACTTGACGGCATCGATGATGGAGTTGACGTATTCGGTGTCTTCTTTTTCGGGGTTGGTGTCGTCAAAGCGCAGGTGGCACACGCCACCATAGTCGCGCGCCAAGCCAAAGTTGATGCAAATGCTTTTGGCGTGGCCCACGTGCAAGTAGCCGTTGGGCTCTGGCGGGAAGCGCGTGCGAATTTTGGCGGGGTCTGGCTCACCCTTGGCGTGGTGCGCTGCGTCACCGGGGCTGCCCGCCCAACGGCGGCTGGCATAAGTGCCTTGGGCCAAATCGGTTTCGATGATTTGGCGCAAAAAGTTGCTGGGCTTGTGGTCTTGTTCTGTCGCAGTGTGGGCGGGTTTCGTCATGTGGTGATTTTAGGCGGGTGCACCCTCGATAATTGGACAAGTTAAAGGAGTTGTATGGATATCGTTTTGTTGCTCAAGGCCGCCGTGATGGGCGTGGTCGAAGGTTTGACCGAGTTTTTGCCTATTTCATCGACAGGTCATTTGATTTTGGCCGGTGCATTGCTGGGAATGGACGATGACAAAGCAAAGGTTTTTGACATTGCCATTCAGACGGGCGCTATCTTCGCTGTGATCATTGTGTATTGGCAAAAAATTGCGAGCACGGTGTTGGCTTTGCCCACGCAGCACGAGGCGCGTCGCTTTGCGGTGAATGTGTTGATTGCCTTTTTGCCCGCCGTGGTGCTGGGCTTGTTGTTTGGCAAGTTCATCAAAGCGCATTTGTTCACGCCGACCGTGGTAGCGAGCACCTTCATTCTTGGTGGCTTCATTATTTTGTGGGCAGAGGGCTGGGGCCGTGCCAAGCCAGAAGGTGAAGAAATCCACCCCAATGACAACGCCCGCATCGTGAATGTCGAAACCATGTCGCCACTGGATGCTTTGAAGGTTGGCTTGGTGCAATGCTTGGCGATGATTCCCGGCACCAGCCGCAGCGGTGCCACCATCATCGGCGGTATGTTGTTGGGTTTGTCGCGCAAAGCGGCGACGGACTTTTCGTTTTATTTGGCCATTCCCACGTTGATTGGTGCGGGGGCATACAGCCTTTACAAAGAGCGTGAGTTGTTGAGCGTGGCCGATGCTCCATTGTTTGTTGTGGGCTTGGTGTTTTCGTTCATCAGCGCGTGGATTTGTGTGCGTTGGTTGCTGCGCTACATCGCCAGCCATAGCTTCGTGCCGTTTGCTTGGTACCGCATTGTGTTTGGTATCGTTGTGCTCGCTACTGCTTGGAGCGGCACCGTGACTTGGGCAGCTTAAACGTTCATGAGGTTCAGCAGCGCGGTTTCTACTGCGGCTGCTGCAACCAATGGATGCTCCATTGGAAACAGGTGCGTGCCGTCAATCTTCATCACGCGACCATGTGTGACGCGGCGGCTGAAGTCCAAACCCACTTGTTTTAATTCACGCGATTGCAAACCGCCTATCAGGGTGGCTTTGCATTTGAGCGGATGGCGTTTGAAGTAATTTTCCAAGTGGTCAGGCAGACCGTTGTAGATGGCGCTTTCTACGTCGCGGTCAAAGCTCAACACGCGGCGTGTGCCCTGTGGGGTTTGCTCATCGTGAGTGCCGTAGGTCACGTAGTCTTGCAGCACTTGGTGATTCCACTTGGCGAAGACTTTTTTGTGCTGAAAGTGTTCCAGCACCTCAGCTTCGCTGGCCCATGTGGTGCGGCGTTTGCGGCTGATGGCGGCAGGTGAAAAAGCTTCTGCACCTGGCACGCGTTTGCCTACTTTGAGCAATTGGGCCTTCCAGCCCCCCAACATGGGTGAGTCCAGCAGCACCACGCCCCGAACCAGTTCTGGATGTTTGGCTGCCACCATCATGCTCAAGATGCCGCCCAGCGAATGGCCTACCAAAAACACGGGTTCATCTTTGGCTAACGGCGAAGCAAAGTCTGTGAGCTGTTGCACCAAGTGCGGCCAGTTGTCCGTGACGGGGTAGCGCGGGTCATGGCCAAATTTACTGATCGCTTCCACACGAAAACCACGTGCACGAATGGCGTCCAACATGACGCGATAGGTGCAAGCAGGAAAACTGTTGCCGTGTGAAAAAACGATGAGTGGCTGTGTCATAGCCGTTCAGATGAGCTTTTCGTCTGGTGTTTGAATTTTCTTTAGCGCTTGCACACGTTGTGCGGGCTGCATCAGCGGCGAGGTGGTTGCGCCGCCGTTCCACATAGGGTCTTCGATGCTGTCAAACACTTCGCGCAGTTTCTCGCCCCATGTGTTGTGCATCATTTGAAAGTAGGGGTTGTGCTCGTCGATGCACACCACTTTGTCACTCTCAAACTTGTCGGCTTCGTAGACCACCATGTCGAGCGGCAAGCCGACTGACAGGTTGGATTTGAGGGTGGAGTCCATCGACACCAGTGCGCACTTGGCGGCCTCGTCCAATGGTGTGTCTGGCTGCAACACACGGTCAAGCACGGGCTTGCCATATTTGGATTCGCCGATTTGGAAGTATGGTGTTTCAGCCGTGGCTTCGATGAAGTTGCCGGGTGAATACACCTGAAACAAACGCATGCCTTCGCCTGCAATTTGTCCACCAAAGATGAGCGACACGTTGAAGTCCACGCCTGACGCTTTGAGGGCCGCGGCATCGCGTTCGTGCACGCGGCGAATGGCTGCGCCCAGCACGCGCACGGCATCAAACATGCTCTTGGCGTTCCAGATGGTGATGGGTTCGCCCTCAGGGGTGTCTTTGAGTTGTTCGACTTGCAAAATCTCGCGCACCGATTGCGAGATGGACAAATTGCCCGCCGACAGCAACACCATGAAACGGTCACCTGGCTTTTCGTACACGATCATTTTGCGGAAGGTGCTGATTTGGTCGAGGCCCGCGTTGGTGCGCGAGTCGGACAAGAAAACCAGACCGGCTTTGAGTTTGATACCGACGCAGTAGGTCATAGTAATTTTTTCAGTTGATACAGAGCGTCCAACGCATCGCGTGGACTGAGTTTGTCGGGGTCGATCTCGGCCAGCTTGGCTTGTAGCGGGCTGGGGCCAGCGTCGTCTTGCAACGGTGGTGGAGCAAAGAGGTCGACTTGAACCTTGGATGCATCGGCCTCCGCTTCGAGGGAGGCCAGTGCATGACGGGCGTGGTTAAGTACAGCAGAAGGCATGCCAGCTAAGCGTGCCACCTGAATGCCGTAGCTGCGGCTGGCAGGGCCCGGCTGAATTTCATGCAAAAACACGATGCTCGCGCCCGATTCGGCCGCGCTCACATGCACGTTCACCGCAGCGCGGTGGTTGGCGGGGAACTCGGTGAGTTCAAAGTAATGCGTGGCAAACAGCGTGAAGGCTTGCGTCTTGTCGTGCAAGTGCGTGGCAATGCCGCTGGCCAAGGCCAAGCCGTCAAAGGTCGATGTGCCGCGGCCGATCTCGTCCATCAGCACCAAGCTGTGAGGCGTGGCAGCGTGCAAGATTTGTGCGGCCTCGGTCATCTCCAGCATGAAGGTCGATTGGGCGTTGGCCAAATCGTCGGCTGCGCCAATGCGGGTGTGGATCGCGTCGATCGGCCCCAAGCGACACGCCGTGGCCGGCACATGCGAGCCAATGCTGGCCAGCAACACGATGATGGCCACTTGGCGCATGTAGGTGGATTTACCGCCCATGTTGGGGCCTGTGATGACTTGCATGCGGTGGTGGTGACCCAGCCGTGTGTCGTTGGCAATGAAGGTTTTGGCAGCGCCGCCAGCCACCACGCCATGTGTTTCGGCCAAGCGGGCTTCCACCACGGGGTGGCGGCCTTGGCTGATTTCAATGCACGGGTTTTTCACAAACTCTGGCGCGCACCAGCCCAATGTGAGCGAGCGTTCGGCCAAGGCGCACAGGGCATCGAGCGTGGCCACGGCTTGCGCCAAGCGTGTGAGGGCAGGGACGAACTGCTGCAAGGTGTCGAGCAGTTGCTCGAACAAAAACTTCTCGCGGGCCAAGGCGCGCTCTTGGGCGCTCAGAGCTTTGTCTTCAAAGGTTTTCAACTCGGGCGTGATGAAACGCTCGGCGTTCTTCAAGGTTTGGCGGCGTGTGTAGTCAGCCGGCACTTTGTCAATTTGGCCTTGCGTGACCTCGATGTAAAAGCCATGCACCTTGTTGAACTGCACGCGCAAGTTGGCAATGCCGGTGCGCTCGCGTTCGCGGGCTTCAAGCTCAAGCAAGAAGCCATCACAGTTGTTTTGAATGGCACGCAGCTCGTCCAAGTCTGCGTCATAGCCATGACCAATCACACCACCATCGCGCACCAAGACCGCGGGTTCAGGCAGCAAAGCGCGTTCAAGCAGTGCACCACATTCGGGAGGTGTGCCCATGTCTTGGGCGATTTGCACCAACAACGTGGATGAGGTGGGAATGAGCGGCTGAATGCGTAGCGCTTTTTGTAGCGCTTGGCCCAGCGACACCAATTCACGTGGGCGCACTTGACGCAACGACACGCGGGCGCTGATGCGCTGCACATCGCCCGAGCCTTTGAGGGCGTCGCGCAGCACTTTGTAGCTTTGGGTGCGGTTGTCTTGCAGCGCTTCAATGGCGGCCAAGCGGTGCATGGCTTGTGTACGGTCGCGTTCAGGCGAGAGCAGCCAGTTTTTCAACTGGCGGCTGCCCATGCCCGTCATGCAGGTGTCGAGCAACGAGAACAATGTGGGCGAGTCTTCGCCACGCAGTGTTTGCGTCAGCTCTAAGTTACGCCGTGTGGTGAGCGGCAGGTCAATCAGCGCATCGTTGCGTGCCACGTACACGCCATGCACGTGGGTGAGGGCACGACCTTGGGTGTGCTCGGCATACGCGAGCAATGCAGCGGCGGCAGCGTGGGCTTGCACCACGTCTTGCGCGTTCCATGCGTTGAGTGACGCGGCTTGCAAATGCTCCAGCAGCTTGCGGCCACCGAGTGCCGCATCAAACTGAAACGCAGGGCGCACTTGGGCGGGTAGGCCTAGGTTGCTGCAAAAGCTCTTGAGTTGTTGCTCGAAGGCTGGGCTGACTTCTGCGCTGTAAATGATTTCGCTGGGCGCAACACGTGCAATCCAGTTGGGCAGCTCTGCGGTGTCGCACTCGGCCAAATGCACCAAACCTTGAGTGACACTGAGCCAGGCCAAGCCGCAACCGTGGCGGTCGCTTTGGTGAATGGCCAACACATAGGCTTCGGTCTTGTCACTCAGCAGCGCGCTGTCGGTCAGCGTGCCGGGTGTGACCACGCGTACCACTTTGCGCTCGACCGGACCTTTGCTTGCGCCCACATCGCCCACTTGCTCGCAAATCGCCACAGACTCGCCCAGCTTGATGAGCCGTGAGAGGTAGGTTTCGAGCGAGTGAAATGGCACACCGGCCATCACCACCGGCTCACCGTTGGACTGGCCGCGTTGTGTGAGCGTGATGTCGAGCAGGCGCGTGACCTTTTCAGCATCGGCAAAGAACAACTCGTAAAAGTCGCCCATGCGGTAAAACAGCAGCGTCTCGGGGTGCTCGGCTTTGAGCCCCAAGTACTGCTGCATCATGGGGGTGTGCCCAGACAAATCACGCATTGCGATGCCTGTCAGAAAGTGGTGAACGGTTTACAGCGGAGCGTCGGGTGCTTGGCGTGACAAACTCAAGGTCTTGGCGGCCGTGCTGGCTGCGCGCTTGTCGTCTGCGCCTGCAAACTTGGAGTATTTTTGCGTGATGGGGACCAGTTGCGCGTAAATGCGTGGCGAGGCGGCCAAACACTCTTCGTGTTCAAGGTAGGGGCCTTCGCCTGTGAAGTTGCTCACCAAGCCACCGGCTTCGGTGATGAGCAAAGCGCCTGCGGCCATGTCCCAAGGCTTGAGGCCGAGTTCAAAGAAGCCATCGCTGAAGCCTGCAGCCACATATGCCAAGTCCAACGCAGCAGCGCCGGGGCGGCGCAAGCCGGTGGTGCGTTGCATCACGTCACCCATGAGGCTGAGGTATTTGTTGAAGTCGTCTTCGGGACGGAAAGGAAAGCCGGTGGAGAGCAAACACTCTTCCAAGCGGGTGCGTTTGCTCACGCGGATACGGCGGTCGTTCATGAACGCGCCACGGCCTTTGGTGGCGGTGAACAAGTCGTTGCGGGTGGGGTCGTAAATGACGGCTTGCTCTAAGCGGCCTTGTACTTGCAGGGCAATGCTCACGCAGTAGTAGGGGAAGCCGTGGATGAAGTTGGTGGTGCCATCCAAGGGATCAATGATCCAGATGTGGTCAGCGTTGGGGTTGCCGTGTGTGGTGCCGGACTCTTCGGCCAAGATGCCGTGGTCAGGGTAGGCGGTGAGGAGGGTTTCGATGATGACGCGTTCGCTGTTGTGGTCAACCTCGGTCACAAAGTCGTTCACTTGCTTCTGCGAAATACGCACAGCTTCCACGTCGAGCGCAGCACGGTTGATGATGGCGCCGGCGGCGCGTGCAGCCTTGACGGCCACGTTGAGCATGGGGTGTACAGAAGAGGACGACATAAATTTTGTGAAGAGCTGACCCAAACGAGCCGAAAAGGAACGCCCGGCGATGCGGGCGGCGACAATGGCGCAGATTTTACGCGCTTAGCCTTACAAAACATCCATGAAAACCCGCTTCATTCTCTTAAATACCAGCCATGCCGGCAACGTAGGGGCCGCTGCCCGTGCCATGAAAGTGATGGGGTTCACCGATTTGGTGTTGGTCGCGCCTCGCTGGGACAACGTGCTACGCCGTGAAGAAACCATCCAACGGGCCAGTGGCGCGTTGGATGTGCTGGCCAACGCCCGCATCGTGGCGACGTTGGATGAGGCGATAGACGGCCTGCACCACCTGTGTGCCACGGCCATGACCCCCCGCGACTTTGGCCCGCCCACCCTAGAGCCGCGCCCACACTTTGCGGCGCTGGCGACCGAACACAAGCAGGATGCAGACTTTGGGGTGGGATTTTTGTTTGGTTCAGAACGCTTTGGCATGCGTAACGAAGACGTGTACCGCTGCCACACGTGTTTGAGTATTCCGACGGATCCGAAATTTGGTTCGTTAAATTTGGGTGCGGCCGTGCAAGTGCTGGCGTATGACTGGCGGCAAGCCTTGGGGGGCTTGGCCACGTTGTTGCCTGCGGCAGATGCGGCTCAATCCTTCGCCGCATCGTCAGTGCCAACACCTTTGGCTGATGCCCAGCAACTCGCAGGCTTGCTCGACCACTGGCAACAGTCGCTGACCGAGATTGGTTTTTTAGACCCACAAGCGCCTAAAAAACTGATGCCGCGTTTGAACCAATTGTTTAACCGCGCACAGATCACAAAAGAAGAAATTCATATCTTGCGTGGCATTGCCAAGGCCATGTCGCAAACAGCCAGCAAAGCGGCTGATGGACAACGATAATCAAGCCACTATGTTTTCACGCCTACGTTCTGACGTTCAATGCATTTTGGACCGCGACCCCGCTGCTCGAAGCCGCTTGGAAGTGCTGACTTGCTATCCCGGTTTGCACGCCGTGTTACTGCATCGCGTGGCACACGGCTGCTGGAACATGGGCTTGAAATGGTTGGGACGTTTTGTGTCGCACATCTCGCGTTGGATGACTGGCATTGAAATTCACCCAGCCGCCAAGATTGGTGACCGCGTATTTTTCGACCACGCCATGGGCGTGGTGGTGGGAGAGACTGCCGAAATTGGCGATGGCTGCACGATTTACCAAGGCGTGACCTTGGGTGGAACTTCGCTCTACAAAGGCGAGAAGCGCCACCCCACTTTGGGCAAAGACGTGGTGATTGGCGCAGGTGCCAAAGTGTTGGGTGGTTTCACCGTGGGTGACGGTGCCAAAGTGGGCAGCAACGCCGTGGTGACCAAACCTGTGCCCGCCGGTGCAACGGCTGTCGGCAACCCTGCGCGCATCATCCAAGCCGAGACCGATGCCAAGCGTGAAGAGGTCGCCTCCAAAATGGGATTCTCCGCCTACGGTGTGACACAAAACGACGATCCTGTCAGCCAAGCCATGCGTGGGTTGATTGACAACGCCTCGTCGCAAGAACATCAAATTGCTTTGTTGTGGAAAGCCATTGGGCAGCTTTCTGCAGGTCAAGCCAAACCTGATTGCGTGCCTGAGGATGCAGCTCGTCAAGAGCACTTTGAGGCTGCACGCATCAACCAATTACTGGACTGACCATGCAATTTTTGAACGTTTACCCCAAACGCATTTTTGCGACTTTGAATGCCGACGGCATCTTCGAGGGACATATCTTTTTCAACTTAGAACAATACGGTTTGTTGCTGAGTGACACGGTGACGGACATCACGATCTCTGAAGACCCGTTGATGGTCGGGCAGTGGAAGATTTGGGTGAAACCGATGTTCGAGGTGAACATGCCTCACTTCGATCAGTTTGTTGAGACCTTGAACCACTATGTGTTTGATGTGTTGCAGTTCATGCCCAATCGCCGCCAGCAAGGCAAAGATTTGCCTGTGGTGAAGTTGTTTTTCAACGACATTTACTTTGACATGTCTGGGACCAAACCGGTGGTGCAGAAAATCCCCGGTTATGCCGTCAAAAAATAAAAAAGCCCGCAGATCGCGGGCTTTTTTAATGGGTGCGCTGGGGTATCAAACACGTTTAGATTTCAGCGCTGTTTTGGGACGCCATCCTTTGCAAAACGCATCACGCGTTTCCATGTACGGCCCGCCGATCAAATCGATGCAATAGGGGACTGCGGCAAACACACCGTCAACGACTTGCTGACCATCAGCGTCTTTGAGTCCGCCCAACGTTTCTTGGATGGATTTGGGTTGACCCGGCAAGTTGATGATCAGGCATTCGTCTCGAATCACGGCCACTTGGCGCGACAGGATGGCGGTGGGGACAAACTTCAGGCTCACTTGGCGCATTTGTTCGCCAAAGCCTGGCATTTCTTTGTGCGCCACGGCCAAGGTGGCTTCGGGGGTCACGTCGCGTTTGGCGGGACCTGTACCGCCCGTGGTGAGCACCAAGTGGCAACCGGCATCGACCAATTCAATCAGCGTTTGGCTGATGGTGGCTTGCTCGTCTGGGATGAGGCGTTCGACATACGCGATGGGGTTGTACAAAGCTTGGCCCAACCAGTCGCGCAAGGCGGGCAGGCCTTTGTCCTCGTAAGTGCCGCTAGAAGCGCGGTCACTGATAGACACGATGCCCACCTTGATGGTGTCGCAACGTGCATCGGGTGTGGGCACAGTGGTGTCGGTCATGGTTTGTAGGCCTCGTCGTCCTCTTCAGGCGTGTGCAGCACGTCTTCAACTTGATTCAGATGTTCTTTGACGAGTTGGAAAATTTCGCGATAAGAGCGACTTTGACGCGGCAGCAAACCTTTGGCGATGTCGGCTTTGGTGGTGGCATCGTCTTTGCGGGCTTGGCGAACCAAGGCACGCAGTTGTTGGCTGTCGGTGTTGGGGTACTCGTTCATCCACTCTTGCACCGCACTGTCGTCGGCCAGTAGGCGGTCACGCCAGCTCTCAGCCAAATGCAGTGCCAAGGTGTCTTTGGTGCTACCCATGCGTTGCTCGTTGAGGGCATCTTTGACCGCTTCGATGGACTCTTCGCTCAACTTGCGCATGAGCTTGCCCACGTACTGCATTTGACGGCGCTTGCCTTCAAAGTTGGTGATGCGCCGCGCTTCGGCCAGCGCTTCGCGCAGCTGGTCTGTCATGTGGCCTTGGGTGTTCAGGCGCTCGATCAACTCGTTGCGCAGGGTCAGCAGCTCGACGCCGAGGTCTTGGCGCTCGTCGCTGTCTTTTTTGCGGTCTGTACGGCTCAGGCCTTCGGTGCCTTTGAGTTCGGCTTTGAGTTCAAGGTCGAGTTCGCTGCCTTCGGCAACGAATTGGCCTCGGACGAAGTAACCTTTTTTGGGTTTACGTGACATAAGTGGGGGCTTTTTATGGGTCGGTTTGCCCTTCAACACAAAGGGAAACGCAGTGACAAGTATCATAGCCGCCGATATGACCAAAGCCTCCAAAAACCAAGCCTCTTCCCACACGCCTGCTCAGGGTTTCAGCTACAGCCGCGAACACTTCGAGTCGCTGGTCGATGCTGCTTTGAAGCACGCCAAAAAACTGGGTGCCACCGATGCTGGAGCCGATGCTTCGGAGGGTTGCGGTTTGAGTGTTTCTGTGCGCAAAGGCGAACTCGAAAACGTGGAGCGCAACCGCGACAAATCATTGGGCGTGACGGTCTATTTGGGACACCGACGTGGCAACGCCAGCACCTCTGATTTCTCGCAAGCGGCCATTGAACGCACAGTGCAAGCGGCTTACGACATTGCCCGCTTCACGGCAGAAGACCCCGTGGCAGGCTTGCCGGATGAACAAGACATTGCCAAGCATCACCCTGATTTGGACTTGTTCCATCCTTGGCCCATCACCAGTGCCGATGCGGCCACCCTTGCACTGCGCTGCGAGGCTGCGGCCATGCAAACAGACAAACGCATCACCAACAGCGAAGGTGCGGCGGTGTCAGCACAGCAAAGCCACTTTTTCAGTGCGCACACCCACGGTTTTCGTGGTGGCTATGCCAGTTCGCGTCACACCATTTCGGTGGCTCCGATTGCGGGCAAGGGCGACGACATGCAGCGCGATGCGTGGTACAGCTCCATGCGCAGTGCGGATGAGTTGTCTTCGCCAGAAGCCGTTGGCCGTTACGCGGCCGAACGCGCGTTGAGCCGTTTGAAATCCCGGAAAATCCCGACCACCGAATGTCCTGTGTTGTTTGAAGCGCCGATTGCTGCGGGTTTGTTGGGGGGCTTTGTCCAAGCGGTGAGCGGTGGGGCGCTGTATCGCAAAAGCACGTTTTTGCTGGACTCCTTGGGCAAGCGTGTGTTCCCTAAGCACATTGATATTTCCGAAGACCCTTTCGTGCTGCGTGGCAAAGGCAGTTCACCCTTTGACGACGAGGGCGTGACCACCCGTGCACGTCGTGTGGTGGATGCTGGACGCGTCGAGGGCTATTTTTTGAGCAGCTACACCGCCCGTAAGCTGGGCATGGCGACCACCGGTAACTCTGGCGGCTCACACAATTTGGTCATGTCCTCGCGTCTCACGCAAAGCGCCGATGACCTTGATGCCATGCTGCAAAAGTTAGGCACTGGGTTGTTTGTGATTGAACTGATGGGCCAAGGGGTGAACTATGTCACGGGTGACTACTCGCGCGGCGCAAGCGGCTTTTGGGTCGAGAACGGCCGGATTGCTTTTCCTGTGCAAGAAATTACCATCGCTGGCAACATGAAAGACATGTTCAAAGGCATTGAAGCGATTGGTGCAGATGCTTACACCATGGGCGCGAAGACGATTGGCTCCGTGTTGATCAACCGCATGAAAGTCGCCGGCAGTTAAACACGCTTGCGCAACAAACGTCGCAACTCAGGCGACTGGATCGTTGCCACATCAAAAGCAGGCGTGTCCAAGGCATCGTTCACCGTTTTCTTTAAAAAACGTGCGGTTTCTTGATTCACAGTTTCGCGCTCGTTGTCGACCGTGATCATGTGATAGCTGTCGCCCAAATAGATGAATTCTTTGGTGGCAGAGCTGATGTTTTGATAAGCCCACTCTGCGTTGCGCATGTGCACAGTTTCGTCATCGGCAGCATGAATGAACAAGGCTGGACAGTCAATGGATTTGACTTTTTCGCGAACCTCTCTGATCAGCGAACGACCTTCTGACACATATTTAAACGACAAGTAATCGGCACCCGATTCGGAAATGTGGTCAGATTGCATAGCTCGCTTGATCATGGCGCGCATTTCTGGGTTTTTTACGCCGAAAGGTTCGGCTTCAGCGTAGCGGTAACGCTTGGCAAAAGGTAACCAGCTTGCGAAGTTGAGCAAGAAGCTGTACCAAGGAATGGCCCACCCGTCATAGGCCAGCGCTGTGGATAGCAGAACCATGCTGGTGATGCGCTCCTTCTGGGCCAAGGCCATGGCCAAACTGGCCCCCATAGATAGACCAACCACGGAAACGGTGGTGTATTGCGACCGCAAATCCCAGACATACTGTTGGACTTGTTGCACCCAGCCTTCCCAGCCGCCACATTCGGTTCCAAACGCGTAGTGAGGGATGCTTGGTACAAAAACAGAAAAACCTTCTAAGTGCAGATCTTTGGCGAGTCTCGATAGTTCCAAGGGACTGGCCCCCAGCCCATGTAACATCAACACGCAATGTTCCCCGCCCACGAGGTCAATGTCTTGTTGTGGCTTTATAGATTGACTCATGCGTATCCAAAATTCTAAATCGTGGGTGAAGTATTCGTTCGGTGATTCGGTGCGTGGCACGGTGGTTCTTTTGCTGAGCGCGTTCATCATTCGCTATGCGCTGCAGCCTTGGGTTGAGCCTTATGCACCCTTTCATTTTTTCATCGTAGCATGCCTATTTATTGCTTATTTGTATGGCTATCGATTGGCGTTGTTGGCAACGTTGGTGAGTGCATTTTTAGGTAGTTTCTTTTTCGTCAAACCCTACTTCACGCTAGGGCCCACGCTCATGATGACGGATGTGATTCAGTTTGTGAATTTCACGTCGGTCACCGTGATTTCCATTTTCATCATCGAGAAATTGCAGCGTACGGTGTACGAGCGGCAGATGGTCCTCAAGATCATGGCCTCTCGGCACAAAATTTCGCTTTATCGAGAGAATGATCGTATTTATTTCTCAAAGAAGAGCAATGAGGCTTGGACCATTCTTGAAGAAATGTTGACCTCGTTTGACGACATCATCATGCTCCAGTTTGGCACTGCAAATGTCAAGCTTGAGCCTTTGTTTTTCATGTTGACGCAAAGCCCCGCCATGTTCTTGTCTGTCGAGGAGTGGCAGGCCTTGATTCATCCTGCTGACTTGGTTGTGTTGCTTGCCAACCTTGAGCAACCGGTTGTGAACTCAGGCGGTGCATCTATTTTCACGTTGCGTTTTTCAACGCAAGAGGAGGCGGCGCTGTTCAAGGTGCAACTCGAGTCTTTTGTTTTTCTTGGACAACCTTTGAAAATTTTGCGACTTGCCGATGATGAGTAATGGGATGCACTCTTTTCGCTTGCTGTCGGCGTGTGTTTTCCTTGGCCCTTTGTGTGGCGCTGCGGCAGAACATGCGGAGATGCCGGATAAGTTTGAAATGACAGCAGGGATGAGCCGCACCAACCAATCATTGGTGCATGGTGTGTTGGTGACTTACAAGAATGATCCGACGCTCAATATTTCTTATGAAACCGCTAGAGGTTTCGCCAGCGTGCAAAACGGTGTGGGTGTTTGGTTGGTGCGTGAAAATTTGCTGAAAGCAGGTGTGTCTGTCAACTACATGATGGGCCGTCATGAGAGCGCTGATTCCCGCTATGCAGGAATGGGACGTGTGCCTGGTTCGGCCATGACTTACGTTTGGGGGGAATGGCAGCCCATCAAAGATGCCATCACGGTGTACGGCAATGCGGGGAACTCATGGCATGCCTCAAGTGGCACGCTCGCGCAGTGGGGGGCGACGATGGGTTTCCCTGTGTGGGGGCGTGTGAATGGGTTTGTAGACGTGTCCCGCTATTGGGCGAGTCAAACTTATGTGCAGCGGTATTACGGTGTGACGCAAAGTCAATCGGCCAGCTCGGGCTACAACGTGTTCACAGCCCGCAGTTCGGGCACTTTGTATGCCAATGCGCAAGTGGGGTTGAGCGTTGAGGTTGATCGCAATACCGACCTCATCATGGCTTATGGCACATCAAAGGCCAGTGGTCTGCTGATGGACAGCCCCTTGCTCAACACGAAGTCACAGCCCATGTCTGCCTTCGTATTGAACCGACGCTTTGATTCAGGTGTGAATTAGCCCGCGAGTGCTGCCTTCACGGCGGCAGAGACCAAACCCATATCGGCTTTGCCTGCCAGCTGTGCTTTGACCGCACCCATCACCTTACCCATGTCTCCGGGGCCGGTGGCGCCTACTTCCGCCACGATGGCTTTGACAGCTGCAGTGATTTCGTCTGCGTTCAAACGCTGGGGCAAGTAAACCTCTAGCACTTTGATTTCAGCACTTTCGATATCAGCCAAGTCTTGGCGCTGTGCTGACACGTAAGCAGCCACAGAGTCTTTGCGTTGTTTGATGAGTTTGTCGACGATGGCAATCACCATCGCATCGTCCAGCTCCACGCGCTCATCGACTTCTTTTTGTTTCATTGCCGCTTGCAACAAACGGATGGTGCCCAAGCGTGCGCTGTCTTTGGCGCGCATGGCAGTTTTCATGTCTTCGGTGATTTGTGCTTTGAGGCTCATGGCATGCTCCTGAATCAGGGTAAGAAAAATAACTCGAAAAAAAAGCTCGCTGAGGCGTCCCTAGCGAGCTTCTTGCTTATGGCATGAAAGCCAAAGCTGAACAGAGGCTGATTAGTACAGCTTCTTGGGCAGCTGCATGCTGCGAATGCGCTTGTAGTTGCGTTTCACGGCAGCTGCTTTTTTGCGCTTACGTTCAGCCGTTGGCTTCTCGTAGAACTCGCGAGCGCGCAAGTCGGTCAACAGACCCAATTTTTCAATGGTGCGCTTGAAGCGACGCAGGGCGACGTCAAACGGTTCGTTTTCTTTTACACGGATGGTGGTCATTACCAAAGTTTCCAAATATTTGCAGCCAGAGGGTGCTTGAGAAGATCGTGCTCAAGCGCCATGCCTGCGGTGTTCCCCAACATAAAGTTGATCAGGCCGTTGGGGGTTTGCCAGCAAAGACCATCATTATAGCCACTTATCGGCCCGTTTTTAGCCGTTCACCTAAGGCTTTGCCACAGGCATGAGCGCTCGACCATGCCCATTGGAAGTTATAGCCGCCTAACCAGCCTGTGATATCCACCACTTCGCCAATGAAATACAGGCCTGGTTGCTTGGATTCCATGCTTTGCTGTGACAAATCACGGGTGTCTACTCCGCCAACGGTGACTTCTGCCTTTTTGTAGCCTTCGGTCCCCGTGGGCATAAGTGCCCAGCTGTTCAAGCGTTGCGCTAAAAGGTGGAGGGCTTTGTCGCTGGCCTCAATGACTGGGCGTTGCCAAGCGATGTCTTGGTTTGCCCATGTGTCAGCTAAACGTGAAGGTACCCAAGCATTGAGTTCGTTGGCAATCAGTTTTTTTGAATGTTGTTTGGCGGCCATCAGCGCTTCTTGCAGATTTATTTCAGGTGCAAGGTTGATGCGTAGGTTTGATCCAGCTTGCCAATAGCTAGAAATTTGCAATACCCCAGGGCCGGATAAGCCTCGGTGGGTGAAGAGCAAATCTTCGTCAAAGCTTTGCAATGTTTTCTTCGCGCCTGTTTCAATCCGCACAGGTAGCGACAAGCCAGAGAGCTGGGCGTAGGGTGTCCAAGCGCTCTCGTCAAACGTGAGTGGCACCAAGCCTGGGCGGGGGGCGACCACGCGCAGGTTGAATTGTTTGGCTAACCGATATCCAATGTCTGTGGCACCAATTTTTGGAATGGACAAGCCGCCTGTGGCGACGACCACAGCAGCGGCTTGGACGGTGCCGTGCGATGTGTCGACTTCGTACCGTTGCGCCTCAGATGCGGCATCCAAATAACGAATGTCTTTGAGGCTGCAGGGTTGCCAACGCGTCACGCTGCCGCCGTTGGCCCCAGACTGGCACTCGGTCAAAAGCATTTGAATCAGATCTTCTGCGGAACGATCGCAAAACAGCTGACCTTTGTGCTTCTCATGGAAGGGGATGTTGTGCTTTTGTACGAGTGTCACAAAGTCTTGCGGCGTGTAGCGCGACAAGGCGCTGCGGCAAAACTGAGGGTTGTCGCCTAAGAAATGTTTGTGTGGCGCGCGTACATCCAATTCCTTGTTGGTGAAATTGCTGCGGCCTCCACCCGAGATGCGAATTTTTTCAGCCACCTTTTCGCTATGGTCGAGCATGAGCACGTGCAAACCTTGTTGTGCGGCCACGCCGGCACAAAACAAACCGGCAGCACCGGCTCCAACAATCACCACATCAAACGATTTCATGCAGTAAGTTTAGTGGGCTGGTTCGCGCGTAGCTCTAGCAAACCTTTGAAGACATCGCCCACGATGATGACCGAAGGGCTGGCTAATTGTTCATGCACGATGGTGTTGTGGAGCTGTTGCAATTCACAAATGACGTGACGCTGTGTGGGCAAGCTCACTTGATGAATTACAGCTACAGGCGTGTTTGCACGCATGTTTTGCAACAGTGCCTCTTGCAGATGAGCTGCACCGCTCATGCCCATGTAAATCACCAAAGTGAGTTTGGCTTGTGCCGCAGTTTGACCGAGTGCGACCCAGTCCACGTAGTCGGCGGCATCGTGTTTGGCATGGCCGGTGATGAACACCACGCCGTGGGCATGTTCGCGGTGGGTGAGTGGGATGCCGAGTGATGTCACGCCAGCCAAGCCCGATGTGATGCCATTGATCACGGTGACGGCAATGCCTTGGGCTTGCAGGTGCTCCACCTCTTCGCCGCCGCGTCCAAAAATGAAAGGATCGCCACCTTTGAGGCGCACCACAGTTTCGCCTGCGAGCGCTTCTTGTGTCATGAGCTTTTCGATAAAAGCTTGCGGCGTTGATTTACAACCGCCGCGTTTGCCCACATAGATGATGCGGGCCATGGGCGAGGCGTGCGCGGTGATGGCATCGCTGACCAAATCATCCACCAAGAGTACGGTGGCGGAGTTAATCGCTTTAACGGCCTTGAGGGTCAGTAACTCGGGGTCGCCTGGTCCTGCGCCGACCAATGTGACGTGGGGCTGGGTGCGTGGTGCTTGTGCCATAGCTGCGCTCAAAGGTCGAGTGCTTGCCGCACCGCTTGAACTTGTCGTTTCAAAGGTTCCGGTATTGGCAGTTTGTCGTTGAGTACGTCTTGTATGTAGCGGGCCGTGTTGGCTGCATCAATCTCTGCAGGAAAATCAGGTAGTTTCATGAGTGAGCCTGTCTGCACTTCCACCAAGGGCACACGTGTACCACGCACAAAAGCATCCATCTGTGGCGTGCGACGGGCATCTGCCACCACTTCACCTTCCGTTCCACGCAGCAACATGGCACGTGCGCCTGTGAGCTCAAAGGTGGCTGCCATCGAGATGGCGTATTCGGGGTGGGTGTAGCTGCTGACGAGCAAGGCATCGCTTGCCGTGGTGGGGTTCATCAGCTTTACCAAACTGTGAGCGGGGTTGCGCAAGCCGATGGTGCGGCGTACATCAAGCAAACGTTTCAGGCCAGGGCACAGCACCTCGGTGGGTATCAGCGCAAGTTCGCCTTGCTGCACTGTCTGTGTTTGGGGGTGTGTGAGTGTTTTCACGCCCATAGCGGCAAGCACTTCTTGGCTGGTGACGCGGGTGGTTTCTGTGGCTGTGCCATGCACGACCACCGCAAAACCTTCTCGGGCCAGCAGATGTGCCAACAACGGTGTGAGCACGGGGAGCTTGCGAGCGCCGTTGTAGCTGGGTAAAACCACAACACGATGGGATGCGTTGGTGGCGAGGCGATTTAATCGTGCGTGTGTGGCATCTAAAAAACCTGCCATTTCCTCCGGCGTTTCGCCCTTGATCCTCATGGCGATGCAGAAAGCACCCAGTTCCAAGTCTGTCACCGTCCCGTCCAGTACTTGCCCCATCAAATCGGCAGCTTGCTCACGGTTGAGTGCGCGTGCGCCATCGCGTCCGCGCCCAATGTCTTTGATGTAGTGGCTGATGCTCATGCTGCGATTGTCTTTCAGACTAGATAACTTGCGGCTATATGGTTAATGAAGGCTACTAAACTTAGCGGCTTATGTTGATCCTCGGTATTGAATCTTCTTGCGACGAAACAGGTGTGGCCTTGGTCCGTTCAGATGGACAGGCTTTACCCGTTTTGTTGTCGCACGCGCTTTACAGCCAAGTGGCCATGCATGTGGCCTATGGCGGTGTGGTGCCTGAATTGGCGAGTCGCGACCACATCCGTCGTGTGATTCCGCTCGCGAGGGAGGTGATGGCCGATGCTCAGCTTGCGTTGCAAGACATTGACGTGGTGGCCTACACACGCGGTCCCGGCTTGGCTGGCGCTTTGCTGGTCGGAGCGGGGGTGGCCTGTGCCTTAGGCGCAGCTCTGAATAAGCCGGTGTTGGGCGTGCATCACCTTGAGGGGCATTTGCTGTCTCCTTTTTTGAGTGAGGACCCGCCAGAGTTTCCATTCGTGGCGTTGTTGGTGTCTGGTGGTCACACGCAGTTGATGCGTGTGGACGGCGTAGGTCGTTACGAGCTGCTGGGTGAAACCATTGATGATGCTGCAGGCGAGGCTTTTGATAAATCAGCCAAGCTCATGGGGTTGGGCTACCCCGGTGGACCTGCGCTGTCTAAGTTGGCGGAGCAGGGCGACTCAGCGGCCTTCAAATTGCCTAGGCCTTTGTTGCACAGCGGTAATTTGGATTTTTCATTCGCAGGGTTGAAAACCGCCGTGATGACGCAGGTCAAAAAACTGGGAGCCGACTTGGAGGCTAGAAAGGCCGATTTGGCTGCATCTACGGAGGCTGCCATTGTGGACGTTTTGCTGAAAAAGTCACTCACAGCCTTGCGCGAAACAGGTCTGAAGCGTCTCGTGGTGGCCGGTGGCGTGGGAGCGAACCGTCATTTGCGTGCGCAACTCAATGCAGCATGTTTGCGCCAAGGTGTGCGTGTGCATTACCCAGAGCTGCATTTGTGTACAGACAACGGTGCCATGATCGCCATGGCGGCTGCCATGCGTTTGCAAAGTGGTGCAGGCGGTATGGCCCAAGCCCAGCCGCGTTACAGTTTTGATGTCAAACCACGCTGGCCATTGGCAGAACTGGCGTAATTGCAGTTTTTGGCCCTGAATGGCTACGCCTGCTATACTCTGCGGGCTTTACCTTTTGGTAAGCAAAGCACGTTGCGCCAACTTCCACGGTGCAACGCAAGTCAAATATTTAAGGAAAAAACCATGTTGACCGCAAAAATTGCAGAAGTCGTCAAAGACAACGCCCGCGCCGCAGGCGATACAGGTAGTCCCGAAGTCCAGGTGGCTTTGTTGACTGCACGTATCAACGAACTCACTCCTCACTTCAAGCAACACGCCAAAGACCACCACGGTCGTCGCGGTTTGTTGCGTATGGTGAGCCGTCGTCGTAAATTGCTCGACTACCTCAAGTCCAAAGACTTCGACCGTTACGCTGCTCTGATCACTAAGTTGGGTCTGCGTAAGTAATCGCTAAAGTTCTCGCGACAAACGCCTGAGTTTTCAATGAGCTCAGGCGTTTTGCACTTTTAAACACTCTTTTTTCACAACCGGTACGAAAACGAGGCGCAGATCGAAGCTGTGTCATTCCAAAAAAGCCCCTACTTTTCTGGAATGGCATCGTGTGCTGCACCGGGTTCTGCCAAATTTCATTAGGAAAACAAATGTCAATTTTCAATAAAGTTACCAAGACATTCCAATGGGGCCAACACACGGTCACCATGGAAACCGGCGAAGTTGCTCGCCAAGCCGGCGGCGCTGTGCTCGTCAATATGGACGATACCGTGGTGTTGGCTACAGTTGTGGGCTCGAAGATTGCCAAAGCTGGCCAAGACTTCTTCCCTTTGACGGTCGATTACATTGAGAAAACCTACGCCGCAGGCAAGATTCCTGGCAGCTTCTTCAAGCGCGAAGCCAAGCCCAGCGAGCACGAGACTTTGACCAGTCGTCTGATCGACCGTCCTATCCGTCCGCTGTTCCCAGAAGGTTTTTACAACGATGTGCACGTTGTGGTGCACACCGTGTCTTTGAATCCAGAAGTCGATGCCGACATCGCGGCTTTGATCGCTGTGTCTGCTGCTTTGAGCATCTCTGGCATTCCTTTCAACGGCCCCATCGGTGCGGCTCGCGTGGGTTACATCAATGGCGAATACGTCTTGAACCCAGGTCAAACACAGCGCAAAGACAGCCAGATGGACCTCGTCGTCGCAGGTACCGAAGCAGCTGTGTTGATGGTGGAATCTGAAGCTCAACAACTGTCAGAAGAAATCATGTTGGGTGCTGTGGTGTTCGGTCACGAGCAAGGCAACATCGCGATCAACGCCATTCACGAATTGGTGCGCGACGCTGGCAAACCAGCATGGGATTGGGCTGCGCCTGCCAAGGATGAGCCATTGATCGCCAAGGTCAAAGCTCAAGCCGAAGAGAAGCTGCGCGCTGCTTATCAAATCCGCAACAAGCAATCACGCACACACGCTTGCCGTGAAGCCTACGGCGCAGTGATGGCTGGCTTGAAAGCTGATGGCGTTGAGTTTGATGCCGTCAAAGTGGAAAACATGTTGTTCGACATCGAAGCGCACATCGTTCGCAGCCAAATTTTGGCAGGTGAGCCACGCATCGATGGCCGCGATACACGCACGGTGCGTCCTATCGAAATTCGCAACAGCGTGTTGCCACGCACCCACGGTTCTGCCTTGTTCACACGCGGCGAAACCCAAGCTTTGGTGGTCACCACTTTGGGAACTGAGCGCGATGCGCAACGCATCGACGCGTTGGCTGGTGAGTACGAAGACCGTTTCATGATGCACTACAACATGCCTCCCTTTGCCACGGGTGAAGTCGGTCGCATGGGCTCTACAAAACGTCGCGAAATCGGTCACGGCCGTTTGGCTAAGCGTGCTTTGGTGGCTGTGTTGCCAACCAAAGAAGAATTCCCATACACCGTGCGCGTGGTGTCTGAAATCACAGAGTCCAACGGTTCCTCCTCAATGGCTTCTGTTTGCGGCGGCTGCTTGTCCATGATGGACGCTGGCGTGCCGATGAAAGCACACGTGGCCGGTATTGCCATGGGCTTGATCAAAGACGGCAATCGTTTTGCTGTCTTGACAGACATCTTGGGTGACGAAGATCACTTGGGCGATATGGACTTCAAAGTGGCCGGTACCACCAACGGCATTACTGCTTTGCAAATGGACATCAAGATCCAAGGCATTACTAAAGAAATCATGCAAGTTGCTTTGGCTCAAGCCAAAGAAGCTCGCATGCACATCTTGGACAAGATGCAAGCAGCCATGGGCGAAGCCAAGACCGAAGTGTCTGATTTCGCACCTAAGTTGTTCACCATGAAGATCAACCCTGAAAAGATTCGTGATGTGATCGGTAAAGGCGGTGCCACCATCCGTGCGTTGACCGAAGAAACCGGTACACAGATCAACATCGAAGAAGACGGCACGATCACCATCGCTGCGACTGACGGCGCCAAGGCGGAAGAAGCCAAGCGTCGCATTGAAGAGATCACCGCTGAAGTTGAAATCGGCAAGGTCTACGAAGGCCCTATCACTAAGATTTTGGACTTCGGTGCTTTGGTCAACTTGTTGCCAGGCAAAGACGGTTTGTTGCACATCAGCCAAATCGCCCACGAGCGGGTTGAAAAGGTGACGGACTACTTGAGCGAAGGTCAAATCGTGCGCGTGAAAGTGCTCGAAACTGATGAAAAAGGTCGCGTTAAGTTGTCGATGAAAGCGTTGATCGAGCGTCCACAAGCTGACCACGCTCACGACGCAGCACCTCAGGCCTAAACCTAGGTTTGAGGCGGTCGCGCACATGATGCACATCGTTGAAATCTCTACGCCTGGTAGTCCAGACGTGCTGCGCCTTGCGCAGCGGTCTGTGCCGCAGGCGGGTGAGGGGGAGTTGCTGATTCGTGTCAGCGCCAGTGGCGTAAACCGTCCTGACGTGCTGCAACGAACGGGTAACTACCCCGTGCCTCCAGGTGCATCCGATGTGCCGGGTTTAGAGGTGGCAGGTGTCATCGAATCAGGCGATGCGGCTGCCATGGCAGTTGCAGGCTTGAAGGTGGGTGACCGTGTGTGTGCCTTGGTGGCTGGTGGTGGCTATGCGCAGTATTGCGTGGCCCCTGTGGGGCAGTGCTTGCCAGTACCCAATGGTTTGAGCGATGTCGAAGCGGCTTCATTGCCAGAGACCTTTTTCACGGTGTGGAGCAATGTGTTTGACCGCGCGCATTTGCAAGCGGGCGAGACATTGCTGGTTCAAGGTGGCTCAAGCGGCATTGGTGTGACAGCCATTCAAATGGCCAAAGCCTTGGGTGCGATCGTCATCGTCACAGCCGGTAGTGAGGAAAAATGCGCGGCTTGTTTGGCGTTGGGTGCTGACCATGCCATCAATTACAAAACGCACGACTTTGCAGCAGAGGCGAAACGCCTCACGAATGGCAAGGGCGTGGATGTGGTGCTTGACATGGTGGCTGGCGACTATGTGGCGCGAGAGGTGGAGTGCATGGCAGACGATGGTCGTTTGGTCATCATTGCACTGCAAGGTGGTGTCAAGAGTAGTTTCAATGCAGGTTTGGTATTGCGTCGTCGTTTGAGCATCACGGGTTCGACCTTGCGTCCCCGTTCTGTGTCATTCAAAGCCGCGATTGCGCGGAGCTTGCGTGAAAAGGTTTGGCCTCTGATTGAGGCAGGGCTTATCAAGCCTGTGATCTATTCGACTTTTGATGCGGCTTCTGTCGACGGCGCTGCAAATGCGCACCGCCTGATGGAGTCGAATCAGCACATCGGCAAGATTGTTTTGACATGGAGTATGTGATGAAGCAAAAACTCATCGCAGGCAACTGGAAGATGAATGGCGGCTTGGCTGCGAACGAGGCCTTGGTGCGCGGTGTGCAGCAAGGCTTGGTGCAAGCCTTGGGCAGCAAGCATGCCCAAGTGGCAGTGTGTGTGCCTGCGGCCTATTTGTCGCAAGTGCAGCAGTTGATCAAAGGCTTGGGCATCGACTTGGGGTCGCAGGATGTGTCGGCGCATGAGCAAGGGGCTTACACGGGTGAGATTTCTGCTGACATGCTCAAAGACTTTGCGGTGCGCTATGCCATCGTGGGGCATTCGGAGCGTCGCCAGTACCACGGTGAGACCGATGAGCAAGTTGCCGCTAAGGCGCAACGTGCGTTGTCGGCGGGTATCACGCCTATCGTGTGTGTGGGCGAAACTTTGGCTGAACGCGAAGCAGGCAAAACGGTTGAGGTAGTCAAGCGACAATTGGCTGCGGTGATTCATACCAACGGTCATTGCATCAGTGAAATCGTGGTGGCGTACGAGCCAGTTTGGGCCATTGGCACAGGTAAAACTGCTTCACCAGAGCAAGCGCAAGCAGTTCATGCTGTGTTGCGCGCACAGCTCAAGGCGGCGACGCCGCATTCAGATCGCGTGCACATTTTGTACGGCGGCAGCATGAATGCGGCCAATGCCGCTGAATTGTTGGCGCAGCCTGATATTGATGGTGGACTCATCGGCGGTGCCGCCCTTAAGTCTGCAGATTTCTTGACCATCATCGCGGCAGCAGCGCGTTGAAAGTAATAATTTTTTCGGAGTTTTTATGAGTTTGATTTTGAATATCGTTCAAGTGGTTCAGTTGTTGGCTGCGTTGGGCATGATTGGTTTGATCTTGGTTCAGCATGGCAAAGGTGCTGATATGGGGGCCGCTTTTGGTAGTGGTAGCTCTGGCAGCTTGTTTGGTGCCAGCGGTGGTGCGAACTTTTTGTCGCGCACTACGGGGGTGTTGGCCGCAGTCTTCTTTGTGTGCACGTTGGCCTTGGCATATTTTGGTAACCTGCGTCCCGTCAGCTCTGGTAGCGTGCTTGAAGGTGCCGTGGTCGCTCCGGCTCCTGTTGCAGAAGTGCCAGCTTCTGGTGCAGCACAAATTCCAACCAAGTAATCGCAAAACCTTCATGCCTCAGAGCGATTGGGGCCCTTTTTCGGGGTAAACTCTGAGGCTGTTCAGGAAGCGTTATCCCTCTTCGCTTTTGTAGAACAAACAACCCAAAGCCGTCGTGGTGAAATTGGTAGACACGCTATCTTGAGGTGGTAGTG